>Ga0208195_1000546_pt1 | contig 48352 bp, 60 predicted proteins | sample AD_UKC077_MetaG_FD_184441 | JGI IMG/M metagenome (GOLD analysis project Ga0208195, IMG submission 184441) | Active sludge microbial communities of municipal wastewater-treating anaerobic digesters from USA - AD_UKC077_MetaG (SPAdes) (version 2) | ecosystem: Engineered > Bioreactor > Anaerobic >... | reverse complement strand
TCTGAACCGAAAGGTATGAATCAAAGGTTTTTGCCTACATCAAGCCAATGAACCCGGTGGCAGGTATTTTTGAGTCAGCTGATTGCTGAAACCCCGGGTCAGAAGTCCATTTGCTGCCGGTGCCTCATGAAAAAAAGCCCCGACTAAGTGTCGGGGCAGCCATGAAAAGAATGAAAAAATTGCTTTTGGACAGTAAAAAGCATCTTAAATATCTTACGATCTGTCTTGTTCTTGTCTGATCAGGTTATTAACCAGACACAAATATAATTAAAATGTGCTGCGGCTCGCATATAATTGCAAAAATAGCGACCCTGAAAACCGATTATGCAATGTTGATGCAACCAGTGTAACTTTGTTGCGTCATTGATCAAGAACAAACTGGAACTTGGCCACACCGGATATACACATACATGACAGGCTCATTGATGAATGCCGCGAAGGAAACCGGAGAGCACAGTTCAGGCTGTATGAACTTTACTCGAAGGCGATGTTCAATACCGCCTACAGGATAATGGGCAACAGGGAGGATGCCGAGGATATGCTGCAGGAAGCGTTTACAGACTGTTTCAGGAAGATAGGGTCATACCGCACTGAGTCAACCTTCGGGGCATGGCTGAAGACAATAGTCATAAACAGGTGTATCAGCAGGCTGCGGAAGAGGGAGGCTGAGCTGGTTTTCATTGATGACTACAGCAGGCATGAAATGCAGCAGGATGAGCCACAGGAGATGATATGGCCGGACCCCTCCGTGATTGCCAGGGCTGTCGAACGGCTGCCTGACGGGTACAGAGTGGTTTTCAGTCTCTACCTCCTTGAGGGATATGATCATACTGAGATCTCACAGATACTGGGGATCTCGGAATCAACCTCCAAAACACAATATTCAAGAGCAAAGGAAAAACTTAAAAAGATACTCTCAGAAATGCGAAGAGATGGATGAGCTTGAGAAACATATAAGGAGCATCAGGGATGAGCTCGATATACATGAGCCCGGCCATGACCTGTGGGATATGATCGGGCGTGACCTTCCCGGCAATGAGAAGATGCCTGAAACCTCCATTATAAGGCAGAAAGGCAGCGGCCGAAACAGGCAGAAAGGTTTTACGGGCAGGCGGATGCAGATACGCAGTGTGATCTGGCGTGCCGCAGTGGCAGTGATAGTTGCCGGATTTGCAATAGCCACCATAGCTGGCATGTTGCTCAGGTCTCAGAGACTGAATGACCCGCAGGTGGCAGCCGTAAGAGAGACCTACAGGTATTATGACGAAAGGATAAGATCACTTTACGAGGAAGCAGAGCCTCTGCTGACAGCCAACCCGGATATCAGCACCGAACTGAACCTGGGAATGACTGAGCTTGAAAGCCTTTCGGCACAGATCATCCGTGACCTGGATGACAATATTGCCAGCAGTGAGGTGATTGAAGCCCTGATAGGAAACTACAGGCTCCGGATAGAACTCCTTGAAGATATGCTCAACCTGATGAAGGAGGAGGGCGTTGAAGCAGAAAAAAACAAAGGCAATGAACTATAGAACTATCTTAATAACGGCAATACTGCTGCCGGCCGGACTGGCACTTGCGGGCCAGCAGTATTCTGATATCAAGACCCTGAAGAGATCCTTCACGGCAGGCAGCGAGGCTATCCTCGAGGTAACCAACAAATATGGCGACATACATGTCACCCATACAGACGATGACTCTGTCACGGTGATGGTTGAAATCACCGCCTCGTCAAATACCGGCGACAAAATTGATGCGCTGATGTCAGACGTTGATGTAAATATCTGGCAGTCAGGTTCGGTTGTGCGGGCGGAGACAACATTCCGCAAGGGGATCACACCCCTCTTTGAGAGTCTCAGGGGCCTGACAAAGAACCTTATAAACTTCAATTCACGTCTCAAGATAGACTATCGCATTGAGTGTCCACCGGAAACCGTGCTCAGTATTACCAACCGTTACGGTGATGTATACATCGGGGATGAGACACAGGTTCTGGCACTTAAACTGTCAAACGGCAACCTGGATGCCGCAACCGTAGGCAATGCACAGATGATGGAGCTCACCTTCTGCAAAGCCAACGTAAGAAGTATCAGTGAGGGCAAACTGATTCTCTCATTCAGCGAGTTGCGCACCCGCGAAACAGGGAAAATCAAGCTCACCTCCACCTCATCAAAGGTATGGATTGACAACTGCCGTTCGGTTGACCTTGACTCCAAGCGTGATGATCTTCACTTCGGCTCCGTGGAGTCAATGACAGGTGTCAGCTATTTCAGCGATATAATAACTGACAGGGTAACCGGGGAGATAAATATGACAGTGAAATACGGGAACCTCTCATTTGAGAATGTTGACCGTGGGTTCAGACTGACAGACATTCGCTCTGCCTATACTGACATTGACATGGCCCTGGAAAAGGGTTCTGCCTATGACCTGGAGATAAGACATGCCAATGCATTCGTCTCCCTGCCGGGATTTGATCCGGAACCGGAGAGGACAGAGATAGATGCTGAGGAGAAGGTTTTTCTGACAAAGGCCTCGGCTGGCAGCGGTGCCGGCCGGTCAAAGATCAGGATAGACGCCACCCGGGGCGAGATAAGGTTGCTGCAGAAGTAACGACAGGTCTGAGACCTGTCGTTACGAATATGTATTCATAATATTCAATATACCAGGAAAATCAGGTAAGGTCAATTTCGTTACCCTGCCTGTCGTAGAACTGGTACTGCAGGAAATGGAAAGAATCTATTCCCTGCACCTTAATGCTGACACCGTACTTCTTGTTTATCCTGCTGATCCTGGAGAAGAGCCCTTCCCTCAGGTAGGCAGCCACGAACGGATGAGTCCTGAGGATAAATCTTGTGGTTTTCACCTTCTCAATGATACAAGAGAGTGTTCGTTCGATCTCATCGGTAAGCAGTATAGCCGGGGCTGTTTTCCCCTCTCCCCTGCAGACAGGGCATTTCTCATCAGTAACGATGGTCATTTCCGGGCGCACCCTCTGCCTGGTCATCTGCATCAGTCCGAATTTACTCAAAGGCAGTATATTATGTTTGGCCCTGTCTGCACTCATAAGCTCTTTCATCCTTTCATGCAGGGACTGGCGGTTTTCGTTTGACTGCATGTCAATGAAGTCAATCACGATAATTCCGCCCATGTCCCTCAGGCGCAGCTGACGGGCTATTTCCCTTGCAGCCTCAAGATTGACGGCCAGGGCGTTTGACTCCTGGTCAGAGCCTGATTTTGACCTGTTGCCGCTGTTGACGTCTATGACGTGGAGTGCTTCAGTATGCTCAATGATAAGATATGAGCCGCCCTTGCAAGAGACGGTTCGTCCGAAGAGACCCTTGATCTGACGGCTGATGCCGTAATAGTCAAAGATGGGGATTTGCTCCTTGTATACCTTAACGATCTTTTCTTTCTCAGGAGCTATCTCCCTGATGTATGATTTCACTTCGCCGGCCATCACCTCATTATCTACGATGATGCTGTTGAAGTCAGTACTGAGTATATCCCGGAGGATTGTTGTCGTGCGATTCATCTCACCCAGGAGCAGTCGCGGCGACTTGACGTCGCGGCGCACTCCGGAGAGAGCCTTTTCCCATCGGTTAATAAGTTCCTTTAGTTCAGCGTCGAGTGCTGCTACCTTTTTCCCTTCTGCGGCAGTGCGCACGATAACGCCGTAATTCTTTGGCTTTATGCTCTGTATCAGGAGCTTGAGACGATTTCGTTCATCTGCATTCTCTATCTTTGAAGAGACAGAGACCTTGTCTGAGAATGGCATGAGGACAAGGTTTCGTCCTGCTAAGCTCACCTCTGAGGCCAGCCTGGGCCCCTTTGTGGAGATGGGTTCCTTGGTTATCTGCACGATAACTGTCTGTCCTACTGTCAGTACATCAGCTATCTGCCCGTCCTTGTCAATGTCTGGTTCAGGCTTGAACCTCGACACTGACGTCATTCTGGCCTTGTTCTGTGTAGCCAGATGGTAATAACGGTGGAGGGTCCTGAACTGGGCTCCCAGGTCATGATAATGCAGGAAAGCATCTTTTTCGAACCCAACGTTAATGAACGCTGCTCTAAGCCCCGGCATAATCTTCTTTACCTTACCCAGGTAAATGTCGCCGACTGAGAATTTTACATTCTGCTTTTCCTTGTTTAACTCGACAAGCTGCTTATCCTCCAGTAGTGCAATGGATATCTCAGCATCATTTACGCTGATAATTAAATCCTTGTTCACATTCCGGAATTTGTTGCCAGCCAATAGCATTTTTATAATGCAACTAACCTAAAGATCCCTGATCTTTAGGTTAGATATAAGAGCTACAGACTATGCATTTATGCTACTTCTTCTTCTTATGCCTGTCTTTACGCAAGCGTTTTTTACGCTTGTGAGTTGCCATCTTATGCCTTTTTCTCTTTTTACCGCTTGGCATATCATTATTTCTTAACGTGTGTTTTTACCTTGTTGATAAAAGATTTGGCAGGTTTGAAAGCCGGGATATAGTGAGCAGGAATGATAATGGTTGTATTCTTCGATATGTTCCTGGCTGTTTTCTTGGCACGTTTCTTCACGATGAAGCTGCCAAATCCCCTGAGATAAACATTATTGCCGGCAACCATCGAGTTTTTTACTGCTTCCATGAAAGACTCAACGGTCTTCTGAACAACCACTTTCTCAATTCCAGTGCTCTTGGCAATTTCGTTAACAATGTCTGCTTTTGTCATGTTGTAAGAATTTTAAATTCAACATATTATTTTGATGTTCTGTTTTCAATGTGCAAATATAAAATATTATTTATCATTTACAGTTGACATTGGTTTTTTTCAGTCCGAAATTGCTGATTTTTTGATACCTAATAGAATATGCAGTGCAAAAACATGCCCTGCGGGCAGGCTCGTGAGACGGCTCCCGCCAGAGAGAGAGCCCCCTGATGACGTCACAGCAATATTTTTCGTAACTTTACATCACTTCATATAAGTAAATAAATAATAAAGCTATGTCATTCAATAAGGTAATACTGGTGGGCAACGTCGGCAAGGACCCCGAGATCCGGCGTTTCGAGAACAACATCAAGGCATCATTTTCACTCGCGACAAGCGAAACCTATACTCCCAGGGGAGGTGAAAAGGTGACACAAACCGAATGGCACAACATAGTGGCTTGGAGAAGACTTGCCGAACTGTCTGAAAACTACATTCGCAAAGGATCACAGATTCTAGTGGAGGGAAAGCTTCGCTACAGGTCATACGATGACCGCGAAGGCATCAAGAGATATATTGTGGAGGTTGAAGCAGACGTGATACAGCTTCTTGGCCGCAAGCCTGACAACGCTGGCCAGCCTGGCCAAAGTTACAAGAGCAACCAGGGATACCAGGGCAGTACTCCCGGTTATTCTGCCCCTACTCAGCAGGCATCTCCTTCAGCAGGAGAAGAACCGGCAGAAGACCTCAGCTCTCAGGAACCTATTGATGACCTGCCATTCTAGGTAACCAACCCGGATAATTTTGGAGACACTTCCCGCAGGTTCATTAACCGGAATAATGGCTCTGGCCGTTGCTACAGGATCACCCCTGGCCCTGGGCACGGAAATTATCTTCCTTATTCTCCTTATTATAGCATCTGCATTCATCTCCGGTTCCGAGGTGGCATACTTCTCCCTTACCCCCGGTGACATGGAAGAGCTCCAGCACCTCAGGAACAGGAGACAATCAGCTGTCATGAAACTCCTTGCAAAGCCTGACAGACTGCTGAGCACCATCCTTGTGACCAATAATGTCATCAACATTGCAATTATAATCCTGGCGGCATTCATCAGCTCAAGACTGTTTGACCTGAGCAATAATCCGATCCTTTCCTTTATCATTGAGGTGGTAGTCATCACCTTTATTTTGCTGCTCTTTTGTGAGATCATACCAAAGGTTATTGCATCGCAAAACCAGATGAGATTCGCACTGATGATGGCGCCGACACTCTCCTTCACCGCAAAGCTGTTCAAGCCAATGGTCTCCCTCCTTGCCTACTCATCGTTCTTCGTGGGGCGCAGGCAGAAGTTAAGGGATGCCAGCCTCAGCATCAACGACCTGTCAGTAGCCCTTGACCTGACCTCCTCTGAGATCAAGGATGACAAGGACCTGCTAAAGGGGGTTGTCCGTTTTGGCCACACCAGCACCAGCGCCATCATGTGTCCGCGGATGGACATCACCGCCCTTGACATAAGCAGGGGATTCCATGCCATCATGCAGGAGGTGACCGAATCAGGCTTCTCCCGGATTCCGGTCTATTCGGAAACCCTCGACCATATCAGGGGCATCCTGTTTGTCAAGGACCTGCTGCCATATCTCGGCAAACCTGACAACTTCAGGTGGCAGTCGCTCATCCGCCCTGCTTACGTGGTTCCGGAAACGAAAAAAATAAGTGAACTGCTGAAGGAGTTCCAGACAAAGAAGATACACATGGCCATAGTGGTCGACGAATACGGTGGTACAAGCGGGCTGGTGACGCTTGAAGACGTTCTGGAAGAGATAGTGGGTGAGATCACCGATGAGACAGATGAAGAGGTGCCGCTGTACAAGCAGACAGGTGAAGGCAAATGGGTCTTCGACGGCAAGATAATGCTGAATGATTTTTACCGTATTACAGGACTGGAGAATGACCCGTTCCAGGAAGTGAGAGGCGACTCTGATACCTTGGCCGGATTGCTCCTGGAACTGCTCGGGGAAATTCCGGTCAAGGGAAGGGAGATAACCGCGGGAGGCTTCAGGTTCACAATTGAAAGCATTGAAAACCGGCGTATAAGGGAGATCACCGCTGAAAAGAAAAAGGAAGAGATATGAGAAAAACCATGGCGGCTGCACTGTTGGCTTCTGCACTGATATTTGCAGGATGTGACCATCCGACGGTGCCAAAACCGAAAGGATACTTCAGGATTGACCTGCCGCAAAAGAGTTATGTTCATTTTGACTCGCCCTGCTCCTACTCCATCGAGTACCCTGAATATGCCGTTATCAACCTGCACCCGATGGCCGCCACTGACACCTGCTGGATGGACATCGAATTCCCTTCGCTGAAGGCTAAGATACACCTCACATATTTCGACATAAACGATAACCTCGCATCGCTGACCGAGCTGTCAAGGGAAATGGCATACAAACACACCCACAAGGCTGAGGCTATCGATGAAAAACTCTGGACAGATGAATCGGCAGGAGTTTACGGGATGCTCTATGACCTGAAGGGGAATACCGCCTCAGCGGTGCAGTTCTTTGTCACTGACAGCATCCGCCATTACCTGAGGGGATCACTCTATTTCACAGCCCAGCCCAATGAGGACTCACTCATGCCGGTGATTTCATTCATCAGAGAAGACATTATTCACCTTATCGAGACGCTGAACTGGCGGTAGACCATGGGCTGCATCACCAAGCACTATCTGAACAGGGATACGGTTATCGGTGTCTGGAAGATCGAAGAGGACATCGATACTCTCCTTTCGATGGTTGACTTCAGCCCCGAGGACCGGAAGAGATATGAGTACTTCCGGAGCAACTCAAGGAAGACAGAATTTCTGAGTGTCAGGGCCCTGCTGGCGGAGATGCTGGGACGTGAAGCCAGAATAGTCTACAACAAGAACAATAAGCCATTTATTAAAGACGGCTCGCATTTCATCAGCATAACACATTCCAACAAGCTTACAGCAATACTTTTAAGCAAGACCGAGAGGGTCGGCATTGACCTTGAATACATGCGGATGAACATCAATGCTTTTGCCTCGAAGTTTATTAATAAAGGTGAGAAGATCACCCGCAGGTGGGCTGACCGTACCTATCACCTGTATATACACTGGTGTGCCAAGGAAGCCATATACAAAATATGTGACAAGGAGGGGATAAACATTGTCAATGACATTACAATTGAACCTTTTGTGGTCAAGGAGTCGGGAGAGATCAGGGGCAGTGTGGAGAACGAGAGAATCAGTGACCAGTTCACGCTATATTATTCAAGATACGACAATTACACTATTGTCTGGACGAAGAAGAAGCATGATGGTTGATATACCCTGGAAGAAAAGAAAGCTTATTGCCCGGCTGATTGATCCTGATCACGCCGGTGAAGAGGCGCTTGTCACTGCTGTGCGGCTGGCTGATGAGGCAGGTGTTGATATCTTTATGGCAGGCGGCAGTCTGACCAGTGTGCCTGTTACTGATGTAATCAGAAAGCTGAAACAGCTTTCATCTATCCCGGTGGTGCTTTTCCCGGGAAATCTTACACAGCTCACTGCCGGGGCTGATGCAATTTTCCTGCTGTCACTCATCAGCGGGCGCAACCCGGAACTGCTCATCGGCAGCCATGTGATCGCAGCACCTCTTCTTAAAAACATGAGGGAGAGAGTAATCCCGGTGGGTTACATGCTGATTGACTGCGGAGGTGGCACTTCAGTGGAGTATATGAGCCAGACATCACCCATCCCGTCAGGAAAGAATGATATTGCTGTTGCCACGGCACTTGCAGGAGAGATGCTTGGCATGAAGGCCATATACCTGGAGGGGGGCAGCGGCGCTGCCAGACCTGTAAATCCGTCAATGATAAAGGCTGTCAGTGATGAACTGACAATACCCGTTATTACCGGCGGCGGGATAGACTCCGCCGAAAAGGTGGAGGTGGCTTTTGGCGCCGGGGCTGACATGGTTGTCATAGGTAATGGCTGCGAAAAGAACCCGGAGCTGATAAAAGGTGCATGCCGCGTCAGGGATAGCTATAACCGCGACACATTCATCATCTGAGATTGTACCGCCACGGCCGGTACAACGGTTATCTGAACAGTTCGTGCAACGGATCTCCGCTCGACGCGTTGGGCAACGGCACCTTGCACAGTACTGAAAGGGTGATGGCAATATCCCTGGTGCTTACGCTGCGGGTGACTGACGCCCTGCTGGCTGTCCAGCCAAACCAGATCAGCGGCACGTGATTATCATACTCCCAGGGCGAATTATGACCTGTAACATCGTCTGTCTTCTCAACCCATCCCGGATTCAGAGCTATCATCACATCACCCGAACGCAGCTGGTTATAGTTGTTGCTCATCTTGCGCAACAGCCCGCCGGAGAAGTCACTCGTCTCGAAGGCTGAGGTGGGAACGGCAGCTGATATGCCTGAGAGCTGTACCATGAAACGGGCTACCTTCTTCTGCATATCCTCCAGGTTGATCTTCGCACCCTCAATGAGACCGCGGTTAAGATATATCTGGCTGTCAAAGAAGCCCCTAACCCAGTCTCCCTGGCCATAGACGGCATTGAGATAGCTGCGGAGCAGCTGAAGTGACTGGTTCAGCCTGAAATAACCTGCAGGCACCCTGCTCTGCTCCAGTACTGCCGGAATCTCTGAGACTCCGTGAGCTGACACCAGGTAAATAAGTACATTCTTCTTGCCGAGCGACTTGTCAATCTTCTCAATAAGCCTGGCAATGTTCCTGTCAAGTCTCACAAGCGCATCTGATGCCTCAACGGAGGAGGGGCCGAAACGGTGTCCCACATAGTCGGTAGATGAATATGTAATTGCAAGGAAATCAGTGATATCATCCTGACCCAACTGCTCATTGTCAATCAGCCTGAGAGCCAGTTCGGTGGTATAATCATCAGCAAACGGGGTTTGGCGGAGAACGGAGAAATCTCTTGTGACATTGAGCAGTTTGCCTTTGGTGGAGAGCTCCTTCAGGTTGTAAGGGAACCATGTCTGGCCGTTGAATCCCCTCTCGAGGCTGCTTGAGTCAGGCTGACATCCCGGGTATGTTGCCGGGTCAAGCAGGGGCAGCCATTGCTGGTTGAGGAGCTGTTGCGGCATCATCATGGCGTTGAAGTCCATGAGCCATGGCGGGAGTGAATCGGTGTAATAGGTGCTTGACATCCAGGTACCGGTACGGTCATCATACCAGAAAGCGCCGTCTGCAGCGTGACCGGCTGTGATGATGGCAGACATCTCCTTCATACCAATTCCGTAAACTTTCGATCCTCCGCATGAAGCCATTTGCAGCTCATCAGCAAATGTTGACGAGAGCAGGTTGACAGGCGAGAAGAGGCCGGTCTCAAAACTGCCTCCGACAGGGCTTGCAGATGCATCCTGAACACAGAAGATCATCTCATCATTAAACGGATGAAACCATGAATCAGAGGTGATGCCGTGAGCTGAGGGAGAGGCCCCCGTGGATATGGTTGCAAATCCGGGAGCTGCCTGGGTGGAGAGGTAGTCTATTGATGCGTTGCGGTAAAAGGTGCCTTCATTGACCATCTTCTTCAGACCGTTGTCAGGAAGAATCTCCCATATGCGTTCAAGCTGGTCATAACGCATCTGTTCCACAATAATGCCTATTACAAGCTTCGGTTTGTCAGGCGGAATGTATGCCGACTGCGCCGTAACGCTGACAGTTAATACAAGCAGATATAATACTGTAATTACCCGTTTCATCTTCAAAGTCCCTCCATGGAAATAAGTTCCAAAAATATCAGTTTTGATTTTATCTGCAACGCTGTGTGGAAAAGATATCATCACCGGTCACCGGTTTATCAATTGTGTGATTACTGCTTTGCCTCTCACCATGGGACCATTGGGCTCCCTCCTGACAGAAACAATGAAGAGTCCGGAGGGCAGGCCGGTGAATCTGCATTCAACCGGGATACCTGGCCGGGCGGTTGTCCTGTAGTGTTTCATAAGCGCACCGGAAGTTGAAGTGACTGTAACGGTCACCTCGCCTGTCACTGCCACGGGAGGCATGATGTTGAAGTTTCCGTCTGACGGGTTGGGAAACACCAGCAGACCTGATTCCGGCGGTTGAGGATAGTCCTGATTGTCCTTCTCAAGCTGAATGTCACTGACCTGAAGGGGACTCGAGGAGGTGAGCTCTGCTGTGAGCACGTATGTTTTATATCCCGGGCATGAGAAGGTGAGGTTCCAGGTGCCGGGAGGAAGGAGGCGTGTATAAAACCCGGTGGTGTCTGACCAGACATGTGATGAGTCGCGGTCATGTCCGGTAATGAAAATCTTCGCGCTGAGCGGATCGCCTGTTTCGGCGTCAGTGACCATGCCCTTTATCCCTGTCAGCGCTTCGGCGATATAGCGAAGCAGTGAACGGTGGTTCCATTCCCACATCAGTTCCAGGTTTGAGCCGGGGGTCATCTTGGTATCATCAAGTTCCAGTGTCACTTCCCGTCCTCCAAGGCCCCATGTGACAAAGTCCTGTCTTCCGCCCCTTATCTGGTACCAATTGGATCCTCTGGTAATGCCGTTGTCAAGGAGGGTCATATATCCGGGTTCGGACCATAGGTGAACGGTATCTGCGTAACGCCTGCTGATTGCATTGAACCAGGCATCATCAGCATGGTTTCTCGTCCATTTGTCCCACGGATAGTTCACGACCTCGGCACCGCTGTGCAGGTTCACAGAGAGAGCGAACCGTCTCTCCTCCATGAATCTGATCATGTCAAGTGTCTCTTTCTGCAGCGGCGGCGGCGCAGCCACCTCGGGGTCGGGGAAGTTGCGGTTGAGGTCATAGCCGTTGCTGTTGGCGCGTACGGGGTAGATCAGTGTGTCACCGCCGCGGTACATGCCATCAGGATTGGCAAGGGGGTTAATCCATATTTCAAGTTCTGACACCAGTTCCGAAGCCAACCCCGCTCCGGCTGCGCCGCCGCTGGAAGCCAGGTATTCGGCGAGACGCATCAAAAGGACAAAACCTGCCGTCTCATCACCATGGATCGAGGAGCTGATCATCACCTCCGGCTCAGGCTCATCTTCCTCCGGGTTATCAGAGATCTTCAATACCAGCACAGCCCTCCCCTGAACACTGAAGCCTATGGTATCAAGACGACAGAAGTCAGGCCACTGACCGGCAATCTTATGCATTATGGTGTCATAGTGTTTCCAGGTGGGATATGACTGCCAGCGCATTGCCTCGGCTACCGATGAGGCAGTATGGAAGCCCTTCCGTTCCTCCGGCACAATCAGTTTGCAGGGTATGCCTGCCGCGATGAACTCATCAACGTCACGGGGAGAGAGACAGAGCGTGGCTGTCAGCCCGTCGCATGACGAGACTGAGAAACGTGCAGCCAGTCTGGTCATTGCATCATAACCGGGATAGCTGATCATCACTTCAGCCTGGCCGTACCTGCTTACAACATTCCGGATATCATCCCCCGCCGGGCTCTCCTGTCCGCAGACCGCCTGCATCGAAACCAGCAGCAGGAGTACCGGTATGATACTGTGGAGCTTCAACTTTATTGTTATACGTTAAACCGGATGTGGAGTATGTCACCATCGTTCACCACATAGGTCTTGCCCTCCACCATCAGCTTTCCGGCTTCGCGGCATGCATGCTCGGAGCCTAGCCTGATGAAATCATCATATTTCATCACCTCCGCCCTGATGAATCCTCTCTCGAGATCGGAGTGGATGACGCCGGCAGCCTGTGGTGCGGTCATTCCGGCAGTGATGGTCCACGCCCTTATCTCCTTTGGCCCCACGGTAAAGAAGGTCTGAAGGTTAAGCATCCTGTAGGCAGCCCCGACAAGTTTGTTCACTCCCGGCTCCGTCAGTCCCGCAGCCTCCAGGAACTCCAGACGGTCTGTCTCTTCGGTGAGGTTGGCTATCTCCGCCTCAAGCGCCCCGGCAATCATCAGCGGCTCAGCGCCCCTCGGGGCAAGGAAGCTTTTTACATCATCAACATACCTGTTCCCGTCAACAGCCGAAGCCTCATCAACGTTGCACACATAGAGCACCGGCTTCATGGTCAGCAGGAAGATATCATCCACAACCTTTTTTCCCTCAGGTTTCAGTTCAAGGGAGGATGCGTTCTGAAAACCTTCGAGATGCTCCCTGTAAAGGTTAAGAATCTCAATGCCGTGTTTTGCTTCTTTATCACCTGTTTTTGCCGCCCGCTCCAGCCGCTGTATCTTTTTCATTACTGACTCCACATCCCTGACCTGCAACTCAAACTCAACGTTTTCGAGGTCACGGACCGGGTTGACAGATCCGTCTATATGCGGGAGATTGTCATCATCAAAGCACCGTAGAACATGAATCAGGGCATCGGTATTCCGTATCTCTCCCAGCAGGCGTGCCCCTGAACTGTCACCCTGCCCCCTGACCAGACCAGGGATGTCAACGATGTCAACCGTTGTGTGCACTATCCGTTCGGTCGGCTGAAACTTTTCGAGTTCGTAGAGCCTTTTGTCAGGCACCTTTATTACGCCAAGGTTTGCCTTTACTCCGGTACCGTATGTGTCTGTCTCACCGCGGGTGTTTGATATACAATTGAAGATAGTGGTCTTCCCCACACTGGTGATCCCTATTATTCCGCATTTCAATGCCATATCTCTTGATGTAATGCTGCAAAGTTACCAAAAAGAGGCTAAGTTTGAATTGCAGATTAAACCATTGGCGCCTCCGGGCGTCTGAATGATTATACCGCCACGAAAGGTTAATGCCGCAAATTACTGAAGATAATATCAGGATTACTGAAGATAACATCAGGGAAGCTCTGGCAACGGATGCCGATAAGGCATTCCGGATGATTATTGATCTATACGGGCGGAGGCTCTACTGGCACATCCGCCGGCTTGTAATCACCCATGATGACGCTGATGACGCGCTGCAGAACACTTTCCTGAATGCATGGAAAAACATCGGGTCATTCAGGTTTGACAGCTCGCTGCTCACATGGCTCTGGACAATTGCCACCAATGAGGCTCTTACTCTAATAAGGCGAAGGGCACGTGAGAAGAGCGTTGCACTCGATGATGTCAGCGAAATCCTTGCTGCTTCGGCTGAAGGAAGCACTTGGTTTGACGGCGATGCCGCGATGGTCAGACTTCAGAATGCTATCCTGAAACTGCCGGAAAAGCAGCGTGCTGTATTCAACATGAGGTACTTTGATGAGATGAGCTATGAGGATATGAGCTCAGTAACAGGAACCTCGGTGGGGGCCCTTAAGGCATCATACCACCACGCAGTAAAAAAAATTGAGCAATTTCTTGAACGCGATTAAACTTATTCCCGGTCAGGGTATCAAAGATATAGTATGAAACACACATGTATCAATTACACAAACAGCTGCCTGTATAATTTTCAGTTATACAGGTTCTGACATACCCTTGGGATAAAATTATAATATGATGAAAACCACATGTATTTCATACACAAACAAGTATGTATATAATTTTCAAACATGTGGGTTCCATCAGACCATTGAAATAAAAATTATATACTGATGAAACTCAACGATGAAATATTAAAAAATAATCCCTTCAGGGTGCCGGATGATTACTTCGACACGCTGGCTGACCGTACCATGGCCGCGATAGACAAGGAGGCCGGAAAAGATGGTGAGAGGGCCGTAATAAACATGAAGGCCGGAAAAGATGGGAAGAGGGCCATGATAAACATGGAGGCCGCAAGAGATGGGGAGAGGGCTGCGATAAGTGAGGAAAATATCCGTAAGCCGGGCAGGGTGATAAGGCTGAAACCATTCATGGCCCTGGCAGCTGCCATACTGGGTTTCGCAATTCTTGCAACTGCACTGGTCAGGCTGATAAATGCTGACCGGCCGGGCATGGTGACTGATTCCGGCCACAGCCTCTATGCTGACCTCATCGTTGAAGAGATAGACACATACATGCTTGAAGATGAGCTGCACATGACTGACCCGGCCATCCCGGAGATGACTATGGAGACAATTGAGTCAGAGGCTATCATTGATTACCTGATGACTGAAGACATCACTCTTGATGACATATATGAACTGTTATAATAATGCTATGAAGAGAATCATTACAACCATTGCCGCACTGTTGCTGACGGGAGTCGCAGCCATGACCCTCAGGGCACAGGGCCAGGGTATGGGCCAGGGTGCCATGCAGGGTGACAGTGAGAAACTCACCGCCTACAAGATTGCCTTCTTCACAAAGAACCTGGACCTTACTCCTGCCGAGGCGGAAAAATTCTGGCCGGTCTACAATGATTATTCGGCGAAGAAGAGCAAGCTGCAGACCGACCGTATGTTGCTTTTGCGAAATGCGGCTCATCACCAGGCCAGCATGACTGAAAACGAGGTTGCATCCTCTGCCGATAAGCTGATAAAGTCATTTGCCGATGAGGCAGCCCTGGTGGCATCATTCTATGAGAGCCTGAAAAAGGTGCTTCCACCAGCCAAGGTGATCAGGTTGTGTCAGGTTGAGAACCAGTACAAGCAGCATTTGCTGCGAGAGCTGAACCAGAGAAGACAGGGTCAGTCACAGAAGGGACAGGGTTTGAGGAGGAGCAGCGGTCAGGCAGGATCTGCCGCGTTGACCGAGTGATTGTTCAGGAGGTCTTCACCCGGCGTATCAGGAGGCCAATACCCGGTGTGTCAAAAGATCACGACCTGGTGTATCTAGAGGTCTTTACCTGGTGTGTAACAAGGTCTTTGCCGGCGGTGTCAGGAGGTCCTTGGCCAGAAGTGTTGAGCTCTTTGCCCGGAGTTGTCAGGAGGTCCTTGGCCAGAAGTGTTGAGCCCTTTGCCCGGAGTTGTCAGGAGGTCTTTAGCCGGCGAATGAATGAGGTGAGTTCATGGAACGGGACAGCTGTCTGCTCTCCCGTTTTCATGTTTTTGACGGTAGCCTGCCCGGCGGCTAACTCATTGCTGCCGGCTATCACCACAAGAGGAATCATGCATGAATCAGCGTATGCAAACTGCTTCCTGAGCTTTGCCGGATCAGGGTAGAGTTCTGTGGCGATGCCAGACTCCCTGAGTTCACCGGCAACTTTCATCAGTGCAGGCAGTTCCGCGCTGCCAAAATTGATCACGAGCACCTCCGTGGATGAGCCGGCCTGCTCCGGGAGCAGATTGAGCTGCATCATCACGTCATAAATCCTGTCGGCCCCGAATGAGACACCGACACCTGACACGCCAGGCATGCCGAAGATGCCCGTGAGGTCATCATAACGGCCTCCGCCGCAGATGCTTGCGAAGGGAAGGTCTGCTGCACTGACCTCAATTATGGTTCCGGTATAATAGTTAAGTCCGCGTGCAAGCGAGAGATCAAGCTCCACAGTTGCCTTTACCGGTTCAACTGCAAGATATCCCGTAAGCTCCTCCATCTCCCTGATCCCCTGCATACCTGAAACTGATTCTGCCATAGCCTTCTTCAGCACGGCAAGTTTCTGTTCGGTTGAGCCGCTCAGGTCAATTATCGGTTCGAGCCTGGCAATCACCCCGGGTGCAATGCCTTTCGCGGCCAGCTCCTGCCTTACTCCTTCCCTGCCTATCTTTTCAATTTTGTCGATAGCCACGGTGATATCGGTGAGCCTCTCGCCAGCTCCGGCAATTTCAGCAATACCTGCCAGTATCTTGCGGTTGTTTATCTTAATAATGATGTTAATGCCGAGCTCGCCAAAAATGCGGTCTGTTATCCGTACCAGCTCATCCTCATTAAGCAGTGAGTCGCTGCCGATCACATCCACATCGCACTGGAAGAACTCCCTGTACCTCCCCCTCTGTGGCTTGTCGGCCCTCCAGACGGGCTGTATCTGGTACCTGCGGAACGGAAATGTGATCTCGTCACGATGCTGCACCACATAACGTGCGAATGGAACGGTGAGGTCATACCTCAGTCCCTTTTCGCTGATATGGCGGGTCACGGCAGATGTATCTGCAGCCGAGAGTGCCGATGGTGACACGTCAGCAAGAAAGTTACCCGAATTGAGGATCCTGAAGATGAGCCTGTCACCCTCTTCCCCGTATTTGCCCAGAAGGGTTGAGAGGTTTTCCATTGCAGGGGTCTCTATTGGCAGATAGCCGTAGAGCGAAAATATCTTCCTTATTGTATCGAAGATATAGTTCCGGCGTAGCATCTCTGCCGGAGAGAAGTCGCGTGTGCCCTTGGGGATGGATGGTTTCTGAGCCATGACGGGAAATCGTTACCCGGCAAAAATAGGAAAAAAAGGTGGATGGGGCATATTACCCCTGCCCATATACGAATCATGAATCATCATCACGTAACGGCAGGTCTCAGACCTGCCGCCACCTGCCCCATATGCAAATCATGAATAACCATCATGTAGCGACAGGTCTGAGACCTGTCGCTACATGCCGCCACCGAATCATAATGATAATTTGTTTATTGGATAAAGGGGATTGATATCGGGTATTTGAATACCTCGCCCTGTGCAGCCTTAATGCTTGCCACAATGACGCATACCATCTCAAGGATGCCAAGGGCAACCAACAGGGGAATTCCAACAATGATAAAACAAAGCGGAATGAGTAAAATGGTATACAGTAAGATTGAAATCTGGAAATTAAGTGCTGACTTCCCGTTGGTATTGACCCATTCGGACTGATCCTTCCTTGATATCCAGCAGATCAGCGGCCCGATAATCCCCCCGAAGGGGAAGAAATAACCGGCAAAGGATGACAGGTGGCAGAACATTGCCCAGTCGCGCTCTGACTGTGTATAGGTTTTGATTTCGTCCATTGCTTTTTTTCTTAAAGACGGATTCCGGTTAAAAATGCTGCATCATCAGAAGCGGGCAAGCCTCTTAAGATCGGAAATCAGCAGGCCGCTGGCATTTCTTCTGTCAACCAGATGATCGTCATAGTAATACATTATTGCATCATCTGTCCCGATGAGGGTTTTCATACAGGTACCTGTCTGCTTGACGCCGTCGGGGCCCACCTTGTGAACAATCAGGACATCCTTCTGCTTTTCTTCGATGGCTTGAATGATTTCCTCTTCATCCACAATCCTGACCTTGTAGGGATAATATGACGCAATTTTTTCCGGGGTGTCAATCTCGGGGGCCAGGTCAGACTGCCGTACCAGGATGGTCTTGTCCTTTATTTCAGGTACATTCTTGTTATAATATTTGAGATACCGCAATGCTGAGAGTGTTGGGTTCTTCATCACCAGATCGGCATGATATTCCATGAACCGGATGATAAGGCCGAGCTTGTAACTGTATTCCTCTTCAGGGGCACCCGAGAAGCAAAGTGGAATAGCGCAGAATTCCGGCAGCTGGTCAAGTTCGTCAACGTCAGCGCCCAGCAACAGGTTCAGGAAGTCATAGGTGGAGCCTGACTTGTCATTGCTGAAGTTGGAAATGGTAAGAACCAGGAAAGAGTATGCCGGGTCATTGCGCATGACGTTGAACTCCTCCGTGGTAATGTATTTCACCGGGGTTGCCTTCCAGTATTTGTCTACGGCAGCCTTTATTTCTGCATTGTAAAATGAGAAGGGATCATCTTCCCTGACAATGCATGTTACTGATTTTTTGAATTTTTCAGCGTCATCAAAGGTAGGGTATGGCCTCTTTTGTGCGAAGATGGCTGAAGCCAGCAGGAGAGACAGGGCGAGGGTAGAGATTTTTTTCATTAAACAGTTATTAATTCCCCGAAGGAAGGAAAACAGGGTTTCTTTCATTGAACTTCCTCAGGTAGACAAACATCATTTTCTTCTGGTTTTTGTTGCGCATTGACACAAACTCTTCGTACAGCTCCGGGTCCCGCATAAGGAGCGCTTCCAGATTATCGAGGTTATACTCGTACGTCTTCCCCGTCTCAAAATCAATCATGAACATTTCAAGGTCAGTACGTGACGTGTGCCGGCCATAGGGAGATCTGCCGTAGTAGTACGGGTCATAATAGCGCGAATAGTATGGGTTGTAATAATATGGCGAGTAGAATGACCTGTAAGGTGAGTAAAAATAGGGATCATAGTAACCGTAGGGGTTGTAACCTGTTTGGGTGGTGACATCTGCCACGAAATGGATTATTGACCCGAAGAAGGTGATGCGGTTGAAGTTGTTCTGCACCTTTGCATAGAGAACACCGTTCCGGGCGAAGCCCCAGATCGCATCCTTCTCTATCTCCTGCCTGACACCCATGTTATCATAGAAATATATCTTCTCGGAGGAGATCACCTGGTCAAAAAAATCCTTGTCGTTGTAATCAACCGATGTGAAGAGTTTAGCCTTTGGGATGGGGCTGTTTGTCTTTACCATGTCAAAATTCAGGTATATACCGTCCCTGAACTTGAAGTCAGGAGTATACTGAACAAGAGTATCCCCCTGCTGTCCCCTGGCTAAACCGGTGGCAACCAGGGCTATAATCAGTGTCAGTAAGCACTTTTTCATCACACTCTTTTACAGATTTTACCTCAAAAACTATACCGTAAGGCAAAAATAATCTTTTCTCCGTACTGATGCCAGAGCTCTCTTTATCTTTAATGAAATTGATGTATCTTTGAGTGACTTTAATCTACTGTGTTCACGATATGCCGAACAGATCAAGATCATCCACCATACCGCACTCAGACCTCATGAACCGGTGGACGCGTGACCGTATACTGCTGCCGGTTGCGGTAGCGCTTCTCCTGGTGGTCATAGCCCTTGTCACCGCCCTTGCCGGGCTGGTATACGTGCCGATAGCGGCAGGTGTGCTTGCCCTGGCCCCTCTTGTGCTGGCGATAGCAAAATTGCGCAAGCTCATTGCAGACAATATGGCGATTTTCCGGGAGCTGGCTTTAATTGCCGAAAAGAACGAGGAGGTGATAAACTCCTTTTCGCACAAGATAAGGGAGCCGCTCAACAACCTCGTCCTGCTTGGCAGCATGCTGAGTGAGACCACCACATCACCCAAGCAGCAGGAGCTTGTGGATACCTTCATTGCTTCCACCGGATCAATGGTGGAGGTAGTCAATGAACTTACCATGGAAACCGCCGGCAATATCACCTTTGAGAAGCGGGGCGAGATTTGTTTCAGACTGGGGCCCATCATCCGTGATACCATTGGGCTGATGAAGCTCAGCAGGAGACATGAACAGAGCGTGGTGGTCTATGATGACCGCGGCGAGGGAGAAACAGAATACAGGGGTGACCCGATCATCATCAAGCAGATACTCATCGATCTTCTAAGCACTGCCATCTCAGGACCGTCAGAAAAGGTGACTGTCAAGATACAGGTCAGGGATGCCGGTGAAAGGGATGGAGTACACAAGCTTGAATTCACCCTGTCATCGAACAACCAGATAGTCTTCATCGGCAAGGATCGCCAGCCTTACCCCCTGGCAGGAAGACTGATACGCGATTGCGGGGGCAAATGGCAGGAGGCAACTTCCGGAACCGGTTCATATTTCGTCTTCTATATCTTCCTGCGGAGGGCAGAAAAGGTGGCCCGCCCGGCTGCAGCAAGCTCCCACATAAGAGAGATGGAGACAGAGAAGAGCCGTAAGGAACTGAAAGAGCTTAACATACTTCTGGTGGAAGACAACCCCATCAATCAGCGTATCACCCAGCTGATGCTTGAACCGCTTGTGAAGAGGCTCGAGGTTGCCCGTAACGGCAAGGAGGCGCTTGATATGTTTGGCACATCACGCTATGACCTTATACTTATGGATGTGCAGATGCCGGTGATGAACGGACTGGTGGCAGCGGAGAAGATACGAGGGCTGGAGATGAGCTCCAGCGGACACGTACCCATCATTGCCATTACCGCCAATGCAATGCTTGGCGACAGGGAACAGTGCCTGGCTGTCGGTATGGACGATTACATAAGCAAACCTATAGAACCAGAGGTGCTCATAGAGAAAATAACAGCTCTTATCTGACCTCAGAAAGGCTTGACCCCCAGGATCATAATGTCATCAATCTGGTCATGCCCTTCCATCCATGACACTATAGTTTCATCCAGTATCCTCTGCTGGTCAGTCAGTGGATATTTACTTATTGTCAGCAGGATATGCCTCAGACGGCGATACATAAACTTCTTGTTTTCCGGCCCTCCGAACTGGTCAGCATACCCGTCGGAGAAGAGATAGAGGATATCTCCCTCCTGCAGGGTGAAAGTACTACGACTGAATGATACCATGGCAAATGACTGAACCACATTCTTCTTGTCTCCCTTGATCTCTATCAGCTTGTCATCACGGACTATATACACCGGCAGAAATGCGCCCGAGAACTCCATCACTTTCGTGTTTTTGTCAATAATGCAGATACTCATCTCAATTCCATCCTTTATCAGGGCTTTGCCGCTTTCCTCCTTGAAGAAGGCTGATTCAAGCTCACGGTTCATGGTCATCAGCACCTGGTCTGTATCGTCAACCTTCAACTCATTGACAATCTTCTGGATGAGCTCCAGTCCGATCATTGACATAAGCGCTCCCGGCACCCCGTGCCCGGTGCAGTCAGCTGCCGCGATGAAGTACTTTTCGTCACGCTCACTGATCCAGTAGAAGTCGCCGCTGACGATGTGCTTCGGGCGGTAATAGATGAAATGATCGGGAAAAATTCTTCGAATGTGATGTTCGGCAGGGAGAAGAGCAGCCTGTATCCTGCGGGCATAGTTCATGCTGTCAGTCAGCTCCTTGTTTCGCAGTTGCAGTTCCGATCTCTGAGCCTCTATCTCGCCGTATGCGCCCTGTATCTCACGAAGGTGCTTCTTGGTACGGAGCAACACCCATGACTGGAGAATGATCAGATAAACCAGTGCTGCAATGATAAGGAACACAATGAGGCTGTTGAGAGCCGTGCTGTCTCTCACCCCCTGCACAGTGGCAGCCAACAGGTCCGTTGAAGATAAGCCTGTCACCCGGCAGTTGAATTAACCGTCTTTACGGAAGCTTCGCCGGGCATCAGCAGGGGAAGGAGCCTGAGAGACGGTGATTCAATGAAAGGACCGAGTCCGTATTCAGGCCACCTGGAGTTGACAAGTTCAATTGTTTCCGGGTCTGAACAGACCACGTTTGGCCAATCTCTGGGGAAAACAGGCAGGCAACGGGTTTTTGAAGTGGCATCAATGAAGATGGCGCCGCCCTCAAGATGGTAGAGATCACGGGCCGGATCACTGTTGCCGGTAACCAGCCACGTGAGCATGGCGGGGTCATCAGCGTCAGCTCCATCATCCACAGCAATGATGACGGTGCCCGGTGTGGTAAGTGATGCGGGCAAAGAGGCAGCCAGGAGATGCATGTCAAGCCCCTCCTCCGGTTTGGTTATTGTCAGTATTGCCACCGGCAGGGCATAATCAGCCAGCGTCTTCATCCCGGTAATGACCTTTTCATCGAACTGCCAGCCGGTGAGAAGGAGCAGCGGTATTGAATGATACTCATCGATCCGTTCCTCCGGAAGCTTCAGGGTAGCGTCAATGCCAAGCTTGCCTCCCATGCTGACCCTGTCTGAAGAGTGATCAAGTACGTCAAGAGGGCCCCTTGTAAGCAGAAGGTCAGAATCAAACCTCACATTGGCAAAAACCTCCTCGGCCACGGCGAGGTAATCAGTTACATGAACGTTGCCGCTGACTACTATTATATATTTGCTGAGCATCATCTGCCCTGCGCCGAAAAGCGCACTCAGCACTTTCATCCCCTGGCCCGGATAGCTCTTCTCAATACGCACTATCACCAGGTTGTGGGCAACGCCCGAGGCAGGCATGTGGAGCTCGCGAATCTCCGGGGCTATTGCAATTTTGATGGGTGCAAAGAATATTTTTTCAGTAGCTTTTCCTATCCAAGCATCCTCCATGGGAGGCACTCCTACTATTGTGGCGGGATAGACTGCATTTTTTCTGTGGGTGATGCAGGTGACATGGAACATAGGATAGAGGTCGGCAAGAGAATAAAAGCCGGTGTGATCACCAAACGGCCCCTCGGTGACAGGGGCTTCGGCCGTGTCAACATATCCTTCTATGACGAAATCAGAGTCGGCCGGTACCCACAGGTCGTTGGTAAGGCATTTGACCAGGGTCACTCTCTTACGGCGCAGGAATGCTGCAAGGAGGTACTCATTGATATCTTCCGGCAGCGGAGCCGTGGCAACATAGGTATAAACCGGGTCTCCTCCGAGGGTTACAGTGACAGGCATCCTCCCTCCCCTCCTCTTCCATGCCTCAAAGTGCCTGGCACCGGTCTTGTGCCTGTGCCAGTGCATTCCTGTCCTGTCACGGCCCATGACCTGCATGCGGTACATGCCGAGGTTGTATTTTCCGGTCTCAGGGTTTCTGGTATGCACCAGTGGGAGGGTTATGAACCTTTCCCGGTCATGGGGCCAGCATTTCAGGATGGGCAGCCTGTCAAGGTCAGGTGTCTGCTCCACCACCTCCTGGCATTCACCCCTGCCTGACTTTCTTTTTGGCGACAGGGTGAGAAGACGGAGCATCCCCGGCAGACGCGCCAGCTTGCCCGTCAGACCCTGCGCACGGGTAAGGGATTCAACCAGGGCAAACAGCTCATCGCCTGCATCATCAAGGGAATTACGTCCAATGGCAGCTGCCATGCGCATGTCAGAGGCAAATGTGTTTATAAGCACAGGGAAGTCAGTGCCGGTATTCTCAAACAGAACAGCTTTGCCTCCATTTTTTACGAGACGGTCAGCTATCTCGGTAATCTCAAGCACAGGGGCAACAGGGGAAGTAACACGCACCAGCTCACCACGTGATTCCAGAAATGACACAAACTGAGACAGACCGTTGAATGACATTGAATAAGAGATTTATGCAAATATAAAAATAAAAACTCCGCCCCGGGCCGTATCAGGCCCGCACCGGCGGAGTTTTCATATTATGGTAACGTAGCGGGAGCGGTTACCTGTAACCGTAGACTGCATTGTCACCAAGTTCTTCCTCAATGCGGAGCAACTGATTGTACTTGGCAACACGGTCAGTACGGCAGAGTGAACCGGTCTTGATCTGACCCGAATTTATTGCAACTGAAACGTCAGCGATGGTATAGTCTTCAGTCTCGCCCGAACGGTGCGAAATGACGGTGGTGTAGCCTGCCCTGTGAGCCATCTCGATGCAGCTGAGAGTCTCACTCAGGGTTCCTATCTGATTCAGCTTGATGAGAATACTGTTTGCGCAGCCAAGGCGGATACCCTTCTCAAGATACTTAACGTTGGTCACGAAGAGATCATCACCTACGATCTGGATCTTTGAACCGAGCTGATCCGTATGCATTTTCCATCCTTCCCAGTCACCCTCACTCATTCCGTCCTCGATGGAATCTATGATAGGATACTTCTCAACCAGCGCAGTGAGATAATCAGCCTGCTGTGCAGGGGTGAGCTTCTTGGCATCCTTGCCTTCGAACTTGGTGTAATCATAAATACCATTCTCGAAGAATGAACTGGCAGCACAGTCGAGCGCTACCATCACATCAACAGCCGGCTTGTATCCTGCAGCAGTGATCGCCTTAATAATACAATCAAGTGCATCCTCGGTTCCCTTGAGTGCAGGAGCAAAACCACCCTCATCACCTACCGCAGTGCTGAGACCACGCTCCTTGAGCACTTTCTTCAATGAATGAAACACTTCGGCTCCCATCCTGAGACCCTCAGCAAAAGTGCCGGCGCCTTTGGGACGGATCATGAATTCCTGGAATGCTATCGGTGCATCAGAATGAGCACCACCATTGATGATGTTCATCATCGGAATGGGCAGCACATGGGCGTTGGTTCCGCCGATATACCTGTAGAAAGGCAATCCGTGATAGGCTGCTGCTGCCTTCGCGCATGCCAGTGACACGCCGAGGGTGGCATTGGCGCCAAGGGTACTCTTGGTGGGTGTACCGTCAAGGTCAATCATCTTCTGGTCAATGACTATCTGGTTGGTAACATCCATTCCCATCAATTCCTCAGCTATAACATTATTGACATTATGGACAGCTTTGAGGACACCCTTGCCAAGATAACGCGACTTATCGCCGTCTCTCAGCTCCAGTGCCTCGTTCTCACCGGTTGATGCTCCGGAGGGTACTGCCGCCCTGCCTGATGCTCCGCTGGTTGTTATGACCTCGACCTCGATGGTCGGATTTCCCCTTGAATCAAGGATTTCTCTCGCATGAATACTAACTATCTGACTCATTGTAACTTATGTTTAATTATGATTATACGCAATATACAAAAAAAAGGGATACGGTCATTAAGACAATATCCCTTCCATATATGAGCATCTGCTGCATATAAGCATCTGCTGCTATTCTTTTGAATCTTCGGTTTCCGCTCCTGTTTCTTCGGCCGGAGTTTCAGCCTCTGTGGCAGCAACTTCTGCGGTAGTTTCAGTTGCGGCAGCAGCTTCGGCCGGAGCTTCAGCCACGATAGTTTCGGTAGCAGCTTCAGTTACGGCAGTTTCGGCTGCGGGAGCAACTTCTGCGCTCTTTTTCCTGGAGCCGCGACGGCGGCGTGAAGCCCTGGTTTTCGTGCCCTCTCCGGCAGCAAGCATGTTCTCATTGAAGTCGACCAGTTCAATTATACACATCTCAGCAGCATCACCTATGCGCGATCCTGTCTTAAGGATGCGGGTGTATCCGCCCGGACGGCTGGCGATCTTCGGAGCTACTTCCCTGAAGAGTTCAGCAACGGCATTTTTATTCCCAAGATAACTGAATACAACCCTGCGCGAGTGAGTTGAGTCATCCTTTGACCTGGTGATGAGTGGCTCAACGTATGTTCTCAGTGCACGTGCTTTGGCTGTTGTTGTGCTGATACGCTTGTGAAGAATCAGTGATGATGCCAGATTGGCCATCATAGCCTTCCTGTCAGCACTTTTCCTTCCAAGGGAGTTTATAGCATTTAAATGTCGCATTTCTCTCTATCCTTACCTGTTATTAATCTTTGTCAAGTTTGTATTTTGTCACATCCATCCCGAATGAGAGGCCCATTGTCGCAAGCAGATCTTCAAGCTCGGTAAGTGACTTCTTGCCGAAGTTGCGGAACTTGAGGAGATCATTCTTGTTGAATTTAACCAGGTCTCCGAGTGCTTCAACCTCCGCTGCCTTGAGGCAGTTGAGAGCTCTGACGGAGAGGTCAAGGTCAACAAGTTTGGTCTTGAGCAGCTGGCGCATGTGGAGTATTTCCTCGTCAAATTCCTCATTTGCCATCCTGTCTTCGTAGTCGATGGTGATCTTCTCTTCGGAGAAGAGCATGAAATGGTATATCAGGATTTTCGCTGCTTCCTTGAGTGCATCCTTCGGATGGATTGAGCCGTCAGTATTTATTTCGATGATTAGTTTTTCGTAGTCGGTTTTCTGTTCAACCCTGTAGTTTTCTATTGCATACTTGACGTTACGGATAGGGGTGAAGATTGAATCGATGGCAATAAGTCCAAATTCTGCTTCCGCGGGCTGGTTTTCCTCAGCAGGCACATAGCCTCTGCCCTTGGAGATATTGATCTCGATCTGGAGCTTGACATCGGGTTCCATGCGGCAGATTACCAGATCAGGGTTCAGCACCTCGAAGCTGCTGAGTGAATTATTGAGGTCACCGGCTTTGAATGCTTCCTGCCCTGAGACCTTGACTACAATCTTCTCGTTATCGATATCCTCAACCATTCTCCTGAAACGGATCTGTTTCATGTTAAGAATGATTTCGGTGACATCTTCCATCACGCCGGGGATTGTTGAGAACTCATGGTCTACACCCTCTATCTTGACGGTAGTGATGGCGAATCCTTCCAGTGAGGAGAGGAGTATTCTTCTGAGGGCATTACCCACGGTGATGCCATAGCCGGGTTCAAGCGGGCGGAATTCAAACTTTCCGTACTGATCGTCCGCTTCCAGTAATATTACTTTGTCAGGTTTCTGGAATGCTAATATGGCCATTATCGAATATTATTACTTTATTACTTGGAATAGAGTTCAACTATAAGCTGTTCCTTGATATCTTCCGGTATCTCGGAACGTTCAGGGACGCTCATGTATTTTCCGGCCATCTGCGTGTCATCCCACTCCAGCCAGGTCATTTTGGAACGGCGGTTTCCGCTGAGGCATTCTGTAATGATTTCGAGTGATTTTGACTTTTCCCGGACGCCGATGATATCGCCGGGGCGAAGCATCATTGATGGTATGTTAACCACGTTGCCGTTGATTGTGATATGACGATGTGTCACCAGCTGGCGTGCTGCCGGTCTTGTGGGAGCTATGCCAAGGCGGTATACCACGTTGTCAAGGCGTGATTCCAGCATCTGGAGGAGAACCAGGCCGGTAACACCGGAGGCAGCCACTGCCTTCTCGAAGGTATTGCGGAACTGGCGCTCAAGCAGGCCATAGGTATACTTCACCTTCTGCTTTTCACGCAATTGTATGCCATATTCCGATGTCTTTTTTCTCTTTTTGGTCAGACCGTGCTGGCCGGGAGGAAAATTCTTCCTGTCAAGGTATTTGTCAGGGCCGAAAATAGGCTCTCCGAATTTCCTGGCGATTCGCGATCTGGGTCCTGTGTATCTTGCCATTGAATGAGATATTTATCGTTTTGAAAATCTTTAATATGACCCTTCTAAACCCTCCTGCGTGCAGGCGGACGGCATCCGTTGTGAGGTATTGGCGTAATGTCTATGATTTCAGTCACCTCCACACCGCTGTTTGATATGGCACGGATAGCTGACTCACGGCCTGAGCCGGGTCCCTTGACGAAAACCTTCACCTTGCGGAGGCCCAGGTCAAAAGCGACCTTGGTGCACTCTTCAGCTGCCATCTGTGCGGCATAGGGAGTGTTCTTCTTCGAACCCTTGAATCCCATCTTGCCTGCCGAGGCCCAGGATATAACCTGGCCGGTGCTGTTTGTAAGACTTATGATGATATTGTTGAATGACGAATGAATGTGAGCCTGTCCTACGGGTTCAACCTTTACGACCTTCTTCTTTAATGTCCCAGTCTTCTTTGCCATATATTACATTATTTAGTAGCTTTTTTCTTGTTTGCCACAGTCTTCTTGCGTCCTTTGCGGGTACGGGCGTTATTCTTCGTGCTCTGGCCCCTTACCGGCAGTCCGATACGGTGACGAATGCCGCGATAGCAACCAATATCCATCAGCCGCTTGATGTTCATCTGCGTTTCGGAACGAAGCTCACCCTCCAGCTTGTAATTCTCGGAGAGAATCTGACGGATAGCATTGATGTTGTCATCATTCCAATCCTCTACCTTCATGTGACGGTCAACGCCGGCTTTGTCAAGCACCTTCTGTGCAGTACTGCGCCCAACGCCATAGATGTGGGTGAGAGCTATTTCACCCTGCTTGTTCCTTGGTAGGTCTACCCCAATAATACGTGCCATATACCTCTTTAAATTTGAAGTGCAAAGATAATCAAATTTATCCCTGTCTCTGCTTGAACTTGGGATTTTTCTTATTTATTACATACAGACGCCCGTGACGCCTTACTATCTTGCAGTCGGCCGAGCGCTTTTTAACTGAAGCTCTTACTTTCATCGCACTGTTTTTTTTCTATTTAAATCTAAACGTTATTCTTCCTTTGGTAAGATCATAGGGCGACATTTCAACCTTCACCTTGTCACCGGGGAGAATCTTGATATAGTGCATCCTCATCTTCCCGGAGATATGTGCGGTGATGATATGTCCGTTTTCGAGCCTGACCCTGAACATCGCGTTTGAAAGCGCTTCTATGATCGTTCCGTCAATCTCTATTGATGGTTGTTTGGCCATATACTTACCTCTTTGTTAATACTTCTTCTATATATTCAAATGTTGAGAGCAGATCGGGCTTCCCCTCCCTGGCCGCAACAGCATATTCAAAATGTGCCGACGGCTTGCCGTCACCTGTCCTGACTGTCCACCCGTCACTGTCAGTGCTTGTGTATTTGGTACCCATATTGATCATCGGTTCTATGCAGATGACCATATTCCTTTCAAGTCTCGTGCCAGAGCCGCGTCTCCCGAAGTTAGGCACCTCAGGGCCCTCGTGAAGGTGCTTCCCGATTCCGTGCCCCACCAGCGTGCGCACTACTGAATATCCTCCGCCCTCGGCCTTTGACTGTACTGCATGCGAGATGTCTCCTATGCGGTTACCGGCAATGGCCTGCCTCACACCCTCCTCAAGAGAAGCCCGGGTGAAATCGAGAAGACGAAGTATTTCAGGCTTCACCTCTCCCACCGGGAAGGTGAAGGCGCTGTCACCGTACCAGCCGTTCAGTATCACACCGCAGTCAACCGATATTATGTCGCCCTCCATGAGTGCATAGTCTGACGGTATTCCGTGTACCACCTCGTCATTTACAGATGTGCAGAGAGTGTTCGGGAATCCGGCATATCCCTTAAAGGCAGGGAGTGCTCCGTGTGAACGGATGAACTCTTCAGCTATAGCGTCAAGACGGAGGGTTGTCACCCCCGGTCTGATATGCACGGCTACTTCCGCAAGAGTTTTTGAAACCAGCTGGTTGGCTTCTCTCAGTAACTCTACTTCCGCGTCTGTCTTAACATAGATCATCAAAGAACGAAATCGCATTAAATAGCCGTCACCGCTCCGGTCCTGCCCTTAATGCGGCCTGATTTCATGAGGCCGTCATAGTGGCGCATGAGCAGATGGCTTTCGATCTGCTGAAGAGTATCAAGCACAACACCCACGAGAATGAGAAGTGAGGTGCCTCCGAAGAACTGTGCAAACTCAGCGCTGATACCGAAGTTCACGGCAAAAGCAGGGAGTATGGCTATTATTGCGAGGAATATTGAACCCGGAAGGGTAATTCGTGACATGATGGTATCAAGGAATTCAACCGTCTTGCGTCCCGGCTTGATGCCTGGAATGAAACCACCGTTCTTCTTCATGTCTTCAGCCATTTGCACCGGGTTAATGGTAACCGCGGTATAGAAATAGGTGAAGAGGATGATGAGTATCGCTGTTGTCAGGTTATACCAGAATCCGTACATATTTGTAAATGCAATGACGAATCCCGAGCCTGACTCCCTGAATCCGGCGAATATCACCGGCAGCATCATGATTGCCTGGGCGAAGATAATGGGCATAACGCCAGCTGCGTTTACCTTAAGGGGAATATATTGTCTTACGCCGCCGTACTGTTTGTTGCCCACGATGCGTCTTGCATACTGGACAGGTATGCGGCGGGTCCCCTGCACCAGGAGCACTGAACCAAGTATCACCAGATAGAGGAATACCAGCTCTATGAGCAGGGCTACAGCGCCGCCCGAACCGTTCATGCGTGACCCTGTCTCGAAGATGAATGCCACCGGGAAACGGGCTATAATACCAACCATGATAATCAGTGAGATACCGTTCCCGATACCCTTGTCGGTGATTCTCTCACCAAGCCACATGACAAATATTGTTCCGGCAGTCAGGATGATCACCGATGAGAGCCTGAAGAACCATCCCTGCAGGACGAATGCTTCCGGGGGCAGTATTGCATGAAGGTTTGCAAGGTATGTCGGTGCCTGAATGACCAGGATAATAACGGTAAGGTACCTTGTATACTGGTTCATCTTGCGCCTGCCGCTCTCACCCTCCTTCTGCAGTTTCTGGAAGAAGGGGAAGACTATACCGAGCAGCTGGATAACGATGGAGGCGGAGATGTAGGGCATGATCCCCAGGGCAAATATGGAGGCCTGTGAGAAGGCACCGCCCGAGAACATGTCAAGCAGCCCCATAATACCCGAGGAGGTCTGGCTTCTCAGGTTCTCAAGCATGGATGGATCTACTCCCGGAAGGGTGACATACTTGCCAAGGCGGTAGAGTGCAACGATGCCAAGTGTAAAGAGTATCCTGGCTCTCAGATCCTCGATCTTGAAAATGTTCTTAATGGTCTGAATGAATTTCATGCCTTACAGTTTAACTGCGGTTCCCTGAATTGCTTCGATTGATGCCTGTGCCGATTTGCTGAAAGCGTGGGCATGAACCTCAAGCTTCCTGGTAAGCTTTCCCTTGCCAAGTATCTTCACAAGTGCATTTTTATTGACCAGCCCTGCTGTCAGCAGAGTCTCAAAATCAATGCGGTCAGTGTCAAGCTTTGTTGCCAGAGCCTCGAGTGTGCTGAGGTTGATAGCCTTATAGTCAACGCGGTTGAGGTTTTTAAACCCTGATTTCGGTACTCTTCTCTGGAGTGGCATCTGGCCTCCTTCAAAGCCAACCATCCTGCTGTAGCCGGAGCGTGACTTGGCTCCTTTGTGCCCGCGGGTTGATGTTCCTCCACGACCTGATCCCTCACCTCGTCCTATTCGCTTCTCTTTCTTTACTGATCCGGGGGCCGGTTTCAAATTGCTTAAATCCATAGCGAAATATATAATGCTGTTAATATCCTAGAGTTTTTCAACCTTCACCAGGTGCTTCAGTTTGTTTACCATCCCCATAATCTGAGGTGTATCTTCGTGCTCAACAGTCTGGTGCATCTTTCTCAGACCCAGTGCCGCGAGGATCCTCTTCTGTGACTCAGGCTGACCTATCTTGCTTTTAATCTGGGTTACCTTGATTTTTGCCATGATATTTCAATATTACTAACCGTTAAACACTTTATCGAGGGTAACTCCCCTGTGATCTGCCACCGTGCTGGCATCACGCAGCTCAAGAAGGGCGGCAATGGTAGCCTTCACAAGGTTGTGCGGGTTTGATGAGCCCTTTGACTTGGCGAGCACGTTCTTCACGCCCACGCTTTCAAGCACGGCGCGCATTGCACCACCGGCTTTGACACCGGTACCTTCGGTAGCAGGCTTGATAAAGACATAGGCTCCGCCGTACTTGCCATACTGCTCATGGGGTATGGTACCTTTGTGCACCGGAACCCTGATGAGGTTTTTCTTGGCGTCTTCAATGCCTTTGGCGATGGCGGTGGTTACCTCACTTGCCTTACCCAGGCCGTGGCCCACAATACCTTTCTCATCACCCACAACAACGATGGCTGAGAAGCTGAAGGTGCGTCCTCCCTTGGTTACTTTTGTTACTCTCTGGATGCTTACCAGCCTGTCGGTAAGTTCAAGATCGCTGTTCTTTACTCTCTTTATTCCGTATGCCATACTGATTAGAATTTTAAGCCGCCTTCGCGTGCTCCGTCAGCTAATGATTTAACCCTGCCATGATATTGGTATCCGCTTCTGTCAAAGACAACGGTCTCAATGCCCTTCTCCCTGCATACAGCGGCAAAACGCTTCCCAACCAGGAGAGCCACCTCGCTCTTCTTCTTCCCTGTTACGGAGGCAATATCCTTCTCCCTGGAGGAAGCTGAAGCCAGTGTCACGCCATTGACATCATCAACAGCCTGGGCATATATCTGTTTGTTGCTGCGGAAAACCGACACCCTTGGTTTTTCGGCCGTTCCCCTGATCCGCTTGCGGATTCTCAGTTTAATTTTTTTTCTCTTTTCTATCTTTGCTAAAGCCATGACTTCAATATTTAATCATGTTACACACCAGCTGATTTACCGGCCTTTCTCCTGAGTTGTTCACCCACGAATTTAATACCCTTGCCCTTATACGGCTCAGGCGGACGCAGTGACCTGATCTTTGCTGCCACATGGCCTATGAGCTGCTTGTCAATGCTTGAGAGAGTGATGATCGGGTTACTCCTCCTTTCGGTCTTGGTTTCAACCTTGATCTCCCTGGGCAGCTCCATTATAATATCATGTGAAAAACCGAGGCTCATTTCGAGACGCTGGCCATTGGCCTCTGCACGGTAACCCACACCTACCAGTTCAAGATCCTTGCGGTAGCCTTTTGAAACGCCCGTCACCATGTTGGCAATGAGAGCACGGTAGAGCCCGTGCAGCGATTTAAGACGCTTTTCGTCGTTGGGCCTTGCCAGTATGATTGTATTGTTTTCCACCTCCACTTTGATATCACTGTCAACCTTCTGTGACAGGGTCCCCAGGGGGCCTTTAACGCTTACCACGTTGTCATCACTCACTGAAATGGTGACGCCAGATGGCAGGCTTATAGGCAATTTTCCTATTCGTGACATTTGGTTTCCTCCTGTTTAGTAAACATAACATATTACTTCACCTCCGACATTCTCCTTCACTGCCTCCTTATCAGTCATTACACCATGGGAGGTTGAGAGAATGGCTATTCCCAGCCCGTTGAGGACACGCGGAAGTTCATCAACACCGGCATATCTCCTGAGACCCGGACGGCTGACCCGCTGTATCCGCTTGATTGCAGGGAGCTTGGTCCTGGGATGATACTTGAGGGCTATTTTTATCCTGCCCTGCAGGTTATCATCAATGAATTTATAGCTGAGGATATATCCCTTGTCGTAAAGTATCCGTGTGATATCCTTCGTCAGGCCGGAAGCCGGTGTCTCAACCACCTTATGACCGGCTCTGATGGCATTCCTTACCCTGGTAAGAAAATCTGCTATTGGATCTGTCATCTTATCGTATGATTAATTTGTTTATATCTCGGTTGTTACCAGCTTGCCTTTCTTACACCCGGGATAAGTCCTTTTGAAGCCATCTCCCTGAATGTAATCCTGCTGATGCCAAACTGCCTCATGTAGCCTCTCGGTCTGCCTGTGAGCTTGCACCTGTTGCGCTGCCTGATTGGACTTGAATTGCGCGGAAGGGTGCTCAGGGCAAGATAATTGCCTTCTGCTTTGAGAGCGGCCCTTTTGGCGGCGTACTTCCGGGCAAGTTTCGCACGTTTGACTTCGCGGGCTTTCATTGATTCCTTAGCCATATTCCGTTCTGTTATTTGTTTTTAAAGGGAATTCCGAATTCTTTAAGCAGGGCATAAGCCTCTTCGTCACTCTTTGCAGTGGTGACAAACGTGATCTGCAGCCCCATGATCTTGGCAATCTTGTCGAGGTCAATCTCCGGGAAGATGATCTGCTCGGTGATGCCAAGGGTATAGTTGCCGTGGCCGTCGAGCCTGGCGCTCACACCCTTGAAGTCACGTATGCGCGGCAGAGCTATGGCGATCAGTCTCTCAAGAAATTCGTACATGCGGTCATGGCGCAGGGTCACCATTACGCCTATAGGCATGGTCTTCCTGAGCTTGAAGTTTGATATGTCCTTCCTGGAGGTGGTCTGCACCGCCTTCTGTCCGGCAATATCTGATATCTCCTTCAGCCCCATTTCAAGCAGTTTCTTGTCAGCAATGGCCTGACCAAGTCCCTGGTTGATGACTATTTTTTCAAGACGGGGCACCTGCATCACAGTTGAATAATTAAACTGCTTCACAAGGGCAGGTGTGATCTCATTCCTATATTTGGTTCTTAAAGCAGGCGTATACATTACTTGATCTCCTCTCCTGATTTTTTGGCATAACGTACCAGTTTGTTCTTGTCATTCAGTTTGCGTCCGACGCGGGTAGGCTTACCGGTTGCCGGGTCAATGACCATGAGGTTTGAGATGTGGATGGGGCCCTCCTTCTTTACAATACCTCCCTGGGGAGCCTTTGCGTTGGGTTTGGTATGTTTTGATACCATGTTGATCCCTTCCACCAGAGCTTTGCTTTTGACCCTGTCAACCTTGAGAACGCGTCCCTTTTGTCCTTTGGATTCACCGGCAATGACAGCAACGGTGTCTCCTTTTTTAATATGTAATTTTTTCTGCATCGGGTATCAGATTAACAGTTATAACACTTCAGGTGCAAGTGAAACGATCTTCATGTACTTTTCGCGCAGTTCCCTGGCGACAGGTCCGAAGATGCGTGTTCCACGGACTTCATCCTGGTTGGTGAGCAGCACCACGGCATTGTCATCAAAGCGGATATATGAACCGTCAGCACGGCCTATCTCCTTGGTGGTTCTTACAATCACTGCCCTGCTGACAGTGCCTTTCTTTGCTTCACCTGAGGGGAGAGCGCTCTTTATGGAGACGACTATCTTGTCGCCTATGCTTGCATATCTCTTCCTGCTTCCACCGAGTACCCTGATGCAAAGCACCTCCTTCGCACCGGTATTATCGGCTACATTCAACCTGCTTTCCTGCTGTATCATGATTACTTAGCTCTTTCAATTATTTCAACCAATCTCCAGGACTTTTTTTTGCTGAGGGGCCTGGTCTCCATTATGCGCACCGTATCACCGATGTTGCAGCTGTTCTCCTCATCGTGAGCCATGAGCTTCTTTGTCTTTCTGACGAATTTGCCATAGATCGGGTGTTTGACCTTTCTGTGAATGGCAACGACGATAGATTTGTCCATCTTATTGCTGACGACAACACCTGTACGTTCTTTTCTAAGGTTCCTTTCCATGCTGATACGGCTATTTTGTTTTCTTACTGATCTCTCTCTTGCGCATTTCTGTCATGAGCCTGGCAATTGTTTTCCTGCTCTCCTTGATCTTCTGGGGATTATCAAGTGGAGAGATTGCGTGGTTTAGTCTCATGCGCACAAGTGCGGTCTTCTCGTTGTCAATACGTTCAAGAAGCTCCTGGTTGCTTAATTCTCTTATCTCTGAACTTTTCATTGCTTCTTCTTTTTATTCCACTGCGTAATCATGACGCACCACGAATTTTGTTGCCACCGGCAGTTTACCGGCTGCGAGGCGCAGTGCTTCCCTTGCCACTTCAAAGGGAACGCCTTCGGCTTCAATGATGATGCGGCCGGGGGTAACGGGAACCACAAATCCTTCGGGCGCACCCTTACCTTTACCCATACGCACCTCTGCAGGCTTCTTGGTTATCGGTTTATCAGGGAAGACACGGATCCATATCTGGCCTTCACGTTTCATGTAACGGGTCACAGCCTGGCGTGCAGCCTCAAGCTGACGGCCGGTAATCCATGCCTCCTCAAGGGTTTTGATGCCAAATGATCCGAATGCCAGCTGATTGCCTCTCTGGGCATTGCCTTTCATCTTGCCCTTCTGGCTCCTCCTGTACTTGGTCTTCTTCGGTTGTAACATCGCTATATTATATTTGTTGTTTTACTTATCTCCATTACCTCTTGCTTCCACGGTCACCGCGGTCGCTCCTTTTCCTGTAGCCGCCTGTGGGTGCCTTGCCTCCCTTGATGTTCTTCGCACCAATGTTGGGGCTGAGGTCACGCTTGCCATACACTTCACCATTGCATATCCATACCTTGATGCCGATGAGGCCAACCTTGGTGAGGGCTTCGCCAAGGGCGTAGTCAATGTCTGCACGGAAAGTATGGAGAGGAATCCTGCCATCCTTGTAGGTCTCTTTACGGGCCATTTCTGCACCACCAAGCCTGCCTGAGATAACAACCTTTATACCTTCGGCACCCATGCGCATCGTTGAGGCGATGGCCATTTTTATGGCGCGGCGGTATGAAATCTTTCCTTCCACCTGGCGTGCTATGTTGCTGGCAACTATTGCAGCATCAAGCTCCGGACGCTTTACCTCGAAGATATTTATCTGAACCTCCTTCTGGGTGATCTTCTTGAGCTCTTCCTTCAGCTTGTCAACCTCCTGTCCGCCTTTACCGATGATGATACCGGGGCGCGCCGTGTTCACGGTTACGGTTATGAGCTTGAGGGTACGTTCAATGATGATCTTCGAAAGACTTGCCTTGGCAAGCCTGGCATTCAGGTATTCCCTGATTTTGGTGTCTTCAACAAGTTTGCCTGAGAAGTCATTGCCACCATACCAGTTGGAGTCCCATCCCCTGATGATTCCTATTCTGTTGCCTATCGGATTTACTTTCTGTCCCATTGTTTACTATGAAATGTTTTCAACTTCCTGTTTCCTGCTACCCAGCACAAGGGTTACATGGTTTGATCTCTTGCGTATGCGGTAAGCCCTTCCCTGGGGGGCAGGCCTGATACGGCGCAGAATGCGGCCGCCGTCAACCTGAATCTCCTTTACGTAGAGATCACTCTCTTCGAGACGGACTCCTTCATTCTTGGCCTGCCAGTTGGCGATGGCCGAAAGGAGAAGCTTTTCCAGTCTGCGTGAAGCTTCCTGCTTGCTGAACTTAAGTATATCAAGAGCCTTGTTCACTTCCTGGCCACGTATAAGATCGGTAACCAGCCTCATTTTGCGCGGCGAGGTCGGGACATTGCGAAGAAGTGCCTGAACCTTCTCCTTGTTGGCTTCCTTCCTTGCTGCTGCGCTTATTCTTTTTCTTGCACCCATTTCTGATTCTTTTTCAGTTTCTATGCCACATTACCTATCTCTGTTTTCCACCATGACCGCGGAAGGTACGGGTAGGGGCAAACTCACCCAGCTTATGACCAACCATGTTCTCGGTAATGTAAACAGGTATGAATTTGTTTCCGTTATGCACTGCCAGGGTATGACCCACAAAGTCTGGTGAAATAACTGATCTCCTCGACCAGGTCTTGATTACAGTTTTCTTTCCGCTGTCATTCATTGCCTCCACCTTTTTACTCAGGTGAATATCAATGAATGGGCCTTTTTTAATAGATCTGCTCATCGTATCAATTATTTTTTCCTTCTTTCAATAATATGCTTGTCAGAATACTTGGTGCGGCTCCTGGTCTTGAAACCCTTGGCCGGCATTCCGCTGCGTGAGCGCGGGTGCCCGCCGGAGGCTCTTCCTTCACCGCCACCCATTGGATGGTCAACAGGGTTCATTGCAACGCCCCTGGTCCTTGGCCTGCGGCCGAGCCAGCGCTTGCGGCCTGCCTTTCCGGATCTCTCCTGGTTGTGGTCAGTATTCGAAACAATTCCTATCGTGGCACGGCATGCGGTAGGCACCATCCTTGACTCTCCCGAAGGAAGCTTGATGATTGCATGCTTGCCGTCACGGGCAGCCAGCTGTGCAAAAGTACCTGCACTCCGGGCCATTGCTGCACCCCTGCCAGGCTTCAGCTCTATGTTGTGAACCAGGGTGCCGAGAGGAATATCCTCAAGAAAAAGAGTGTTGCCAATCTCCGGGCTTGCCTTCTTTCCTGACATAACCTCCTGGCCAACCTTCAGACCATTGGGGGCAATTATATACCTCTTCTCTCCATCTTCATAGGTGAGGAGGGCAATACGTGCCGAACGGTTCGGATCATATTCGATCGATGTGACCTTCGCGGCAACGCCATCCTTGGTCCTGCGGAAATCAATCATACGGTACATTTTCTTGTGGCCGCCACCTATGTACCTCATGGTCCGCCTGCCGTTAACGTTCCTTCCTCCTGTCTTCTTCAGCGGCGCGAGCAAGGATTTCTCCGGCTTGTCACGGGTTACCTCGTCAAAGTTACTCGTGATCTTATGTCTCTGGCCTGGTGTTACAGGCTTGATCTTTCTGACTGCCATACTATGTTAAATGTTGCTGTAAAAGTCTATAGTCTCCCCTTTGGCGAGAGTGACAACAGCCTTTTTCGTTGCTGCCGTCCGGCCTGTTGTCACACCTGACCTGGTATAGCGGGTCTTTTTCTTTCCACCATAGTTGATGGTGTTGACACTCTCTACATTGACCCCGTAAAGCTGCTCAACAGCCTTCTTGATCTGAAGCTTGTTGGCTTTACGGTTAACCAGGAAACCATACCGGTTGAACTTCTCGCCCTGGTTGGTCATTTTCTCGGTCACTATGGGTTTAATAAGTATTTCCATATCTCTGCTCCTGGTTTATAATGTTGACTGCAAAACATCAACTGCGCTCTCCGTCAGCACTAGAGTTGAAGCTTTCATAATTGTATAAGTGTTTAAATCACTGATAGTTACAACTTCAACTCCCTGCAAATTTCGCGATGACAAATATATATTTTTATTTTGTTCCGGTAAAACAATGATTGATTTTTTATTCGGGAGGTTGAGATTTGCGCTGATCCCGGCCATTTTCGAAGTCTTCGGAACATCAAATGAGAAGTCTTCCAGGATAATGATTTTGTTTTCTCTTGCCTTGTATGTAAGAGCTGATTTCCTGGCCAGTTCCTTTACCTTTTTGTTGAGTTTGAAGCCGTAGAACCGGGGTCTGGGGCCGAAGACGCGGCCACCGCCACGGAATTGAGGGTTCTTTATACTGCCGAAACGTGCTGTTCCGGTGCCTTTCTGTCTCTTGAGCTTGCGCGTGCTGCCCATGACCTCTGCGCGTTCCCTGGCTTTGTGTGTGCCCTGCCTCTGGCCGGCCATATACTGTTTGGTATCAAGGTAGATAGCGTGGTCATTGGGTTCAATGCCGAAGATGGCTTCATTCAGGTTGACCTTTCTTCCGGTCTCCTTGCCGTCTATGTTAATTACTGCTACTTCCATCACTTTGTTATTATTACGTAACCACCTTTGGGGCCGGGTACGGCACCCTTGACGAGAAGCAGGTTTGATTCGGGTAAGATCTTAACGATCATCAGTTCTGTTTCCTGCTGTTTTCCGCCTTTTTGTCCTGCCATGTGCATTCCGGGCATAACCCTTGACGGCCATGAAGATGCTCCCAATGAACCGGGAGCCCTGAGCCTGTTGTGCTGACCGTGGGTTGAATCGCCTACGCCGCCGAAACCATGACGCTTGATGACGCCCTGGTAGCCTTTTCCTTTGGTCCAGCCCCTGACATCAAGATATGTATCATCATTAAAGAGTTCAACTGTAATGACATCGCCTCTCTTGTATTTGCCTTCCTCGAATCCGGCAAACTCGGCAATTTTCCTCTTCGGGCCTGTGCCGGCCTTCCTGAAATGACCTATCTCAGCCTTGTTGCTTGCCTTTTCCTTCTTGTCGTCAAAACTGAGTTGCAAAGCCGAATAACCATCTTTCTCCACAGTCTTGACCTGTGACACGACACACGGGCCCACTTCCAGGACTGTGCATGGAATGCTCTTCCCGTCTTCACTGAAGACGGAGGTCATTCCAATCTTTTTTCCTATTAATCCCTGCATAATTCACTGTTTTTCCGGTTTCACACTTTGATTTCCACTTCCACTCCGCTGGGCAGCTCAAGCTTCATCAGAGCATCGATGGTTTTGGGTGTTGAGCTGTATATGTCAAGCAGGCGCTTGTACGAAGAGAGTTGGAACTGCTCTCTTGATTTCTTGTTCACAAACGGTGAACGGAGCACCGTATAGATTCTCTTATGGGTAGGCAACGGTATGGGGCCGCTGACAACTGCACCCGTTGATTTGACCGTCTTGACAATCTTCTCAGCCGACTTGTCGACCAGGTTATGATCGTAAGACTTCAGTTTGATGCGGATTTTCTGACTCATCTCTGTTAAAAAAATTTTCCTGTTGTTACTTCAATAATTTTCTTCGCTAATTCTGCAGGCACCTCTTCAAAATGCGAGAACTCCATCGTTGATGTAGCCCTGCCAGAGGTAAGGGTACGCAGTACTGTAACGTATCCGAAGTTTTCTGCCAGAGGTACTTTTGCTTTAATTACCCTTGCACCTGCTTTCGATTCCATACCTTCCACCTTGCCTCTTCGCTTGTTGAAGTCGCCCACGACGTCACCCACGTATTCTTCGGGAGTGACCACCTCGGCGTTCATTACCGGTTCGAGCAGCACCGGGCGGCATTTGGCCGTCGCATGGCGAAAGGCCTGCCTGGCTGCAATCTCGAACGATAGCGAGTCTGAGTCAACCGGATGGTACGAACCGTCCTTTAGGATAACCTTCAGGCTCACGAGGGGAAAACCGGCCAGCGGTCCATTCATCATAGCCTCACGGAATCCCTTTTCCACTGAAGGGATATATTCCCTGGGCACATTGCCTCCCTTGATCCCGTTCACGAAGGTCAGTCCGGTAACATCATTGTCGGCAGGCATAATCTCCACGGTAATATCCGCGAATTTACCCTTGCCGCCTGTCTGTTTCCTGAAGAGCTCCCTGTGTGTGCAGGAGGTTGTGACAGCCTCCTTGTATGCCACCTGGGGCTTGCCCTGGTTGCATTCAACAAAGAACTCTCTCTTAAGACGGTCAATAAGGACTTCAAGATGCAGCTCACCCATGCCGCTGATGACTGTCTGTCCGCTGTCAGGATCTGTCTTCACCATGAAGGTGGGATCCTCGTCGGTAAGTTTGCCGAGTGCAATGGCCAGACGGTCAATATCAGCCTGTGTTTTTGGCTCAATGGCAATCCAGATAACCGGTTCCGGGAATTCCATTGATTCAAGCACCACCGGCTTGTTGATGGCACAGAGTGTATCTCCGGTCTTGAGGTCTTTGAATCCCACGGCTGCGCAGATGTCACCTGCATAGACGGTTTCAACGGGATTCTGTTTGTTTGCATGCATCTGGAAGAGACGGTTGATTCTCTCCCTCTTGCCTGTCCTGACATTGAGAACGGTGTCTCCTGCATTGAGGGTACCGGAATAGATCCTCATGAAGACCAGCCTTCCCATGTAAGGGTCGGTAGCTATTTTAAAGGCGAGAGCAGCAAAAGGCTCGTCAGGTTCAGGTTTGCGCATAACCTCCCTGTCATCGCGAGGGTCCCTGCCATGGATGGCACCCACGTCAATCGGGGAGGGCAGGTATGCCGCCACTCCGTTCAGGAGGCGCTGTACTCCCTTGTTCCTGAATGCGGCTCCGCAGAAGACGGGAACTATTACTCCCTCAACGGTCCTGCGCCGCAGCACTGCCATAAGTTCATCAGCAGTAATACTCTCATGATCTTCGAGGTAACGTTCAAGAATAGAATCATCCATTTCGGCGCATGCCTCAACCAGCTTCATTCTCCACTCGGTTGCCTCCTCCTTCATAAAATCAGGTATTGGCTTGATAGTGAAGTTCATGAGCGGGTCATCACTCTCCTCGAACATAATGGCATTCATCTCAACAAGGTCAATGATGCCATCGAAATCCTCCTCGGAACCGACAGGTATCTGTACTGGCACCGGGTGAGCCCCCAGCTTTTCCTTCATCTGCTGTACCACTCCGAAGAAATCGGCACCGGAGCGGTCCATCTTGTTGACAAACGCTATTCGCGGCACATTGTATTTATTGGCCTGTCTCCAGACGGTCTCGCTCTGGGGTTCCACGCCGCCCACAGCGCAGAAGACCGCCACTGCACCGTCAAGTACGCGCAGAGACCTCTCAACCTCCATGGTGAAGTCAACATGCCCAGGCGTATCAATGAGGTTGATCTTGTAGAGCTGATCCCTGTATTTCCAGAATGTGGTAGTGGCGGCTGATGTAATAGTGATCCCTCTCTCCTGCTCCTGCACCATCCAGTCCATGGTGGCATTGCCGTCATCGACTTCGCCAATGCGGTGCACACGGCCCGTGAAATAGAGAATGCGCTCAGAAGTTGTAGTCTTCCCGGCATCAATATGGGCCATTATGCCAATGTTCCTGGTATGTTTGAGATCGCTGTTCATTATCTGCTCCCGGCAAACCACACTTACAGGTTATCAGAACCTGAAATGGGCGAATGCCTTGTTTGCTTCGGCCATACGGTGGGTATCCTCTTTTTTCTTGAATGCACCACCTTCATTGTTGTAGGCAGCCATCACCTCTGCTGCAAGTTTCTCGGCCATGCTGCGGCCTGTGCGCTTACGCGCGAAAAGAATAAGGTTCTTCATGCTGATGCTCACCTTGCGGTCAGGACGTATCTCGAGGGGCACCTGGAAGGTGGCACCACCAACCCTCCGGCTTTTAACCTCAACGTGCGGAGTGATATTGTCAAGAGCCTGTTTCCAAATCTCGAGAGGGCTCTTCTCCACGTTTTTCATCTTCTCGCCGACAATATCCAGTGAGTCATAGAATATCCTGAAGGCAACGGTTTTTTTACCATCGTACATCAGGTTATTGATGAAACGGGTAACGTACGGATCGTTGAATTTCGGGTCCGGTAGGAGGATCCTTTTCTTTGGTTTCGCCTTTCTCATATCTTGAATCCTTTAACTGTTACTTCTTTGGTCTTTTTGTTCCGTATTTTGACCTTCTCTGCTTGCGGCCATCAACACCGGATGTATCAAGTGCGCCACGGACAAGGTGGTAGCGGACACCCGGGAGGTCTTTTACCCTTCCGCCCCTGATAAGCACTATGGAGTGCTCCTGCAGGTTGTGTCCTTCACCAGGGATGTAAGCATTGACCTCTTTCTGGTTGGTCAGCCTCACCCTTGCAACTTTTCTCATGGCTGAGTTAGGTTTCTTGGGCGTGGTAGTATATACGCGAACACATACTCCCCTGCGCTGTGGGCATGAGTCAAGAGCAGGTGCCTTGCTCTTGTCTACCAGCTTCTTGCGGCCTTTTCTTACTAACTGCTGAATTGTTGGCATAACTCTTTTTTAATTAATTTTCTTTTTTATTCTGGTCTTAAATAATATTTTTCCCTCTTTGTACCGATCTGCCTTCTCCCTCTTCCCGTGTTTTCCGGGGCCTCCGCTGCCCGGCCGGTATCTGCCTTTCACCCTGTGCTGATACCTCGTCAGTACACTCTGCACATCCGGGCCACTATGACGATAAATGGCCGCCACGGCATACCCGGGGTCAAGTTTTCTGAAGATGTAACTTATGGTTTGTAAGTCATTTCCAGGATTTTCTTCCCGACCGCTCCTCCCGACATCTTTTGTAAACTTACACACTGACGGAGAGACCGGTACTCCTGTTTTCAAAAAACCGCCGCAAAGATAAGTAAATATTTTTCAAACAACCATCACTTTATATGCACTCTTTTGAAAATTTATTATTTTTGCGCTCCATTCCGTACAGATTAACATTATATAATATAACAACAGCCTAAGATGAAGACATACTCAACAGACCACCTAAGAAACATTGCTCTGCTGGGAAACTCTGGCTCAGGTAAGACCACCCTCGCGGAAGCAATGCTTTTCAACGGCGGGGTTATCGAGAGACGGGGTACAGTAGAAGCCAGGAACACCGTCTCTGATTACAAACCTATTGAGCAGGAGAACCGCAACTCCATCTTTTCAACAGTACTCTACACCGAGTTCCGAAACAAGAAGATCAATATCCTTGACACCCCCGGCCTTGACGATTTCTCCGGAGGAGTTATATCATCAATGTACGCTGCTGATACCGGCATGCTGGTGATCAACGTGCAGAACGGCGTTGAAGTGGGTACGGAAATTCACTTCAGGCATGCCGAGCGGTTCCGTAAGCCACTCATCATGGTTGTCAATGGCCTCGACCATGAAAAGGCAAACTATGAAAAGAGCGTTGAGATGCTTCATGAGCGTTTCGGAAGCAACGTGACACTTGCGCAGTTCCCGGTGAACGAAGGTGTCGGCTTCAACGCCGTCATCGATATCATCAGCATGAAGATGCTGCGTTATGGCAAGGAGGGCGGCAAAGCCGAAATGCTTGACATCCCGGCCGAACATAAGGCCAAAGCCGATGAACTTCATGCAGCACTCATCGAGAAGGTGGCTGAAAGCGACGAGGAATTGATGGAACTCTTCTTTGCAAACGATACGCTGACAGAGGAAGAGATCGGACGCGGACTCCGCGAAGGACTCCTCAAGAGGGGCATCTTCCCGGTCTTCTTTATATCTTCAAAGGGAAACATCGGTGTTGACAGGCTGCTCGATTTTGTGGCAGTATCCGCCCCTTCACCGGCTGACATGCCCGAAGTGAAGAACTCAAAGGGTGAAGTGGTTAAATGTGATTCTGCCGGTACTGTTTCAGCGTTTGTCTTCAAAACAACCCTTGAGGAGCACATCGGCGAGATCAATTACTTCAGGGTAATGTCAGGCAAGATTACTGAGAACTTTGATGTCGTGAACACCAGCAACGGCACAAGGGAACGCCTCTCACAGATCTTCGCATGTGCAGGCAGGAACCGTACCCGCATTCCCGAGATCCACGCAGGTGACATCGGAGGCTTCGTCAAACTGAAGAACACAAAAACAAACCATACCCTCAATGCTCCGGGGAACGACTGGACATACGAGGAAATGATGTTCCCGGCTCCGAAATACCGTGCAGCAATCAAACCCCTCAGCGAAAGCGACGAGGAGAAGATGGGTGAGGCCCTCAACAAGATGCACCAGGAAGACCCGACTATTCTCGTTGAGTACTCCAAGGAACTCAAACAGATAATTATCCATGGACAGGGTGAATACCATCTCAATATTCTGAAGTGGCATCTTGACAATATTTACAAGATAGAGACCCAGTTCCTTGCACCGAAGATCCCCTACCGTGAAACTATCACGAAGGCATCACAGGCTGACTACCGTCACAAGAAGCAGTCAGGTGGTGCAGGCCAGTTCGGCGAAGTTCATATGATCATCGAGCCGTACGAAGAAGGTTCAGAGGTAAAGAGCATGATGAAGATTGCCGGCAAGGAGATCAAGCTTACCAACCGTGACCTGGAGGAGATAAATCTTCCCTGGGGCGGTAAACTGATCTATGTAAACTGTATCGTGGGAGGTTCAATTGATGCACGTTTCATGCCTGCGATCCTCAAGGGTATCATGGAAAAGATGGAGGTTGGCCCTCTGACAGGATCCTATGCCCGTGACATAAGGGTATATGTCTATGATGGCAAGATGCACCCGGTTGACTCAAATGAAATCTCATTCCGTCTGGCAGGCCGTAACGCCTTCAGCATGGCCTTCAAGAACGCCGGTCCGAAGATCCTCGAGCCTGTTTATGACGTGGAGATATGGGTTCCGGCAGACCGTATGGGTGATGTGATCAGTGACCTGCAGGGACGCCGCGGAATGGTTCTCGGCATGTCAAGCGACAAGGGATTCGAGGTCATCAGGGCAAGGGTTCCCCTGGCTGAGATGAACAAGTACTCCACCGCACTCAGTTCACTGACCGGCGGACGTGCAATGTACACCATGAAATTCGCAGAATATATCCAGGTTCCCGCCGATGTTCAGGATGCCGTAATCAAGGCATACGAATCCGAGGAAGAAGAGGAATAACCTGCCCTTATCCGGGGATCTGTATGACATGTATGTAGCGCCAGGTCTGAGACCTGGCGCTACATACATATTAAAAGGTTTTATACATCAATAGGGCACCGTGTCTGCCGTGGCAAAATTGAACGGACTGGGCATCTTGCCCGTAGTACCGTCCCGGTAATGAAGCAGCAGGCTGTCGGCGTTGATGACGCTGAATATCCTGTCAGGAACAGTAAGTGAGTCAACATACCACACCGTCAGCATCTCCTCACCGGAATCATTGAGCGACGTTTCAAAACCCACTATCCCTTCCTCATTTGAAATATGACTTATAAGGTAATTGTAGCTCTGCTTCAGCTTAGCATTCTTACCCAGCCTTACAGGCATCCCCTTCAGAACATCGGGTGTATATTTCTGGTATTCATTGAAGAACGACTGAACAGGCACGAACATATCCCGCACAAACTCATTCCTCGACATGCTTCCGCTGTTCTCTTCCAGGGTCACAACCTTGTAAGCAAGCTTGACATTGAACTCGTTATCATTGACAGTGAAACACAGGTACTTCGATTCAATGGCCTGCATCAGTGTCTCTTTGTCAGGGGCTTTCCCTTCAGGGAAATAGATACGCACAATCACCGGGCAGGCAAAGTCGCTCTGGTAACCCACTGCTTCCGTCTTCTGGTCTAGCAGATGCTGCAGATAGGTAGCGTCAAGCGGATCAAAAAATTTGTCAATGGTCAGGGTATGGTAAACAATGTTGCTGACATCGGCAGAAGGTTCTTTAATCACCCGTTTCACGGGAACGAATATCAGCTGCTGTATCATTTCATCATTGTACATCGCCGTGTCATACAATATGTGTACCGAGTGGCTGGCAACGTAAGTAGATACGCCATAGATCCCTTCAACCCCTTTCATCTTGTTGGAGAAGGCATTGGAGCTGTTGAAGCACTTGATGTTCTTCAGACCGGACATCTCAAACGTACCTGCATTGGCCAGTTGCTCTTCGGTGCCCCATTTATGGCTGATGGTGGGCAGCTCAAACAGCGAGCCGGCGGTTACTCCGAGGATAATGAGTGTGCCAAGCACCACTGACGGCAACCACTTTATGTTACGTTTGTTTATCTGAAGGGTATCCTTTTCAGGGCATGCATGGAGGCAATCACCGCACAATGTACAATCGGCGTGCGTCACCTTCTCCATAGACGCAACATCAATTCCCTGCGGGCATGTTTCCGTGCAGAGCTTGCAGGTGGCACACATGCCGACCTTTCTTGTAATATGTACCGGATTAGGGCAAACCTTATCCTTACGGGTGACTTCCAAAATGTATCCTCCTGCCGTAATAATCAGCAGAGGATAAACATAGGATATATTCAGCCCCACGAGGAGCAAGATCACATAGAGTGCCAAAGCTCCCAGGAACCACCATGAATACTTGAAGATTATTGAAAGTGCACCAAGCGGACAGAGGTATCGGCACCAAAAGAGCCTGAAGAAGAGAGATCCGATCAGCAGGGCGCCTATTGCAATCAGGGCCCATAACAGGATCACGTCTGTGTCAAAGCCCGATGCCACAGCGTAATAGGGATCAAATTTCTTGCAGAAGAGCTCACTTGACTTAAGTGTCAGGTAGAAGGTTATGAAAAGCAGTACATACTTGAGGAGCCTCAGTGTATTGTCTGTTATTCCTTTCAGGGTAATCCGGACCTTCAGCCTCTCTCCCAGCTTGCCAATCCACTCTCCTACTGTTCCCAGCGGGCAGATGTACCCGCAGAAGAGACGGGAGAAAAGCACGATTCCTATAAAAAGCACCACTCCCATCATTATCTGCGTACTGGTCATGGAGCATGAAAGCGAACCCATGGTTATGTAGCTTCCCAGCGCCTGGAGACCTCCGAACGGGCAATAAGCTTCAAAATCGGGTGCGTAGGCTTTGTCAAACAGGATGCGGAATCCCATGAACGCGAGAATTCCGATAACAGCAAACTGATATATCAGCTTGTACCAGTTTTGGTTCTTCATAGTTTGGGTTTTGGTTATCATACAAATATATAATTTCCTTAAAAAAAGGCAAAGAGCAAACAAAAACAATGATGTCCCGGATGTCACCAGGGACAGAGCCGGGAGCAACCGTTCCGGATGCCGCTGTATCAGACAGTCTGTTCTACAGACCAGACGAATGCCCTGATGCCCACCTCCTTGTTGATGTCATCAATGCGCCGTACCGCCTCAAGCAGGAGGGCAACCTTTTCATCATCTACAAAGGTGAGAGTCACCCCGTTGATCTCGGGCCAGGTGTGGGTGCCCAGGTGGGGCACGCCGGTAAATGATCCGGAACCTTTAACATTATCCCAGTGAGTATATCCCCTGACACCAAAATGTTCCAGTGTGTACTCAACCTTTTCTGTCAGGGCAAGGTTATGAACTATCATTACTGCTTTCATGACTTTCCGTTTTCGTGGTTTTTCTTAATGTCGTCGAGGAACTTCATGTCCCTGAATACCACCTTGTGTTTCCTGTCCCTTTCGCCGTGGCGGGCCATAAGAACATAACCAACCGGCACAATCACCATCGTTACGATAGTAGAGAACACCAGACCGCCGATAACTGTGATACCCATCGGCTGCCATAGCTCCGAGCCCTCGCCCGGGTTGACAGCCAGCGGGATCATGGCCAGAATGGTAGTCATGGAGGTCATGAGCACAGGCCTGAGCCTGGAACGGCCTGATATCAGAACTGCCTGATAAAGCTCCACGCCTCTGTCACGCGTGAGGTTGATGAAGTCAACAAGCACGATGGCGTTCTTTACTACGATACCGATCAGCATTATGGCGCCGATTGCGGCGATGAGGCTGAGGTTGATTCCTGACAGAAACAGCGCTATGGCCACTCCGGAGAAGGCAAACGGTATCGAGAGCATGATGATCAGCGGCATCTTGAGCG
>Ga0208195_1000544_pt1 | contig 48385 bp, 50 predicted proteins | sample AD_UKC077_MetaG_FD_184441 | JGI IMG/M metagenome (GOLD analysis project Ga0208195, IMG submission 184441) | Active sludge microbial communities of municipal wastewater-treating anaerobic digesters from USA - AD_UKC077_MetaG (SPAdes) (version 2) | ecosystem: Engineered > Bioreactor > Anaerobic >... | reverse complement strand
CGTTACGATGATAATAACTCAACAAGTCAATATGGTGTTGGCTATCAGGAATCTTTAGATCACTGATGGATACTATGGTAACCGAAGGATTGAATTCCTTAGCAAACAATCCGATTATGAGACCTTCAGCCTCTTCCCGCCATCCTTGAGGGTCAAGGTTGTTGTCTAGCAGTATCAGATCTGGATTATGTTCAGTAATAGCCTGCTTGGCTATTTCCACAGAGCTGATAGGTCCAACATCTATGACCTTTAATTCGGGAAACGTTCCGAGTAATTTTAAGATTCTCTCGTAGCTAGTGGGGTTGTCTTCAATGATAATGGTTTTCATTCTTATCCTCCTAAGGATTTTATTTGATGCATTGTTTAGAAAAAACGCGACGCAGAAAAGCGTCGCGCTTAATTTTTGTTTAGTTAATTCTTATGAATGACCGGAACAAAAACCGAGCTACTGTTTTCATAATCACCACGAAATTCGTGGTATCCTTGTTCCCAGATCATTCTGTCCGCGCAATAGTTATAAGACCACTGAAGTGTAGCAAACCAAGAACCTTTGCGATAGTTATCAAAAAATATTGTACCCATAAAAACGATCTCCCTCGTTGTCCTATACTTACTTTCCCATGACTCCGGTATGAGTCGGCGATGGCTTAACAGATAATCCAAAACATTAGAGTTTAGGATTACTCTGTCCTTGGGAAGATTTCGCAAGAAATCCTCGTAAGTTACTCCTTTTTCCCAAGGTAAAAGCTCAATCTTTGAAAAATTAAGTACGAGCTTACCATTACGTTGGTGCCTTCTCAAGCAATGATTAAGATTGTAACGATGAGGGTCGGCATCACAGTTGATAATAATCGGTTTTGCGACCGGTTGGATTTCAGTTTCTCCCCGTAAGAAAGAAAGAGCTCCTTCATTACCACCCAATTTTTTCACGACTTCATTAATTTGTTCGGCTGTCAGACTGATAGTTTGCTCTGTGTTGTTCATGATAATCTCCTTCTTGTCTATTTTATTGTTTATGTACTATCCATCTTGGATAAATTCATTATACATCATTATTCATAATTTGTCAAGTATTGTCATCAACTTATTGTTGACAACAATAAAATATGGCCCAAATGGCACAAAAAGAAAAACGCGGTGCTTGTGCACCGCGTTGAGTTTTGGCAGAGTTATAACTTTACTTTAAGCTCTAGCCATCCAGTTTTGGGGTGGGGCGACTTAGTGTCTGCCCCAATATATCCTGAGATAGAAGACGTATCATTAATTTTATACTCAATACTGGGACCTGCATTAATTCTGTATTCTGTTTTATTACCAGAATCTACTTTTTCTTGTCTCCAGTTGGACAAGACACGTATATTGCATTTTTCAAGCTGGTGTCCAAGAAACACCATGCCGGAAAAACTGGTGTCTAGGCTTTTCGCATCTGTAAGCGAAGCGCTTCTGGTGAATAAGCTCCACTTACCCAGGTTGCCTATAACGAACAGCTCCCCCATATACGATTGAATGGGGAAATTGGTGTCTTTCAAGTTCAGTGTTACATCAGCATAAGCAGATGCGCTGATGCCGACTTTTCCCAACTGAAATCTAGTAGAAGGCCCTGCGCCTAATACTAGAGTCTGTTGAGAGTTATACGTCACCTGTGAAACCACAAACCTGGAGTTGTGGTTATAGATTAAGCTATAACCACCGTTGAAGCTTTGTCTGAGCTTCAAGAAATCCCCTGCCTGAGCCAGGACCACTGAAGTCCAGGCAACCATTACTGCCAATGCGATCATAATCATAAAAGATTTTTTCATCTTTCTTTCTCCTTTACTTTTTATTTGTTTTTTAAAGTTCTTTCCTTGCTTTCTTTGTTCTTCATTTTCTGAACATATTATAATAGCATAGTTTTATCTTTATGTCAAGTATTGTCATCAACTTATTGTTGACAACAATAAAGATGTGTTATACAATGCTAATGAATAAAAGCTAAATCAATTAAGTTGTCAATCATTAATTGACGCTTTATTAAAACCATTTTATGCTTCAAGATTTAAAAGAATTAGGCTTCTTGCCCAACGAAATTAAAGTTTATGAGTCCCTGCTCGGTATCGGTGAGACGACAGTCGGCGGCATTATTAACGATTTAAAAATTCATCGCCAAATTGTTTACAATGCCCTGGACACTTTAGAAAAAAGAGGTCTAGTATCTAAAACTATGAAGAATAGGGTTTATCATTTTAAACCAACTGATCCGGAAGTTATTGTTGAAAATGCCCAAAAACAAGAACTGATTGCTCAAAGATTGGTCCAAGTCATCAAATCAGAAATGAGTAAAACTAAAATTAATAATTCTATTGATATTTATAATGGCAAAGAAGGTGTCCGTAAATTCTATTTACAAATGATGAATAATATTTCTAAAAACGGAGTTATAAATATTATCCAGGGTGGTGCTCAGGCCTACCAACAAGTGGCTGGCCTGGATTTTATTAGCAAAAAACTGGATCCGATTAGAGTTAAAAAGAATATTACATCCCGAAATATTATGAGTGAACAAGATCGACTAGAAAACAGTCGCTATCTAAAAAAAGTCGCTGGATCACTGCGCCAAACCAGATTTCTCCCCTACGACAATATGATCAATCCAGTTTTTACCGATATCTGGGATAATCGTGTTTCCTTTATTGCGACTGGCAGTAATCCGTTTGCGATTGATATTCGCAATGAAGAGTTTTATAAATCCTATATGGATCACTTTGAAGTACTGTGGAAAATGGCTAAAGAATAATTAATCATTAGTGATAAGTGTAGATTTATTTAGTTAAAAAGAAAACCTCAGGTGGTGAACCTGAGGTTATTGCTGAGCTGAGAAGTTGTTCTCAGCTCAATTGTTCTTTACTTTGGCGGCAATTTCTGCCGCCGCTCGCTTCCGGGGGAAGCTGAGTGCTGCCCCCATGTTTTTATTTCCTGTCCACAAGGCGAATGCCCTGTGGGAGTCGCCCCAGAAAGGACCTTTGGAGCTGGTCACTTCGACCAGCTCTGCCGCTAAAAGGGCTACTTCGCTCTCCATACCGTACGGCATGGAGATCGCCACCGCGGCTACTTCCGCGGGGACTCCTTGGTTGACGAGACTTTGGGCCTTGCCCCGTCTTAAAAGTTCTCTGGTGCGACTGGTCTTCCCCACCAGCACTATACGACCGCAGTTACCCATGCCCTGGCGGGCAATAACTTTTGTCCCCCATTCGGGGGCCTGTGGGATTTTCGGAGTTGGTTTGGGGCAACCATAGCCGCCCCTGCCGGTCCAAAGGACACCAGCCCTTTCCAGGGCAATGTGGTCCAGTTCCTCGGCAGTGGTGTGGGGTGAAAACCCCAACACATCATAAAAACTATTCATTTTTTCTCCTTTTGGCCTCTTGGCCAAAAATTCTCTACCAGACCGTCTGTGTAGAGGTCAGGCCTACTCTTGAAGCCAGACAATCAAGCCATCTGCCATTTATGGATTAATTGTCTGGTTCCAGAGCTATACTATGGCCCGACATATTTACTAATTTAAAAAGAACTTTCTATCTCAAATTGTTCTGTACTTTATATTATATAAGTATAGCATCTTTTATTAATTTTGTCAATAACAGCTACTCTAGCCTAACAAAAAACACCGCCCAAGGAGGCGGTGTTTTCTCGTACTCTCGGTAGGAATCGAACCTACATTGCAAGATCCGCAATCTTGTGTCCTATCCATTGAACGACGAGAGCTTGCCGAAAATTTACAGCTTGAGAATCTTACCAATAACTTCATCTAAAGATTCATCAGTCCGCTCTAAATCTTCTTTGAGATATTTTAACAAGTTTTCGCGAATTGGCAAGGGATTGTTGTCATAAAGCGGAATAACCAAGTCACGGCGCCAAATTGACGAAAAATCAAAATAAAGCGCCTTCAAGTCTTGAGCTGGTTTGTATAAGACCGAAAAACTTTTAAACTCATCATAATCATAAAACTTGTCGCCGAGCATAATCCCCTCGGTGCCGATAGTAAAGCGCAATTTAGCCGGCTCTTCGCCTTCGTTAAAGACGATAATAAAACAAGCAATTAAAACGATAAGTGCGAATAAATAATTACTAGTCAAAACCGCGATAACGATTAAAGCCAAAGCGATTAGACTGGCAACTATCCGCCAACGGCGGCCATGTTGGTAATGTTCGCGTTCAGGAACAGTCCAGTGAAAAAGCTCCCGACCGATGATTGTGCGTTGATTATCCATATTTTATGGGCTTAATTACGGTTGACAAGGCTATCTTTATCATTTATTATAAGCCTAGACAATACTGTCATTATAGCATTATCGGCAAATAGCAACAAGCCAAGGAGAGATGCCTGAGTGGTTGAAAGGGGCACCCTGCTAAGGTGTTAGTCGTGAAAGCGGCTCGAGGGTTCGAATCCCTCTCTCTCCGCCAGTTAGGAAAAAGCACACTGCAAAGCAGCTGTGTTTTTTTAATTATTTATCCTTAGAAATAGAAAACTATTGCAAATCATAACTACCATATAATCCAACGCTAATAACCTTCTGTTATCTGTTAAACACAAAATCCTAAAAACGGCTGACTTAGTATCAAAAACTGCTTTAATCGCCTTTGACCAAACCAATCACCTGACCATCGCCACCGGTCAAGGTCAAATCACCGCTATCGCTGATATTATAGCCGAAACCTTTTTGAACCACCAAGAAAAAAACGGATTCAATCTTCATAATATCGGCAGTGCAAGCCATTTCCGTGTTAGTTAATGGCCCATTAGCCACTAAATTATCGCCAGCCACCAATTTATAGGGTAAGCTGAATTGATTACAAATCCGCCCAGTAATTTGTTGATCGCTAAAACTAATAGTTAAATCATCATCAAACGCGTCAATCATTTCTTGACCATCGGCAAGTGAGACAATTTTCCACGAATGTCCAGCTAATGGATTATCCACACCAACCAAAGCGGGCTTAGCCACAACTTCGCCGGTAATCTCTTGATTGATAATCTCCTCAACTTGATCGCCGTTGATAACCGGTGATGTTTTAGACCAGACTACTAACCAGACATTTAAGGCTAAAACAACAACCAATAGGCTACCGAACAGCCACAATAATTTTTTGTTCATAAACTATATTAATTAAAAAATTATTTCTTAGGCTTCTGACCGATTAAGCGCACCTGCTCGGCCACCTTGTCCAAGACACCTTTTTTTAATGAATAAATCAACCAACGCCCTTGTCGTTTCTGACGGACTAAACCAGCCTGTAATAAAACCGATAAATGGTGAGACAATGATGGAGCAGTAATATCAAAGTACTCCCCCAATTCGCTGGCGGCCAAGTCTTGACGGCTTAATAATTTAATAATCTTAAGTCGAGTCGGATCGGTCAAAGCACCAAAAATTTCGCTTAGATACATAAAGATATATTTAGATGGATGTCTAAATTATACCGCTAGCGCCGGCGGCCGTCAACTATTGACATAACATAATTAATATGTCAATATAAAAATAGCTCTTAAACAAAAAAAGGAGGAAGAATGCCCCAGCAACAAGAGGAATGGACCCCAGCGGGTCCTTATCGTCTTAAGTCCGGTCAGCATGCCGGACAAACATTGGAGCAAATCTTGCTCCATAATATTATTGATTTCTTAAAGATGAAGTGGGCGCTAGAACGCAACGCTAGCAACCCGCTGCATCTTAACGGCTATCAGCGCCACTTTCAGTGGTTGATAGCCAAGTTTGACCAGCTGGCTGCCACGGCTCTTTGTCGTGAATGTGGTCAACCGGCCAAAATTTTGCCGGCTGTGGGTAGCTCTCAAGAGGGCTATCATTTCGTCCCACAGCCGCTCTGCCCGGCTTGCTGCGCCAAATCACAATGGCAGCGGGCCAGCACGGTGAGTTTATCACTTCGGGCACCGGAAAATTTCCGGAGCCAAAGTGATAAAAAAAGAGCCTGGGAAGCCATTAAGGCGGCTCTAGGCTTTCCGAAAAAAATAACCGGCCAACAGCTCTTTGAGTTGCTGGCCGCCATAAACCATCATAGCCCTGTTTAATACAGGGCTTTTCTATCTAATAACTATTGCCAGCTAGGATTAATTTTGTTAGTCTTAAAATAATTGGAGAGGTGCCAGAGCGGTTTAATGGAACAGTCTTGAAAACTGTCGTCCGTGAAAGCGGACCGCGAGTTCGAATCTCGCCCTCTCCGCTAATTTTCACTTTTTGTGAAATCAAAAAACAGAGATGAAAAAATTACTACTAATTATTATTCTCATTATTGTAATAATTGGAGTTTTTCTGCTTTGGTACTCACCAGTTATTTTTCAAGAAGGTCATCCTTGGCCACAACTTAAAGGAATCATTCAGCTAAACTTTACCAATAAAGATCTAGTCAAATTATCCAGTGAAAAAAATAAATGGCTTACGAAAAGTAAAAATGGCGCTGCGGTTATCAAATCATACATGAAAGATCAGGGTTATGATTTTACTGAACAAATGGGATCAGCATATTTTTTCCAATCAGCTACAGGCGCACAAATTATTGCAACACATAGATATTACAGCCGATTTTATTCACTATGGACAATGATAGAAACCATCAATAACACAGACGATGCGGAACAATTATCTATTGCTGAGGAATTGGCAGATTGTCTGCCTAAAAGTGACACAGCCAGCCGTGACCAATGCACTACTCTTTTAGCCACAATTAAAAACTTTACCGATTGTGCTAATGCTGGTTTTACAATTATCCAATCCGATCCGCTTCAATGCTCCACCCCTGATGGTCGATCCTTTACTGACAACACTATTAGCAGTTGGAATGTGGCTGTAGCTAGTCTAAATAATTGTAAAGTTAAAAGTATTTTTCAGGCGCATAGCAAATTAGTAATTCTAGAACTCAAAAATGGCAACAAAATAACCGCTTACGAACCCCAAATTGATGATGTGATGAAAATCGCTGTCAACTTAACATCTAAATGTGGTGCTATTCACATGGCGACTGAGTAATTAATGGAGATTAGAGATACGGTTGATGGCAAAATTTACGGAAAGAGTTATAATGATATTATAAGCCAGACTGCCCGCTTGGGCTGCCAACCAATTATTAATAATAACGCCTCCATGACGACTCGCTATGAATAAAATTGACTGGCCAAAACTAATCGGTTCTCTAGTTATAACCCTTGGAGCTGGCTGGCTTGGCTCTAGCCTGACCAGACCAAATAACAGTTGGTATGCCAATATTAACAGAACCGTCTTGACGCCACCTAATTGGCTTTTTGCGCCAGTTTGGACAATCTTGTTTTGTTTAATGGCTGCCGCCCTGTATATTATTTGGTCAGGCCGCAACAAAAAGAAGACTAGAAAAAAGGCAGTCCAATTATATTTTGGCCAATTAGCCGCCAATGTCGCCTGGTCAGGTATTTTTTTCGGCCTACAGAGTATTAGTCTAGCTTTTATTGAAATAGTTTTTCTACTGATTTTAATCACCTATTGTCTGGTGGCTTTTAGTCGCATCAATCGGGCGGCCGGCTATCTGATACTCCCCTATTTTTTATGGGTTTGTTTCGCTACTGTTCTTAACTTATCTTTGTGGTTAATTAATTAGTGGCTGCCGAGATAAATAAAAAATACCCTAGTCGGGTATTTTTTATTTATTATATTATTATAATAATTATCTTAATAGTCGACTAACATCTTGAAAAGTTATTAAAATAATCAGGCTTAATAACAGAATAAAACCAATATTGTGAACCAAGGCTTCAATCTGCGCCTTGGTCCGATGACCGGTAATCTTTTCTATGGCAATAAACAACAAGCGCCCGCCATCGAGAGCCGGCAGAGGTAAAATATTAATAAAAGCCAGATTAAGAGATAGCAACGCCACAAATTGTAAAAGATAAATAAAGCCAAGACTGCTAATCTGGCCTGTTAAAACAGCAATGCCCACTGGACCAGCCACCTGATCGGCCATATTGTGGCCATGAAATAGTCCGTTTAATAATTGCCAAAAACCAACAGCAATATCTTTTAGACTCAGCGCTGTCAGTCGCCACCCTTCCCAGATAGCTCGTGGCCAAGCATAACTCACTAAACCGCTTTCAGCCAGAGCCGCGCCGATAGTGTATTGAGAATTATTGCCATCCATCATTTGCGGCTTAACCTGAATATCTAACTCCGTCTCTTGCCGCTTAATCTGGTAGTTAAGCGGCTGGCCGGCTGACTCTTGGTTCAATTGACGCAATTGATTGATGCTAGCGATGGTCTGTTGATTAATGCTAGTAATTAGATCACCAGCTTGCAGACCAGCTTGATTGGCTGGCGAATCGGGTATAACTTCAATTATCGCTATCTGCTGATTAGCTACTCGCGCTTGAGGGCCTAAATTATTGGTCGCTTGTGGCCAACCAACACTAAGACCAATGATAAAAATTATGGCGGCTAAAACTATATTCATTACCACTCCGGCAATCACCACTAAAATTCGTTGTCCGGCTTTTTTATTACTAAAACTCTGCGGATCATTAGGCCGATCAATACCATCTTCACCGTGCAGCTTCACAAACCCTCCCAAGGGTATCCAATTGAGAGAAAAAATGGTGTGGCGATGACGTGGCGGCCGCCAACCTATAGTTCGCCAATGGCCGCGGCCATTTTTAAACCAACCGATTAATCGCGGCGGAAAACCCAACCCAAATTCCTCAACTCCGACACCAGTCCAACGTGCCGCTAAAAAATGGCCCAATTCATGAACAACCACTAAAACACTTAGTACGGCTAAAAAAATAACTACTGTCATATTAGATAGTCATAATTTCTACCTCCTTCTTGTCGCGTAGAGCTTTTAATTCTTCATTTTTTTTACCCAAAAAATCATCTAATTCTTTAATGAAACGAAACTTATTATCTTCGTTGATTTCCTTAGCGCTAAAAGCCGCCTCAATCTTATTTTTAACCTCTTCACGCACCTGGCGCAAGACAATCCGCGATTCTTCCAATTTCTCATTTAGACGCCTGACTAATTCACGACGATTTTCTTCATTGAGCGCCGGCATAGTTAAGCGCAGCTTATCCCCCTCGTTAATTATTCCCATACCTAAATCGGCCGCGGTTAAACTCTTCTCAATATTTTTCAAGACAGATCGGTCCCATGGAGTCACCACTAAACATCGCGCGTCTTGAACGCTGATATTAGCCATGGCATTAATTGGTGAAAAGCTGCCATAAGCCTCAATGGAAATATTGTCCAACAGGCCGGGATGGGCTCGTCCGGTGCGCAGGCTGGCGATATCTTTAATAAAAAAATCAATTGCTTTTTGAAAATCAGCTGACTGATTGTCAATAAATTGGTTCATAAAATACTTTAACAAATTATTTAAGACTTATTTAACTAATCCATCAGTCTGGACAATCTGATCATCTTCTAGGCGGCTGGTCTTAGCCGGACCGGTGACTTCCAAATTACCCTGAGTGGCATTGTCAATCGCCGTCGCTGTTGAGCCGGGTAACAAAATGATAATTTTATTCTGTTGATTAGCCCGCGGCGTGATACCGATATTAAATTGTCCAATCATTGCTTCATCATTAGCCGGCAAACGATCTAGCCGCCAAACAACTTGATGCTGATCTTGATCATAGCGTATCTGACCGGCGGGAACATTGTCTTTACCGGCCCAGGTTACATAATCCGGCAAATCGGCAACCATAGTAATATCACGTAAATCATGAAGACTATTCTTGAGCTGCCAATAAACTTTTAAATTAGTTGTTTCACCGACCACTAACGGCAAGGGCCCTGACCCGACAGCAATATTATCTTCATTGAAATACACCACTGTTTCTTGAAAACTAAAATCACTATTTAACTGATTGATAATGGTATTACTTTTTTGATTATCGCTCGGCTTTGATAATAAATTGTCTTCACCGACCTGATAATAAGTATAACTAGTAATCTGGCCGCTATCGGCTTTATTACCATTATCCCAATCTTTAAGTTTAATAGAAAAATTAATAGTTCCGCTGGTGCCTGGCTTTAATAGCGCGAGTTCCGGCAATTCTTTTTTACTCCAAATAATCGTTTGCCCGCTAACTTGTCCTTGTTCCTTATCTTTCAATGACGACCAATCTAACCAATTGCCTTGTAAAGAGGCGACTAAGCGGACATCTTTAAGCGTGCTATCGCCTTGATTGGCATAACTTAACTGATAGTTGAGCACCTGTCCAGCGGTTACTCCACTATCAGCGTTGCTATCATTAATCTTTAATAATAAATTCAATTTGCTATTAATTAATTGAAAATCAAGATCACGGCTATCAATTAAATAGTGACGATCATTAACGGCCGTCTCCAGTCTTAATGATAAAATCTGCAAACCGCTAGCTTCGCTCTTGGGGGTAATAATTAATTTTAGATTATTCGGCTCGGCACTAGGCGCCGCTAAGGACCAAGATTGATTGGTCAGCGACTCAATAGTCTGACCATTATTATCAATTAACTTAATATCAGCCCAATCAACATTGTTGATTAGCAATTGCAAATTATTAGTTTGATCACCGGAATTAGCCTGATAAGCGATGGTGATCTCATTGTCACGACCAATGGCCAATGTGTCTGGCGCTGATAAACCGACAGCTACTCCGGCATTACTAAGAATAATATTATGTTCTTTATTTATAGTAAAAGTACTACTAAGATTGACCGGCCGGAAACTGGTCTTGACATCTAATTGATTGGTCTCGCCGATTTTATTAATTAACCGACCGCGAATAACTATCTTCCCCTCAGTTTTAGCTGACAAATTACCAATCTGCCAAACATTATCGGCTCGGCTCGGTTGCGGTTCGGATTGAACAAAAATAAAGCTGCTTGGCCATTGCGCTTGAATTTCCAATTCGGTTAGGGCCACCGATCCATTATTACGATAGTTAATAGTATAGGTAAACTCTTGGCCAGCGGTTAAGTTCTTGTCGGTCTCAATATTGATAGTCAGCAGATCAGCCTTGGCTCGATAACCGGTGTAATAGTTATAGCCCAGCCAACCAGCCAATACTAAAATTAGGCTATATAACATAAACAACAAAACTTTAACCCACCAACGGCGACGACGAACAGTAAAACGACTGACATCAACTATCTGTCCTTGATCATTTTGATAAATTTCTAATAGACTATCATCAACCTCCTGCTCTTTAGCTTCAGCTCGGTCAATAGAACGGCTAGCTTTCTTACGGATTGGCTGACCGACTTTAATCATTTGTTCAAAGTAATCTATCGCCGGTTTTTTTGGTATTCTTGTCATAGACGCTTAATTATTAATTTGAAACAATAAACCAACCGTCTGCCGATCAACCAGCTGATTCAATTGCCATTGATCGGGTTCAATAGCTGGCGGCGATGACCATAATAATTTCCAAGACAATGGCCAGTGCCAATTAACTTTCCAAGTTGACAGAGGCTGTCCAGCCTGATTGTCAATCATTAACCGATAGCGACCAAAACGGCCTAATCCTAAAAATGATCTGATTTTAACCAGCCAACCGGACTGATTGTCGTCTAATAAATTATAGGGCAACTTATAACGAAAATGCAGTCTAGCTGTTTGGCCGGGATCAACCATTGACCAGTTAGCAAAGACTGTCCGATTCAATTCCTGATAACTCCAAGTGCCGCTGTTTGAATCAATAACGGCTAGTCCTTCGCCGTTTTTAAGAACTGGCAAATCTTCAGCCGTGGGATCAATGGTCTGAAAAAACTGACTATCCGGCTGACTAAAACCATCGGCGCTCAATAACTGACTGCCTAATGGTACATAGAGGCGCAGCCAATTAACATTACGAACGCCATAGAGACCTTCATGCTTCTCGCCAGTATGTTCACGGATAATGGTTACATCATTAATGATGCTGCCATCAGTCTGAATTTCCACCTGCTGTTCAATCGTCTGTCTAATACGCAGATCAGTCTTGCCGCCGGCAATATTGGTATTGACGACCTGCAAATAATCTTGCCCGGGTTCCAGCTGTTCAAGCTGTCCCGACCAGCCGGTTTGCTGCCATTGGGCTTGTATCTCCGGGTTGTTGAAATAAAACAGAATATGCCGAGTGTTAATCCGTTGAGATAATAGTTTTATCAATTCAATCGCTTGGTGTTGATCAGCCAAGACAGTCGGTAATTTTTCCAAAATAGCAGCCGCTAAATCACCAATTATTTTTTTCGGCTGCTGCTGTCCGCTGACTTTACTCTCAACATTGTCTTGAACAGTTAAACGAAAATTGTCGGCCGTAATAATTAGCCCGTGGCTGGCCGATAAATCAATCGGCCCAGTAAGCCGTAATAAATCTTCAGCAATATCTGGGGTTATAGCAATAACTCCGTCAACTGTCGGCCCGTTGCTTTCCTGTAAAAACCAAGCCAACTGACGAGCTGATGTCGGCCAATCCGGCCACCAATTAGCATCCCAAAATTTCCAATAAACATCGACGAGTCTTAATGGACTGGGCGGATTGACAAAACGCCGCAGATTGCCATTGGTATCATAACTACCCCCCTTGGGTATTTCTAGATTTTTAATCCGACCTCGGCTGATATCCAATAAAGCATAGCTGCCGACAAAACCGCCACTAGCCCTAGCTTCGGCATTATTTTGAAAAACTAGCAAATAACGACGATCCATCTTGTCCCCTAATAAATCCAGACTAACTCCTGACCAATAATTCAATTGGCGAAGCGAATCGCTGAGCAATCTGAGTTTATCTTGCCAATCCACTAACTGATCACGATAGCCTTGAGGCAGTGAAGCTGGATTAATTTTATCAATAACCTGATTCAAAACCAGGCTGCGATCTAAGGCCTGCTGGCTATCAATTTTTAACTGACGGGCTAATAATATAGAATCACCAGCAGCTAGATTGGCAGTAATATTTTTGGCTACTGTGGTTAAATCATTGCCTAATTGTCCAGATAAATCACCGGCCTGAGTAATTAATGGGGCGCTGGCCGCTAAACGCGCCTGACTGGTCGGTACCACTAAAGCTAATTGCCACAACCATGATTGAACGCCGCGCAAATCTTGCTGAGCTTGCCAAAAACTGTCTGACGCTTGATTGAACTTTTGACTAGCTGATAAAAAATCACGATTAGCTAACAATTGTCCAGCCGACTTTAAATCGGTCAACCCATCGTTGGAGGCATTGACGATTCGTGTTCTCATTCCGCGCAAATCTTGAAGATAAACAATCAGTTTGAATGGCAAAATTAACAATAAGAAAACAACAACTAAACTTAATATCGGCCGTAATGTCTGCGGCCGACCAAAACGCCAAGTCCGGCGGCGTTTTTTGGGCCAAGCCAATTTAGGAAATCTTAATTTCCAAGTCAAACGGTAACGCGGCCATTTTGGCCAATGCCAATTAAGCTTTATTTTTAATCGCGGCCGCCGCGACCGTTGACGCTGGCTAGCCGAAGCGACTGGATGAACTATCTGTTGACGCAAATCCAATAAAAAATCTGAGGGCTTCGGCCCATGTTGCTTATAAATAATATTGGAAAAAGATTTTTTACTCATGATGGCTATTTATTTTTAACCCTTTAATAATTGACGATAAATCGCCAATGTCTGCTCAGCGCAAGTCGCCCAGCTATATAATTTAATCTGTTCAAATCCTCGCTGGACAATCTGCTGACGCTGGCTAGGATTATTTAATAACTGGTCAATGGCCATTATAGCTGAATCCATTTGATTATCGGCAAAATAAACTGCCGCTTGGCCAAAAATTTCCGGTAAGCAAGAACTGTTGCTAGAAACGACTGGACAACCATAACTCATTGCTTCAAGTGCTGGCAAACCAAATCCTTCATAGCGTGACGGAAAAATATATAACGCCGCCGAACGATAAAGAACAGCTAATTGCTCATCTGGCACAAAGCCCGGCAAAATAACCGGCGCCTTGGTCTGGCCACTCCACAGACTAGCAACTAGCTTAGCTAAACGTTGATAAAAATAATCATGACCGCCGACTAAGACTAAGCTAAAATCCTGATGATTAACCGACCAAATTTTAAATAACCGAATCAGCCACTCTAAATTCTTGTGCGGATAAGCATTACCGACATAAAGCAAATACGGCTGCTTGATATTATAGCTTAAAAGCACTTGTTTGTCAGCTAATTTTTTATCCGCTCGCCGTTGAGAAAAATCAGCGACACCATTATAAGTAACGACGATTTTTGATGCCGGAACCGCCAGCTGTTCAATAATGTCACGCTTAGTAAATTCCGATACCGTCAGAATAACCTTGGCCTGCTTAACCGCCCGGCCAATAACCAAGCGGTAGGCTAAATTTTTCAACCAATATACTATTGGCGACAATGTGCTAGCCCGCCGACTGGGAAATTTGGTTAAGATTAAGTCATGGATAGTGATAACTAAGCGGCAAGGACAGATTAACGGCGCATTAAAATGCGGCACATGGAGTAAGTCCAGCCGATGGCGACGAATCAACTTCGGCCAAGCTAATTGTTCGGCTAAAGTATACCAACGCTCAGTCATAACAACCTTTTCAACGTTTTCTTGATTTATCTGGCAATCACCGACACTGTGCGGGCTTAAAAAAATAATATATTGATTGTCTTTATCAAGACTAACTACCCGATCGGTGATTTCTTGAATATAACGCCCCAGCCCCTTGCCGGATGGACCGTAGAGCCGAGCATCAATACCAATGCGCTGACCGGATCGTTGTTGAACCATAATACTATTTTTCCAATTGATTAACTGACTGATTAATTCCGACGAGCTGATAAAGAGCAAATTCATCATATTGTCCCAGCTCTTGGAGAATATAACCATACTTAAACAATTGGCGACTATTTAAATACTCCAGCGCTTCCGGCGGAAAACGAAAATTAAAATAATAAACCGGCCGAGTCGCCATTAATTGAGCATAGTACTGATTAATCACTTCGTTATCAAATAAACCGACGACGACTTGGCGCTCTGGAAAAAAGAGCTTGTCATGATAACGAGTTATAATAATACTATTGCTTTCAGTCTTGGATATTATTTCCGACCATAGGCGGTAATCAGCAATCTGCCGATAGCCGCTATAAATTAAACCCTCTTCTGAACCAACCGCTGTAAATTTAATTGAATAAAAACAGATCACCAACACAGATAACACAATTACGGTCCTAGCAATTTGACGGCGGAATAAAAAGCGGATTAAACGACGCAAACCATCAGCTGCCCAAGGCAAAGCCCCCAAATAAATCGGCAGCCAATAACGGGTATAGGAATTACCGATAGTAAAACTATTGGGGTCAGGATTATCATTAAATTTCCAGCTGCCGTAATAGATAACCAAAAAAACTGAAATAGCTAACCAATTTAAAAGATACAGCCATTTTTCCTTGGACCATTGGCGGCGGCTAAAAATAAAAAACACAATTCCAATGGCGGCCAACGGCAATAACCATGGAAACATATCAACAACATAATGACGAAAAACAATCCATGATTGTTGTGGCCAAAAGCCAAAATGAAAAATCGTTGCCTTTAATAGCTTTAGTTTGGTTAGTAAAACTGAACCATTAAATAAATTATGCCAATTTAATAGCGATAAACCGGTTTGGCTAAGGGTATTAACTGACTGTTCCATTGCCGGATAACCGCCACCATACCAATGCCCATTTAAAGACAAATTCCAAAATATTGCCGGCAACATTGCCAACCAAGTCCAACTACCCCACCACAGCCAACGATACCAGCCGATTTCTTTGAAATAAACAATAACCAATATTAATATAACCGGAGCCAGCCATAATAACTCCGATGTTCTAGTGGCCAAAGACCAGCCAATACATAATCCAGAACCGGCCAACCAGATTAGAGCCGGCCAGCGGCGGCATAATCGGCGACGGGCCTGACGCATTGTTTCTAAGGCCCGCAAACCGCAATACAAGCCGCCCAAGCCGGCAACAATAAACAGAATATTGTGAAACATGCTCCTAGAGCTGTAATACAGATAAACTGGAAAAGCCGCTGCCAATGTGGTGGCCACAATAGCAGTTGAAGAATTAAATAATCGTCTAGTTAAGCCAAAAAATAGCCACAATCCTAATACTCCAAAAAACGGTGTCAAATACGGTAAAATACCAACTGAAATAATTCTCGCCAAAAATCCATATAATAATGGCAAACCCAAAAAACTCATTGGCATCATAATTCCATAGGGCGCCTTGAAACTCCTGGGGTGAACAATCTCCGCCGCCGGCCAATCCAGCTGATTATCAGTAGTTAGCCGCCGATGCTCAGCATAAAGTTTGCTGATATAATAATTGGCCGTCTCGTCCGGCGAAGACCATTTGACAAAATCGGGGCGCTGGATACAATATTGATAAGCGCTAGTGGCAGTAAAAAAAAGACTACCAACAATAATCAGATAGGCTCCAGTAAAAATCATTAAATTATTGATCTTTGGTAAACGGAACATGAAATTATTAAGAAATTTTAAATGGCCCGACGACGCTTTGCTGATTACCAGTCTAGTCAGTCTATTCGGAGCGCTAATTTATTGGCTATATCAATTAAATTGGTTCGGCCAAATAACCGCCTGGTTTTTAACCGGAATAACCTATTGTATTATATACCGAAAACGACGGCAAAGCAAAGAAAAAGCCTCGACTAATAATCGAATAAATTGGACCAGCTGGCCACTGCTAATTATTATAGTCGGCCTCTTATTTTATTTATCCAAACAGCAGAGCCTAAATGCCCTGCAATCGCCTTGGACCGAAATTGGTTGGCCTTTTTGGCTGGCTTATTGGTTGCTGGCTGCTATCGGCTTATGGCTAATTAAGTCCGGCCGACAAATCTCTCTAGCCACCATTGCCGTTTGGTGGCTACTAACTTATAGCCTAGCTAGCCTGATTTATTTTTCAGCCTTTGGTTTTGATCCGTTTGTCCATCAAGCCACTGAAAAAACAATTATCGCTCAAGGCCAAATCACGCCAAAAACCCCATATTATCTTGGGCAATATGCTCTAGTTATTAGTCTTCATCGTTTAACCAAATTACCGATTGACCAAGTGGAACGATTCTTATTGAGCGGATTAATCGCCATCTTTATCCCCTGGTTAATTAGCGTTTGGTTTAAAAATCGCCAATTTAACCAGTCGGCTGGACGATTAGTGCTTTGGCTTTGGCCAATGATTAGTTGGCCAATCTTCATTGTTACCACACCGCAGAATTGCGCTTACTTTTTTTTAATCATTACCGTTGTAAGCGCCACGATGAATCAAATTAATCAGCCGCTACTCTGGTCATCGGCCTTGGCTAGTTTAGTTTGCCAGCCGTTAGCTGGCTGGCTGGCCTTAACAACAGCCGCTCTAGCTAGTTTAAAAAACTTTTCCGGCACCAAGGCAACTATCAGCCGCTGGCTAGCAGGCAGCTTAACAGCTATCGCTCTACCGCTATCATTATGGTATGCCAGCTGGCAGCAAACCGCTAATTGGCGGCTAACTTGGCCACCGATAAAAAAACTGTTAGGTTGGTTAGCCACAATTTTTAATTGCCACCATCTCTGGCCCAATCAAGAAGTCTGGTGGCTGAATCTGATTTATAGCTATCAAGCTTGGCAACCGCTACTCTTAATTCTGCTAATTATAGCTGGCTGGCTGGCTTGGCGTCGGCAACCACTTGTTTGGACAAGAATTATTCGACCACTCAACCAATCCTTATTGATTGGTGCAGTTTTAACTAGTCTAATTTCTTTTAATTTTGTCATTGATTATGAGCGCTATAACTATCTGCAACGTTTTTTATGGCTGGCCCTAATTATTAATCTGCCGGCCATTCTACTGGCTAGCTGGCAATGGCTTAACCGCTGGATTAGTTCTAAAGATCGCTGGTTAAATTGGCCGATTATAATCGCTTTGGCGACTGCTGTGACTTTTGGTCTCTATCTGACTTATCCGCGAGTGGACAATTATTCTAATGCGAAAGGATTATCGGTTAGCGCTGCCGATTTATTGGCTATCCGCTGGATAGAAAATAATGCCCCAAGTGATTATATTGTTTTAGCCAATCAACAAGTCGGAGCTGCCGCATTGGGTGAATACGGCTTTTACCCCGGTCGCCATAATCGCTATCTAGCTAATAATTTATTCTATTACCCGATACCAACATCTGGCCAATTATATGGCTATTATCTAAAAATGGTTGATGACTACCCTCAACGTTCTACTATTAAAGAGGCCGCCGAATTAGCTGGCGTTAAACAAGCCTATTTGGTTTTAAATAGTTATTGGTATGGCTTTGAAAAAATAGCTCAAGAAGCGACTATGGAGGCTGATGCTAGGCACAGTTTAGCTAATGGACAAATACTTGTTTTTAGCTATCAATTTTCTGAATAATTACCAAAAACATTTAGATATTAATCTAAATTTTTTGTAGCTGATATTATTTTCTGCAGATAATCATTGCTATCAATCATATTCAAATTGTTAGCCGGCCAAGATTTTATTTTAGCTGCCGTAATTGCTAGCTGCCGCCAAACATCCAATAGGCTATTAAAATCACCGGCCTTAAAGGTTAAATAACCTAAGTTATCAGCCAGTTCGCCACCACCGCCATGGCTACTGGAAATAGCCAGACAGCCGGCCGCGGCTGATTCCAATAAAACCGTCGGCCAATTTTCATAACAAAAAGATGGCGACAATAAAACATCGGCCGAGGCTAATTGTTCCGCTACTTGGCTGCTAGTCAAATGACCTAATAAAATTAATCGCCGATCCTGACCAGCTAATAGTCGTAAATGATCGCTAAGCGGACCGTCACCAGCCACTAATAGGTCAACCTCATTAAATCCAAGCGCTGCTAGCTGACGATTAAAATCAGCCCATTGATCAGCTAACCACAATATTCCTTTCGCCTCTGATAGTTGACCAACAAAAATCGCTCGTCTTAAATTATCCGGTAAACGATATTCCGCCGCTAGACGAACATTTATCGGATTAGGCAACTGCTGCCAACGAGCCCGAGCTAACCAGCCGACTTGACGATGGCAAGTCATTAACCACTGAGACGGACTAATTAATAGTCGGGCTGGGGCCAACCAAAAAGCAGTAATAACCTGATAGATTCTAGCTGACCATGATTTGAGAGCTTGTTCTCGCCCAATTACCAGCAAGCCGCTTGGTAATAAATATTGAACATCATGGAAAATCTGCGCGCTGGCAATCCCTAGCCGCTGGCAACAAAAATGCAAACTGAAACCAAGTCCAGTTAAATTATTAGCCACCACTAAATCAGGTTGAAAGCTTCGCAAAATTTTTAGCCATTTAGTAAGATAGCGGATCCCCAACCAATCCGGTAGATGCCACCACAGTTTACGCCAACAAGAATAGTTCTCTAAATCATAGTAACGGCTCGGCCAATAATTTATTTTATACCCCTGGGGTGTATACTTAAGATTATCCTTCCGGCTCTTTATTGGCCGCAAAGCTACAACCATAACCTGATGACCGGCAGCCGACCAATCTTCAGCCAAGCGTCGGACAATCGCCTCGGCGCCGCCACGCTGATAAGGATAAAAAGTATTGTTGGCTAAAATAATTTTCATAAAGCAACCAGTCGTTGATAAATATCATTGAGTTCACTGGGGCGGCCTAGAGAGAAATTCTGTTCAGCTCGTTGACGACTGGCAATCGCCATAGCGCGAAGCTGTGATTGGTCACTGAGAAGACTAGCAATCTTCTCAGCCAAATCAATCCAATCCGCCGGCTTAATCAATTGACCGTTAACACCGGGAGCAATTACCTGTCTGACTCCCGGTAAATTGGCAGCCAAACAAGGCAAGCCGCTAGCCATCGCCTCTAAGAGAACAATACCAAAAGCCTCACAACGATTAATTGACGGTAAGACAAATAAATCAGCAAGATTATACATAGCCGGCAATTGCTGTGAGCTAACCGCGCCGGTAAAACGGACCCGATCAGCCAACCCCAATCTTTCAGCCATAGCCTGATAGCCTTTTTTCAAGTCGCCGTCACCGACGATAACGGCTTGAAAATCTAATTTGGAATTGACTTGTTTTAAACTGGCTAAAGACTTTAGAAAAACATCGACTCCTTTAAAATAATGGGCTTTATCTAAACCGCCAACCATTAAGATAGTTGGGCGCTGATTATTCAAACTAAGTTTATCCACTAATTGTTGATCTTTGGGCCGCGGCTGAAAACGCTCAGTATCTACCCGAAAAGGTACCGCCAACAGTTTGTCAGCCAATTTTAACTTCAACCGACCAGCCGCCGATGATTGCCAATAATCTAACGAGGCGCAAGTAATCGCTTCAGCCTGTTTTAATAGCCGAGCTAAAAACAATTTTCGAAAAAATTTAAAAAACCAGCCGCGCCATCCGCCAGCTTGCGGATCCATGTGATAATGAATTATTAGTTTGGTTTTAGGATATTTCTTTTTTAACCACCAAACAAGGCCATCGGTGCCATAAAACGGATAATGCAAATGAACAATGTCGGCTGAGCGCCAAATCTGGCTCAAACCCTTCAAGATTGCAGCATTACCAACACTCAACCAGCTGGCCAATCGAATAATCTGATAGCCAGCCCATTGTTGATTAGTATTATTTTGGCATTGGCCATAATCAGGACAAACGACTGCTACCTGATACGCCTGATTGCTAGCCACCAATTCACCGACCATCTGTTGGACGCTGCTACCCATACCGCCTCGATAAGGCGGAAAAGTGCAAACCAGATGGACGATTCTCATAATTGTTAATTACCCCCTATCGGTATTATTAATATCTTTAGATCGCGGCTGCTGGCGAGCGATTGAACTAGTAATTTTGGTTAACTGGCGATCCATTTTTTCAAGACGCAAACGTAAGCGAAAAATAAAATATAAGCAAACAGCCAAGCCGCTATATAATAAAACATCAATGCCGCTGCTGGAAAATCCTAGGTTGGCCACCAAGCGATCAATTTGATTAAGAAAAATAATGGCAATCGCTGATGCTAGCCAAAAAATAAGCCAAAAGCAGAATTCTGTCCAAGCCATTTTGCGCTGGCGCTGCTGCCAGAACAATTTAGCTAAGAAGAAAGCAATCACCGCCAAGGCTAATATTCTTTGCAACATATAATTACTATTTAAGAAAACGTCCTAAAAATAAATCGCTAATAATTCGCCAACCACCTGACATCTGCTGACCAAAATGACTATAATGAACAGTTACCCCAACCTCCTGATACTTGATACCGGTTAGACGGGTTAACCACAAAATCTCTGAACAGTGAGCCATTCTATCTTGCTGCCAATTAATTCGTTGGGCAGCGTCAGCCGAAAGGGCTCGAAAACCATTTTGTGGATCATTAAATCTAACGCCAAGAAAAAACCAATTAAACAACCGAGCTAGCGGTAATAAAACTCTTTTCTTGAACGGCGGCAAATTGTGCTCTTTACCCAAAAATCGCGAACCAAAAACGGCCTCAGCCAAACCGCTAATAATGGGAGCAGTCATTTCGGTTATTTCGGAAGCAACAAATTGGCCGTCAGCATCAAAATGAATAATAATATCGGCTCCATTGTCTAAAGCATATTGTGTTCCAGTTCTTAATGCCGCCCCCTGGCCGCGATTAATTGGATGCAACAATACTGTAGCTCCAGCGGCCACCGCTAAATCAACTGTCCCGTCGCTGGAGCCATCATCGACAACCACAACCTCATCCACTTGAGATCGGACATCGGCCACCACTTGGCTAATAGTCTTGGCTTCATTCCAGGCCGGTATAACGCAAATTACCTTCATAATTACCAATCAGTTGGTAAATGCTTAATTGCCTTGCTCGAACGTAAATCTTCAATCGTTTTATCTAATCCGTGATCCAAACTGGCCACCGGCATCCAGCCGAGCTGTTCACGAGCCAAGCGAGTGTTTGGCAAATTGAGTTTGCTCATGAATAACAAACTGTCGTTATAACTAATTTTGGATTGGCTGCCAGTTTTTTCAATAATCTTCTTGGCCACATCAGTGATGTTGATATCCATTTCCGAACCGATATTGACTGGCCCTGGCAAATCACTCTGCATCAGCTTGATAACACCATCAACCGCATCAGACACATAGCACAACGAAGACGAAAATTTCTCATCACCGTTAATTACCAAATCCTTATTGTCTAGAGCGTTAATAATAAAATCTGGTATCATGTGCCCCTGATTGATCGGCAAGCGCGGACCATAAATCCGGAATAAGCGAATAATTTTAGCATTGATACCATGAAACTGCCGATAAGTGTTGACCATTGTTTCAGCAAACCGCTTACCTTCATCATAACACGCTCGATCAGATAGCTGATCAATAATACCCAACTCATTTTCGGACACCTTAGAACCATTGTGCTGTTCGCGACTGCCATAAACCACTGATGACGAAAAGTGCAGCAACTTAGCTTGATATTGACGAGCCATCTCTAAAACCTGGAAGACGGCTGTTGAATTAGCCAACAAATTAGCTAAGCGATTGGCCATAAAGTCAACCGGCGACATCGGACAGGCTAAATTATAAATCTCTTGAATACCCTGAAATTTAATTTTAAACCGCTCCAATTCTGGAAGAGCCAGTAAATCTAAAGGCTCGGTCATGTCATGACGAATAAATATAAAATCAGGATTAGATAAGAGATGATCAATATTCCGCTCGTTGCCGCTGGTAAAATTATCTACGCAAATAACTTTATTGGCTTTAATCAACTCATCGCATAAATGAGACCCAATAAAACCAGCGCCGCCAGTTACTAAAACATTCTTCTTGTCAAAAATCTTTTGGACTAACATAAATTTATTTAGTTAAAATATTGCTTATTTAAATTAAGCGCGGCAGCATTAACTCCACCATCATAGGCCTGATTATAGACATACCATGATTGCCGCAAATCACCGAAAGCATCAAAAATCCGCACATGCGGACCGCCACCCGGTCCGGCCGAAGTCACAATATCCGGCAAACCGTTATTATCAATATCGCTTAAAGCGACGCTGAAACCTTGGCGAAATTTATCATTAAAAGCCAAAAAACTGGACAATAATTGACCCTTAGCGCTAAAAATGCGAACTTGCGGTTGGCGGCCAGCTCCAGACGAAACAATAATTTCATCCTGATTAGCTTTAGCCCCATAATTCAGATTACCGGCCGCTACTTGGATACCGCCACGAAAATTACTCTCATAAGCCATAAACTCACCTTTCAACTGGCCGGAACCACTAAAAATTCGCACATGCGGACCGCCACCCGGTCCGGCACCGGTAATAATTTCATCAACATTATCGCCATCAATATCGCCAACAGCTAAACTGACACCGCCGGTAAAATTTTGATTATAAGGGCGAAATTTGGTTTTTAAAACACCTTGAGCCGTAAAAACTTTAACTTCATTCTTGGCGCCGCTGCCAGTAGCCACGATTATTTCGCCAGCTTTATCACTATCAATATTGCCAACTGCTACCCTGAGACCGGCGGTAAAATCTTTGCGCCAAGCAATAAATTGACCGACTAGCTTGCCTTTATAATTAAAAATTTTAACCGCTGACTGACCGCCTTTATCAGGAACGACAACTATCTCTGGTGATCCATCATTATCTAAATCGCCGCTGGCTACCCTAAGGCCATAAGGAAATTTAACACCAAAAGCATAAAATTCAGCTAAAGCTTTACCGGTAGCATCCAAAATACGAATCGGCTGACTACTGGAAGAAGCTGGAGCTACCAAAATTCGATTAACCTGATTAACTAACTGTAACGAAGCATCGTTGATGGCCGAAGCGACATTTAACCGGCCGCGGCCTAGTTGGCCTAAATAATTCATATTAAGGCGAGTAATGTCGTCAGCGTTATTGAGCAATACTTTGATTAGCTCATCCCGTTTGAGACTAGGATTTTGCTGCATAATTAAGGCCAGCGCGCCGCTAACCATCGGCACGGAAACCGATGTTCCAGACCAGTATCCATCATAATATTTATCCAACGGCTGGCCATCAATCTGTTGATTAGGAGCATAAACCACTGTACTATAAATACTGACCCCGGGCGCGGCAATGTCAACGCAGCGCGATCCATAGCTGGAAAAATTAGTTTTCTGATCTAAAGCATCAGTTGAAGCCACGCCGATAACCATATTTTTATCGCCATCATGACAGGCTGGATACATCGGCAATTTATCCAATGAATGACCATAGCCGCCCGATTCTTCATTGCCGGCCGCGGCTACTACAATTACCCCGGCTCGGTATGCCCGTTCAATCGCTTCCGCTAAGCTCTGGCTATAACCATAACCAACAAAACTTAAATTAATAATATCCGCTCCATTATTAATAGCGTAATCAATGGCTTGAATTATCCTAAAAGTACTGCCGACTCCTTGATCATCCAAGGCTTTTAGCGGCATGATTTGCGCTCGCCAAGTAACGCCAGCTACGCCAGCCGCATTATTGCCGGCCGCCGCAGCCACACCGGCGACAATTGTGCCATGAAAAACACCATCCTCGGTAAAATTAGCGGCAAATTTGGGATTAGGATCGGCAGAATTATTAACAAAATCCCAGCCGTTAACATCGTCAATGAAACCGTTGCCGTCATCATCTTTATGATTATTGGGGATCTCGCGGCTATTGCGCCAAATATTATCTTTTAGATCAGGATGATTAATTTGAACACCAGAATCAATAATGGCAATAACAATATCCGGGCTCTCTCGCCGCTCTTCCCAGGCTATTTGCGCCTTAATCTTTTGTAAATACCACTGATTGCTATAATAGCTATCTGACGGCGCTAAAGCCGCCCGATAAATATCGGCTGCCACATAACTATCGCTGGCCATCGCTGGCTGAACAATCAAAGCCAGCCAACTCAAGATTAACCCACCCCAAATATAAAAATTTTTTGAATATTTATTGAGCTGCATGAGCTTCTTGTAAAATTTTTAAAGTTGCTTGAGCGGTCTTAGTCCAGCTAAAACCAGCCGCCCGCTTCAAACCAGCTTTAATTAAACGCTGACGTAAATCATTATTTTTAATAACTACTTCAATCTTGGCGGCTAAATCAACCGGATTAGCCGGATCAAAATATAAAACCGCCTCGCCGCCAATTTCTGGCAAAGAACCGGTATTAGACGATAAGACCGGTGTGCCTGAGGCCATCGCTTCTAAAATAGGCATACCAAAACCTTCATACCAAGACGGAAAAACAAAAGCTTGCGCTTGGCGCAACAAACTGGGTAAAGCCGTCATTGGTGTCCAACCCAACTCCACACAACGCTTCGCTAAAATCGGATCGCTCAGCAAATTGCTAACTTGAGCAAAATCAGCACTACGCTGACCGGCTAAAACTAATTTAAGCCGACTCCGCGGTTGGTCTTGGCAATATTGACGAAAGCCATTGAGCAGACCGACCATATTTTTTTTATTCTCCAGCCGTCCGATATATAATAAATAAGGCTGTTCAATATTATAATCGGCTAGAATGCGTTGATCGTGATTAGGCTCGCTCTCTGGCTTATAAAAGCTGCTATCGTAACCATTATAAACGACCTTAATTTTGGACCAATCGGCCGAAAAATAACGTTGAATCTCCTGCTTAGTAAATTCGGAAATAGCAATCAGCCGCTGGGCCTTGGCTAGCGCCCACTTAGTTGACCAGCGCAGATAACGAGCAGCGTGGCGGCCATAAAGATTGGGAAACGCCATAAAACCAACATCGTGAATAGTATTCACCAACTTAGCCCTAGATAGTAATGGTAAAACATGCGCTGGCACAAACAAAACATCAGGCGGACGAACAATCATCTCTAAAGTTAAACGACCCAATGTCCAGAATCGGCTAAAAGGCCAATTGAGCACCTTGGATTTAAAATTAGAATACTGCTGGCACAACTCAGCTAAGCCTGGCTCTAATGGCTTATTAGAGTAAAGAATATAGTGATTATGCCGATCAATAGCCGCCAATTGCTTAATTAAATGATAAGAATACCATTCAGTACCAGTTTTATTCGGCCGATTGGCCCTGGAAGCATCAATACCAATTACCATATATTTACCGCGTGGCAAAAATTGAACGCTTATAGCTATCCAGATTCTCTAAAGCAATACCGGTTCCCTTAACCACGCAAGTTCGCGGATCATCAGCTATAAATACCGGCACATCGGTTGTTCGGGCAATCAATTGATCTAAATTGCATAATAAAGCTGTACCACCGCTTAAAACAATACCTTTTTCCATAATATCCGAGGCTAATTCAGGCGGAGTTTCACGTAGGATATTTTTGGCCGCCCCAATAATCGCTTCTAACTCATGCTGGATTGCCTCGGTAACATCATCGGAAGTAACAGTAACAGTTTTCGGCAAACCGGTTAAAATATCCCGCCCTTTGATATTAATAGATAATTTATCAGTCAAATAAAGCGCGCTGCCGACACCGATCTTAATTTCTTCGGCTGTCCGCTCGCCAATAGCCAAATTATATTTTCGACGAATATATTCAATAATGGCCAAATCAATCTTATTGCCACCAACCCGTACCGAGGTGGCAGTCACTACTCCGCCCAAAGAAATAACAGCCATTTCAGCCGTGCCACCGCCGATATCAATAATCATGTGCCCGGAGGCTGAACCAACCGGAATGCCGGCACCAATAGCCGCCGCGACTGGTTCTTTAATCAGATAGGCAGCCTTGGCTCCAGCGCCTAAAGTGGCATCAATAACAGCCCGACGCTCAGTTGAAGTAATACCGGCCGGCACAGCCACCATTACTTCCGGCCGAAACAAACGAATACCGCCTAAGGCCTTATTAATAAAATAACGAATCATGACCTCGGTTGTATGATAATCAGCAATAACGCCGTCTTTGAGCGGCTTAATGGCAATAATCGTATCCGGCGTGCGACCAACCATATCCTTGGCCTCATCACCAACGGCCAAAATCTTTTTATCAGTCATGGAAACAGCCACCACGCTAGGCTCATTAACAATAACACCTTTCTTGGGCAGATGAACTAAAGTATAGGTTGTTCCCAAATCAATAGCGATGCGATTAATAAACATGAAAAATCAAAAATAGATAGAAAAACTCAGGCCAAAAGCCTGAGTTTAGTATAGCAAATACCATTAAAAAATCAACTGATATCAAGGCCACAAAGCCACCTCGGGAATAAATTCTAAATTATACTGATGCCTGATCTCGGTTTTGACATATTCAATCAATTGACGCATTTGTTCAGCCGTCGCTCCGCCGTTATTAACCAAAAAATTAGAGTGCTGCCGACTGATTTGAGCTGGACCAATTGAATAGCCAGCCAATCCGGCCTGACTAATAATAAACCCAGCTGACACTTCACCGCGACTAACCGCTCCCACTGACTGAGCTGCCTGTAATAATTTCGGGGCCAACCTAGCCACCTCATCAACGGCCGGATTTTTAAAAACGCAGCCGGCGCTTGGTAATAACGGATGGCGTTGGCGTCGATAAGACCGATGCTCATCGGCTATTTTCTGCAGCTCAGCCTGATTACCAATTTCTAAAGCTAATTTAACTGACCAAATCAATAGCTCAGCACGATCTTTAAAAATACTATGTCGATAAGCATATTGGCAATCTTGAGCTGAGATGACTTCAATCTGCTTAGATTTAATATTATAAGCCACTACTTCAATAACTCGATCGGCCAACCAACCGCCAAAAGCGCCGGCATTACCACGGACTGCGCCGCCAACCTGGCCGGGAATACCCGCAGCCCACTCCAAACCGGCTAATCCATGATCAATACAAGCTGTAACCAGTTTAGACAAGCTATGACCAGCTCCCACTTCCACTATTTTATCAGTAAAGATTGGCTCTGGCTCCGTTAAAGTAATAACAAGACCAGCCACTCCTTGATCACTGATCAATAAATTACTACCACCGCCTAAAAAATAAATTGGCCAATGGTCTTCTGTCGCCCAATCAATTGCCGAAGTTAATTCTTCTAAAGAATTAATTTTGGCCAAAAATTGAGCCGGTCCGCCAATCTGATAAGTCGTTAGTGGTGCTAGTCGGACATTTTCTTGAATAAATACTGGTCGCTGTTTCATATTTTAAATTTATTTAACTAAAAGTTGCTGGCCAATCCGAAAAATATCGCCAGCCCCCATTAAGACAATGACTTCGCCGCTTTTCGCCGATTGACGCAAATACGCATCCAGTCTGGCCATGTCCTCAAAATAACTGACCTCGTCTTTCAACCCCGCTTTAGCGCGATTAACCGTAATTCGCTGGGCTAATTCTTGGCCGGAAATACCGCCAGCTTCTTCACGGGCTGAACCATAAATTTTGAGAATACCAACTTCATCAGCCTCATTAAAACTATTAACAAAACCATCTAATAAAGCCAGAGTACGGCTAAATGTGTGCGGATGAAAAAAAACTCTTAGTTTAAAATCAGGGTATTGCTGGCGCAAAGCCGCTAGGCTAGCCTTAATTTCAGTCGGATGGTGAGCATAATCATCAATAATGGTGGCGCCTTGAAACTGACCTAAAACTTCTAAGCGCCGAGCAGTACCAATAAATTCAGCGATTCCCTCACGAATTTTATATAGTTGCAAACCTAGCTCCACGCTAGCCGCCAACACCGCTAAAGCATTGCTGATATTATGACGGCCGGGCAAACTGGTACTGAAATCACCCAGATTGCCAGCATTACTAACCGCTAATTTACTCAATTTTTCATCTTCCTCAGCTATATCGTCTAAATCAATACCCATTTTAACCTTAAAATACTGCCGACCATTGACTGCTTTAAGATCATAGGCCAAATAATCGGCGGCATTATCTAAGGCATAGCTAATAATCCGGCCGCGGCAATGAACCGGCGCCAAGCGACGAATTAACGGATCGTCATAGTTGGCAATTAAATAACCGTCAGTTGGTATTTTAGCTAGAAAATCAATAAAAGCTTGCTGATAGTCGGCCGGGGTTGGATAAAAATCAGCATGATCATAATCAATATTATTGAGCACCACCATTTTTGGTTGGAAATAACGCAATTTATTTTGGTATTCATCAGCCTCAATCACCATTAACGACGAGCTTCCTAATAAACTAGCCCCGTTAAATTGTGGCACCCGTGAACCGACCAAGACATTTGGTTTTAAACCACCTTGCCACAGGGTAAAGCCCAACCAAGCGGAAACCGTAGTCTTGCCATGGGAACCAGCCACGGCAATACCATAATATTGATTAAAAACATCGCCTAGGGCTTCAGCATAAGTCAAAGTCGGCCGGTTATCCAGCGCCCAGGCGACTTCCGGATTATCTTGATTATAGGCCGTAGAATAAATAACCAAGTCGGCTGAATTAAGTTGTTCGTTAAATTGAAACCCGGTTCGAACAATAATATTATGATCAGCTAAAATCTGATCGGTCATAAAACTCTCGGCTACATCACTACCCGTTATCTGGTAGCCGCGGCTCTGTAAAAATTGGGCCAACATCGTCATGCCAACCCCCTTGATACCGATACAATAAATATGTTTAATCGCTAGCCAGTCCATATTATAAATATTCTTGAAAAACCTGAATAATCTCTGACTGGCTGGCTATTTTGATAGCCTTTGGCCAATTATTTATTAAATCAACCTGTTTTTGTTTATCCGCTAATAATTGTTTAAGTTGACGAACCAGCTGACCGTCAACCAAATCTTTTTCTGGAACAACAATGGCCGCGCCAGCTTCCTTAATGGCTTGGGCATTATCCAATTGGTGGGAAGCTGGCATAGGTATAATCAAACTAACTTTTTTAAGAGCGGCTAACTCAATTAAAGTGCCTAAACCAGCTCGAGCGACAACGATATCAGCAGCTTGATAAGCAGCCATCATCGCTGCTTGGTTTAAAAAGTCGAGCGGTTGATAATGCTCTTGCGGCTTGGCGCCTAACTTACCACGACCAGTTAAGTGAATAATATCGGCTAATTCAGTTAAGCCGGATAATTGCTGAACCACTAAATTATTAATACCTGCCGCCCCGGTCCCGCCGCCAACAATCAAAATAATCGACCGCTGACCGTTAAACGGCCACAGCAAGCTCGGGTTGTCGCCGACTGTTTGCAAAATATCCGGACGAATCGGCGCCCCCAACCAAACAGCTTTGCGACCATAATCACGGCCGGACTTAGCAAAAGTCACTAATATTTTTTTAGCCAGTGGCGCCATTAATTTATTAGCCAACCCGGGACGATAATCCAATTGTTCAATAATCACTGGGATACCATAAAATTTAGCTGCCCAAGCAATCGGCACGCTGACAAAACTGCCGGCGCTTAAAATCAGATCCGGACGAATCCGATTCAAAAAATAATTGGCTTGCAAAAAACCAATAATTAATCGACCGATGTCTAAAATATTTTGCCAGGACCAATAGCGGCGCAACTTGCCGGCGCTAATCGGCTGGAATTTGATACCCGCTTCTTCAACCAGCTGGCGTTCCGGTCCCCGATTTGTTCCCAACCAAATAAAATGGCAATCTGACTTGTAATCTCGTAAAACCTTAGCTATAGCTAAGAGCGGTATAACCGAGCCGGCTGTACCACCACCAGTTAATAAAATTATCTTTTTATTTGATCGAGTTTTGATCATAACTTAGGTAAATTGTCTGGCAGACGAACTTGTCGAGAAATATTAGCTAATATCCCTAAACCAAATAATAAAGACATTAATGATGACCCGCCATAACTAATCAGCGGCAAAGGCACGCCAGTCATTGGAAATAAATTTATAGTACCGCCAAGGTTAATAAAAACCTGAATCATTATCCCGCTAACAATACCACCAGCTAATATTTGACCATATAAATCAGGAGCCGCTTTAGCTAACTGGAAGCCCCGATAAAATAAAGCGAAATAAAGCAATACTAAAAAGACTGAAAACCACCAACCCAATTCTTCAGCAATAATCGGAAAAATAAAATCATTTTGCACTTCCGGCAAATATAAATATTTTTGTCGGCTCTCGCCCAATCCGCGCCCCCAAAAACCACCGGAGCCGATAGCAATTAACGATTGATTAACCTGATAACAACTCTTATCCGGACTATAACCAGGCTTTAAGACACATAAAAAACGATCCTTTTGGTAACCACCGCGAATAAAAACAACAGCAACCAGAGCAATAATCCCAACAGCCGTTAGTTGACCAACCAATTTCCAACTGCCACCACCCAATAAATAAATCACTATACTGGTAGCCACCATAATTAATAATGTGCCTAAGTCAGGCTGAGCTAGAATCAGCCCACCGATTATCACCAAAACAAGCCAAAAAAACCAATTAAGACGCTGCTTCTCCTCGGGATTAACACTAGACCCTAATTTAGCCATCAAAGCCGATAAATAAAGGATTAGGAATAACTTAACAAATTCCGATGGCTGTAAAGAAAAACCAAAAATATTCAGCCAGGCTGTCGTGCCAGCTTGTTCATGAGCTAACGGCGTAAAAAGAGTTAATAAAAAACCGACCGCAATAATGAGCATTAAGCCGCCCAGCTTCTGCCATTTCCGATAATCAATCAAACTGAACAGATAAAATCCAGCGGCACCGATTAGCATTGACAGCACCTGTTTCTTTAACCAAAAATAGGTATCACCATAACGGGTATAAGCTACTACCGACGAAGAGCTAGCTAAACAAAACAGACCAATAGCGCACAATAAAACAACAGTAATTAATAAAAAACGATCTAACGGCTGACGGGTAACTCTAGCTATCGGTTGAGCAGTCGACCGCTTTTCGGCAATTGTGGTTTTTTTCTTAATAACTACCGATTTCATGTAAATTAAATAGTATGATCAAGTAAGAATATACAAACACCAAGCGCTCCACTAACCGCAGCAATTACCCAAAAACGCATAACAATCTTAGGCTCAGTCCATCCTTTAGCTTCAAAATGATGATGAATCGGCGCTGATAAAAAAACTTTGCGGCCATGACGCAATTTTTTGGACAATACCTGAATAATTACCGACAGAGTTTCAACAACAAATACCAAGCCGATAACTGGTAAAATTAACGCCGTATTCGTTAGCATGGCAATCACCCCTAAAGTAATACCAAGGCTCATTGAACCAGTATCGCCCATATAAAAACGAGCCGGGTTAATATTGAACCATAAAAAGGCCAATAACGCGCCGCTAATAACCGCACATAAAGCGGTTAAATCATAGCGGCCAATTAAAAAAGTAATGGCGCCGTAAATCATAAAACTAGACAGCAGCGTTCCGCCGGCTAGTCCATCTAAACCATCAGTTTCGTTAACTGAAAAAGCCGTCCCGATAATGACAAAAATAAAAACCGGAATATACCACCAACCTAAAGAAAAATTACCCAGAAAGGGTATATGAAAAATGTCCCAATCTAACTTAAAATAAAACCAGAGGGCGCCAATCAAAGCAATGATCGCATAAACAAGCAGTCTGGAACGCAAGCTTAGCCCGCCACCACCTTTAGTGCCACGGCCACGAACATCCAACCAATCATCAAACAAGCCAATCAGTGCTGAAGCAACCAATATTCCTAGCGGCAAATAAGTTTGGCTGCGGCTTAAAAAGCTGAGTTGCCCTAGCCATGATCCAGGCCATAATTTATTAACCAAAAATAATCCAAGCGCCATCACTAAGGTGGTTACCCAAATTAACAGTCCGCCCATGGTCGGCGTACCGCTCTTAGCGGCGTGCAGTTGCGAAAAAATTGGCGTTGCGCCGCTATTACGAATTTTCTTACCCAACTTATGGCGGTATAAAAAATTAGTCAGCAACGGCGTCCAGGCTATAGTAAAAATAAAAGCTCCGGCAGCTAATAACAGGGTACGGATAATGTAAAAATCAAACATATAGCACTTAACAAAAATTAATTAGAAGCAAACTGGCTAAAGCTAAATTAATCAAAATCAAAACTGCCAAGCTACCGGCTAAACTGGTCAAACGCAATTGTTTGGCTGCCGGATAATTAATCTGTAAAAGCAAACTATTGACGACGACCGCCACAGTCGCTCCAAATGGCAACCAGTAAATAGAATTGGCTGAACCAATTAAATCAATACCAAAATTAATATTATAGTGCAGAATTAACAAACTGCCACGACCAACTGCCGCCAGCCAAAAAGCTAAAATCCAACTAATAACTAATAAAATAATATCAATAATAGTTAACCAGCGATGACCGGAATCATGCCAAATATCTGACCAAGTTATTCGCCAATTCTGACCGAATAAATAGAAATAATTAAGCAACTTAGACAATAATAAGCGCATATTAATTATTTAAATCTGGAGCCCAGCGCCGCAGACGAGCAACGATGGCTGGTAATTTTTTAATAACATAATTAATCTCAGTAACCGTAGTCAATCGTCCCAACGTGAATCTAAGACTATAATGAGCCACTTCTTGACTAATACCCATAGCCAATAAAGTGGCCGATGCTTCTAGGCTACCGGCCGCGCACGCTGATCCAGTGGATACGGCAATGCCGGCTAAATCCAGAGCCAAAAGCAAGGCCTCGCCTTCAGCCAAAAGCACTGAAAAGTGGGCATGACTTGGACTCGCATTGCTTAAATCAGTATTTAAAATGATATCGGGAATATTCTTGACTAGCCCTTGAACCAACCGGCGACGCAAGGCCGCTATTTTTCGATTATCAGCGGCGCGATGGCGATTAACTAGCTCTAAAGCTTTGGCTAAACCAACTATACCCGGGACATTCAAAGTGCCGCTGCGCCGATTTAGCTCTTGATGACCGCCGAGCTGAATAGCCGCCAATGGTGTACCACTCCGCACATATAGCCCGCCAATACCTTTGGGGCCATAAATTTTATGACCAGAAAAACTCAACAGATCGCAGTGCAAATAATTAGCCCGACAATCAAAATAATTAATCGCTTGGGTGGCATCGGTATGAAAATAAACGGTTTGCGGCCGCTTATTGGCTAAACCGCTGCGTTTGCGCCAATCTTCTTGGCGGCGATGATTAATTTTTTTAATCATTTGGCCAATTTCTCGAATCGGCTGTCGGGCGCCGGTCTCACTATTAACATAAATTACTGACACTAGTACCGTATTGGTTTTAATCAATTTTTCTAATTTAACCAAATCAACTAGACCTTTTTTATCAACCGGCAACCAGCTAATTTCAATCCCTTCTTTGGCTAGCTGCTGACATGGCTGGCGGACAGCTTCGTGCTCAACACTAGAAACAATAATGTGTGGCCGCAAATCAGGCTTTTGTTTTAACAATCCCTGAATCAAACCCTTAACGGCCAAATTATCAGCTTCGGTCGCTCCTGAAGTAAAGACAATTTCTTTAGCTTGAGCGCCAAAAAAATCAGCAATAGTTTGGCGGGCTTGGCTAACTGCCGCCTGAGCCGCCTGACCACAATGATGTAATGAAGCTGGATTGCCAAAAACTTGAGAAAAATAAGGCTCCATTGCCTTATAAACCAACGGATCAACTGGGGTGGTAGCACTATAATCTAAATAAACCTTCATAATTAAACGGCTTGTACCTTTTTAATTTTGGGCAGTCGAGCTGTTAGCTCAGCTTCAATACCTTCCTTTAAAGTATATTCCATCATCGGGCAATGAGCGCAATGGCCTTGCAATTCAACCGACAAAATTCCCTTGGCCTCATCAAAATCAACCAGACGGATATCGCCGCCATCCATTTGCAGACTGGGACGAATTTCGCGATCAATAATTTTCTCTAATTCTGGCCACCAGGCCAAATTTTTAATCTTATCCATAACCATAAATTATTTAACTAATTGCTGGCGATAATTATCAATCGCTAGATGCAGAGCATCAACGCCAAGCATTGAACAATGTACTTTCGGTGCCGGTAAGCCGCCCAAGTCATCAATAATCTGATCTTTAGTAATCTGATAGGCCTCGTCAAGTGTCTTGCCTTTAACCAGATCGGTTAAAGCCGAAGCAACAGCTATGGCGGCGGCGCAACCCAAGGTCTCAAATTTAACCTTGGTAATAACGCCATTCTTAATCCGTAAATAAATCTTCATAATATCCCCGCAGACCGGATTGCCAACTTGACCGACGGCGCTGGGATGAGCCAAGCTGCCTTGATTGTGCGGCTTTTGAAAGTGTTGGATAACTTGAGGACTATATAACATAAATAATTCTTTACTTAATAATTACCGATTAATATTAACCACCGTCCCCACATCAACCCGATCATAAAGATATTGAGCCGGACCAATTCCCAAGCGAATACAGCCATGTGAGACAGCTTTTCCTAAATGATTAGCACCCTCACGATAACCATTAGGCCAAATTGGTAATTCATGAAAGCCAAATCGTCCGCGACCTAAGCCAAGCCAATAAGGCATCCACAAACCATAAGGCGACCAGGCTTTCGGTAATTTGTTAATAACCCGGTATTGACCAATCGGAGTCGGCGTCCGTGGCGCCCCGCTGGAAACCGGAAACTGCTTAAACTTAACGCCAGCCAGCCAATAAGTCAACTCCTGTCGTTTTAGGGAAACATCCAATCTAATTGGTAGTTTAACCGCGCCGACTTGCCGTGGATCAGTCGCTTGGTCAATCTCATCACCATCATTGATATTATCGCCGTCAGTATCGGCCATTAATAAATTAGTGCTGAAACGCAATTCCCAAAAATCGCTTAAGCCGTCTTGATCCTGATCGTTATCAATTAATTTAATATTTTTCGGGTTATGCGGCGAATAGCCGGCCAATAATTCTTGACGATCACTATAGCCATCGCCGTCAGTGTCGGCCTGATCAACGCTGGTTTGGTAAATATTGATTTCATCTTGATCGGGAACTCCGTCGCCATCAGTATCAGGCAAACCATTAGCCAGGGCTGGAACAGCCACCAATAGTAACCCGACAACTAGCAATGGACAAAACCTGTGCGGCATAACTACACTATAAAAATTAATTGATTCATTCGCTATTATATCACGGCCAGCAGTCGTGGACAAGGTAAAACTGACTGGACAAAGAGCTGGACAGCGTGTATGATAAAAAGGCTTTACCACCGCCAACAGCGGTCTAAATTACCCCCTATGGCTAGCAAAAATAACACTATCAAAATGCCGCCGCAAAACCAAGAAGCTGAGATATCGCTGCTTGGCTGTTTATTGATTGATAAGGCGGCTATTGTTAAGATCGCCGATATAGTTAAACCGGAAGATTTCTATAACGATATCAACGGTCTGATTTTCGCCGCCATGTTGGCTCTCTACCAAAACCACGAACCGATTGACTTGGTGAACTTAACCGATAAGCTTAAAGCTAAAAATCAATTGGATACAGTTGGCGGTCGTTCTTACTTGACCAGCCTCCTGCAAGGCGTAGCTACCGCCGCTAATGTCGTCAGTTATGCTGAATTGGTCAAGCATAAATCAACCTTGCGCCGCCTTATCACTGCCGCCTCAGAAATTGGTGAACTTGGTTACCGGGAAGACGATGATTTAGCTCAAGTCCTTGATCAGGCTGAACAAAAACTATTTGGCGTTTCTCATCAATATCTCAAACAATCTTTCCAGCCAATTAGCGGCCTACTAACTGACGCTTTTGACCGAATTGATGAATTGCATAAACAAAGCGGCCGTTTGCGCGGCTTGCCAACCGGCTTTGTCGACTTAGATAGATTATTATCTGGTCTACAAAAATCCGATTTAATTATTTTGGCCGCTCGCCCCAGTGTCGGTAAAACCTCTTTTGCTCTAGATTTAGCCCGCCAGGCCGCTATTAAAAGCCGTGCCAAGGTTGGCATCTTCTCGCTGGAAATGAGCAAAGAGCAGTTAGTCGATCGTCTGCTTTGCGCTGAAGCTAATATCAGTTTATGGAAAATGCGCACTGGCCAATTGTCCGACCGCGAAGACGATGATGACTTCGGTCGCATCAGCTACGCTATGGGCGCCTTAGCTGAATCTTCAATTTATATTGACGACTCGCCCAATTGTAATATTATGGAAATCCGGACTAAATGTCGGCGTCTGCAATCTGAACACGGCTTAGATTTAATTATTCTCGACTATTTACAATTAATGGAAGGTCGCGGCCGGATTAATGATAATCGCGTTCAAGAAATTGCTGAAATCACCCGATCACTCAAAGGCCTGGCTCGTGAAATTAATGTTCCAGTAGTAGCCTTATCGCAATTATCGCGAGCCGTTGAACAAACTAAACCGGCTATTCCCAAGCTGGCTCACCTGCGGGAATCCGGTTCTATTGAGCAAGACGCTGACATCGTCATGTTTATCTACCGCAAGGCGGCTGATCGTAATTATGATACTGAAAACCTGAACGATTTTGAAAAACATGTCGCTGAAATTCACATTGCTAAACACCGTAACGGTCCGACCGGTAAAGTTGATTTATATTTTGATGAAAATACGGTTAATTTTAAAAATTTAGATAAAAGCGGCATAACCGCCGGCTAATTAAAGATTATGTTTAATAAACTCAAGCAATTTAAAGATCTGCGCAACCAAGCTAAAACCATGCAAAATGCCTTAGCTGGCGAAAAGGTTACAGCTGAAAAGCAAGGCGTTACTATTGAAATGAACGGCAATATGGAAGTGCTCTCACTCGTTATCAAGCAAGACTTACCTAAAGAACAATTAGCTAACATCTGCCGTGATGTTTTTAACGATGCTGTTAAAAAAACCCAACGCGTCATGGCCAAAAAAATGCAAGAAATGGGTGGATTGTCCAACCTCGGACTATAGATTATGGCTTACCCGCCGCTGGTTCAACAATTAATCCGTCTATTTAGCCAATTGCCATCGGTTGGCCCTAAAACGGCTGAACGTTATATTTTTTATCTTTTAGAACAAAAACCAGAGCTGATTGAACCGCTGGCTGATCATTTGCAACAATTAAACCAAGCTTTGACCACTTGCTCGCTTTGCGGCGCTATTAGTCTAACCGACCCCTGCTTTATTTGTAACGACGCCAACCGCCTAAATAACTTACTCTGCGTTGTGGCCACCAATCAAGATTTGGAAGCCATTGAAAATACCGGCGATTACCAGGGCCGTTATTTTGTTTTAGGCGGTTATTTGGATACAATCAATGAAATTAAACCAGAAGATCTGCGACTGGCTGCTTTGGCTGATTATGTACAAGCTCATCCAGCAATCAAAGAAATAATTTTAGCTTTTGACCCAACCATTGAGGGCGAAACTACCGCTCTCTATATCAATAAACTCCTAGAGAAATGGCCCGGCCAAATCAGCCGTCTAGCTCGTGGCCTATCCACTGGCGCCAACCTGGAATATGCTGATCCCTTAACGCTAGCTAATGCATTAAAGTTTAGACAGGAGATTAAATAATTTTACTCCCAAAATTTTTTGCGCCTAACCTGCCGATGATAAGTTATAGCAAAGCGATGAGCTTCATCGCGAACTCTTTTTAATAAATGTAGCGCTGGATTATTTAAAGATAACTGCAAAGCTTGCTGCTGACCGGGAAAAAATAATTTATCCATCGCTCGTGCCGATCTTAACCCCTTGTCTTTACCTAATCCAATAACCGGAATATTCCAGCCAGCCCGATCCAATAAACGCCGAGCAATATTAGCTTGGGCTTTGGCTCCGTCAATGACAATTAAATCAGGTTGCGGCCAATCATGATGAGCCAATCGCCTAGTCAACATCTCGCGTAATAAAGCGATGTCGCCCAGACTACTGACAGTTTCCGCTCCAGACAACCTAAATCGCTTATACTCACTAGGGCAAGCCTCGCCATCAATAAAAACCACCAGCGAACCAACCGCCTGTTTATTATAGAGATTAGATAAATCATAGCCTTCAATTCGTTGTGGCGGCTTAGTAAAACCCAATAATTTAGCTAATTCGACTACATCATTAGCATATTTTTCTTCTAAGCCTAAAATGTGGTTACTGGCCAAGACTTGCTCTAGTTGGCGTAATTGCCAATTGAGTGAACTAATTTTGTATTCAAATTTAGCAGCTTCTTCGCTAGCGTTTTGCTTCTTAGTCGGTTGGTTCAATTTAGCTAACTGCTTTTGATAACCGCTCAATTCGACTTGAATCTTCTTGATGACCGACTGTTTCTTGCCCTGCAAAAATAAAACAATCTGTTGGATAATCTTTTGATAATCAACCGCACTAATCAACTGCTGGCAAGGACCCGGACATTGACCAATCCGATAATACAAACAGGTTTTGGTCGGTAAATTACGACAAGAACGATAGGGCCAAATTTTACGGATAATTCGTAAAGTCTCGCGAGCGGCCTGATTACTAGTAAACGGACCAAAAAATTGACCCGACTCCTCTAGTTTACGAGTCAAATAAACACGAGGAAAATTACCAGCGCTGATGGCAATATATTGGTAACGCTTATCATCGCGCCAAACAATATTATATTTTGGCTGATATTTTTTAATCAAATTGGCCTCTAATAGTAATGCCTCAATTTCGCTATCGGTTTCTAGCCACTTTATAGTCACAACCTCAGCTATCATTTGTTGTTTAGCTGGCGTTAAATCTTGATAACGCTGCCAATAAGAATAAATCCGTTTTTGTAGGTTAATCGCTTTGCCGACATAAACGATTGACCCATCTTGAACACAAAATTGATACGAGCCCGAACAACTGGGTATCTTCAATTGTTTAACTTGTTCTAAGGTTAGCATAATAAAAATAGAATAGAGCCGTAGCCCTATTCTATCATCTTCTTATTATCGAAGCAACTATGCTTTTTTAATAGCTTGAACTGGACAATTATCAATCGCTTCTTGAACGCACGACTTAAGCTGGTCGCCATCCACCACTTCAGCCTTGAAATCGTCATTAATCTTAAAATTGTCTGGGCAAAGACTGGCACAAAGACCACAGCCAATGCAGTTAACTTGATCAATAGTCAGCATAAATTTATTTATGATGACGCCCGATCCAACGACGTTGCACCGACGCGTCTTTTTTATTAGTGGTTTGACCCGGAGTAATCTCCACTACGGTTTGGCCGCCGGCCTGACTATCATGAAATTCTACTATAATAGTCCCCTTTAAAATATGGCGATTAATTACCTGGCCTAGCTGTCCATTAACCTTCCATTGATCACCAATATTAGGTAATTTTTGGGCCATAGCCTGATAACCCTCAGCTTCATAAGCTAAACAACACATCAAGCGGCCGCAAATGCCAGAAATCCGCTCGCTGCCACGATGATTAATACCTTGAATCTCAGCCATGTCCGAAGTAACCGACGATAATTCAGTTAAAAATCCGCGGCAACAGAGCCCTCGACCGCAAACTCCTTGACCGCCAAATAATTTGGCTTCATCACGGGTGCCAATTTGTTGTAAACGAATCTGCTTATTAAAATTTCTGGTTAGCAAACGCACTAGTTCGCGAAAATCAATCCGTCCTTCAGCCGTGAAAGCAAAGGTAAGGCGACGGTTATCAGCGGAAACGGCAGCATCAATCAACTTCATTTCTAGTTGACATTGATCAATAAACTGCTGGCACTGACTAAGAGCTGCTGTTTTATCAAACTGATCAACCGTCTGGCAATCATCGGAATTGGCCAACCGAACAATTTTTTTGGTATGGCCCGACCAGGCCGCCAGCTGATCATTACTTAGATATTTAAAACCCAAAACACGGCCTAATTCTTGACCACTATCGGTTTCTACGAGCAGGCGTTGGCCGATTTCTATGGTTAATTCACTAGGCTCGCATAAACTGGGCCGATCCCAAGGATATATCTGCACTAAAGCCAGCTTCATAACCAAACTTAAACTATTTAATTATAATTGGAAGCGATAGTATTTTTCAATGACAGCTCCGCCCAGAATCTGTTCAATAGTCTGTTGTTCATCTTTAATAAACTCCTGTTTAGTCAGACAAACTTCGGTAAAATACCGATTGATTTTACCGGCTAATATTTTTTCAATTATTTCCGCCGGTTTGCCTTCTTGACTAAGCTGTTCACGGTAAATTTCTTTCTCTTTTTCAATCTCAGTCATCGGCACTTGATCAGGAGTTAAATAGCGCGGATTGCTGGCGGCAATCTGCATGGCGATATCTTTAGCCAAATCACCTGATTCAGCCTGACTAATCGCCACTAAGACGCCAATAGAACCGCCAGCGTGTAAATAGGCAGCCACTGTTCCCTGACTAGTTAAAGTGGCGCAATTACTAAGCACTATCTTTTCGCCAATCACTCCGCTCAGATTATCAACCGCTTCTCTAACCGTTTGGCTGCCAAGGCTTAAATTTAGAAGACCAGCTAAATCGCTAGGCTGATGATCAACTAACACCTGTAAAATATTGTCAGCCAGCCCCTGGAACTGTTCATTGCGAGCCACAAAATCAGTCTCAGCGCGCAATTCAATTAAATGGCCGCGTCGTTGATCCGGACTAACCCAGGCTTTAATAATGCCCTGACTAGTTTCACGCTCGGCCCGCTTACCGGCTTTGGCAATACCCTTCTTGCGCAAAATTTCCATAGCCACCGTCAAATCACCGCCAGCCTCAGTTAAAGCCGTTTTACAATCAACTATACCCGCCCCGGACTGCTCACGTAAATTCTTAATTATTTCCATGGTTATTTCCATATAATTGTCGACTATTTAGCAGGCCGCAGCTAGCTAAACAGTTATGAGTTAAAATGTAAAGACTAATTTAAATTTACTCTTTAATAACTGGCTGATGACTTTCTTTGGCCGCTTCGCGCTGCTGTTTGCCAGCCATAATCGCCTGCTCTAGAGAATTCAACACCAATTCAATGCCTTTAGTAGCGTCATCATTCGCTGGAATCGGATAATCAATACCGGTTGGATTGGTGTTGCTATCGCAAATAGCAATAATCGGTATGCGACGTTTAAGAGCCTCGGCTAAAGCGGTTTTTTCTTTCTTAATGTCCCAGATAAAAATAATTTCCGGAACTTTAATCAGGTTAACTAAACCGCCGACACCGACTTCCAGTCTAGCTGCCTCGCGATCAAATTCTAGTTGTTCTTTTTTGGTATATTTAGCTAGCTGACCGGTTTTTTTCTTATCAATAATATCTTTATACTTGCGAATAGAATTCTTGATGATGAAAAAATTAGTTAGCGTACCGCCCAACCAATGTTCAGTAACATAAGGCATATTGGTTGTCTCCGCTACCCGACGTAATGGTTCTTTTACTTGATCTTTGGTGCCAACCAGTAGAATATTTTTACCGGCGGCGACTTCTTTGGTAATAAATGTCCAGGCTTTTGCCATCTGTTCCTGGGTTTTATTTAAATCAATCAAATGCAACCCCTGCTTACTGCCGTAAATATACGGTTTCATTTTGGGGTTCCATTTGGAGGTTTTATGGCCAAAATGGAGGCCGGCGGCTAATAAATCAGCCAAAGTTGGTACTTGGGACATAAAAATTCCTTTAAACCGCTGCGTTCCGCCACCCGTAAGCCGATCGGGCAAGGAAAAATGGAACGCATGAGTCGTTAATTAAAAATTGTTAACGGCTTATTTTATAGTAAAAATCACTAACTAGCTTACCGATTATCTACCGGTCTGTCAAGCTCCCTAACGGTTAAAAACTACTCGGCTTCGGGCTGCCAATCATCTCTTTCTACATCTTCTCGACTTACGCCATTAAATTTATCCAAATTTCTCAAGACATGGCTACCTTTACCGGCTTCAACTAATTTGGCGGCTACGGCCCTATGGTCAACCTCGGGAAATTTATCAATAAAATTAGCAACCGTTTCGTATTCTTGTTCATCAAGATAAATGCGAACAATGTCTTCCTGACTTAATGCCGGGTAATCTCTCATAGCATTCTGAATCTGATCAAATGGATGCTCATAACCACTTTCATCATACCGACGATTAAGCATAAAGCGTAACATTTTTTCTTGCGCCTGCTCTTGTTCTTGTTCTTGTGTCTGTTCTTGTTCTTGCGCCTGCTCTTGTTCTTGCTTATTCTGTTCGTTTTCTTCAACATGGTTGCTGTCAGGAAATGCTTCAAAATTTGGCATAAGATTAAAATTAGTGTTAAAATTTGGCTTGTCCTACCAATTATTCAATCATAAGTCAAATTAAAATAAATTGCAACTGCGACGATAGGCTCTTGATTTTTCTCTGAAGCTATGATATCTTAACAAAAGCACGCTAGTCTAAGCGTTTATTTTTAGTTTATAGTATGAAAAAAGACTTACACCCAACCTATTACTCCGAAGCTAAAGTTACCTGCGCCTGCGGCAATATCTTTACCACTGGTTCTACTATGGCGGAAATCAAAACTGAAATCTGTTCAGCTTGCCACCCCTTTTACACTGGTAAACAAAAATTGATAGACACTGCCCGCCGCGTTGAAAAATTCGCCGCCAAGCTGGAATCTAAAACCGAAATTCGTAGTAAAAAAACTAAACGTGAGGCTAGAAATAAAGCTCGCGAAGCTAAAGCTCAAGCCGCTAAAGAGGCTCTGGAAAAAGAATTGGCGGCTTAGCTGTAAATTCATTGTCCATAAATTATCTCCCAGCCGCTCGGTTTGGGAGATAATTTTTTAAGAAGAATATGCACCAAGAACTTAAAACTAAATTAGCTGAACTCAACAGCCAGCTTAATGACCCAGCAATTATTGCGGATAATCAAAAATTTCGCCGATTATCTAAAGAACAGGCCGAACTAGCCAGTTTAGTATCTTTAGTAACCCGCCTGGAATCAATTGAACAACATTTAGCTGAAGCTGGCCAATTACTAACCGAAAGCACTGACAGTGAAATCCGCCAAATGGCCGAGTTGGAACAAGCTCAATTAACCGCTGAACAAGCTGCTTTATCACAACAATTAGATGAAGCTCTGCACCCAGCCGATCCGCGTGATAAAAAAGATGTTATTATGGAAATCCGCGCCGGGGCCGGTGGCGATGAAGCCGCCTTATTCGTGGCGGAAATTTTTAGAATGTACAGCCGTTTCGCCGAAAATCATGGCTTTAAACTAGAAATTCTCAACTCCAACCCGATCGGTATCGGCGGTTACAAAGAAATCACCTGCGCCATTTCTGGCCAACAAGTTTTTGGCTGGCTAAAATATGAAAGCGGTACGCATCGTGTCCAACGCGTCCCGGAAACCGAAAAACAAGGCCGAGTCCACACCTCGACTATTACCGTCGCTGTCTTACCAGAAGCTGAAGAGGTTGATATTGAAATTAAACCCAGCGATTTGCGTATTGACACCTATTGTGCTTCTGGTCCAGGCGGTCAATGCGTTAACACCACCTATTCAGCTATCCGCATTATCCATGAACCGACCGGATTGGTTGTCACCTGCCAAGATCAAAAATCCCAACATCAAAATAAAGAAAAAGCCTTGCAAATATTGCGCTCGCGTCTTTTACAGAAAAAAGAAGACGAACAGCGCGAAGCGGCCGATAACCAGCGCCGCCAACAAATCGGCAGCGGCGATCGCAGTGAAAAAATCCGCACTTATAATTTTCCTCAAGATCGTGTTACCGACCATCGTCTTCAAGAATCTTGGCACTCAATTGACCGAGTGATGGCTGGCGAAATTGACGAGATAATCCAGCATCTGCAGCAATATGCTAAACAGCTGGCTCAAGAACCCGACCGCTAAACGGCCAACTATTAGCCAAGCACAGGATTGGCTGAGTCAACGCTGGCCGCTTGGTCAAGCTCAGCCAGCACTCATCTCTTGGCTATTATCTTTTATTCTGCAGCAGCCGGCTAGTTACCTGATCACTTGTCCCGACCAATTATTAACTGCCAGACAATGGCGGCAGCTCAATCAAGCGCTGATTAAACTAACTAACGGTTATCCGCTAGCTTATATCACCGGCCGGCAAGATTTTTATAGTCGGCAATTTATTGTTTCGCCAGCTGTCTTAATTCCTCGTCCGGAAAGCGAATGTCTCGTTGATATTGCTTTAGAATTGCGTTCAAAACTAACCGAATCCAGCGCTTGGCTCGATATCGGCACCGGTTCCGGCTGTTTGATTATTACTTTGGCTCAAGAATTAAATAATGCTGACTATTACGGCGGCTCCGACATTAGCGCGTCGGCTCTCAAAATAGCCAAAAAAAACGCCAATCTCCATAATACTAAAATCATTTGGCAACATGGATCATTATTAAAACCTTGGCTATCAACTAATTTTAAACCGGCTCAACAAATCTTCTTACTAGCTAATCTGCCCTATCTAAAACCGAAAAATTACCACGAACACTACACCGAACTACGCCATGAACCGAAATTAGCCCTGGTAAATAGCCATAACGGCCTTGGTCTTTTTAAAAAATTAGCTCAGGAATTACCTTTATTTATCCAGCATCATCCCAATCAAACTATTCATCTGTTAACTGAAAGCGACCTACAGCAGGTGTCTCAACTTCAAAATCAGTTAGCGGTTGGCGGTCTCAATTGGCAACAATCTTTCCCCGATTTAACCGGCCGACAGCGTTTCGGCTGGTGGCGCACTTAAAAAACAACCCACTGCTAGGTTGTTTTTTAATTATAGAACCTGTTAAATTATGCTTTTTCTTCGGCTTCCGGTTTGCTCTCGGTCTTGGTCTCGGTAGTTGCTGCTTCCTCAGCGGCGGCATTTTCCACAGCTACTGCCCGTGGCTCTTCCACAGCAACAATAATCTCATTCATCTCGTGCTTATCCGATAAGACTACGCCCTTGGGTAATTTCAAATCGGCAAAACTAATGTGGGTAGTAAAATCGACTAAACCAGATAAATCAACATCCAGCTTGTTGGTTAAGTCTTTGGGTAAACATTCAATTTCCACAGCGTCAAAATTCTTAACCACTACGCCGCCCAGTTGTTTAACAGCTGGCGCCTCACCAATAAAATTCAATTCAATTTCAGTGGTAACTTTCTCAGCCATATCTACTTGAAAAAAATCCATATGAATCAACTGGTCCTTGACCCTAGTCTGGGCAATATCCTTAATAATAACTTGGCGCTGATCCTGACCGTCAATATCAAGAGTAATCAAGCTGGATCCACCGGCCTGATTGTAGATTTTTAGAGCTTCAGCTTTATTAATTTGAATATGGAGATTATCAGTTTTCGGTCCATAGACTACCGCCGGAATAAACCCATGACTGCGCAGCTGGCTCAAGGCCTGCCGGCCGGGCTGACGAGTGCTGGCGGCTAATTTCAATTCACTTTTCATAACAAAAAAATACTTAACTTAGGGTTAATCGTATTAGCTAGTATAGTTAATCATTGATAATTTGTCAATTTTGGGTAAAAAAATGCCGCTCACAAAGTGAAGCGGCATTTAGACACAAACTCAGTTAGAACTAGTTTGTGTCTAAAGAGATTAAATAGTTTATTAAACGACTCTCAGCGGCAACACTAAACATGTCGCCGAGCTGAGAGACTTCGTGAGCAGGAATAAATCGACATTTACCGATAATTTCCCTGGAGTCTTCAGGGATATTATCGGTAATTAAATGAATGCCATCGTCATCGATGGCTACCTGTTCGGGACTTAAGACAATGGCGTAAATTCTGCATCCGCCATCCTCCCCAGTTTCAAAAAAAGCAGAATTAGGGTTTAGATTATGACCGGGCAGTAGAAACGGCTCGGCAATCAGCCCGGTTTCTTCAAATATTTCGCGCTTAGCCGCAGCTTCATGTGGTTCACCGCCTTGCTTCACAAATCCGCGAGGGACATTGAGGACCATGCCCCCCTGTTTGTTACGGTATTGTTCCACAACCCCAATATACAGTTCATCATAGAGCTGATTTGGGGCGACGACTTGGCCGTCTTTCAGGCAGAAAAACGGCACTATTACTGCTCCGCCACGGCCGGCCTCCTCAAAGGCCACCGAATTATAGCCGGCCCTTTCGTCGGCACCAAAATTGACGGTGCCGAAACGAGACTTAATTGCTATATGCTGCACAAAGCTCATATCAACCGGCTCACCGTTGATATAGAGCTGCCAACTCCAAACCACGCCCTTAGGCATGGGAAGAATTGATGGGGTAATTAAGTCCAACTCTTTTAACTTGTCTAACATTATTTTGTCTCCTTCTTTGAGTATTTTTCCTCCACCCATCATTCTTATTTGGTGGAGGTTTTTTGTTAAAAATACTTGACTAACTAGTCAATAAAGCACATTACTATTTTTTTGTCAATAGCTAGCACTCATCTGACTAGTTATTTCATCAACAATTTTTAGGTTTGGGGCGCTAACAATAATCTGTTCACTAGCTTCTGCTAGCGATCGATCAAGCCCTCCCAAATCTTGGCCCGAGGCCAGATCGACGATCACTCCGCCGGCCTCATGAACTAACGGATAAGCGCTAGCAATCTCTAGAGAATGCTTGCGCGTGCATTCAACCACCAAGCAAGCATAACCTTGAGCTAAGTCGACATAATATGGCATTGAAGCCTGAAGATATCTAAACTTAATTCCGGTCATTTTCTTGGTAGCTCGGCGAACCGACTCAAAATATAGGTCGGCATAAGCCAAAAGCTTCCTTCTCATTTGGCGGGTTAGTTGATCATCAGGGACTACGTTTATCTGGATATAGTCCCCTCTAGTTACTGGATCAGCCCAGGCACCCAGGCCTTTGGCGGCAATATAGCTACAATTGCCACCAAACTTATGGCTGCCATAATCCATAACTAAACTGCCGACATAACCAGCAAAAGTCTGGTCCTCGGCCTGGTAAATCGACATCATTGTACCGCAGCGGCCATCTTCGTTGGTTTTATAGACGGAGGAACCATCCAAACCATCAAGATAACCAATGAAATCAACTTCGTTTTTGTTAAAGAGCATTGGATGCTCTTCAGCAATCCAACCAATTTGGCAACCAGTTGATTGCCAAAACTTGATCACACTTTCCTCTAACTCCCAATCGGCAATTAGAGTTTGGTCACCAAATTGGTTAATGGAATTAGTTAGTGAACGACCATGGTCACTATCCAATTCTTCATAACGCAAGCGCAGTTGACCGGCTAATAATTTAGCCAAATCAACAAACGCTGACGGCGTTAGTTTTTGAGCGTCTTTCATTATTTTAGACCTCCTATTAAAGATGATTGGAAATTAACAATTTTATAGCTTATTGTCAAGATAATACCTTAATCTGGCCTCAGCCGCCACTGAGAACATATCGCCTAGTTGCGATAATTCGGCCAATGGGAAAAACCGACATTGGCCAATCTTCTCATGTATCTCCGTCGGCTGAGGATTATCTAATAAAACAACCTGACTGTCTCGCCAGACGGCTCGATCAGGGCCTAAGTTAATAGCATAAATTAACACGCCATTATCCTTGCCGGTTTCAAAATA
>Ga0208195_1000538_pt1 | contig 48683 bp, 29 predicted proteins | sample AD_UKC077_MetaG_FD_184441 | JGI IMG/M metagenome (GOLD analysis project Ga0208195, IMG submission 184441) | Active sludge microbial communities of municipal wastewater-treating anaerobic digesters from USA - AD_UKC077_MetaG (SPAdes) (version 2) | ecosystem: Engineered > Bioreactor > Anaerobic >... | reverse complement strand
AAAATATTTTAGATACACGGGCAAAGTATCCTGATTCTAACTTAGCTGCTCTATACGATCCTTTAACTATGCCGCCTGCTCTACGAAAAGCCCATCAAAAACTAGACAAAGAAGTTGCAAAAATCTACAATAAAAACTGGGATTTGGATAATGAATCAGAAATCGTCTCTGACCTCATGCAAATGTACCAACAACTCCTAACCACGGACAATAAGAATATAGAAACCACAGAAACAGAAGATGAAGAAATAGAAGATGAGGAAACCACAGAAGATGATGAGACCACGGAACACACGGACAATAAGAATATAGAAACCACAGAACACACAGAACACACAGAATTAGAATATACAGACAATACGGAGACCACGGATAAGAAAGAAAATACAAAGACAAAAACTAGAAAAATAAAAAAACAAACCACAGAAAACACGGAAACCACGGATAATAAGAATACAGAACACACAGAACACACAGAATTAGAATATACAGACAATACGGAGACCACGGATAAGAAAGAAAATACAAAGACAAAAACTAGAAAAATAAAAAAACAAACCACGGAAAACACGGAAATAGATAATAAAGAAAATAAAACCACGGACAATAAAGAAAATAAACAAACAAAAGCAAAAACTAAAAGACAAACAACGAAAACAGACAACAACGAAACAGAAAATAAAGATACAGACAATAAAGATACAGAAAATAAAGATATAGAAATCTACGCATTCATTCCTATGACATCAAAACGCACCATAAAAAAAGTAACAACTCCAAAAGTAACTATCAAAAAAGCAACTAATAAAAAAGTAGCAAAACCTAAAGTAGCAATAAAAGCAAAGAAAGAAACAAAAATAAATAATGAAAAAATAGAAAAAAAAGTAGCAACAGCAAAAGTAGCTATCAAAAAATCTATAAATAAAAAAGTTATAACATCGAAAGTAACTAAAGTAACAATAAAAACAAAGAAACAAACAAAAGAAAATATTACAAAAGAAACTATAAAATTAAATATAGATAAAAAATAGTAAAAAAATAGTAAAACCAAAAACAAAATATCAAAAGTAACTAAAACAACAATATATCAAAAACTTCGCGTAAAAAAAGAGTGCTAGACGTTTAACTTTTATTCTAGCACCTCCCCAGAGCAACCTAATTCCCCCGTGCAACTCCTCCGTGCAATATTTGCCTCCCCCGAGCAAATTTGCCTCCCCAGAGCAATTTTATTCCCCGAAGCAACCTCACCCGAGCAAGGTTTCCTCCCCCGAGCACCTGACACTTTCCCAGAGCAAGAGTAAATTTAGAGCAACATTCATTCCCCCGAGCAAGGTTTCCTCCCCCGAGCACCTGACACTTTCCCAGAGCAACATTCATTTCCTAGAGCAAGTTCGCTTTCCCAGAGCAAATTTACACCCCAGAGCAAATTTACACCCCAGAGCAAATTTTTCACCCCAGAGCAAGAGACACTTACCCAGTGCAAGAGTAAATTTAGTAAGTTTTGTCTATCTAAGAGAAAAAGTTGTGCTATAAAAAAAAGTAAAAAGTAAATACGCAACATATTTACTTTTTACTTTTTTTTATAATGTACCGTCAAAATTTTTATTTGAGGATTTCTTTTTTCTTTTCTTCAGCGAGTTTGTCAACTTCGTCTTCGTGGGATTTTGTAGTTTTTTGGATGCTTTCTTGTAGTTTTTTGTTTTCATCTTCGCTAAGGAGTTTGTCTTTTTCTAGTTGATCGGCTTTTTTGTTGGCATCTCGACGAATGTTACGGATAGCAACTTTGGCTTTTTCTGTTAAGTCTTTGACTTGGTTTATAAGTTGTAGGCGTCGTTCTTCTGAAAGAACTGGCACTGTTAGTCTTAGCATTTTTCCATCGTTAGCTGGTGTGATTCCTAAATCGCTTTTTAAAATGGCTTTTTCAATGTTTTTGAGTGAGGATGCATCAAAGGGTTTGATGATGAGTATGCGAGGTTCTGGAATAGATACGTTGGCGATTTGTTTTAATGGAGTAGGAGATCCATAGTATTCGACTCTGATATTATCAACTAGGGCAGGAGTTGCTCTATCGGTTCGGAGTCCTTTCATATCATTGACTAGAACTTCACATGCTTTGTCCATTTTTTCTTCGACTTCTTTTAATACTTCTGCTGACATGTGGAATACCTTTCTTGTGGAGACTAATTGGAAAATTAGTTTTGGCAATCTGTAATTAGGGTTCCAACATTTTCACCCTGGATTGCTTTGAGGAGGTTGCCTGGTTTCATTAGATCAAATACAAGTATGGGTAGATGGTTTTCCATACAAAAGGAAACTGCTGTTAAGTCCATGACTCTATATTTATCTGTTAAAACTTGTTGATATGTCAAATAATCAAACTTTGTTGCTTTTGGGTTTGTATGTGGATCATCGTTGTAAACGCCATCTACTTTGGTTGCTTTAAATAAACATTGTGCTTCCATTTCCACGGCTCTTAATGCTGCTCCAGTGTCTGTTGTAAAGTAAGGGTGACCTGTTCCTGCTGCAAATATAAGAATTTTTCTTTGCATTAAATTTTCTTGTATATTTCTGAAATGGTATGTGCTTCCAATTCCTTGAATTTCGCGTGCTGTGTATATTTGACTTTGTTTGCCTCTTTGAGCAAGAAGTTCTTGGAAGAGTAGTGCATTTATCACTGTCCCTAACATACCCATATCATCAGCAACTTGGCGCGAGATTCCCGCTGTGGTAAGTTGAGCACCTCGTATGAAGTTGCCTCCGCCTACTACAATTCCTATTTGTACTTCATTATCGTGGAGTTGCACTATTTCATCTAGGATATGCTGGACTCTTTCTAAATGAAATTGACCGTTCTTTCCTAAACTTTCTCCACTAAGTTTGATTAGTATTTTATTATATTTTTTCATTTTTTTTACTGTATTGAAAAATAAAAAAATAAATATTCCCATGTATAAACATGTAAACATGGGAATAGCTTATATTAAGCTTTTTCGCCGATTTGGAAACGTACAAAACGGGCAAGTGTGATATTTTCTTTGATGGTACCAATTTTTGATTTAATGAGTTCTTCTACTGTGTATTGTTCGTCTTTGACGTAAGCTTGTTCAAGAAGGACATTGTCTTTATAGAATTTCTCTAATTTTCCTTCAATAATTTTTTCTTTTGCTGCTTCAGGTTTATCTTTGATTTGTTCAAGGTAGATCTTTTTTTCTCTTTCAATGACTTCCTCAGATATTTCTTCTCGACGGCATACTGTTGGATTTGTTGCACAAATGTGCATGCATAGATCTTTACCTAGTTCTTGGAATTCTTCTGTATTGCCTACAAAGTCTGTTTCACAGTTGAGTTCAATCATGACTCCTATTTGTCCGCCTGCGTGGATGTAAGATATGATTCTGCCTGCATTGGCTGCACGACCTGCTTTTTTGCTTGCATCTGCTAGACCTTTTTTTCGTAGAAAATCTACTGCTTTTTCAATGTCACCATTGTTTTCTTCTAATGCTTTTTTGCAATCCATGAGTCCGCAATTTGTTCTTTCGCGCAATTCTTTGATTAATTCGGTAGAAGAGGCCATTTTTTGTCCTTTCTTAATGTTTTTTTGTATTATATTAAATTTTATTGAGGGTGTTTGTATAGTGTGAAAGAACCCACAACAACAGTGGGTTCTTTTAATATTGAATTATTCTGCGGCTTCAGCTTTTTCTGGAGTTACTACGGGAGCTGGTGTTGCTTCTACCGTCGTTTGTACAGGTGTTTCGCCTTCTTGTTTTCGATCATTATCTCTTGTAAATCTTTTATTTCCACGACGCTTGCTTCGTCTTCTTCTATCGTCTTCATTTCGTTTGTCGCCATCACGATGGAATCTTTCTTTTATAGCTCCATCAGGTGCTGTACCTTGTTCTCTTTGTACGCTATATTCACGGCGATGTTTTTCAGCTATTTCTTGTTTTTCTTTCCAAACTTTTTTCCCAGCTGCAATGGCATCAGCTAATTTTGTGCAGATAACTTCGATGGATCTCATAGCATCATCGTTACCTGGGATGGGAATGTCAACTAAATCAGGGTTGCTATCTGTATCCATTAAGCAAATAGTAGGAATATTTAATTTGATGGCTTCTTTAATAGCAATGTGTTCTTTGAGAGGATCGATCACTACTAGTACACCTGGCAATTTCCCCATGTTACGAATACCTTCCAAGTTACGGAGAGTTTTCTTTTTTTCTCGTCGGAGCATGGATGCCATTTTTTGGCTTAGATCTTGAATTCTACCATCTTCCTCAATTGCTTCGAGGTATTCTAGGCGTTGGAGTCTTTCATGGATAGTGGCAAAGTTTGTAAGTGTACCACCTAACCATCTTTCAGAAACATAGTGCATTTCGCAACGTAGGGCTTCTCTTTGAATTACAGATTTTGCTTGTCGTTTTGTACCTACAAATAAGACTTCATATCCTTCTGCGGAAACGGATTTTAAAAAGTAATATGCTCTAATAAGTCCTTTTACAGTTTCTCTTAGGTCGATAATGTGGATGTTATTTCTACGACCAAAAATATAGGGAGCCATTTTGGGATTCCATCGGCTGACTCTGTGACCGAAATGTACGCCAGCTTCTAACAGGCTTTTAACTGAAATAATAGCCAATACTAAAAACCTCCATAATTGTTTGTCCGTATTCTCAAACTTGATATAAATAGCCTTTTTGAAATATTTCTCGTCTGAACATAAGTATGCATACGGACTTTAGAAATATTGTTGTTTTGCAATTTGCAAAATAAAAAGGCGTCCTTGTTTCCAAATTTGATTTTGATGTGTTTGCCAAACTCCTTTTTGGGCATGGTAATTTTTTTTGAAAAAAAAATTCTAAAAAAAATTAAAAAATTGTAGATTTCTTTTGAAAAAAAAATTCTAAAAAAATTGTAGATTTCTTTTGTTAGAAATTATAACAGTTTGTAGAAATTAATCAAATAAATTTTTCCAATTTTTTTTAAAAAAATGCTTATTTCACGAAATAAGCATTTTTTTAAATGATGTCTATGAAGTTTTATGCTTTTTAAGATTTAAAAGTACAGTTTTTACTAAGATTGTGCTTAGTTTTCTTTTTTAGATTCTTCTTTTTACTAAGATTGTGCTTAGTTTTCTTCTTTAGATTCTTCTTCATATTGTGAATAGAGAAGGCGCATGGCATATTTGTGAGCCTTGCTTAAATTGGGATCTTGTTCAATGGCTTGTAAGGCATCCATTTTCACTTCTTGTGGTGATTCAACTGGTGCATTTTTTAAGTCAACAATTTGCTTTTCTAATTCTTCGATTTGTAGCATGTATTTTTGAATCATGTCTTCTTTGTTTGCTAAATCTGTTTCCATTTTTTCGACTTGATTTGCTGCTATTTCATATTTTTCTTTATATTCTGCATTAGCTTCTTCTTGGGCTATTACTTGTTCTTTTATTTGCTGTTGTTTAAGTTCTTGAATTTCTTGTTCTTGTTTTTCTAGTAATTCTTCTTGTTCTTTTAATAGTCGTTCTTGTTCTGCCAATTGTACGCTGAATTCTTCCATTCCAGTATCTTCTTCTAAAGAAAAATGTACTTCTTCATCTTCATCTGGCAAATCAATATTTTCTGGAATAGTTTCGCTTTCTAGACTTTCCATGATTTTTTTCATGTCACGTAAGGCTAAAACACGAAGTTTTACATTTTTTTGATACATTTCTTCCATTTGTTGCAATGATTGTTTCGTTTCTTTATGGGCATCTTCTATTTTTTGTACTTCTTTCATAGAAGTTTCTATTTGTTCTTCTGATTCTAATAATTCTGCTTGTAATTTTTCAATTTCTTCGTCTTTTTCATCTAGCATGTTTTGTTGTTCTAAGATGTCATTTTCATATTCTAATATTTTTTTGTCTGATTCTAATAAGCGAGTTTCTTGGTCTTTATTTTCTGCCATTAAAGCTTGCTGGATTTTCTCTTTTTCTTGCAATTGTTTGTTTTTTTCAATCAATTCTAATTGCAAAGTTTCTGCTGCTTTTTCTTTTTCTTCTAATGTACCATATACTTGCTCTAGTTTTTCTTTATATTCCTCCAACATTTTTTGCAAAGAAGTATTCTCTTCTTCTCTTCGTTGTGTTAATTCTTTTTGTTCTTTGACTTTTTTTTGTAAGGAATCTAAGTCTTTGTCTTTTGTAATCACATTGCTAGAAAGCAGATTTAATTCTTCTGTTTTCCCTTGGATTTCTTCTCTTGCTCTTTCTAAATCTAGAATTCTTTGTGATTCTTTTTCTTGCATTTTTTTCTTTAAAAGACCAGATGCAAAAAATGTTCCCGACGCAAACGCTACTATTCCAATTAAAATTTCAATCATCATCTAGATGCTCCTCAACTAATTCTCAGATGTATTTGATGTTAAAAAATAGGGTTTTAATTTGGCTTCTTTTTCTTCTGCAGAAAGAAAAGAATCGTTTTCTTGTGCTTCTTGCTCTTCTTGTTGTTCTTGTTGTTCTTGTAAGTCATTCTCTTTTTTTTCTTCGTTTTTTGCTTGTGCTTGCATATCTTGTTTGGCTAATTCTAAAAGAGTTGCTTGGTCTGGCAAAGGTTTATTAGAAATATGAATTTCATTGGCAGGACGTTTCCATATAGCTATGTCTTCATTTTGTGCTTCTTCTGTATTTTGTTCTGTCAACAGTGGCTTGTTTTCAAAGCGATTTTTTTTGTGAAGCATAGCTTGTCCTGTAGTTGTAAACGAATATGTGGGATGGCTTGTTTTTTTAGATTCTACTTTTTTTTCTTCATGGGTAGTGAGTTTTTTAGACAAGATAGGCTTGATTTTTGAATCACTGTCAATGGATTCGTCAGTGGGATCTTCTTTTTTAGGGAAAGCTGGCTTTAATTTAGTCTCACTGTCAATGGGTTCATCAGTGGAATCTTCTTTTTTAGGGAAAGCTGGCTTGATTTTAGTTTCACTGTCAATGGGTTCGTCAGTGGAATCTTCTTTTTTAGGGAAAGCTGGCTTGATTTTAGTTCCACTGTCAATGGGTTCGTCAGTGGAAGCTTCTTTTTTAGGGAAAGCTGGCTTGATTTTGGAATCGCTACTGATCATTTCCTCTTTTTTGGGAAAGGCGGGTTTGATTTTTGTTTCGTGTGGGGAAGTTTCTTCCTGTTTAGGAAATGCCGGTTTAATTTTTGTTTCTGATATGTCGTCTAAATATTCTTGATCATCAATAGATTCATCTATATCATGTTCCCATGTTGTATAGCTACTATGTTGTTTCCCAAATACCATATCAAAATCTTTTTCTTGTGGAAAGGATTCGTCAGTATCCCATTGAAAATCATTTTCATCATCTACAGAAACAGCATCCATAGAAGTCTCTGCTATATTTTCTAAGTCAGAAAAAGTTTGAAAAATAGAATCTTCTTCCATAATATCAGCTAAATCAGCAGAAGCTACTTCTGCATCTAAAATTTCGTGTTCATTAATAGGAATAAAACCTTTGGGAAGATCCTCAGCAGATTCTTCTGTTCTAGTGTCATATTGATCTTCTAATTCGTCTTGATATTGCATCAATTCTAATGTCACACTTTGGCGCAAATCTTCTAATGCGACGTCTAAATAATCTAACCATTCTACCCCCACATTATGAACAAATTTTTGTGTTGCAATTTGAATCATAGGTGCAAGATGTTCATAAAATTTTTGTTGGAGACAAGCATTTTGTATGGCGTCTGTCCAAGAAGGTATTAATTCTTGGATGATTTCTGTTGCAACTTGTTGTGCACGTTGGCAATGATCTTTAATAGAAAAAATAGTATCTTCAATTTCAATTTCAGCAAAATTTAAATACTCTTTTAAATCTTGCAAAATATTTTCGTAATTAGCATATCGATTTTCATAATTGCTATCCAATATTTTTTGCAAAATTTTACATACCATTTCTGGGATTTCTTTTTCTTGAAAAAATTCAGCCAATGTATCTGGAGATTGACCACCTAAAGAACGATAATACATCATACCCAATGCATAAATATCAGAACGAACGTCTGTACGTTTTTTTTGTATTTGTTCTGGTGCAAGGTATGTTGCTACTGTGGGAGGTAATGAGGCATCTAAAATTTTAGCATGACTTTCATTTGTAATGATGATGTTGGATGGTTTTAAATTTCTATGCAAAATCCCGTGTTTGTACAGAGTTTGCAATCCATTTATAACATCTACTAAAACAACGCTTGCTTCTTGGCAATTTAATACACGTTTTTGAAGCAATGTTTCTAGAGTCTCTCCTTCTATAAACTCGCGAAGCACAACATGATTTTCTATGTCTACTTTATATACATCTGCTAAATTTTTGTGGCGTATTTTCTCCATTTTTTTCATTGAACTTAAAAATCGCTTCATAAATTTTGCATTGCGTCCAATAATTCCATCTAATTTTTTATATATGCTATGTCCCAATTGGGGGTGATTGGCTAAATATGTACTTCCTAATGAATTATTTCCTAATAATTTTTCTTGTTTACAATCTTCTATTAAAATATTTTCAGGCAAAATCGTACTTATAGGTGAAATTGTACTCATTATTTTTTTTATATTTAAGTCAATTTTATATAGATCTTCCTGATTTAAAATGCCCAGTTGTTCTAAAGTCTCAGAAAAAGGGATAGAAGTTCCACTCATCATTTTGCGATAATGAAAACAAAGTGGATCTCGTAGTTCTTTTACAGTAATTAATTTTTTTTCCAATAATATTTGTATTAAAAAAAGATCCGAATAATCAGGCATTGTGATGGCCTTTCATAAAATATTATGATCCTTACCTCAACATAATCATAAAAAATCAATCTTATCATATTTTATAATTTCTGTCAAAAAGGAAATATTACTATTTTTTACGTCTTAGCAAGAATCATTAAAATTTTTCATAGATAAACAAAAGAAACAATGATATAATTTAAAACAGTATAATGTTTATATTTATTTGTTATCTTTTTTATAAATGTTTATGAATTGATGATTCTATTTTTTTATGAATGTTTATTTATTTGTTATCCTCTTTTAAGAAGTATTTCATGAGAATTGTAATTACAAACGAGCAAGATTTTATTTCAATACAAGAAGAAAAAATTCGACAAGCTATTCATATGTTGCCTGGTGCAAAAGAAAAAAAATACCGTCTATCTATTGTGTATTTAAATGATGCAGAAATTGCTAAACTAAATGAACGCGATTTGCATCATGAAGGTCCAACCGATGTATTGGCATATCCTTTAGAAAAAACAGAAGGTGAAATCTATGTTTCCGCAGAAACAGCATTGCGAGAAGCCACAGAACGAAATATTGAGCCAGAAGGTGAATTAATATTGTATACAATCCATGGTACGCTTCACTTATTGGGATATGATGATCTTACAGACGAAGAGTTTAAAGAAATGCATTCCATAGAAAAAAAAGTTTTACTAGAATTAGGCTATACTTGGAATTGGGATGAAGAAATAGAAAATAGGCATGATATTGATTAAATAAATGCATGTAATAGTAAACTCTTACGAAATACATAGAAAAAAAGCTTTTGATTTTAAAAAAAAAGTACTTGACAAAATCAAAAAAATTTTGTATGATATATGAACTAATTAGACAAACATTTTCTTGTAAAGTGTTCTGCGCCATTAGCTCAACCCGGCAGAGCAGCAGACTCTTAATCTGAAGGTTGAAGGTTCAATTCCTTCATGGCGCATATTAAGAGTGCTCATAAAAGCCAGAGTTTTGTAATTATGCGAGAATGGCGGAAATGGCAGACGCGCTAGACTTAGGATCTAGTCCTTTCGAGGGTGTGGGTTCAACTCCCACTTCTCGCACCAAAGAGACAAAGCAATATACTTTGTCTCTTTTTTTTATTTCATCGATAAAATACGCCTATTTTATAAATTTCCTATTCTATAAAAAAATCTTGACATAGATTTAAAAATAACATAAAAATACATGTATCTTCAACAAGATACATATAACTTATATAAATAGGGAAAAAAATGAAAATAAACATAAAACTTATTGTAGCGTTTTTATCTTTCCTCATATTCTGTGCATTTTGTTTTGCATTTAGTGATTGTCTTGAAAAACTGCCTTTATTTATCTTGCCTGGAATTTTTGTTGCTTGCTTAGTAGATTATTACTACCAATATAATCAACAAAAACAATTTGAAATTTTGCAAAATATTATACAATCTTTTGAGAAACAAGAATGGCAAAATACGAAAAATCCTTATATTTCCATTCACAAATGGTATCCTCTTGCAGAATCTATTATACAATTAGGAGGAAAGACAAACGAACAAATTAAAAATATGGAGAGTAATAACCAAACAGCATTGCAATTGATTCAAGAAATTTTAGCAAAAATTAATGAAATCGGGAAAAATATTTCCCAACAAAATAACACAATGAGAAATAGCATCACAGAAATATTAGAAATTCATAATTCTAACCAAAAGCTCAAAGAACAAACAGAAGATTTATCAAACAAAGTTCGACAAACAACAATGGAGGTGCAAAGTATTCATGATAATATGAATGAAGAAGCACAAAAAATGCACATAGCCAACAGTACTTCCCAAGATGCTGTCCATACAACGAGAGAATGCAGTGGCGTAGTAAAAGAAATGGAAGAAGGAATTAATAAAATTTCAAAATACGTTAAACATGCGAGTGAAACTATTGAAAAACTACAAAAAAGTTCTGATGAAATCGAAGATATCAGTAGTGTCATTGATGATATTGCAGATCAAACGAACTTATTAGCACTCAATGCATCGATTGAAGCAGCAAGAGCAGGCGAACAAGGTCGTGGTTTTGCTGTAGTTGCTGAATCTGTTCGAAATTTAGCAGAAAAAACACAAAAGGCAACAAAAGAAATTGTCATTATGATTAAAAATTTGCAAGAAGAAACAGCCGGCGTTGTCCATTCTATGGAAGGGGGAAGCAAAGAAGTAGAAACTAGCGTCACTATGGTCAGTAGAGCCAGCATAACATTAAAGAGAGTCACAAATACTGTTGATAAACTCCATGAAGTCCTTGATAATATACAGACAAAAACACAAGAAAAAAACCAAAGTAAAATTAAACTTTTAAACAACACAACAGAAATGAACCAAACTACAAAAAATTTTACAGAAACAATACAAACGCAAAAACAAATGTGTCATAATTTGAAAAAAAATATGACTACATTAGAACAAATACAACAACATAACCAACAATTTTTAGCTGAAATCAAACGAGATACAGAAGAAATAACAAAACAACTATTGACTATGGATCATATTTGGACTTTATATCAAGCTTCTCAAACAGATACAAAAAAAAATAATGTTGCGGAAAACCATATAAATAGAGGATAAAAGAATCTTATAGATATAAGATAGAAAATAAAAATAAAAAAAATAGAAAAATAAAAAAATAGTTGTTGACAAAGTGAAATAATTGTTGCATGTACTGTAAATTTTAATTTTTCATTTTTTGTTTCTGTCCGTTATGGTAATGTCATAACAAAACTGTACTAATATATATATAGCTCTTTATTTTTGCCTATGTGCAAAAACGAGCAATCATACCAGAAACAAAAAATGCAGTCTCTATATAAATGGAGGGTAAAATCATGAAAAAAGGTTTTACACTAGTAGAATTATTGGTAGTTATTGCTATTATCGGTATTCTAGCTGCATTATTGTTGCCTTCTCTTGGAGCTGTTCAAGAAAAAGAAAAACGATTAAAAGCTAAAGTTGCTCGAGAATATGCTAAACAATTACAAGTTGCTCGAGAACAATCCAAACAATTACGAATTGTTCAAGAACGAATCAAACTATTACAAATTTCTCAAAAACAATCCATACAATTACCATTGGCTCAAGAATTCGATAAACAATTAAAAATTCTTCAAGAACAAGCCGAACAATTACCATTTGCTCAAGAATTTGATAAACAATTAAAAATTCTTTTAGAAAAACTCGATCAATTAGAAGTTGCTCAAGAAAAAGCCAAACAATTACAAGCTACTCAAGAAAAAGATAAACAATTAAAAATTCTTTTAGAAAAACTTGACCAATTAGAAGTTGCTCAAGAAAAAGCCAAACAATTACAAGCTATTCAAGAAAAAGATAAACAATTAAAATTCAATATAGACAACAAATGCGAATTCAATTTTACCTTCAATTTAGATAACATTATAGATAATATTATAAAATGTATTGCTCTATTACTGGGGATAAACTCTGTAAGGTCATTAGTAATATACAGAAAAAAAAATAAAGACAAGGATAAAACTGAAGTAAAATTAAACTTCTAAACAACACAACAGAAATGAACCAAACTACAAAAAATTTTACAGAAACAATACAAACGCAAAAACAAATGTGTCATAATTTGAAAAAAAATATGACTACATTAGAACAAATACAACAACATAACCAACAATTTTTAGCTGAAATCAAACGAGATACAGAAGAAATAACAAAACAACTATTGACTATGGATCATATTTGGACTTTATATCAAGCTTCTCAAACAGATACAAAAAAAAATAATGTTGCGGAAAACCATATAAATAGAGGATAAAAGAATCTTATAGATATAAGATAGAAAATAAAAATAAAAAAAATAGAAAAATAAAAAAATAGTTGTTGACAAAGTGAAATAATTGTTGCATGTACTGTAAATTTTAATTTTTCATTTTTTGTTTCTGTCCGTTATGGTAATGTCATAACAAAACTGTACTAATATATATATAGCTCTTTATTTTTGCCTATGTGCAAAAACGAGCAATCATACCAGAAACAAAAAATGCAGTCTCTATATAAATGGAGGGTAAAATCATGAAAAAAGGTTTTACACTAGTAGAATTATTGGTAGTTATTGCTATTATCGGTATTCTAGCTGCATTATTGTTGCCTTCTCTTGGAGCTGTTCAAGAAAAAGCAAAACAATCAAAATGTAAATTCAACATGGACAACATTGGAAAATGTCTTGCCATGTATGTTGGGGACTATGGTCGTGGAATTTTCTATCCCAATGATAGTGGTGAATCATTTATCGGTCGTCTTTTTTCTTCTCGTCTTTTAAGAGAACCTCAAGTGTATCTCTGTCCTTCTACTACAGACATCAATGAAGAAAATAATGGTACAGGTGTGAGCTTGGCAGATTCTGCTCCAGAAGGTACTACTGGAAAAAACAATGAACAAGATGATGGTGCTATTAGCTACACTGGCCGACAAAATGCAAAATTTGGTCAAAGAAAATATCCAGGGCTTTTTAGAAGCTACCATGAAACTACCATGACACCTATGGGTGCAGATGACTGGGATACAAACCCCAACCATGAAAATGGTCAATACGTTAACTTTTTATTTGTAGATGGTCACTGCGAACACCAACGTATTCCTCAAATAGGTGATACAGAACTTAAACGAGAAGATTTCAAAGGACCTGATTATTCAGAAAATAATACAGGTAATCCTTGGTATGATCCACTAGGAACGAAATAATCTTTTGTTTTCATAAAAAAACCCACACACGTGTGTGGGTTTTTTTATGTTTATATTTTTTTATAGAGAATGAAAATGAAACATCCATGGTACCATGCTACGCAAAAAATACGAAAAAAAGCTAATTCCACGTATCTTCGTATGAAATTAGAGATGGCACGACGCACTCGGAAAGAAGCAATTCTTGAGTATGGTGCCTTTTTATGTCTGTTGTTTTTTTTAATTGTGTTTCTACTTGTTTTAGTAAAAGTACGGACTGATGCTATAGCATTAGGGTATCAGATAGCACTCTTACAAAAACAAGAACGTATTTTGCAAAAAGAGATCCATGCATTGCAACAAGAATATACAGAACTTCATTCCACAGAAAATTTGCTAAAAATCAATCAAAATTTTCAACTTTTACCACCCATAGAATGGAAACTGCCATGATCCTTTTGCCAGAAAAATATTTGCCATCTATTCTACAACGTCAAACATATATATTCCTATTTTTCAGTTTTTTATTTTTCATTTTAATATGTCGATTACTTTATTTGCAAGTATATTGCCAAGAATACTACGAGAAACAAGCATTTCAACAACATTGGAAAAAGCAAACATTAGAAGCACCTCGTGGTTCTATTTTAGATCGACATGGCGTTGTTTTAGCGATGTCTGTGCCATCCTTTTCTTGTCATGCAAATCCAAGATTGATCCAAAATCCTGATAAAACAGCAACTATTTTATCGAAGATTTTTTCTCTTTCTAAGGAAACAATTTTATCGAGCATTACACACCCTAAACGGCGATTTGTCTGGATCAAGCGAAAAATTTCTTCAAAAGAAAAAGAATTAGTAGAAAAAGAAAAAATTTCAGGAATAGGTTTTGTAGAAGAACAGAAACGAGTCTATCCTCATCAACATTTAGCTTCTCATATTCTAGGATTTGCAGACATTGACCAAAAGGGGCTAGAAGGGATTGAATTGACGTTTCAATCAGAATTGGCTGGACAAGATGGTTTTCAATGGACATTAAAAGATGGTAGAACTCGCCAGCATCGAATTCTTTTGCCAGATGCTCCCACTCAAAAAATGGTTCTTGGAATCGATGTTTATTTGACGCTAGATATTCGGATGCAGGCAATTGTGGAAAAAGAATTAGATGATGTGATGGAAAAATATAAAGCATTAGGAGCAGCATGCGTTCTTTTAGATGTCAATACTGCAGAAGTACTTGCACTGTCTTCGCGTCCTACATTTAATCCCAATGTATATCAAAAATCTCCTCGAGAAAATTGGCGCAATAAAGCAATATCAGATGCGTTTGAATTAGGGTCTGTGATGAAACCACTCATTGTTGCCGCAGGATTAGCAGAAAAAAAAGTTTCTCCTCAGACTATCATAGATTGTGGTCCAGGATGGTGTCGAATCATTCCAGGTCGTACTTTGCGAGACAGTCATCCATGTGGTAAAATTTCTGTGGAAGAAGTTCTGATTCAATCTAGCAATATTGGTAGTGCAAAAATAGGCATGATTTTAGGAAAACAAAAACTATATGCATATTTATCTTCTTTGGGATTTGGTAAAAAAACAAATATAGAATTACAAGGTGAATCCATTGGTATTTTAAAAACACCAGAAAAATGGTCTGATTTTACCTTAACTTCTGTACCTATGGGACATGAAATTACAGCAACACCTCTTCAAATGACTGCTGCGTACTTAACTTTGGCAGGCGATGGAATATATCGAAAGCCTAGTATTATCCATAAAATACAATATAAAGATGGAACTTGTTTATATAAAGAGCCACCAAGTGAGTATTTACAAATTTTTCCACCTTCTCTTTTACCTAAAATGAGAGAAATTTTACATGCAGTTGTGCAAAAAGGTACAGCAAGACGAGCCAATATTAAAGAATTATCCATTGCAGGAAAAACAGGAACAGCACAAAAAATTGTGAATGGTCAATATTCCCATTCTAAGCACATAGCTGTTTTTGTGGGCTTTGCTCCTGCAGACAATCCTGCATATTGTGCCTTAGTTATGGTGGATGAACCGCAAGGTGCATCTTATGGTGGGACTGTTTCTGCACCTGTTGTAACAAATATTTTAAAACATTGTTGTTACTATGCTAAGCAATGAAAAAAATCTTGTTCTAACTGGCTTTATGGGAACTGGCAAATCTACGATCGGTTTTTTAGTTGCACAATCTATGCAACGTGAATTCATTGATCTTGATGATTATATTGAGAAAATAGAACAACGAACAATCGCAGAAATTTTTCAACAATCAGGTGAACTTTATTTTCGCCAAAAAGAAATAGAAATTTGTAATCATGTTACACAAAAAACAAATTGTGTGATTGCTACAGGCGGAGGAACTTTGCTTCAGCCATGCAATTATACATTATTTCAAAAATCTAGCGTGTTAATATGTTTACATGCAAGCTGGGAAACAATTGTACAACGAATTGGTCATGATAAAAATCGTCCTTTATTTGCCAAACAAGGGGAATTTTTATATAAACAGAGAAAAAAATTTTATGATTCTATACCTATACAAGTTTCTACAGAGCAACATATAGAAAAAATTATATTCCAAATCCAAGAAAAATATTTCCAAACAAATTATTTCCAAGAATAAGTGCATTTTTTGCATCTATAAAACTCGCTTTGTTGAAAGATATTTTGCTATATTTTCCAATAAATCCCCTATGAAAATGTTCTATTTTCCAATAAATCCCCTATGAAAATGTTCTATTTTCAAACAAATTATTTCCAAGAATAAAGTGTATTTTTTGCATCCATAAAAAAAGCTTTCTTAAAAAATATTTTATTTTTAAGAAAGCTAGTTTTTTTTCATCATTGGCATGAAAAATAAAAATTAGATTTTTTGGATCCAACCATATGGGTCTGGATCAATGCCATGTTGAATTCGAGTTAGAGCATCATACAATGCTTTTGTTTTTTCACCTACTTTGCCATCATTGATAGAATAATTTTTGTCATTGTAATGGATGGCGCCAATAGGAGAAATAACAGCTGCTGTACCGGCTGCAAATGCTTCGTCTGCCTCTAAGGCTTCTTCTAAAGATACTTTGCGTTCTTCTACTTGAAAACCAAAGCGATCTGCTGCTAAATGCAAAATAGATTTTCTGGTAATACCTGGCAAAATAGATCCGTCTAGTTGAGGAGTCAACATTTTATTGCCTTTGATGCAGATAAAATTTGCTGCACCAACTTCTTCTAAATATTTGGCTTCTTTTGCATCAAGATATAAAATTTCAGAAAATCCTTCTTTCTTGGCTTGTCCTGCAGGAAGCATACCACCAGCATAGTTTCCTACAGCTTTAATACCACCAGTACAACCTGGGGCTGCACGATGATAATCTGTAGTAACTTTTAAAGTGATTGCTTGGAATCCTGATTTAAAATAGGGACCAACTGGAGAACAATATACTAAAAATGTGTATTCACCACTAGGACGCACACCTAAAACAGGGCCTGTTCCCCAAACAAGAGGACGCAAATACAAGGAGCCTTGGGAAAGAGAATCTGTTCGATAAGGTGGAATATAGTCTTTGTTATCGCGGACTAATTGCGTCACACCATCCATGAAGATTTCTTCGGGAAGTCTTGGCATACAAAGACGTTCGCATCCCATAGCCATTCGTTTCGCATTTTCAATAGGGCGGAACATTTGTATTGTTTCCCCGTCTTGGCAACGATATGCCTTGAGTCCTTCAAATAAACCTTGACCATAATTTAGAATACATGCAGCAGGAGACATAGAAATGTCACCAAAAGGAACTAATGAGCCTTTTTCCCACTCTTCGCCAGCTTTACAACGAGCGATATACATGGATTTCGTTGGTTTATAACTAAAACCCAATTCATTCCAATTGATCGTTTTTGGATCTAGCATTGCCTTGCTCCTAAAATAAAGGTTTGTATTTAAATAAATGACTTACATTTTCAATAGACTGCCTTTAGTCTATTGTCCTGTTATTTATTATAGTTTACAATGAAATAAAAGCAAGGATTATCTTTTTTTATGTTTCTATGAAAGAAGTTTATATAAAATTTCTTATTATAATTTACAATAAAAAAATAAGGATTATCTTTTTTTATGTTTCTATGAAAGAGAAATTTATATAAAATTTCTTTAATTTCTCATAAAAAATTGTAAAAGAGTTTTTTTTCTTGCTTTGTTTTGTTACAATATAGAAACTTGACAAGTTTTGATACGTATCAACATCACATTTCAAAATTATAGGGCAAAGGAAAATCAATGTCCAACTATGCATTATCTAAAAAGAAAGCATTAGATCGCATTTTTGTATTTCAAGCTGTTGAATATGGATTTCTAACACAAGAACTATTACGAGAATGTATTCAAGAACAGGAACAACAAAGTACAGAAGACAATTTAGTTCCGCTCTTGACAATATGCAAAGAAAAAAAATATCTTACGCCATCACAAGTCAATCATTTGATGAGTAAGCGATTGGATGCATCTGTGGCACGTGCTTTTGGAGAAAGTCTCAGCCAAAAAGAAGAGCCTAAAAAACAAGTAGAGCCCATGCATCACTTAGAATTTCCTAAAGAGACAACACAACAATTCCGAGCCATTGCACGAGAAGAACGAGAAGTACTGGAACAAAAAATCAGTGAAAAAGATAGAATTCTAGATCGAGAACGAAAACAAGTAGAATTTTATAGAAGGAAATTAGAATCGTCTGAAAAGAAACTGAATGAATTTGAAGAACTCAAACAACAAGAATTGCAAGATAAACAAACTGTCATTGATGTGTTAGAAGTGGAATTGAAAAAATTCAAAGTATTATCTTTAGAAAGAGAAAATAAACTTCAAAAATTTCAAAATATTCTTTTAGAAAAAGATGACTTAGTTCAAAAAGAGCGTCAAAAATACAAAGGTCTTTTTAACCTTTTAGACCAACAAAGTTCAGAATTACAGACTTCTGAAGAAGCACGCATGAAATGGGAAGCAGAATTTGAACGAGTTAATAAAGATTTACTATTCCAAAAAAACAAACTTGCAAGAGAAATAGAAGATAAAATTGTATTAAAACAAAATTTGCAAGAAAATGAAACACGTTTGCAAGAACTCACAGATGAATTAGAAACACATAATCTCCATAAGCAAAACTTAGAAATAAAGCTCAAAGAATTTGCCACAGAATTAGAAAATGCTCGCATTAATAATCAAAACTTAGAAATAAAGCTCAAAGAATTTGCCACAGAATTAGAAAATGCTCGCATTAATAATCAAAATTTAGAAACAAAAATAGAGCAACTCAACGAAGAAGCTAAGCATCAGCAAGACTTAGAAATGCAAAAAATGGCGTTAGAACAAAGTCATCTTCTTGAAGAATTGCAAGCAAAACAACAAGAAAACAAAACTCATACACAAACATTTGAAGCCTTTAAGCGAGAAAAAGAAGCATATATGCAAGAAATCTTGCAATCGAAAAAACAACTCGAACAAGATAAGAAACAGCTGGAACAAACGATTAAAGATGTTCATAATGATAAACAACAACTTGAACAATCATTACGAGATGCCAACAATAGCAAACAACAACTCGAACAAAATTTAAAAGATGCCAACAATAGCAAAAAACAACTCGAGCAAAATTTAAAAGATGCGAATAATGCAAAAAAACAAATGGAAGAAACATATAACCAAAAACGAATTGCACAAGAAGAAGAGTTGCACCAAATTAAAACTTCCTTGGAAAGCGAACTATCTCAATATAAACAGAGGAGTGAAAATCTCGAAGCCAAACTCCAACAATTCCAAGAATCTTTAGGAAATAACGACGAACTCGAACAAGAAAAAAATAAATACAAGAACCTCTTTGAAGAAGAAATGCAACGAAAGAAAAAAATCGAGCAAGAAAAAGTTGACTTAGAATTCCGTTTAAAAAGTGCAGAACAAAAAATGCAACAACTACAACAAGTCAGCGTAGATGGTAGTGACTTGGAACCAGGGGCTTTATTAGCAGGTAGCAATGGAGAACGATATATTATTCAAGAATTAATTGGTCGAGGTGGAATGGGGCTTGTATACAGTGCTCTTCGCAGTTCTGATGAAAATTTTGTAGTTGTAAAAACATTGCTCCCAGAACATATGGGAGACATGAAAGTTATTATCCGTTTTGTGCAAGAAGCTCGTACTATGTTAGAATTTAAACATGAAAATTTAGTTCAAGGCTACGATATTTACCAAGGAACTACTTTAAGCTACTTAGTTATGGAGTACTTAGATGGAAACTCTGTAGAAGATATTTTAGAAGAACAACCTATGATCGAACCACTCCGAGCTACAGAAATTGTTCTAGGAGTTGCACGAGCTCTAGAATACTTAGAACAACATCACTTAGTCCATCGAGATGTAAAACCAGCCAATATTATTATCACACAAAATGGAACACCAAAACTTGTAGACTTTGGTATTGTAAAAATGACAGATAGGAGTTGCTCTCTCACAACAGAAGGCATTATTTTAGGAACTCCCTATTACTTATCTCCTGAACAAACATATCAAACTAATGTTGACATTCGTAGTGATATTTATAGCCTTGGTGCCACATACTTCCACATGGTTGTGGGTGAAGTTCCATTCCCTGGAGATAACCCCATTGACGTGATCCAAAAACGACTCAATAAAACTCCAAGTCCTGCTAAAATTAAATCTGACTTACCAAAAAATATTTGTGCAGTCATTGAAAAAATGATGAATAGAAACATTAAAAAACGACATGAAAACGTCACAGAACTTGTCCATGAATTAGAAGATATTGTAAAATCTTTGAAAAAATAAAAATGTCACTACCCAAGGAGACATACATGGAAACAAAAATATACACAACAAAATTGCTATCTGAATTATTCATTCAATCAAGATTTCATCCAGTTTCTGATTATACATTGGCTTTAGAATATATTTATCACCGTTTAGACTTGCTTCAAAACAGTGCTACACAATCTCAATTCAATACAAAAGTAAAATGGTTGCAACGATTGTTTCCTCATTGGCTACTTCCAAAACTCTTATATCGATTCCGCTATGATGCTTTTCTTGGGTTCGTGACAACTGAAACAGAATATAAAATTTTTGGAATGATTTCTTTTCAAAAACATCCACAAAAACAAATCATTGGAATGTTTGATGTATATATCACACCAGAATTACGTCAGCAAGGCTCTTCTTCGCAATTTACCCACTTAAGCGATATGTTCTATGAAGTGTATCAGTATTATCAGCCTTTGAATTACAAATACTTTCAATGTGGAAAAAATAGAGAAACGAGATTAATTCTCAAATGTCTACAACGAGAAAGCAAAAAAAAAGGTTGGGATCTTCCCATTGACATTGAAACAAGCAGAATTTACATTCAACATTGAAATAAGCAGAATTTACGTTCAACATTGAAATACGTAGAATTTATATTCAACATTGAAACAAGTAGAATTTATATTCAACATTGAAACAAGTAGAATTTATATTAAAACAACACTACAATATAATGTTGTGTCTGCGTTTCTAATATTGGTACGAAATACACAATTGTCTCAATTTTCTACACTATCTTGTAGGGTGTAGGAAATTTTTTTTATTCAATATACATTTGGATAGGTCTATTATGTATAAAAAATTTTTTCAATATAGTATTTGCTACTGTATTATAAATCTCTTTTTATTTGCCATTTATCGCATTCTTTTTTTACATTTATTTGCTAACCAAAAAAATTACCTCATATTATTATCAGGTTGTCGATTAGACATAGCTCTTATCTTTTTTGAAATTTTTTTAATAGGAATGTATCAAATTTTAAGAAATAAACATTCCCTTCGCACTATATTTACTTTTTTTTGCACCATCACATTCATCCATATATTATATTGTACTGCCAATCTTTTTTATTTTCAAGAACGCTACCAACACCTGAATGAAGGTCTCATGGCATATATTGCCAGTCCTTATGAAATATGGATTGCAGTTTCCCCTGTTCTTAAAAACAAATGGTATCTCCTATTTATCTTTACACTCTTGATTTTTTTTTGGATCTACCTCACTATATATTTCAAAAATAGAATCCAACAACAAGACATAAAAATTTGGAATTTTCCCTGTCCACTTTTGCCATGTCTTTTTCTCACTGCTCTTTGCCTTTTGCCAACGATTGATCCTGTTATTGTTAAGAAAAGCAAATCTGCATTAGGATGGAAACCACGTTTTGCACATAGCAAATATTACACAAAATACAACAACTACATACAAAATCAAGCCATCCCTAATCCTTGGTACGAACTATTTCGAGTTTATATTGCCTTATCTTTACAAAAGCAACTTCCATATAAATTAGATAAACAAGAAGCATGGACAATCACAAAAAATATATTGCAACTTCCACATACAGATGAAAAATATCCTCTTTTACAAACTATACAATCACCGCATACATTTAATATAGAAAATATAGTGATTGTTCAAATTGAAGGTTTGACGCAAAGCATATTAGAAAAACAAATCAATGACCAATTTATCATGCCCTTTTGTCATCAACTTTCTCGTGAGGGAATCTACTTTCCTAACATATTACAGAGTTACAATGCTACTTCAGGTGGTTTTTATTCCACAGCTACAAGTATCCATAAAGATCCTTTTCAGGAAAAACAAAAAATTTTCACAAACTCGGAAATCAACTGCAACTTTGCTACACTTACGAAACTCTTGCCGAGCGAAGAATATACATTCTACATGGCAACTCCTTTTCGACAAAACATCAACGACTTCATTACATTTACTACCAACCAAGGATTTCAATCATATACATATAATGAATTCCATAACTGTCTCAAAGAAAAAGACTTACTAGAAAAAGCTGAAGACATGCAAGGCATATTTGATGAATACTTTCTACAAGAATGTGCAGAAATTCTAGAAAACACAAAAACAAAATATGTCATGCACCTCATCACAGTCACGAGCCATTCACCATGGACTACTCCAGATGATTTTCCCAATATATTTTCAACCCAAGCATTCAACGCCTATCACTATACAGACAAAAGCATAGAAAAATTCATAAAACGATTGCAACAAAATAAAGAACAATATAACAAAACTCTTTTTGTATACTTAGCAGACCATGTTGGTTATTGTTTAACAGAGGACTTTCTAGAACGAAATAGAATTCCTTTAATATTTCATCATCCTCAACTCAACAATGCATACACTCATCACCAAACTGTATACGGAAGCCAAGTTGATGTATTGCCCACTATACTGTACATACTTGGAAATACACATCAGTACAGCGGATTTGGTAAAAATCTTCTATCTTCCCATGCCCACGAAATTCCTGCACTCGGTGGAAATAGAGAATATGGAATCTATTATAAACAACCTTGGCTACTACAATATTCTCCATTCTTAAAGCAAACTACATTGTACCAAGTTCAAAATAACACATTAGACTATAATAACCAAGCAGAACAGCAACCAGAACTTACAGCTACACTTCTCAAAGAATATTTAGCACAATATGAAACAGCTCGTCGCCTTGTACAAGAACAAAAAATTTATCCAATACAAGATACAAAATAGCATAAAATCCATAAAAAAAAATGACTTTATGTATTATTTCCATGATGTATGGTTTTAAAACGATTTTTTGTGTATTATTTCCATATTTTATGGTTGTGTATATAGAAACAAGAAAAAAAATGCAAAGAACATAATATTATGCTCTTTGCATTTTAAATAAAAAACTTAAAAATAAATGAACTCTAACTATTCTATCTGAGAATCTGTTATGGAAATATTTTTTTCAAGTTCTTCAATTTTTCGTAGAATTGCTTTAGGTGATTTTTCACCACGAGCTAAAATAAGATAGCCTACGGGAATCACATATAATGTAAGAATACAAGCACTAAAACCACCGAAAAATACAACTGTGCCAAGACATTGGCGGCTTACAGCACCAGCACCAGAAGCTAAAAGCAAAGGAATTGCACCAGCTACTGTAGAAATACCAGTCATTAAAATTGGTCGAAGTCGCATTTTAGAAGCTTTAATTACCGCTGTTTCAAACGATTCTCCTTCGTCTCTTAATTGGTTTATAAATTCTACAATCAAAATTCCGTTTTTTGCAGCAAGTCCAATGAGCATGATAATTCCAATTTGAGTATATATATTCATACTCATATTAGCAGCATTGAGTGCTAAAACTGCACCAAACATTCCTAAAGGAACTGTGAGCATAACAATGAAAGGACTAATAAACGATTCAAATTGTGCTGCAAGTACAAGGTAAGATATAAGTAATGCCAAGACAAACACAAAATACATAGAACCAGAAGATTGTTTGAAATCTTTGGAAGCACCTTTATATGAAATTTGTGTGTATTCTGGTAAATTTTCTCGAACAGATTTTTCTAAATATGCAAGTACATCGCTCATTGTATAACCTGGTGCAATATTCCCTGTAATGGTGATCGAACACGTTCGATTATAACGATTCAATCTTGCGGAATCACCGACTTCTCGCAATGTGACTAAATTATCTAAAGGAATAAGATCTTGTGTTATGTTGGAACGTACATAAATGTTACTTAAATCTGTAGGCGTGGCACGACTTTTTCTATCTGCATGAAGGACTACGCTATATTCTTGCCCTCTGTCTACAAACGTGGTGACTCTCTTAGAACCCAACATTGTTTCTAGCGTGGAACCAATTACAGATGCATGCACTCCTAAAGCATTGGCACGTTCTACGTCAATATCTACATGAAATTGTGGAGTTGTTTCTTTATAATCATAGTCTACTTCTGTTATTCCAGGATATTCATTGGCCTTAGCCACAATAATATCACGCCATTTTACAAGTTCTGCATAATCTGGGCCACCAAGTACAAATTGAATGGGATACCCTCTTGTATTTAAACCTGTAGGCATAAAACTAAGTGCACGCATTTCTGCAATATCTGCTAATTTCTTCCGCATTTCATTTGCAATTTCTTGGGCACTTCTTTCTCGCTTTCCCCAGTCTTCCAATTGTACTAAAATCAAACCTCTATTCGTTGCCCCTTGACTATCGCCAAATGTTGGTACAATGCTCATCATAGTACGAGCCTCGCCAGATTCAATTAATGGCATAATCATATGAATGGCTTTATACGAAGCATCATTCATAGCATAAAAATTTGTACCTTCTGGCATCATCATGCGAACATTAAAACCTGCTCTATCTTCTTCTGGTTCATATTCAGCAGGTAGAGCAGTCCAACCCCATACTATAATGACACAAAGAGAGAAGAATAAAAAAATGACAATGGTCTTTATTTTACATACTTGAATCAAAGTCCATTCATACACCATTTCCATTATGTTCATCATTTTACTAATAATAATTCCAATCCATGATACTTTAGCATCTGCTGAAATGAGTTTTGAACAAAGCATAGGGGCCAAGGTCAATGCAATAAAACTAGAAAAACAAACTGCAGCAGTCATTGCTACAGCAAATTCAGCGAAAATTTTCCCTGTTTTTCCTGCCCATAAAGAAATAGGCATAAACACAGCTACTAATACAAGAGTAGTAGCAATGACTGCAAAAAATATTTGTTTTGTGCCATATACAGAAGCAAGAAGAGGGTTTTCTTTTTCTTTTATAATGCGACGGTCAATATTTTCTAGCACAACAATTGTATCATCTACCACCATTCCAATGGCAAGCACAAGAGCTAATAATGTGATCAAATTGATACTGAAGTTAACCATATATAAAACGATAAAAGCACCCATTAAAGCAATAGGAATCGTAAAAGTAGGAATAAGAGAAGTTTTTAAATTTCCTAAAAATAGAAAAATAACAAAAACAACAATGATACTAGAAATGAGTAGCGAACTTTTTACTTCATCAATAGAAGCTTGTATAAAAATAGAATCATCACGCAAAATTTCCATTTTCATGCCTTCTGGCAAATCTGGTTCTAATTCTTTCATTAATTTTTTTGCTGCTGCTACAACGCTTAAAGTATTGGCAGTAGACTGTTTATTAATGCCTAAACCAACCATAGGCACGCCATTGGAGGTGAAAATTTGTCGTTGATTTCTAGGACCAATTTCTACATTGGCAACATCTTGCAATCGAATATAATTGTCTTCTCCGATTTTCTTAATCACCATATTTTTAAAATCTTCTACTGTGTGGTATTGTCGTGTAATACGCACAGTAAATTCACGGTCTTTTGATTCAATACGTCCACCAGGATATTCTACATTTTCTGCTTTCAAAGCTGTTTCAATGTCACTAACTGTGATATTGCGAGCTGCCATATTGGTTCGATTGAGCCAAACACGCATAGATTGTTCTTGGATACCTAAAATCATGCTTTCTGCAACACCTTCTAATACAGAAAAACGATCCACTATATAGCGGTCTAAATAATCTGAAAGTTCCATTCTAGAAAGATTATCGCTTGTAAAACAAATAATCATCACAGGAAAACCAGCAGCATCATATTTTGCTACAACAGGAGTATCTGCTTCATCAGGCAATCTTTGGGCAATGCGACTTACTTTATCCCGAACGTCATTTGCCGCAATATCTATGTCCCGATTAATATCAAATTCCAAAGTGATTCTTGATTGACCATCTGAACTTTGTGATTCAATAGATTCTAGCCCTTCTACTCCCGAAACTGCACTTTCAATAATTTGTGTAATTTTTGATTCTACAACGCTTGCTGATGCACCATCATATAAGGTGCGAATGTTGATCGTTGGAACATCAATATCAGGATACTCGCGTACAGAAATTCTTGACAATCCAATTACCCCAAAGACTATAATAATGAGCATGAGTACAGTCATTGCTACAGGTCTGGCAACTGCTATTTTGTAAAAATTCATCTATTGTCCTCCTTTTGGGAGGTTTCTTTTTTTTCTGACTTTTCTTTTTCATCATCTTCTAAACGAATTTGCATTCCATCTACGAGTTTTAAAACGCCATCTGTGACAATATATTGTCCTGATTTTAATCCTTTTTGAATTTCAACATATCCATTGCTACGCATTCCCAGACTCACTTGTGTTCGTTTGACTGTTTGAGAACGTTTGTGGTATACAAATACATATTGCATTTCCCCAATACTTAATATAGCTTTTTCAGGAATCATAATGGCATTATATTTTCCAAGGTTCAATTGTACAATAAACAACATCCCAGGAGCTAATTTTCGTGCATCGTTTTTCACTAGAGCACGAACAGAAACACTACGAGTGAGAGGATCAATTCGAGGTGAAACAGCACTGATTCTACCTAAAAAAACAGTACCAGGATAGGCTGAACTAATCAAACGAACTTGCAAACCATTATGAATTTTATAAAAATATTTTTCTGCAACTTTAAATGAAATTTTAATTTCACTTACATCATCAATCGTTGTGATTGTTTTTCCAGGAGTGACCAAATCACCCATACTTACATTACGCATTCCTAATTTCCCAGTAAAAGGAGCTACAATTCTGCGGTTGTTGATTTGATACTTGACCATATCAATCACAGTTTGTGCCTTTGCAACAGCAGTTTGACTTACTGTATATTCTTTTTTAGAAATCGATCGACTTTCACTTAATTTTGAAATTCGTAGAAATTCTCGTTCTTGTTCTTCTAACTCTACTTCAGCTTGTACAAGTTCAGCTTGATATTGAGCATCATTTAATTGAACAAGAACGTCGCCTTCTTTAACATATTGTCCATCTTCAAAAAATACACCTGTGACTTTTTCTGTTACATTGGAACTAATATCGACAGATTCTTTTGCATAACCTGTTCCAATACTTTCAATGGATTGGTTAATTCTCATCATTTTTACAGGGGCAATGTTGACTAGGGGGACACTCCCACCGCGTTGTCTTTGGAATTGCTCTCTACTATTTGTTTGTTGTAAATAAAAATAAACAGTTATAGCAAGAATAGTTACACCAATAATAAATTGTAATAATTGACATAATAATGTCTTAATTTTCATAAAAATTCCTTTGTATTCTTTACCTAATACCAATAAATTCTATTAAAAAATTTGTACTTTCAATTTTTATGTATTGTACTTTCAATTTTTATGTATTGTACTTTCAATTTTATGTATTGTACTTTCAATTTTTATGTATTGTACTTTCAATTTTATGTTTTTTATGTATTGTACTTTCAATTTTATGTATTGTACTTTCAATTTTTATGTATTGTACTTTCAATTTTTATGTATTCTTAATATACCTAATGAATTATATTAGAAAATTTGTACTTTAATTTAAAGGAAATTATAAAAAGATGCAAGAAAAATATTCATCAAGATCTATTTTATCAACTCATCCAAAAAAAATGAAAAATAGAAATCATGTGGCAAAAAGGATACAAACATCTTGAAAAATGAAATGAAATCATTATAATAATGAAACTAAATTATTATTATAAGTATCATGGTTAAATAAATATACTTAAAGCCTTTTGTATGGTAGGGTTCAAAATTATTTTTCTTTGACTTATATATTATGATTTGATAAACTGAAATGAAAATTTTTCGTATAATTAAAAATTGTTGATTTTTATATAAGGTGGGAAGGGTAAAAAATGAGATTTAGTTTAATCGCATTGCTTTGCTTCATTTTTTCATTTGTTTGTATTTTTCCTCCGCAAGTGAAAGCACAAGAGGACATTGATAGTAATTTAACATTAATAGATTATGAATTAGAACTGTTTATTAATTATGTTGCAAAAAAACTAAATAAAAGGATTCTATATGATAATAGCGTTAAAGGGCGTAAGATTTTTTTAGTGTCCCCTAGTGCAGTTTCTGACGATGATTTGTATAAAATATTTTTATCTATTATTGAATATAATGGTTATATTTTAGAAACCACAGGCACAAATGGTTCAGAAGTAATAAAAATTAAACGAAGTACGCAAGGACCTTGGACACAAACTCGTACAATCTATACAGAAGAGGAATTAGAAAGCATTAAAGGACAAGACCATTTTATTTCTATGGTTATGAAATTAACGTACATTTCTGCTCGTGAAGTACAAACCATTTTAAGAGCTTTGCGAATTGTAAACCCCCAAGGTGGAAACTTGGCTGGTATTGAGGGATCAAACACTATTTTAATCACAGATTTTGCACCCAATGTCAAACGTATCTATGACGTTATTAAACTCATGGATCAACAAGGACCAGAAAGTGATTTTAAAATTATTCGATTAAAAAATGCAATTGCTGAAGAAGTCGTAGAAAAATTAACAGAATTAATTGCAAAGGATAAAAAAACAGGTGTCGCGGGTGCAGGTGGTATGGGCATGGATGTAGAAAATATTAAAATTTCTGCAGATCGACGTCTAAATGCTGTGATTTTGCAAGCATATCAAGATAAAATGAAATTGATGATTAATTTAATTGAAGAATTGGACCAAGATTTAATAGCAGAACCTAGTTATATTCATTATATTCGCTTAAAACATGCGGATGCTACAAAATTGCAAGAAACTTTGACAAAATTATTAGAAGGTGGCGGTTTAAGTAAACGTGGTGCAGGTAGTACTGGGAAAGTTGCTTCTTCTACAGGTACAGGAGAAATGATCCAACCTTCCATTCAAGCAGAATCTCAAACAAATTCTTTGATTGTCAAAGCAGAACAACAAGATTGGAAAGAAATTGAACAAATCATCAAACAAGTAGACGTAAGACGACCTCAAGTATTAATTGAAGGTGCATTGATTGAAATCAGTCCTGATGAAATGATGGGGCTGGGCATTGAATTATTTTGGGCAGAAACTCCTGATAAAGATAGAGTTACATTTGGAGGCGGTTCTGATTTTGGTTTTTCAAATTTAGTGGCCATAGATAAAGACGGAGAAGCTAGTCTCATAGATGGTAGTAAAAAAATCGAAGCTGAAAAAATTGGGAAAATACCCTTTAGTAATAGAAAGGACATTAGCCGAGGCATCAATGCTTTTTTAAATTACAAAGATGTTTTTACAATGCCTATGTTGCTCAAAGCTATGAAACAGGACGGCAAATTCAAAATTTTATCTATTCCTAGCGTTTTGACAAATGACCATGAGCAAGCAGTGATAAAAGTTGCTGATTCTTCACCCTCAAGCAAAATTACAGAAAATAATTCAGGATCGCAAACGCAAGGTATTGATAGTTTTATTGAAGCTGGAACTACATTGACCATTACGCCACATATTAGTGGTGAAGCTAATTATCTTCGTCTAGATATAGACCAAAGCATTGATGAATTTGATAAAAGCCAACCAAGTATAAGTGGTGTATATCCTAAAAAGGTTCGTCATATTCAAACTTCTATTACAGTACCTGATGGTCAAACAGTTGCTATTGGTGGTTTTACATATGATAAAGAATCTGAATCTATTGAAAAAATACCTCTTTTAGGTGATTTACCTCTTATTGGTATTTTATTTCAAACTCGCATTGTAGAACATGCAAAACGCAATATTTATCTATTCTTAACTCCTAATATTTTCAGAGAAGAATCTTTTTCTGACTTATACAAACATTCTTACGACTACAAAATGAAAGTCCAAAATATGGGCGGAAATATGAATGCTATTGATGCCAATTTCAAAAAATACCAACAAAAATATGGTGTAAAACAAGGTGAGCTACGACCTATTTATATGATGGACTACAAAACTCCTTATGTACAGAATCCTTCTCAAAACTAAATTAAAAAATAAAGCGAAAATTTCAAATTTTCGCTTTATTTTTCCATCAGAAAGCAGATAAGATGATCAATAAAAATAAATTATTAGAAATCTTTGTCACGAATGGATTATTAGACGAATCAAAAATAGGCGAAATTATTGCAGGTTCTGAAGAATTTAACTTATCTATCGACCAGTTTATGATCCAGAGAGGATATATTACAGAAAAAGATTTTTTGCAAGTTTTTGCTGATGAATTTGGGTTTCGTCTTGTTGAAAAAATTGATCCGTCTTTAGTTCCTGAAAGTTTCTGTCGTAAAGTTCCGATTAATTTTTCACGCAATTATAATTTGATTGCCATTGGCATGGAAGGCAATATTTATCAAATTGCTACATGCACGCCACTTTTAACACATCCTATGGATGAATTGGCGAGTCTTTTAGATGCAGAATTAGACAGTGTTTTAGCACCTCGCTCTGAAATTGTGGCTGTTATTAACAATGCATATAAACAAAATATTAATAGTGAAACAAATGTTGCTGATTTAGACGAAGACTCTGATGGTGTGGATGACTTTGATGAAGAAGAAATGGATATTTTAGATGCGTCCAATAAACCTCCCATCATTCGCACCGTCAATAACATTATTTTACAAGCCATCAAACAAAGGGTGAGTGATATCCATTTACAGCCCTATGAAGAAAAATTGCAAGTTCGATATAGAATTGATGGTATTTTATATGATGTACAATCTGTTCCTAAAAAACACCAAGATGCGATTATCAGTCGTGTTAAAGTTATGGGACGAATGGATATTGCAGAAAAACGATTGCCTCAAGATGGACGTAAAACCATTAAAATGGGCGATTCAGAAGTTGATATTCGTATTTCATCTGTTCCCACATCGCATGGCGAACGAATTGTGATGCGTTTATTAGATAAATCTGCTCGTATGTATTCTCTAGATGAAATTGGGCTAGATAAAAAAAATCTTAAAATGATTGAACAATTCATTCATTTTACACATGGAATTATGCTAGTAACAGGTCCAACAGGTAGTGGAAAATCTACTACATTATATGGTTCTTTATTGAAAATCAATGCTATTGAAAAAAATGTAATGACTATCGAAGACCCGATTGAATACCATCTCCGCAATATTAGCCAGATCCAAGTTTCAGAAAAAAAAGGTCTTACATTTGCTATGGGATTACGGACATTACTTCGCCAAGACCCAGATATTATTATGTTGGGTGAAATTCGTGATGAAGAAACAGCTAGAATCGCTATACAAGCAGCATTGACAGGACACTTAGTGTTTTCTACTATGCACACAAATGATTCAGCAAGTGCTATGACTCGATTACTAGATATTGGTGTGGAACCTTATTTAGTTTCTTCCTCTGTGATTTGCGTGATTGCTCAACGATTAGCACGGCGCATTTGCACAGGATGCCAAGAAGAATATGAACCTACAGTTGCAAAATTGCAATCTATTGGTTTAAGTCGTACTGATTTAGGGCCTAAAGGCACACTTATGGCGGGAAGTGGTTGTGAAAAATGTATGAGAACAGGCTATAAAGATCGAATTGGTTTGTATGAAATTTTGCCCATTACTGATAGAGTTCGTGAACAAGTCATCCAACGTTTAGGAGCCACTATTATTAAACAAGAGGCTGTAAAACGTGGTTTGCGAACTTTGAGAATGGATGGTGCTAAAAAAGTATTAGAAGGTGCAATTACTATTGATGAAGTTCTACGTGTCACACAAATGGATACAATATAATTAAATAAAACGAAAGATAATGATGTATGGAAGAGGCACACGTTTTAAAAAAAAATATTTTAGAACTCAATGAACAAGCCGTGGATCTCATGCAATGTGATATGGAAAAAATATGGAATTTATATCACAAATCTTTAGAAATTCGAGAGTCATTTAGCATTTCATTAAATATTCTAGAAGAAAATGATTTAATTTTATTATCTCAAACATTAACAACTGCCGAATTATCAATTTATCAAGAACTATATCAAAGATTAAAACAATCTCCTCAAGAAGCCAAAAATTGGCTTGCTAAACGTATTAATGAGTTGGAAATTATTTTCAATGAGATTGATTATAATGTTCAACTCGATAGTCATATTCTTGTGGCACAAGTACAAAGTTATGCAGTAGAATTATTATTTTTAAAAAAATTGGCTGTTCATTTAGAAAAAAATATTGACCAAAACATATCACCTGATATTTTTAGCGAAGTTTATGCTTTTATTAGTCAATCTTATCGTTTAAAAAAAATTTATTTTAAATGTATTAAAGCACGAGTACAAAATTTAAGTGATCAAGTATTGCAGGAAGAAGTACGCGTGTTTCAAGCAGAAACAGAACGTCTTCTTGCACAGGATGAAATATCTTTTGAACAAATAAAAAAAATCACACGTTGGGGCAATGTCATTCCATCTAATATGAGTCGACGCAAAAAATCTCATCGTGTAATCTTTAATAATTGTAGAAATGCTAGAAATAATTTAAAAAATTATATTCTCCAAAGGATACAAGCAAGTTTACCAGAAGATGCAGAATCTTGGACGGACCACTTAATTACAGAAATGCAAGAACGATTTGATGAAGCCATTGTCAGCATTGAAGAAGTTAGTCTTGCAAAAACAGTGAAAACACTGACTACAATTAAAGAAGATTGTAAATGGCTACTGAAATTTCTGAAAGAAAATTATAAAAATAATAAAAATGATAAAAAATTAAAAAAAAAATACAAAAAGGTAAAAAAACTATATCGATCTGTCGTTACCGAATTACAGGAACAAGAATTACAAGAAAAATTAGAATCAATTTTTGGGAAAAAATTTGTATTTTATTTTGAAAATTTTATTATCTTCTTAATTTTTCTTGTGATTCTATTATTATTTTTAGACGATACTAAATATTTTTCAGAATATAAATTTGATTTAGCACCAAAATACGCCACAGATTTAAATGATGCAGACACAGCTGGTATGGCAAGCAAAGTAGAACCCTTACCTAAAGCTATCTATAAAATTTTTGAAAAAAATCAATACGTATTATCGCAAGATATAGTTGTGCTTATCCATAAATACCATCAAGAATGGGAAATTGTAGATAAAAAACATGGATATTCCTTTTTAGTGATTGCAAAAGACCATACATTAGAAGTCCGCTTAATTGGAAAAATACACACCTTTTTTCGTTGGCTAGACTTAATCATATGTTTTATATTTTTAATGGAAATTTTCACAAAACTTATTTTAGTCAAAGGAAAACTGTTCTACTTTTATCGCCATTTTCTTATTGATATCTTACCTTCGATTCCAGTCGGTTTCATTTCGACTAGTTTACAAAGAATGGAATATGCAAAATTTGCACGATTATATCGAATAATACGACTACAAAGAATTGTTCGATATATTCGCGTCATTCGACCTGTTATTCGAATATTTCGTGTCATTACATTTCTTGTTCGTGGAATTGATCGACTTGTAAAACGCTATGCACGATGGCTCAATCGAAATATTGTTTTTTTTGGTTCTTTTGATGAAGTACAAGAACTTCAAGAACCCACATTCCTACAAAAAATCCAAGAGTTGCGTACTCATTATATTTTTAATAATCGACGTTTCTATGAGAATTTAGAGCGTCCTCAGCCTTTTATGATTGCCTACATAGTTTCCTTAGAAATTCGTTTACAAACACCAGATGAAGGAATTATTATTGCAGAAAGTTATTCTTTAAAACCTGATATTTTAATTGAAGACATCATGCATTTATTTTTAAATCTACAAGGAAAACAAGTAGAAGACATACTTGGACGTGACTTTTCTTATGTTATACATCAATATATGGGATATTTAGACGCTCCTTTAATACGACGACTTCCTATTGTCAAACGTATTTTGGCTTTGCATAAAAAACATTTAGCACCAGATTTTACAGCACGTATTGGTCGATTATTCGGCAGAATGCTAGAACGAATCTTGGCAAGTATATATTGGTTCTGTGATCTATATGGCGTTGTAACTGCATCTCGTTTATTAGATAAAATTGCCGATAAACTTATTCTTACTTTTAAACATCCTACGAAACGTTTATTTATGTTTGGTGGATTTTTTATCCTTGCAAATCTGCTTTTTAGCATGCTCCCTTTCCCTTTTATGAAGACTATACTCAACTACACAACTAAAATATTTGGAATGCCTTTGATTATCATGGGCTGTATATGTCTTATTCCTTTTTTATTTGGATATTGGCTTAGAAAAGTTGCAGGCGAAGCTAGTGGATTTTATGAAAAAATAGCAGAGGCACAATTCATTAACTTATTAAAAACATTAAAAATAGAAATTTTAGAACAAGATTTACAATTTATTCACGATAGAGTTTTACAGCCTGAAGTCAGAATACGACAACAAGAAGATCGCAATTTCCCCGAATCTATTACATTAATGGAACAAATGCGAAATAATATTACGAATATGCAAGAAGAGGAAGAGAGTAATGAAACTGTCACTCGAGAAGAAGTCAGTAGCGAACGACTATACCAACAAGTTTTACTCCTATACAAAGATTACTTAGATGGAGCTCCCTTACATAAAAGTGATATAAAAACTACAGAACAATTTTTAGGAAACATTATCATCAGCAATATTCGAACACATCGATTAAGATATACAAAAAAACAATTTAAACAACTATCACGACTTGATTTAACAAAAAATCGTAGTTTTTTTAGTCCCTATTTATGGTTTAGTTTCATTACACAAAGCATTTGTCATAATACAGCTCAACTCATTTTTGAATATAATAAACATGCCATACGAAAATCCCTTCTCAATATGCAAACAAAAGAGAATAGAGCACATTACTATAAATGGCTTAACAAACGCTCTGGGAAAAAACGTCGAGCTTCTGTAGAGAAGATTCCATCTCCTGAACTTTCTAAGAGAAAAAAACTAAAATTATTCAAACAAACATTATTCAAATGGGAAAATACAAAACCAGAATATAGTACCACGTATTTTAATGCACTCCATTTTCTTTCATATAATCCAAGTCAAGATGAAATGATTCGATTCAATTTTAGCGAAGAACTATACGAAATATTCTGCAAAGATAGAGAAAATATTATTCGAACTGTTTTTGGTACATATCCTTTGCGCAATCTCCCTAAACCACAACGTTCTATTAATATGTATCAGTGGTATCACGAGCATCTAGCAGGAGGGAGAATATTTTTATTTCCATTCGTATTAATATGGTGGGCTTGTAAAGCTATTTGGTTTTCATTCAAATGGTGTTGTGTGAACATTAATAGATTATTAAAGCGAGATCAATACTCTGAATTTGAAGTGTCTCCCAAAGCAGATTTTGATGTAGCCATTCGAAAAATCAATCGAATGCGAAAACCAATCTATATGGCATGTGCAAAATTACGTGCTCAATACGATTTTGAATATTTAGGACTTTCTTTACCATGGTCTGAGGATTTAGCAACTGATTCTATAAAAGAAACAGATGAAGAAAAACAACATGTTGCTCTATTAATGCAAGATTTAGAATACATCCATGCTCTTAACCATGAATATGACTATTTTCGTGAATTAATTTCTAAAAGAAAAAAACAATTACGAAAATTCATTCAATTTGTTGAACAACAAGGGTGGGTAGAAAACGGTTTTATTGAATATTTGAAAAAAATTAATCCCAATATAAATATACAAGCCAATAGTTTAGTAAAAGAACTCCAACATCGGCATTACCAAATTTTAAGAGCATTGGCAATTGCATACACCATTGATTATCGAAAATTGTCTTCCCTTCTTAATGCTAAAGAAACTCTTATGGAAGTATTTGATGCAACTTTAGAATCAAAAAAATTATCACTCATCCAAGAAATTCGTATTTTCTTTTTAAGATGTAAACGACGATTGAGTACTTGGCATAATAATTGGGAATATGAAAATTTTAAAAAATTTTGGAAAGATATAGAATACGATAAAAAATATAATAATAAAGATAAAAAACGCTGTTGGAAAGCATATATTGAGAAACGAACCCAACTCAAAGAAGTTCTCTTTATTATCAAAAATGAAGGTGATATTGTGATTATAGATGAAATAATAGAAAGTATTATTTTAAATTCAAGCTCTTGGTCAGATGAGCTACTTTCTCTTCGAACGATCCAAACACTTTCTGTAATGGATGTAAAAAACTATAGGCAGTATATTGCACAACTAGGAAATTATTAAATTGAAATTTTGTTGAATATAAAAAAAAAACATGATATGATTTCCAATACAGTTCACATAAACAATACAGAATTTTCATAAGTAATATTCAAAGTGGAAAGGCAGAAGTATGAATAACCTAGAAGATTTTAAAAAGATATTGATAAAATTTGGTGGCTGGATTGCATTAAGTGTAAGTGTTTTAATGATTATCGGTGCTTTTATCTCAACTGCTGATAGTCAAACAGAGAAAAAAATTAAAGAGATAGAAAAAGACTATAACTACATACTAAAAGAGATGAAGAATCAAGAGGTTCATGTTAAAGAACTTCCTCCTTTTCTTGATATTGTTAGAAAAACTTGGGAGAAAGACACACAAAAGCTTGCTATTGTTAAGCAAGATTTTATATATGAAACAGCCAAAGAGATTTTTAGACAAGGAGTTGCACCTAGTTTTCAATGGATTAATCTTCCTAGTAATTTTCAAATTAATATAGAACGTGAAAAAATTGATCTTTCTTGGAGTGCACCTGATAAACTTATTGGTGATGATGGGGAATATAAAGATTTAGCAGACGTAGCAGGATATCACCTCATTAAAGAATGGAAAGCTGACAATAAAATCCAAAGAGACATTATTCGTCTACAAGAAACAAGCTACGAAGATACTGAGATTGAACCAAAAGTTACTTATTCCTATAAAGTACGTTGCTGGACAAACAATACAGAAGCTAAAGGTGGTGAAGCCCTTACAAAACAAGATATAACAGAATTTAATCTTCCTAAAAATATAATAGTTAGCAAATATACAGAAAGAAAATCAGGGTCTATTTTACCTTTATATGATTTAGTATTAAAAGGCGTAGCAGGCAACACAGCATTTATAGAACTTATGAAATGGGAAAAAGGCGATTGGAGAAAAGTATCTGCTCGAATAAGAAAAGGTGAAAAAATTGAAAAACGAGCATATATCAAAGAATTACAAAAATCAATTTACTTTAATCCTGGTTGGAAACTTATAGGAATTCGTCCTAATGTCAAACGTTCTTATATGAAAGAAGTTAGACAACTCAAAATCGATCCTATTACAAAAATTCCAGTAAAGGATATTGATGGAAAACTTGTATACGAAACAAAAGAAGAAAAAGTATTCTACAATACAGCTGCGATTCGATACCAAGATGAAAAAGGAAAAATTGAACTTAAATACCAAACTATCCCAGGGATAAGACAGAACTAATAAAATATAACGCTGAAGAACCACTATCTACTTTATTGCAATAGGCATTAGATGTGTTATAGTGGTTCTATTCTTGTCCAAAATAGAGAATTTTTTATTGGCTAAAGGGGCAAACAATGACATACAAAAATGTCACAAATTCTGATGCAGTACCACCTACTGACAATGCAGCGTTTTTGAAAAAGTATAAATATAGTCCAACAATTTTATCAGACTCACATTTTACACTTTCAAAATCACAGATACACAATTCATCATCTAGAGAAACAATAGATATACTACCCAAAAAAGACCAAACAAAGATAGCTGATGAAAGTACTTCCGAAGAAAACATTCCATTAAATATGGAAGAAACACGCCTTGATTTATTTCAACCTACCAGTCCATCAGAAAAACAAAGTGAGCTGTTATATCCCAATAAAATGAACTCAGAAAATGGAGAAAATTATTTGCCTCTTCAAGAACAAAATATACAACTGTCTGTAGAAAAAATGCAACCATCTGCAGAGAGAAACAATCAATATGAAAATAAAACAAACACTGACGAATTGTCTAGCGAAAACGTCGAACGTGTTTGTCCTCAAAAAACTATAAATAACAAAAAAGAAATGGATGATCAAGATATTTTTCATTCTATACAACAAGAACAAAAAACACAGTTATCAGTCTCAGAAGAAAAAAATATGCCTCTTTCGCTTAGTGAAAAATTACAACAAATCAAAACTTTAAAAACTCAAAAACTTATTGTCACAAAAAGAGATCTTAGACAACAATTCAAAGAAGGCTTCAAACAACAATTCCAAGAACAACCCAGAGAACAATTTCAAGAACAACCCAGACAACAATTTCAAGAACAACCCAGACAACAATTTCAAGAACAACCTAGACAACAATTTCAAGAACAACCTAGACAACAATTTCAAGAACAACCTAGACAACAATTTCAAGAACAACCCAGACAACAATTCAGAGAACAACCCAGAGAACAATTCCAAGAACAAAAAAGCCTACAAGATACTGCTAAAATCAAAGAAAGTGAATTTTTATTCCAACCTTCTGAGCATGGACATAATGATTTGTTTTTTGAAAAAGCAGTACCACAAATCTATTCCAATAAACCAGAAACATACCAAAAAATCATTGGTAAAAACAACAATCAACAAAAACAAGAACAAAGCGATATTGATTACGTAGAATTATTATTACAAGGTAAATCAATCGTGCGTCAAAAAAATGATTGCTTAGATTTACGAAATCAAGTCTACGACTATCCAGTACACATCGTTGATTGCGAAATTCATCGTTTATTTGCCAATGAAGCAGATTTCAATGATACCGTTCTTATCAAAAATTGTAAAATTAAAGAAATATTCCTTTTTGGTGGAGATAATCCTAGTATTTTTAAAAACAATGTTGTCTTACAAAACGTAGACATTGCTAGCGAAGTCAATTGGCATCATGCTTTTTTTGCCAAAAAAGTACAAATTAATAACTGCCGATTTCTTAATGAATGGCATCTTTCAGATACTATCTTTGAAAGCGGTTTTAGTATATTCAATAGCCAATTTTATGCTATCATTGCTAAAGGAACAACAATAGAAGGACTCCTTAGTATTTCAGATAGCAAAATAGACACAATCTGCGATTTTTCTAAAGCAAAACTCAATGGTGCTTGTTATATAACAGCTACACAATTTACTCAAACAAATTTTCAAGAAGCTAACTTCAATAATAAAATAGAATTTTCCAATTGCCCATTTGAAAAGATAGCCAATTTCAAAAAAATACAGTCCGACTATAGTCTCACATTCATTGGTTGTTACTTCTATGGACTTACACAGTTCAACGAATCTATCTTCAAAAATAACCTCTGCATTCGCAGAACAGAGTTTTTTCAAGACCTAGACATGGCAAAACTTTTCGTGCAAGGTAAAATTGTTTTTGAAAAAAATTCCTTTGGATCCCAAGTAGACTGTTCGCATGGTGAAATAGGCAACACAAGAATAGATCAATGTAAATTTCAAGGCATAGTCAATTTTCATGAAACTATCTTTACAGGTAGCATCACTATTTATGAATGCACATTTTATACAAACGTTCGATTTGAAAGAGCAATTTTTCATGAAAAACTAGATTTACAAGAAACTATCTTTGAAAAATACATTTCCTTTGCCAACATCATTGGAGACTATATACGATTAGATCGTAAACAAATCGATGGAAAATTACTTGCAGAATATGAAAAAAATTACCACCAAATGCACCTCGAATATATCACATTACAAAAAATCTTCCAACGTCAAGGACAAGAAAGAGATGCATATTGGGCACACTGTAAAGCTTTACAATCAGAACGAAAAGCACAACCTATCTTTACAAAAAATCCACTCCAGCCTATCAAGTACTTCTTAAACTTCCTCTTCCTTGACCTAGGTTGTGGATATGGCACAAAACCTTTAAACGTACTTCTTTTTTCTTTAGCTATCATTCTGCTTTTTGGCGGTATTTACTTTCAATGTCCACCAGCACAAACAATATATATGCCAAAAATATCAGCTACACCTAGTCTGCAAAACATTATATCTTCTATTCTGATAAGTTTTCACGCTTTTATGCCTTCAGGCATCCTTTTTTGGAAAGAATCTTTTTTTCAAGAAAACTACGTAAATCTACTTTTACAATGTTTAGAAAATTTATTAGGTTTCTATTGCTTATTTTTGTTTATGATAACATTTGTTCGTACAAAATTACGAATCTAGCTAGGATAATTCATGAAAAAAAACATATTCTTCGTATCAGGCGATGCTTCTGGTGATATATATGGAGCCCAAGTCATTCAAGCATTACAACAATATGATCCTGACCTTACCTTTTCTGGAATGGGTGGCGATAAAATGCAATCCACGGGCATGCATTTTCTATACAATCTTGTTCGCGAATTTTCTGTTATGGGTTTTTTAGCCATTGCACTCGGAATGCGTAAAGTCCTGCACTTTCGTAAAATTGCATTAGACTACATAAAAAAAGAACGCCCTGACTTAATTGTTCTCATTGACTATCCTGGCTTCAACTTACACTTAGCTTCACAAGTAAAAAAATGGGACATCCCTATAGTTTATTACGTCACGCCTCAAATTTGGGCATGGGCACCTTGGCGCATAAAAAAAATTAAAAAATATATTTCCAAAATGCTTGTGATATTTCCCTTTGAGGTTTCTTTCTATCAAAAAGCTAATGTACCCGTTTCCTATGTAGGACATCCATTATTAGATAGAATTGCTACATACCAATACAACACAAATTTTAAAATAGAAAATAATATTATATCACCCTACCTTGCTTTACTCCCAGGAAGTCGACATGTAGAAATCATAGGTAATTTTCCTGTCATGCTTTGGGCATGGAGTCAACTCAACAAACAACAAAAACAACCCATACCAGCCATTCTAGCATTATCTTCAGAAAAATATTTACCCCTTATTAAAAAAATATATGACAAAAGAAAAGAGAAATATAACTTGCCAGAATTGCAAATTATTCAAAAACAAACGTATGATGTTTTGAAAAATTCTCATTTTGCACTCGTTACATCAGGAACTGCTACATTAGAAACTGCTATTTTACAAACACCTATGCTTGTTATATATAGAGTAAAATTTTACCATCGACTACTTAAAAATTTTATATTACAATGCAAATATTTTACATTACCCAATATTATTGCAGATAAAGAAATCATACCTGAATATCTTGTAACTTCAGAAACTCCCCAAGAAATCATGGCATCATTCCTTGCCTTATGGAATGAAGATAGCCCTGAACGAAAACAAATGAAAGAAAATCTACAACAACTTTGTCAACAACTTGAAAAACCAGGTGCATCAGAAAAAGTTGCTCAAGAAATATATACAATATTACAAAACAATGGTAAAATACAATAAACAAGGTAGCAAACATGTCTATATGGTTTGAAGAAGCAATCCCGATTCATAAAGAAAAATTTCTCCGAGTCCTACAAACTCATATTTCAGAACAAGATAGAGAACTTTTTTGTCACTTCACAAAAGTATTTGACTTTTATATATCTAATAAATTTCGAAAAGTATCTAATAAACTATCTATACTCTATCATCCATTTAACCCTGATACTACGTCTCAAGTACAACTCACAGAAGAGGAAGAAGAAGATTTTGCAAAAATACTCATTAATAAATTTCGCCAATTTCTAGGTCAAGCACAATACCAAGAAATTACAGAATATGATATGCAAGACATCCTACATCAAAATCACTTAAAAGGCGTACAATCTATCTTTTCACCAGAAAAATGTCGTGATTTCATCATTTACTTTCGGGATCCATTTTTTCAAACAAGAACAAAACGAACTTGGAAATCTTTGTGGCTAAAAAAACAAACCTATAACATTCCGTGCTATAAAAGACTTGCTTTTCTAACACGTCCATTTCGCCAAACACTCCAAAGACGACATAATAAAATAATGGAAAGCGATCGTTCTTCTTTACCACAACCTATTATTTTAAAACTATTCCAGAACATACCACAAGAATACCTTGCCATTATTTTTCCAGGTCTCTACTTAAAAATATCTTGGCAAAAAAAACTTTACGTTGCTTGTCATGGACTCGTTGCAAGCATAGCATCCATCCTATCTATCCTTAGCCCTTGGTTCACTCTCTTAGCAGTTGCTTCCTTATTATCTTTATTCCACGCCATCTACGCATGGGATAAACAGAAACGCCACTACTATCAAGATATGCTCCGTCATTTTTACTACAATAACGTAGGAAATAATCATGGCGTTCTTGTGTATCTTATTGACAGAATCGAAGAAGAAACATACAAACAACAACTCATTGTTTTATACGCTTTTTGGCAACACAAATATTGGACAGAATCTCCTATTACTACCATCAACCTCACCCAATACATTCATGAATTTGCCCTTAAACATTTTGGAGTTCGTATCAATTTAAATGTAGAAAACGTACTCTCAGAACTCTTAGTAAGCGAACAAAAACCTCACGATACTATTCCTTTTATCAAATCAAGTAAACCATATAAACATTATCTACAAATACTCACAGAACCGGGAGCCATGTACATGGACTTAGCCCCTTCTTCTGTTCCTATATTAAACAAAGGAATTGTACACATTGCTCCTGGCACCACTCTAAGAGAAAAACGAACATTCACTTACAATCCCTATATTTTATACCTAGAAAAAGGACTTAGCTATTCTCATGCCAATGGTGCCTCTGTTCGTTGGTTGCCTACTATACCATACCAAACAAAACTAGCTCAAGAAGCATATGTTGATCAGAATCAATTTACTATCGTACTCAATAACTTAGAGAAAATTCCCCTCAGAGGCATTGCTAAAATACAAGACTCTGAAGAATTTCGCTACCATCGCAAACCCAATAGCCCTATCCTGCACCTAGACACAGGATTACGTTATCGTCATATACCCACAGAAGATAATCCTGTTCTTGTTCGCCCTATACTTCCACAATTCACCACAGAAGAAGAATGTACTGACAAAATTCCTTTACCTTACGACATTACATTTTCAGAAAAAGGTCTAGTCAAGATTCAATACAATCAAACAACTAAAATCATTCCTTATACTCTTGTAAAAAATACACTCCAACTTCATGATACAGAATCGAGTAATATTCCAACTAATGCTACAGTACGTCTCATTCCTCCCACAACCACCATCCAAAAAAAAATCGCTGCACGTTCTGTCTATCTACCAGTTGTTAGCACAAAATATTTTAATAAACGTGGGCTATTAATCATTGCTCCTGATACATCTACAGAAGAACGAGTCATTCCACAAGGTGAAACCATTGAATTAAAACTCACATCACCTTTACAGTTTAATCATAACATCAATATCATCGTTCAACTCAAAGATACAAACTTAAAAACAAAAACTATTGCTTTCGCAGCACGAAAAGCAACAAAACTCATACTACAAGCTTTCTCAGAAGATATTAGTCATGGTCAAATTATCCTAGATCCTGGTGAAAACAACCAAGAAATATGCGATTTTCAAGTCATTAAACGATATTTTGAACTTACTACACCTACACGATACACACACTTCCCTAATGAACAAGTTATAGAAGCTAAACTAGAAAGCCCCCTTAAATATGAAGCATACCAAGGGAATCATATTATTACAGTAGAAGACGCTACTCACTTTCCATTAAAAGGAAAATTAGAAATCCACTTCAATGGTACAAAAGGTGTTAAAGAAGTATTTCCATTTGTACGAACAGAATGCAGTAACACACTCTTATTGCAATCTAAAAATAAAGACCACTATCCTATCAATACTCCTATACAAATTCATGCTGTGGATGTTCCCGCTCAAGAATCCTTTTACAATGATACTACAATTCATGTAGATTTTTCTTGTGTACCCGACTTTCCTATACAAGGCACAATCATTTTGGAACCAGGTAGCCAATCTGAAGAAATGGCACAATTTCAACGTCATCCCCATAGAATTTACTTTACAAAAGCCCTTGAGTTTTTACACTCTGTAGGCACTGTTCTTGACTTCCAAGATTACATGCAAACAGAAATAAAGACTCCTCTTACATCACTAGATGAAAAACTTAACATAGATATTCAAACACTTTTACCAAGCCAAGGGAGTCTATATATAGATAGCAAAGAAAAAATTGACATCCTTTGGTACAAAAAACATCCTTACCGACTCATCTTGCAAGCACCTGTCAAATACCACCATAGAAAAGGCGAATCCATATACATCGCCCATCTTCGCTCAGAACTTGCTCTTGCTGAAAACATTGCAAAAGGTACTCAGGAAATCAAACTCCACAATGCCCAAGACCTACCAAAGATAGGAAAAATTATCATTGAAGGACTATTCCATACATACACTACTCAATACAAACGCACAGACAACATCCTTTATCTCCAAGAACCTTGTCCCTATCATTTTTCCACACATGCTTATATCAGTATCCCCAGCCTTTATCTTAATAACCACCTTCGACCTGATTCAACATACATAGAAATCAATGATATTAGTACTATTCCAGAACAAGGTACTCTCATATTCAACGCAGGCACTAAAAAAGAAGAACGAGTTCCCTATAAATACACACCAGACACATTATGGTTTAATCCTCCTATAGAAAAAGATTATCCTGTAAACACCATTATTGTATCACCAGAACTCATGGCTAGTGGTAGTACATCTTTAAACGCTTTCCCACTTCCTACTGTTCTTGAACAAATCCAAGAAACTATTTCTAGCATTTACATTCGTGATTCCAACAACATACAAGACGCATCTGCCCAAAACGTTCTAGACATTACACAAAATATGTTTATGGCAAAAATATAAACACACTACATTTATATAACTAAACCAACAAAACATTCTAAAAAAAAACACAATATAAAAAAATATCTGAAAAAATCCTACCCAAAATATGTTTTAAAGGAAAGGATTTTTTTTATGCAAGAAATAAAAAAAATCACTTCATCAGAAACACGCTTTAAAAAGAAAGAAATCTTATGGAAGAAACAAAAAAACCTCATTTCATCATTTCTCTCATCCCTATCATTGTATTACTCACTCTACTTGTATTTAACATCAAAATATACGGAGATGCAACACTAGATGGTTCCAATCAATTAGCACTATTCATCTCCTCCTTTGTATGTATAGCCATAGGAGTCTTTGGATACAAAAAAAAATACGAACTCATTGAGAAAAAAATCGTCGAATCCATCACTATGTCTGCACAGGCTATACTCATACTATTATTAGTCGGAGTGATCATTAGCATATGGATTTTGAGCGGAATCGTTCCTGGTCTGATCTACTATGGTCTATTTCTACTCTCCCCTCAATACTTCCTTCCTGCAGCATGTCTAATTTGTTTAATCGTATCTACAGCCACAGGAAGTAGCTGGTCTACTGCTGGAACAATAGGCATTGCACTGATGGGAATTGGAAAAGCACTGGGTATTCCCGATGGAATGGTAGCAGGTGCCATTATCTCAGGCTCTTACTTCGGCGATAAAATGTCGCCCCTTTCTGACACAACTAACCTAGCTCCTGCCGTAGCTGGTACAGATGTATTCACACATATACGACATATGGTTAACACTACACTACCTTCTATCATTATTGCCCTTGTGGGCTTTACTATACTCAGCATTTCCTTTCAAAATGATCAAGCAACAATAGAAAACATATATATTCTCAGAACAGCCATTACACAAACATTCAATATCAATCCACTCATATTTCTAGTCCCCCTATTGGTAGTATTTCTTGTGATCAAAAAAGTGCCAGCCCTCCCCAGCCTAGTCGTAGGAGTGCTAGGAGGCGTCATTGTAGCTATTATCTTCCAAAACAACTTACTTCATACATTTTTTGCCCAACAAAACTTACCTCCTACGATTTTTTCCTATTACAAACAAATCATGTATATCGCATATCAAGGCTTTGAAATACAAACAGATCATGAACTTATGAACGTCCTCTTCAATCGAGGTGGAATGGCAAGTATGCTCAATACAGTATGGCTCATCTTGATGGCAATGGTATTTGGAGGATCCATGGAAGGAACAGGCATGCTCCAAGTTGTTGCAGAAAAAATTCTCAGTCTAGTACGAAATGCAGGGTCTCTAGTAGCTGCTACCTTAGCCAGCACCATAACCATGAATATACTTACAAGCGACCAATACATTTCTATTGTCTTACCAGGACGCATGTTCAAATCAGCATATGAAAAATTCAATCTTCATCCTAAAAACCTTTCCCGAGCCTTAGAAGATGCAGGCACACTTTCCTCTGTTCTTATACCATGGAACTCTTGTGCAGCATATATTTCAGGAGTTTTACAAGTCAGTCCACTTACATTCATTCCCTACTGCTTTTTCAATATTACCAACATCCTTGTAGCTACATTCTACGCTGGATTTGGCATCAATATCGTAAAACTTCCACCAACAACAGAAAAATCCCTAGATTAAACATAATCACAAACCACAATTTAAAACAACAGAAAACAAAAATAATACATAAATAAATAGATTCAAAAACAAATTATAATGGGATCAACTGAAAAATAACACAATAGAATAACCTACAAAAATCAAAACACAAACTTATATTACATATATATATTACACCATGAAAAAACTTATCATTGCAGGTGCTGGACCAGCAGGTTTAGCAGCTGCTATCTCAGCTCCCGAAGACTATCAAATCCACATCATAGAAGCTAAAGAGCGACCAGGAATCAAACTCCTTGCTACAGGAGGAGGGCGTTGTAATGTCACAAATACGCATACTATTCCAAACTTTATTCAACAATTTCAATACCATCAAAAATTCATTACTCCTGCCCTCACCCAATATACAAATAGAGATTTACGACAATTTCTTTTACAGCAAGGAGTAAAAACTATTGCTCTTGATGGATTTCATGTATTTCCTAATAGCCAAAAAGCAAGCGATATCTTGTACGCTTTCTACAACAAATGCCTACAAAAAAAAATACAATTTCACTTCAACACAAAAATACAAAACTTAATTATACAAAACAACACAATACAAGCCATACAACTATCTAATCAACAAATAATACAATTAGATATACTCATACTTGCTACAGGTGGAAAAAGCTATCCTATTCTCGGTGCTACAGGAGATGGCTACAAACTTGTCCAACAAGCTGGTCATAACATCATCCAACCTCTACCAGGACTAGTAGCTCTACAAACAAAAGAAACATGGCCTACCAAATGTGCTGGCATTGTTCTTCCTAACGCACAAATCAAAATCCCTAATATCAAATATACAACAAAAGGAGAACTACTATTTACACACCAAGGTATCTCAGGACCTGCTGTCCTTGACATTTCTGCAGAAGTTGCCTATCAACTTACACAACAAAAAATAGTGAAAATTCTATGTACATGGAATGCTGAGCAAGATATACAAAAATATCAAAAATTATTCCAAGAATGGCATACTCATCATGGTAAAAAAAACATACGCACACTGCTGAGTCAGTACATACCTCAAAATCTTGTCAATATACTGTACCAACAAGTTTGCAACGATCAAGACTACCAAGCTAACAATCTACCAAGTCCACAAAAAAAACAATTTATCACACTCCTTACACAATATCCATTCCATATTACACAAACAGCAGGCTTTTCCAAAGCTATGATCACACGAGGAGGCGTAGATACAAAACAAGTCAATCCCAATACCCTACAAAGTCGATTTATTAAAAACCTCTACTTTGCAGGCGAAGTCATAGATATTGATGGTCCTTGTGGTGGTTATAACTTGCAGTGGGCATTTTCTAGTGGTACTTTAGCTGGGAAAATATACGGACAATAGATTTACAAATATACAAACAATAGCTCAGCATAATAATAAAAAAAATAAGTTATCATAATATATTCTAAAATGTTTATAACATCAAATAAAACAATGAATTAAGAAAAACAATTAAAAAAGTATTTATGAAAATATTTTTCATAAATAATAAAAGATGTTAAATGTAGTATTCTAACTTTCCTTAATATTTTAATTTTATCAGAATAATGTTTTATTTTAAGTTTTAGTAAAACAATGATTTAGAAAAAAAATAAAAAAAATTAAAAAAATATCTTGACTTTACAACAAAAGATGTTATACTAAGTCAAGTGAGATCGAAAAAGATTTCACAGGATCTTTGACAATAGGCGAGAGATAAAAAAAGATAGTTATGCCAAATTGAGGCAGCCAATAGCGTCATAAAAAAAATGATTCTAATAACAACGAGTTCGTAAAGAGCGAGAAGTTAGATGAAAAAGGACGCCCAGAAAGATTAAAAAAAATC
>Ga0208195_1000533_pt1 | contig 49043 bp, 39 predicted proteins | sample AD_UKC077_MetaG_FD_184441 | JGI IMG/M metagenome (GOLD analysis project Ga0208195, IMG submission 184441) | Active sludge microbial communities of municipal wastewater-treating anaerobic digesters from USA - AD_UKC077_MetaG (SPAdes) (version 2) | ecosystem: Engineered > Bioreactor > Anaerobic >... | reverse complement strand
TTGATGCACCATAGTGAGATAGTGATCTTGAATGGTGACAGCTATCGTCTGAAAGACAAACTGGATACTCTCAAAGCGAGCGAAAAGTTCTCCGACGGCGCTTTTCCGCTACGCTCCAAAGCGCCGTCGGAGAACTTTAATTGAGATAGTGTGTGGTGCACTTTAAAGTGCCAAAACTGGTGCACATTAAAATTCCGTTGACAACAAGAGCGAGTTCAATGAAGTGATCATCGCCAACTTCAAGCTGGAGGATGCTGGGGTCCCCGCTTCCCAACTTGTTGGGAAGGGGGGTAGATAGTGAACTCTATCATCTCCTGGGTAGGTGGCAAGCGCATCCTCCGCAAGAAGATCCTGCCGCTCATCCCCAAGCATGACATCTACTGCGAAGTCTTTGGCGGTGCGGCCTGGATATTGTTCGGTAAGAGCGCCAACAAGGAAGACTGGCAACTTTCCAAGAAGAGCCGCTATACCGAAGTCTATAACGACATTAATGGGGATCTGGTCAATTTCTGGAAGTACATCAAGAACCATCCTGAAGCCTTCGTTACAGAGCTAAACAACTATCTGATCGCCAGGGAGATGTTCGATAACTTCATGAAGCATGAGCCCAGAACCGAGTTGGAAAGAGCGATCAAGTTCTACTACAACCTCGCTTGCAGTTATGGCTCACGCTCCAAGAACTTCTGCGTCAATCAGGGTTACAAGTACATGCCACTGCGGAATCTGGACAAGGTGAAAGAAGCCTCGGAACGTCTGCGTCATGTGATCATCGAGAAGCAGCCTTGGGAGAAGATCGTAGCCCGGTTCGACCAACCTCATACATTATTCTATCTGGACCCGCCCTACTATACCAAGGAGCACATCTACGAACGTGAAGATGCAGACGCCTTCAACCAGCATGAAGAGCTGGCTGAAGCCTTAAAACAGATCAAAGGTAAGTTCCTGCTCTCCTACAACAACGATCCCTATATCAAGAAGCTATACGATGGTTGCATCATCGATGAAGTCGAGACGCAGTACTCGGTATCTGGGGCTTTCCAGACTGAGACTGAGTTACTGATTAGGAATTATGGAACGTATCTTCAAAGCAGAAAATGCATATCTACTGAGATCAAAAAAAAATAGTGTTGGCAGCCCGCACATTTAAACTATATTGTTTATACAGTCGCAATATCTTGAGACAAGGAGGTTGAGATGATGAGAAAGCTGTTCTTATTTCTGCTGGGGTTGCTCTTTTGGGGAGTAGCATATTCAACTCCAGCATCAATTCTTGAGCACATAATTGAACCAACTGAAGAACAAAAAACCGAGTTCTTCAGAAAGGCAATGAGAGATCCGGAGCTTTACTCTTATAATCCGATGCAAGTGGGGAATGTCTGGTATTATGTAACCGACTGGTTTAATCCTGATATGCCTGATACGCCTCAATACGTTGGGAGAACGATTATCGACAGCATGTATATTGAGGGTAATATATATTATAAATGGGGTGACGGACCTCTTTTTGGTTTTTGGATGAGAAACATTGATGATGTTACTGTTCTTTGGGATCACCATGAAGCACCATGGTATAACGATCTCGATGAAGATCTAAACACAGATATCTTGATCCACCAGGATTTCAACATTACGAACCAAGATCCAACTAATCCAGTGACTGTCTGGGGACTTTACGGACCAATTGCTCTTGATGCCTGCTATTATGAAGGCTCCGGATGGATAAACATTTATGGACAAATTAGCCAGTATCGGGATTATATTTACTCTAATGTAAATGGATGCTTCGTATACTCAGTGAGATGGATACGCGGATTCGGTCCTGTGTCATTCATGACTGACGAATCATGCGCATATTTAGTTGGGTGTATCATCAATGGATCCCACTTTGGCTCAACAGCCAATGAGGATGAAACTACTACTGAAGTAAATAGTATCAACATACATGTATATCCCAATCCGTCTCAGGGAGGGTTTTATATCCAATACCAGATCCCACTTAGATATGCTGATTCAATCCTGCGTGTTTATAACCTACGTGGTCAAGTTGTTCTACAAAAAACATTATTTGGCTCCGGTGAATATCATTGGGATGGAAGAGATGAAAAACAAAACAGATTAGCAAGCGGAATCTATCTGATTCAGATTGTTTCGACACAGGGCATAAGTACAATCAAGAAAGTTACAGTGAAATGAGGAGTAAGCGATGAAGGCAATAATAATTATTCAATTGATGCTAACATTGGTTGTGGGCCTCGCAGGGCAAGTATACACAGGGTTGGATTTACTTGATATCATCCAAGATGAAGATCAAAACAGAGACCCAGACTTAGGTTTAAGAGGCGGGTATGGAATAACTGCCTCAGGGACTTTACGTGTTCCAATTATATTTGTTGATCGTGAGGATGAAACCATTCAATCAACGAATTGGCCATTGGGGGGAGATCCTGTAGATATGCAGCAATTTATTAACAGCCAACCTCCAGTTCCTGAGCAACAATGGCCAAGACTAAATATGACAAAGTATATGTATGTTATGTCAAATGGATTATTTAATATCATTGGAGATGTGTATAGATACACTATTCCATCCGGTTTAACATTCTCAAATGATCTTAACCTTCTATCTTCTCATGTGTTAGCTGCAATGGATCCTGGAATAGATTACTCAGTGTATGATCAATGGAGTCGCATCTCACCTTATAATCACTCTCTGGTTCCCGATGGTATTGTTGACTATATTTATTTAATCTATAGGTTTCCCATTAGCGAAGTTGTAACTTGGTTTACTTCTACTGGGTATACGCCAATTGGCGCATATCAGACTCAAGATGGGGTTGCTATTACATCAATTCTTGGTTATGCAGGAGGGTCAGTTCAAGGAGGGATGAGAAATTCTGGTTTTTCTGGAATGACTCACGTTTGTTTACATGAGTTATCACATTCGCTATTTTGGAGAAATAATTGGGGCGGACATAATGGGAGGTTGGCTGGATTAGCAGCGTTAAGCGCGAATCAAGTTGGTTGGGGATTTCAAATATGGGGGATGAATGCTTGGGAAAGAGAAAAACTTGGCTGGATGAATTATAATACTGTTTCAGCTGATGCTGTTGTCCAACTCCCTGACTATATAACCAGCGGTACAGCGATAAAAATACCAACAACTGATCCCAATCGCTTCTATTTTATCGAAAACCGCCAAAGATTAGACCCGGAGTTTGATACTGCTTTTGGTAGTGGAATTTACATATATCGAGCTATAGATACTGCTGGACCTCAAGGGAATCTGGTATCACAGCAAATATATAATCCTGTTAATCTTCCAGAACCGAGAGACGGTTATAACAATAGTAGCATTAGTGGTAATTATGATGGATCGGTTAATGTTCTTTCTGCAGATGGTAGATGGAATTTTGTTCACAACTTATCACCTGCCCCGAATTATAGTATTGATGACCCTGTAAATATAAGAATAGAGAAAACCACTCCGAATCCCCGTGGATATGATGAAAGAGATTATTGTGGTAAATTTCAGTATGGCAACACAAACTCATGGAGTAGATATTATTGTAGAAACGACAGTGGGTCTGCTCCTTTGTATAACTGGTATGAAGGTGACCCCATAAATGAGTGTCATGTATTAGGGGATGGATTTGGAGATGTTTATGATGGTTTCTCCATAGGTTATAATAGTGTGTTTTCGAAGTGGTCAAATCCTGGAATAGACCAATCTTGGGCAAATTGTAACTTTTCGATTGAGATACAATCTGAAAACCAGCAAACTGGCGTGGTTACGTTGAGATTACGTTTTACAAATCCACAAAATGCACCTTTGGCACGACCTATGGGCTTATCAGGAACGTCAAGCAATGGGATTAGTTACGCAGTGAATTGGTATCAACCAAATACAGAATTACAACCAGGATTCCAATCCTATGAGCTTTATCATCGTCGTAGCACAACATCAGCTTGGAACCTGATAGCTTCGATTACAGATCAGAACATCAATCTCTCAATACCGTATGTTGGCAATCCCAATATTATCCCAATTCACAAGCGGAACTATTTCAGAGTAAGAGCAGTTAAGGCCAGTCCGGGTGGAGAATCCAATTTCTCAGATGAGATCAAAATAGTCAATAATGATATCATAATCCCTTATTATTCAATACCATCCGGTAAAACATTGAGCATTGATGATAGCTTAACGGTAAGGGTGACAGGATCTTTGGAGATGCAGCAAAATTCAGGACTACTTCTTGGCCGGGGTAGTAAGCTGATTGTTCAGGAAGGAGCTTCACTGGTTATTGGTAACAACTGCCAAGTAAAGGGAACTAACAAATCAATCGGAACTGAGACCGGAAGTGCTGTAATTATCAATGGATCTGTTTCTGTTGGTTCAATCGTAACCTTTAGTAGTGACATTGATTGCTGGGATGGCTTGATAATTGACAGTGCTACGCAAGCCAATCTCACAGGGGTGAGCTTCAATAACGCAGATCTCGTGACATATTCAGATGTCACAGTGGAAGCATGTACCTTCTCAAACGGCAATATTAAGCAGTATGCGAAAGATTTGACGATATCAAGTTCAACCTTCAATTCAGCGTCTATCAAATCGGTCGCTAAGCTGGAAGATTCAAGTGTTAATATCGTTTCAAGTCAGTTTACTGGAAGCCCCAATCAGGATGCTATAGATATTAACTCAATGTCAAAGTATTCTATCTCTGGCAATTCTATCACTGGATACAGAACCGCATTGGCAGTTTACGAGTCTATGAACGGTAGTATCGAGGCAAACGAGATAGCTGGCAATGGTACTGGAATTCAACTATACCATGCTGTCGCAGATATTTACAATGGCAACGCTATCCAAAACAATGACTACGGCATAGTAGCATTGCGAAATTCTCTTTGGTCTTTGCAAGGGTCCAAAGATGCACCCTATCAATTTGTTAATGAAAATAGAAGCTGTCAGGTTCTCTTTACCTACGACAGCGCACCAGAGTATATGGAGTTTAATCATATCTACAGCACGAACAACAGCGATAAGGCATTTGTTGTATGCAACAAAGTGCCCAGTAACCCCAAGAAAATCCTGATCGCAAACAACTACTTTGGAACAATGTTTGATCCACTCAAGAATCTCATCCCAACCGAGATATTCATATATGAACCAGTTTGGGTGCCTGATCCTGCTTCGGCGAATGTTTCAATCATCCCCGGATTGTATAAAACTGCGAAAGATTATCAAAGATCGTCAGACTATGACGCTGCTCAGGTTTTGTGGTACCAATACTATTCTGCTGTACCTGATTCGAGCATTCTCTATGATAAGACGGCCAAGCAACTTCTCTCCGTAGAAAAACTAACGTCGGATGATTACTCCCAGCTGTTGTCATTTTACGGTACAACAGGGACAACAAGTCCAATTTCGATGCACTTGTTGAATTATCTGTCAAACTATTGCTTGATTGAAGTAAACGCTTTACAGCCTGCCATTCTGTGGTTAGAGTCTCAAATCGAGAACCCAGTAACTGATGTTGATTCGCTGTTTGCCGCTATAGATATTGGTTATCTCTATATGCTGGTCGATAGCAGCAAGGCAGCCGTACAAGGGAAACTGCCTTGGCTCAAACCGACTTCGGTTCAAGCATTTGAGAGTGATAGAAATAATGCCATCATGAGCCTAATAAATGGACAAAGTAACTCTCAATCCAGCACACAATCAGTTGAACCATCTACGTTACTAATGAGTAACTATCCAAACCCATTTAACCCTTCCACTACAATATCTTTCAACCTGCCTTCGGTTATGAATTGTAAGCTTGAGATATACAATTTGAAAGGCCAACGTGTTACATCTCTACTAAATGAAACTCGAGGTGCAGGAAAACACACAATCACTTGGGATGGATTAGATGAAGCTGGTAGGCCTGTATCATCTGGTATATACTTCTATCGGTTGACTACGCCACAGAGAACCATATCTGCCAAGATGCTAATGATAAAATAGTATCAAAATCAAATAATGAAGGGCTGCCACATAATCCAGGCAGCCCTTTGTTTGCTTACTAACCACACCCTCAATACATATCCACAATGTAATTCTACAAGATCGGTGGATTAGAATCCACCAAGGCTTTTAAAATACCCCCATCGACAAGAAGAATGCCTTTGATCCCTCCAAACTATACCAGAGAGACGAATACCGAGAAGACAGCTTCGACCTGCAGGCAGTGCTCAATCCTGATGAGTATTATACCCTTATGAGCTTCATAACCGCAACAGGCAATCTCTATAAGATCATTGAACAATCCAGCGCTGGTCAAGATAGAGATGAGTCAGATGTCCAGTTATTGAGATTATCGGAGAAAAGTGGAGAATTTGGTCTATTTTTACCAGAAAAACCCTTTAAATGCCCTCATATTTCGTCCTTTTTCAGGTTTTCCTGAAATCTGGACAGACCTCTCCTATCTCACGCTCGTAGAATTTTCAAACTACGCTTCAAGTTGAAGGCAATTGCTCCCATAAACAGGTAGTCTGCTGTCTTCTGTAACCCCATGTAGATCGACCTGCTCCAGCCAAAGTGTTTCTTCAGGCCTCCAAAGCTGCGCTCAACACGATACCTGTTCGTCGAAATGGCGTAATTGAAGGCTCTTGTTTCCGGTGGCAACTCCTGGTTTTTCTGTTTCTTCCGCATGATCCTGGAGACCAACTTCTTATCTTGCAAGGCATCCTCGTTTTCCTGGCTGCAGTATCCCTTGTCAGCAAGGACTTCGGTATCTTCAGGAAGCTCCAGCGTTGCCTGGCTTTTACGATTCTTGTTTTGCTTGGTCATCTTAATCTCCTTCTCGGTTACCCGTCTGTTGATTTATGGGTGCTACTAAACACCCCTCGCACAGGTGGTCAAGTCCTTTCCGATCAATATGATAAGAGAGATCGATGTCTAAATAAACAATCGGAATGAATGTGAGCCTACCTTAATCGCAAGCCATGCAATGCCATGCGAAATCTAGTTGAAGAAATCGTGACATTCCCCCTCGATCCAGCCCTGTTTCATCAGTTTTTATGCTAGAAACCCATAACCTGTTCCGCAGATTTCACTTAAGAAAACCATTTGAAAAAGTCGTGAAATTCCATTTGAAAAAATCGTGATATCGCAGGCCAGCAAAAACGCTAATTTGAAAAATTGGTGATACGATTTGAAAAAATAAGTGAGAACGCATAAAAAGAGGGATAATTTTTACCCTTGCCACCTAAGCTCTCCTAAGCTTTTACTTGACACAAACCCTGTTCTTAAAGCTTTGTAATTTAAATAGGTATAAATGATAAGGATATTTACTGATGAGAGATAAAATAAGCGCAAAAAAAGACAAAACTAAATTAGACGCCCTACCCTATACTGTTACTCCCCCTCCTGAAGGGAAAAAATTCCATAAGCGTAAACCTGGTTTGCAAGATTGGGTGGAGGCAATCCTTTTTGCTTTTGTAGTGGCAATGATCATTCGTAATTATACTTTCGAGAATTTCTTGATCCCCTCTTCTTCTATGGAAAAGACACTTTTAGTGGGTGATTATTTGGTAGCCAATAAGATTAAGTACTTTTTCAGTGATCCCAAGCAAGGTGAAATCGTCACATTCCGCTATCCCAAAATTGAAGAAGGCACACCTGAACACAAGGATTATAAGGATGATTTTATCAAGATCTTTCCACCTATTTATATAAATAAGAAACAGAGCTTTTCCAAATTTCCCTTAACTGCTTTTCATATAAGCTATTATGCCCGTAGGAACATTGTTAAACGAGTGATCGGAATGCCTGGCGACACAGTTGAAATAAAAGATAAAATTGTTTATGTGAACGGCAAAGAATATACAAAAGGTTTTGAAAATTATGGAGTGGCTATTCCCAGTCCACCTGCTTCTCCAGAACGAATTGAATATTTTACCTATCCAGAGAACAGCTTTGATTATGTTTCAATGAATCCCTGGTATGAACCTTATAGAATTAAGCCCGAAGGTGATTCCACCGCTGTTCGTAAAATATTCAATCGCGATTGGTTTGGCCCAATAAAGGTTCCCGAAAACAGTTATTTTGTAATGGGCGACAATCGTGATGTTAGTGAAGATAGTCGTTATTGGGGTTTTTTAGAACGAAAACATATAACCGGGACTCCCTGGTTGATTTTCTTCAGCAGGGGAATTGAGTTTAATAAACTTTATGATGAACCCCATATTCGATGGAACAGGATTTTCAGGCATCCCAGTTAGGGCTTTATATCCATATTCCTTTTTGCCTTACAAAATGCGGGTATTGCAGTTTTTTCACTCTGCCTTTTCGACAAAGTTCATTATATGAATATGTTGGCTATATAGAAAAAGAGAAAGTACTATATCGCTATCAGTTAAAAAGACCTTTAGCCACAATCTATTTTGGCGGGGGAACTCCTTCCCTTTTAAGTGCAGAACAGATTATGGCTATTTTAGAAGGCCTAAATATTTTACCTGATGCCGAAATCACTCTGGAAATTAATCCTCTGCAAATTACAGAACAATATTTAAAGGCACTGAAAACAACACCTGTGAATCGCTTGTCTATAGGGATGCAAAGTATGAATAATTCAGAACTTGCCTGGCTGAATAGACATCATAATATGGAACAAATAATAGATAAAATAGCTCTATGCCGTAAAGAAAACTTCAATAATATTTCCTTAGACCTAATTTACGGATTGCCAAATAGTTCAGTTCAAACCGTACAGCAAACAGTTGATGCCTATCTGAAACTTCAACCGGAACATATATCCTGCTATCTTTTAACCCTTGATGAAGATTGTCCCCTGGCCGATGAAATAGATAAACTGCCCAACGAAGATATTCTGGCTGAACAATATGAATATCTTTGTAGCCATTTGAAACAAGCAGGGTATATTCACTATGAAATATCCAATTTTGCTATACCAGGCTTTGAATCAAAACATAACTTAAGATACTGGAAGAGTGAGGATTATTTGGCTTTGGGAGTTTCTGCCTCAGGATGGATTTACCCTATGCGTTATCAAAATCCTGTAGATATCAATGCCTATTATGAAAATGTGAAAAATAGAGTTATTTTCCCCCAAAAGGAAGAACTCTCTAACCAAAGAATTATTCAGGATTATTTGATGATGGGATTGCGTTTGCGAGAAGGGATTAACCTACAAGAATTTAATGAGCGGTTTCAGATTCCCCTTATGGAAATATATCGTGAGCAGATAAATAAGCTGATTAAGATAAAAATGCTTACTCTGCAAGAAGGAAACTTAGCTTTAACAGAACAAGCCCTTTTTGTTTCCAATCGCGTAATTGGAGATTTAATATTATGAATTTGATGGAATGGAGAATACTTCTTGATAAATTGATTAATGATAGCGATTTTGCCCATAAAAGTTACTTTGCCGGGGGCTGTGTGCGCGATTTTCTTTTAAATCCCGATAGTTCTATCACAAGCGATATTGATATCTGTGTGGAAATTTTTGAAGGAGGAATTGCCCTGGCCAAATATCTACAGAACTATCTGCCGGAAAGTGATATTATTATCCATCAAAGTTTTGGAACTGCTTCCTTGCGCTATAAAAACTATAAGCTGGAATTTGTGGCTACCCGAAAAGAGAAATATTATCCTGGCAGTCGTTATCCCCAAGTACAATTTGGAAACTTACTGGATGATGTCTTAAGGAGGGATTTTACTATTAATGCATTACTTATGTCTATTACCACAGGTGAAATTTTGGATCTTTCCTGTAAAGGACTTAGCGATTTGAAACAAGGAATTATTCGCACAGTACAAGACCCGGATAAAAGTTTTTCAGAAGACCCTTTAAGGATGCTAAGAGCACTGCAATTTGCTTTACGCTTTAATTTTCAAATAGAAGATAAAACACTAAAAGCAATGCAAAAAAATACTCCTGCCCTGAAAATCCTTTCTAAAAGAGCAATACAAGAAGAACTAAATAAAATCCCTGAAAGCAAACGACAGGAAGCAATTGCGTTCATAGATAAAATGAATTGGAAACCCTATCTAAAGCATAAAAGTGAAACCCAGAATGAACAATGTTAGCTATATTAATATAGCATATCAGCACACCAGAAGCGAGTGGTAAAGACAGAAAGTACACCCTCCCTTTATTTTTTATTCCTATTAAGATTCATATAAATATCAATTACAATTGGAAGGATTAAAGTAACAGCATAAAATACTACGAAAACTCCCCTCTTGAAACTGCATTATACTTACTGTAACAATCACTTTGATAATAAAATCCCGATGTTTTTGTTTCCTACTTTCCCTGCTGGGAGCCATTAATCTATCGTTTATCTACCCTTAATCATGCGTTAACAATTAACGCTTGATTAAGGGTTGATTAACACTTGATTAACGCTTTCCATTAAGGCCGAAGAGCGAAGCTTGAATACAATATGCAGTGTATATTAAAGTGGTAAATACCTGATGACAGATATATGTAATAGGATAGTACTTAAATATCCACCCTTCATTTTAATGTATAAGGAAAAAAGAGCTTACCATTTTTTGCTGGGCAAATAAACCGAAGTTTGTCAACAGACCTTGTGCTTACCTGTTTTTAGAATGATTTTATTCGGCGGTTCAGTTGCTGATTAAGTCCATAAACTATGTGGCTTCCTTATGCGGATTTATACTCAGAGGAAAATCTCTGATGAATTGCAGAAGTAGAATATTACTTTTTCCTTAGTAATTTAACTTATTAAAAAGGGGGGTATTGTTTTCTTTACGCCCCATCAGCAAGCCAGAAGTCATATTTTGTGTTTATAATAAATCTTGATATCCTATAATCCTTGTTTCTAAAATTATAATTTGCATAATCTTAGGGCTATTTTATAGCCAGAGAAAGCACTTCTTTTAAAGTATCTTTTTCCGCCAAAAATAGATACAATCCATAACCCACAAAAGTTAAAAGCGGAAATATCACAGAAAACTTCCATAGATAAAGGCAGCCAAAGGCAATTAAAATCAATACCGGCAAATTAGATATAAGGTCAATTGTTATTTGCCACAAATTTGCTTTTAACAGAGTTAAAGACAAATAATAAAAAGCCAGATGCATAAATGCACTCACAATGCAAAATAATAAAATGGCAAAAGCGAAACTAACTTTCATTCCCAAAAACAGAGCTATAATACGCAAACCTAAAGTAACAATATTCCAAAGCAATTCCCATTGAGGTTTTCTACAAATATAGGGAATGCCACTAATTGGATTATGCAACATACTTGTTCCATAAAAAAGGACTAAATAGAGAACCAAAGGCAATGCCGAGAGCCATTTATCGCCCCATATAAGAGGAACCAGATATTGCAAAATAAGCGCATAAAAAATTAGTGCAGGTATCCCTATTTTCAGAACAATAGTAGTGTAATGCCTTATACCAGAAACACTTGCTGCAGTCTCACTCTGAGCTAGAACTGGAAAAAATACCTGCGAAAGAGAAGTATTAAGCATCCCTATAGGAATTGCAATTAGTTGCGATGCAAAAAAATAAACTCCCATCAAAGCTGGTTCTACCATAGTTCCTAAAAAAAGGACAGGAGCATTGATGGAATAAGACTGTAACAGATTTATCGTACTTACTATTCCCAAAAATTGAAAGTTACGCTTAAAATAGGCACAAGAGTGTTTTAGCCACTTAAAACTAAAAACCTGTTTCTGTAAAGTTGCTGGTAAAGGAGGTAGCTTGATGCATAGATAAATAAGTTCACCTAAATTGCCGATATAAAATAAAAGGATATAAACCCAGGCCTTTCGCCAAAAATAGATAATACCCAAGCAGAGCAAAGAATAGATGAAAACATTAAGTGTTTCCGCTATTGCCAACTCTTTGAACTGAAATCTTTTTTGAGCATAAACGCGAGCTATCCTTCTTAGGGATTCCACAAAAATTAAGCCCCCGCCATAAGTGAGAATTCTGCCAAGTTCAGCACTGTTATAATAAGTTCCGATAGTTTTTCCAAAAAAGATTAGCAGAATGGTAATAACAGCTGAAACAAAAAGTCCTGTTTGCAGAAGAGCCAGGAAGTTTATGCGTTCTTTGCTCTTGGAAATTAGGAACAGATAATCAAGCCCAAAATGAGTTAGATAAGTAAGCAACGCCAAAATTGCTGAAAAGCTACGATAGATACCGAAATCAGTTTGCGTTAACCATTTAGCCAGAAAGATGAAAAGAATCAAACTGATTCCTCTGCGTAAAATAGTGGTTGCAAGAGTCCAACGAACTCCACTTTTAACTATTTTTGCGTGCATTTTTCTCTTTTAGAAAATCTCTGTCTGTTCAGTAAGGGGAGTTAAACCTAAATGGCGGTATGCCTTAAAAGTAACTTTTCTACCTTGAGGGCTGCGTTCCAGAAAGCCCTGTTGCACTAAATAGGGTTCAAAGATTTCTTCGATAGTTCCGGAATCTTCTCCAACGGCAGTAGCAATTGTTTTAATACCTACAGGGCCTCCATTATAGTTTTCGATAATAGTAGTTAAGATGCGTTTATCCATTTCATCCAAACCGGCATTATCCACTTGCAACATTTGTAAAGCAGCCAAAGCAATATTTAGAGTAATAATTCCGTTGCCTTTTATTTGAGCATAATCACGCACACGTCTAAGTAAACGATTGGCAATTCTGGGAGTGCCCCTACTGCGTCTGGCAATTTCATTAATGCCATCATTATCAGCTGGAATATTCAATAGTTTTGCACTACGACGAATAATATGTGCTATGGATTCCTGATCGTAATAATCCAAACGAAGCACAATTCCAAATCTATCTCGAAGAGGGGGAGTTAATAAACCAGCTCTGGTAGTGGCTCCAATTAAAGTAAATTGTTCCAATGGTATTTTTAGAGTGCGGGAATTGGGACCGCTATCCAGAATTATTTCCATCTCAAAATCTTCCATAGCAGGATAGATATATTCTTCAATCACATGGGACAGGCGATGAATTTCATCTATAAAAAGGACTGAATGCCCTTGTAAATTAGTTAAAATACCAGCCAAATCAGAAGGTTTTTCAATAACCGGTCCGCTGGAGGTAGTGATATTTACCCCTAATTCATAAGCAATAATGCCAGCCAGGGTAGTTTTTCCTAAACCGGGAGGTCCATATAATAAAATATGATCAAGGGATTCACCGCGTAGTCTGGCAGCTTTGATACTAATATCTAAAAGTTCTTTAATATGTGTTTGTCCGATGAATTCTTTTAAAGAGCGCGGACGTAAAGCTCTATCCAGTTCTATATCTTCAATCAATTGATCGGGGTCGTTTATTCTTTCCAGCATAGTTTATTTTTTCTTTTTAGTATAGGGTGGGATAACAACAGGTTTATCCAGCATTTTAATTAAGTTTGTGCCTTCGGGGATGGGCTGGGTCCAGGTCTTTTTTTGTCCTGTTTTTATATGTGTTATTTCCATATAGATAACTTCTCCGGCTTGCCATTGGCTTTTAAAATTACCAAGTTGCAAACTGGTAATCACCATAAAAGGAAACTTATTTCCATCTCCAACTTGTTTAACAGCAATAGTATGAATCGGATGAGTTTCAGTACTGACAATTTCATCCGGGCGGGTATTAATCCAGGCCTTAAGGATATATTCATTAGCACTTTTATCTTGTTCACGAGTTATCAAAGGGTTTTTATCATTTTCGAGAGTTAGTTTTTGCACATAAACTCGGGGGATAGTAATTGCAGAAAGGGTTAAACAAAGCAGTAGCAATATACTGAACAGAGTAAATCTCTTCATCATAACACCCTATTTATTATTTATAAGACCCAGAACTTTCATAATTTGTAAACGCCAAACCATCCAGGCAGCTTCCCAAACGATTTTTCGGCTCATTTTTGATACGCCGTTGATGCGTTCGGTAAAGATAATTGGTATTTCTTTTAGATGGAAACCCTTCACCCAAGCTCGGAAATTCATTTCTATCTGGAAGGCATAGCCGTCAGATAGGATTTTGTCCAAATCTATACTTTCCAGAACTTTACGCCGAAAACACTTATACCCTCCGGTAGGATCTTTAATTGGCATTCCAGTTATTACGCGCACATATTTACTGGCGAAGTAGCTAATTAATAATCGTTTGAAAGGCCAGTGAATAATATTTACCCCTTCGCAATAGCGACTACCAATAACTAAATCATATTTTTGGGCTGCTTCCAACAAGCGCGGTATGTCATCTGGATTATGAGAAAAATCAGCATCCATTTCCATTATAAAATCGTAACCTTGTTCCAATGCATATTTGAAACCGGTTACATAAGCAGAACCGAGACCCATTTTCCCTGGACGCTGAAGTAAATGTATCCGCGGATTTGTGCTTTGCATAAATTTCACTCTTAAAGCTGTGCCATCAGGAGAATTATCATCTATCACTAATACTTCAATTGAGTCACTTTTAGAAAGCACCTGTTCCAGGAGGCGTTCAATATTTTCAATTTCGTTGTAAGTAGGGATAATTATTAGTGTTTTCATTGTATATCCAGATTATGTTTCATTAATTGGGTTTCAGGTACTGTGCGCATAGGTTTTGCTGGATTTCCAGCAACAACAGTTTCCACAGGAACATCTTTGGTAACAACTGCTCCAGCAGCTACAGTTCCATCGCTGTTTATTGTTTTTCCGGGAAGGATTGTAGCATTAAGACCAATCCTTGAACCATCGATCATTGTAATTCCTCTAAAGTGTTTATAGCGTTCTATATCGCGCCCCATATAATTATCGTTACTTGTTGCCACGCAAGGAGCTACAAAACAATAATTTCCAATTTCAGAATAGGCAGTGATATAGCAATTAGTTTCGAACTTATTTCGGTTTCCGATTTTTACATAGTTTTCGATAGCTACATTTCTGCCGATAATATTCAAATCACCTATACTAACATTTTCACGGATAGTAGCCAGATCAGCAATTAAATTATGGTTACCTATTTCACATTGACAATAGATAACAGCATTGCTGCCAATTTGGCAAAAATCTCCAATTTCGGCAGCTTTAAGATTGGTGGACACACTAAAAATACTGCGTGGAGAAGAGAGTGGTTTTTTCCCAATAATCGTTCCATCATCAATTCTACAGGAATTACCGATTTTTGTATCCGGATGAATAACAACATTATGTCCTATTAAGCAATCATCTCCAATTTGAACTCCTTCCATTATAACTACATTATAACCGAAAGTTACATTTTTCCCAATTTTGGCGGAATTATCTATATATTGGTTCATAAATCCTCCCCTTTTTACTTTAATACCATTTTTTACTCGACAAGTTTTAAGGCAAGTAAAAAATGGCCTTATGGAAAAGTATATAGATGATTTTTGCAACTATCTGGCTTTAGAAGGTAAATCCGAAAAGACGATTAGTGCCTATAAATTGGATTTAGAGCAGTTTTACACCTATATTCAGCGTTTTTTTGAAAATGGAATAGTTACTTTGCCGGAAATAACTGTTCTGAATATTCGCGATTTTTTGCGCTATTTGAATGAAAAGCCAGATTGCAATCGTTCTCTAGCGCGTAAAAGTGCAGCTCTAAATTCTTTTTTCAAGTTTTGCAAAAAAAGCGGCTTTATTTCAAATAACCCGATGGACAAAATCAAACGCCCCAAATATGAAGTCCCTCTGCCCAAATGCTTTACCGAAGAAGAAGTAAGAACTCTGCTTTCAATTCCAGATACCAGCAATCGGTATGGTGTTAGAAATAAGGCAATTTTAGAAACCTTATATTCTTCAGGTCTGCGTCTTTCTGAACTTGCTGGCATCCGTTTACAGGATATAGATTTAAAAAGAGGCCTGGTTCGGGTTACAGGAAAAGGTAATAAACAGCGAATTGTCCCCCTGGGTTCCTATGCCAGAGAAGCCATATATAACTATTTAAAGATTCGCCCAAAGTTCGCCCAGGAAAATAGCCCCGATTTACTATTTTTAACTAAAAGCGGCAAAGCGTTCGATACAAAGCAGTTGGATATCATTCTAAAACGATATTTTGAACTGGTAGCTAAGGCTAAGGGCTATTCCCCGCATTCTTTAAGACATAGTTTCGCCACACATTTACTTTCCAGAGGTGCCGATTTACGAGCTATTCAAGAACTGTTGGGGCATTCACTTCTCTCTACAACAGAAGTATATACCCATATATCAATGGAAGATATCAAGGAAGCATATAAAAAAGGCCACCCTCGTTATAAAGAATAAACTATATTTCCAGTTGGGAATTTGAGGTTTGTAAAAAATAAGCTCCCTCTTTCCGCTCATTATAGTTGAGGTTGTCTGCTACAATTTTTATGTCTTTTCTTGGGGCTGGGATTATTATAGTAGCCATTAATGTTATAATTTCATATAAATGCCGAATATTAGCTGTGTAATATGTCTGTAGGAATGCAAGCATAATAAACACTTGCTCTGTAGTAAATCCTCTCACGATTCCCTAGTCTGACTAGAGATCTGTTCGCTAATTATTAGCATTGTTATCGATTATAAAGCAGGTAAGGATTGATAATGCTAAACAGCAAACCTGGAATAAAATAACATCGATGCCTAAAAGAGTTACAGTAATTCTTCTTATCTTCTCCACAAAATGAATAAAGAAATAATTATCTTGATGATAGGATATAGCGTAATAAACAATCCTGTGCTTACTTTAGATTATTTGTATACCTTTTTTGTTTGACATATCCTGCCCCATCAAAATATGGGTTGCTACAAAACATGGTTTACCTTGGAGTAATGTCTGATACATATGGAGAAATAGAGGTTTGGATATGAATAATGTCTTAAAGCGTTTAGATAAAATTATAACTACCTATCAAGGGAAAAAAGGTTCTCTGATACCTTTGTTACAAGAGACACAGAATGAACTGGGTTTTTTATCCAGAGAAACAATGGAATATTTAGCAGAAAAAATGCAAATACCTGCTGCGGAGATTTTTGGAGTAGCAACATTTTACTCTATGTTTCGTTTGGAACCACAGGGTAAACACTTAATCCGCGTTTGTAAAGGGACTGCGTGCCATGTTTCCGATGCAGATGGAATCAAAAAAGCAGTAGTGGATGCGTTGCAGCTTGCGGAAGATGAAAACACAACTTCCGACAGACAATTTACAGTAATGGAAGTTGCCTGCTTAGGATGTTGTTCCTTGGCACCCGTAATTATGATCGATGATAGAACTTATGGCAAACTGGTTCCGGAAGCAATTCCTGCTATTTTACATCAATATATAAGCGAGACATCTAATGAATAATATAATCGTAAAAGTAGGTTTGGCAAGTTGTGGTGTAGCTGCTGGGGCAAAAGAAGTATATAATGCACTAAAACAATATCTTAAAGAAAATGATAAACCTGTTACATTAAAGAAGACTGCTTGCATTGGTATGTGTTTTGAAGAACCGATCGTACAGTTTGAAGGTTCTGAACTTGGCTCCATTCATATTGGAAAAGCTCGACCAGAAACAATTATCAGTATTTTGGAAGATTATATAGCAGGAAAAGCTCCTGCTGAGAATATCATTTTAGCAGAAAAGCTACCGAGTAGACATAATGATCTTTTGGCTAATCAGCAACGCATCGTTTTACGGAATTGTGGGATAATAGACCCGGAATGTATTGAGGATTATGAAGCCCGAGATGGTTATAAAGCATTACAAAAAGCACTAAGTATGGATAGAGACGCCATCATTGACGAAATCAAAAAATCGGGTTTAAGAGGACGCGGTGGAGCTGGTTTCCCTACAGGAGTAAAATGGCAACTTTGTGCTAAAGAAGTATCCGCTAAAAAATATGTTATATGCAATGCTGATGAAGGTGATCCAGGTGCTTTTATGGATCGTAGTACTCTGGAAGGCGATCCTCATTCCGTGATTGAAGGTATGATAATTGGTGCTTATGCTATTGGTGCTAATGAAGGTTATATATACTGCCGAGCAGAATATCCAATGGCTTTGGAACATTTAAAAACTGCAATTGCCGCTGCAGAAAAAAAGAACTACCTGGGAAAAAATATATTGGGCAGTTCTTTCAGTTTTGATTTGCATATCAAGGAAGGTGCCGGTGCTTTTGTTTGTGGAGAAGAAACTGCTTTAATGCAATCCATTGAAGGTAAAAGAGGTATGCCTACTTTGCGTCCCCCATATCCTGCTGCAAAAGGACTTTGGGGAAAGCCTACCAATATTAATAATGTAGAAACCTGGGCAAATGTCCCCTGGATAATTATGCACAGTGCCAATGAATATAGAAAATATGGAACAGATAAATCACCCGGAACTAAAGTATTTGCCTTAGCAGGTAAAATTGCTGGTAGTGGATTAATAGAAGTCCCTATGGGGATCCCTCTTAAAGATATAATCTATAAGGTTGGGGGAGGAATGAAAACTTCCAAACCTTTCAAAGCTGTGCAAATGGGAGGTCCATCCGGGGGTTGTATTCCTGCCGAAAAAATTGATACCATAGTAGATTATGATTCTATCACTGCCACAGGGGCAATTATGGGTTCCGGGGGAATGGTAGTTATGGATACTGGAACTTGTATGGTTGATGTAGCCAAGTTTTTTCTAAATTTCACTCAAAATGAATCCTGTGGGAAATGTACTTTTTGCCGTATTGGAACCAAACGAATGTTAGAAATCTTAACTCGTATCACGGAAGGCAAAGGAGAATTGCAAGACCTAAACAACCTGGAAGAATTGGCAGAAAATATAATCAAGGGTTCACTTTGCGGTTTGGGACAAACAGCTCCTGATCCTGTTCTAACCACCTTGCGTTATTTTAAGGATGAATATTTAGCTCATATTGTAGATAAACGCTGTCCCGCAGGTGTTTGTACTGCTTTAATAACCTATAAAATTGATCCCAATAAATGTATCGGCTGCACTCTTTGTGCTCGAAAATGTCCCGTTTCCTGTATTTCCGGAAAGGTGAAACAGGTGCATACAATTGATTTAGAGAAATGTATCAAATGTGGAGCTTGTTTTGATGCCTGTAAATTTGAAGCGGTAGTAAAAGAATAGGAGCGGTGGAAATGATAGAAGTAATTTTAAACGGAAAAACAGTGAAAGCGGAAGCCGGAATCTCTATTCTGGAACTTTGCCAACAGCATAATATTGATATTCCTACTTTATGTAATGATGAAGAACTGAATCCTTACGGTTCCTGTTGGGTATGTTTGGTAGAAGTAAAAGGCAGAAAGGGATTTGTAACTTCCTGCGGAACTACTATTTCGGAAGGGATGGAGATAATAACCAATAGCGAAGAAATAACCCGAGCACGCAAAATGGCTTTGGAATTGCTGATTTCCAATCATTATGCAGATTGCGTTGCCCCCTGCACAATTGCCTGTCCCGATCAAGTTGATATTCAGACCTATATTTCTTTAATTGCCAATGGTAAATATCACGAAGCGGTAAAAGTAATTAAGGAAAAATTGCCGATGCCTCTTTCCATCGGAAGGATTTGTCCCGCTTTTTGTGAAAAAGAATGCCGCAGACAAATTGTGGATGAAAGTATTGCTATTCGTCAGTTAAAACGATATGCTGCCGATGTGGATAATGAAGATGTGTGGAATTATGTTCCCGAAAAGCTATCCACAAAAAACAAAAAAATAGCCATTATCGGAGCTGGACCCAGCGGACTTACCTGTGGCTATTTTCTTTCCAATTGGGGCTATGAAGTTATCATTTATGAAGCAGCTCCTCAAGCTGGAGGTTGGCTTCGTTATGGAATTCCGGAATTTCGTTTGCCGAAAGATATTCTGGATGCTGAAATTGAATTGATGTGTACTAATGGAATGCAGATTGAATATAATAAACAACTGGGTAAAGATATTTATTTGCAAAACTTGGCAGATAGTTATGATGCCGTATATCTTGCCATCGGAGCTCAAAAAGCAGTTCCAATGCCTGTGAAAGGTAGCGATTTGGATGGTTGCTTTTTAGGGGTTGATTTTTTGAAGGCACACGCCTTAGGCAATTCACCCAATTTAGGATTAAAAGTAGCCATCGTAGGAGGAGGAAATACAGCTGTTGATTGTGCCCGAACCGCTATTAGAAAGGGTTGTGAAGTTGCCGTCATTTACAGAAGAACGAAAGCTGAAATGCCTGCTGAAGCAAGTGAAATTGTTGCCTGTGAAAATGAAGGCGTGAAATTTTTCTACCTTGCCAATCCTATTGAATATATTGGTAAAGGTGGACATTTAACCAGCGTAAAAATAGAAAAAATGCGTTTAGGCGAACCTGATAAAAGCGGAAGAAAAAGACCCGAGCCCACCGGTGAATTTTTTGAACTGCCCTTCGATAGTATCATTGCTGCTATTTCCCAAGTTCCTGAGGTGGATATCTTTACGGAAGAGAAAAACTATGTTGCGGATAAAGTATTGCCCATTTCGCGTTGGCAAACGGCTATTGTAGATGAAACAACTATGTTTACAGGCTTGGAAAATGTTTTTGCCGGAGGTGATTTTAGAAGAGGTGCCGCCACTGCAATCGAAGCAATTGCCGATGGAAGAATTGCCGCTAAGGCAATAGATAACTATTTAGCAACAGGAGAGATAGTTGCAGAGCTTATTCCTTTTGACAGTAAAAAAGCTAAAAGCGTGAAAGATATCAGTCCTGCAGAGTATTCTATTTTTGAACCAAAAAAGCGGAAAGAAATGCCAGAATTACCTTTGGGAGAAGCAAAAAATAGTTTTAAGGAAGTGGAACTTGGCTTTTTGGAAGAAGATGCCATCAATGAAGCAAAACGCTGTTTGGAATGTGGTTGTTTTGTAAATGAGACCTGTTCTTTGCGAAAATATTGTACTGACTATTTAGTAAATCCAGCTCACTTTTTGGGGGGTATTAATAAGCATCCGATTGATTACAGCCATCCCTTTATTGTGCGCGATGCCAATAAGTGTATAAATTGTGGACGCTGTATTAGAACCTGTGCCGAAATTCAAGGTCCAGCAGTTTTAGGCTTTATTTATAGAGGTTTTGGAACAATGGTAGCTCCCGAATTTGGTGATTCTTTAACCAAAACCAGCTGTCTTTCCTGTGGAAAATGCATAGATGTTTGTCCGGTGGGTGCTTTAACGGAAAGAAATATGCACTATAAATTCAATCCTCATCCCAAAGATATCTCATTGCAAAATTGTGCGTTATGTGGAGTTGGTTGTGTAATTCAAACCGAAACTCAAGCAGGAACTATTACCAAAATTACTACTTCGCAAAAAGAGCCTGGTTTTAATGGTAAGAATTTATGTTTTAAAGGTCGTTTCGGCTGGCAAGGTCTTTATGACAAAGATAGATTGAATGTTCCCCTGCTAAAGCAAAATGGTTATTTTAAAGAAATTAGCTGGCAAGAAGCAGCTTCTCTTATAGCTGAAAAAATAGCATTGTGCAATTCCCAACGCTTTGAAATAAGCCCTCACATTTCTCTGGAAGAAATGCTAATGCTGCAAAGGGTTGCCGATAAATATGAAACTAAGCTTTGTGCCAATCCTGCCTTTGCTTATTTTAGCGATTCTTTCCTATCCTTAAAACCAGAAAGTGAACCCTATAAAATTCTGGAAAATTATGATGAATATGTTATTTATGGAGAATTAAATCAGGTTCTATCCTCTTTAATCCGCTTACAGCAAAGGAAAGGAAAGAAATTAGTTCTGGTAAATTATCCGGAAAGCCCTTACCGTCGTTTTGCCGATGCTAACTATGCCAATTTGCAAGAAGTTCAGGCAACCCAGAAGACACTCTTTGTCTATAATCAAAATCGGATTACTGAACAGGAGGCATATAATTTATGGTGTTTTGCCTCTAAAATAGGAACTGAGAATATACTGGTTTCTACGGATTATCGTAATCATCTGGGGTTTTTAGCTATGAAGCCGGATTTTTCTGAAAAAGTTGCTGATTTCGTTTTAGGTTGGGGTGTATATCCTGCTTTGGCTAATCAGGCAAAATTCAGCATTGCCATAATGAATTTCCAGGATGAAACTGCACCCGTGGATTTATTAATTCCGGCTCCCAGCTTTCTGGAAATAGAAGGAACTTCACTAAGTGATTTAGCGCAGATAACTAAAAGTGCCAATCCTGCTAAATCCATCGTTATCAATGAATTGATGCGTTTAATGTATAAGCTGAACTGGATTCATCCCAATAGCGCAGAAATTCCTTTCTGGAATTATGAAGCGGAGAAGTTGCTGATTAGTTTGCAAAATTATGCTCCTAATAAGTTTGAACCCTCCTTTATTAAGCCTGAGGATTTGAATAAAGGGATTAAGGTTATCCCTGCGCAGGCAGAAAAATATATTGCTGCCCTTTTTGAATTGCGCCAAAAGCCCACAAGCTTTTAATATATGTTTTTCACGCAGATTTTGCAGATAACGCAGATTGGATTTTAGTAACAAGGATTTTAGGATTTTAGGATTAAGAGGATGTAAAACAAGAGTCCGAAAGCACTTTGATAACTTGTGCCTTTATCTAACTTTTAAGTGCATATAGTTAATAATGACAATAATTTATTGTGTAGCCGGAGGACGCCTTCTCGACCCCTCGACTCCTCGACCCCTCGACCCCTCGACCTCTCGACCTCTCGACCCCTTTCCACTTTTCCACTTTCTTGCGGAGCTTCAGCGAGCTCCGGCTACACAATTTCTGCCATCACAGCATCTCTTTTGGCTTTGGATAAAGAATGTAGTTCATAGCCCAGCTCTTTATGTTTTTGCTGAAGAGCCGTTAAAATTTCGGCAGCCGAACGATTTTGCAGCATTTCTTGCCACTCTTTTTTGTGTTCTCCTTTATTCCAATACAGATTTAAAAGTTTGGCAAAGCTCTCCAATTGATGCATTTCTTCAAAAGAGAGGGCATTGGAAGATAGACATTGGTAGGGTGGCTGATGTAGCCATTTATAGTTTAATGCTATAGCTATTTCTTGCATAGATGTATCAGGCAAAATTTTTAGGATGCCCAGCTGAACTTCATCCGGAAGAGTAGCACAGACCTCATTCAAACCATTTATTATAGAGAAATAATTTTCTCCTGGCAAACCGGCAAGTAAGTCAGTATGAACTCGTAGTTTAGTTCTTTTTTTCAGTTCTCTTAAAACCCATTTTGCTTTTTCCCAATTTGATTTTCTGCCACTTTTTGCTGCAATTTCAGCACTAATTGTTTGAATGCCGATTTCCAACCGGATTCTATTTTCCGGCGCTTTTTCCAAGAGGGCAATATCCTCTTCTTCAATCAAATCGGGATAGATTTCAAAATGGACATCGCAAGGGCAATTTTGCTCGATAAAAAATTGCCAGATATAATGTGCTAACCTTTTGTTAATATTAAAACTGCGGTCAACGAATTTGATGGTTCTTGGCTCTAAAGCAATTAGGGCTTCCAGTTCTTTCTTTAGGCATTGCATATCTTTTTGATTTTCAGGATGATAGCGAAGTTCAAAGCGTTTATCTTTAGCTGAAAGACAATAGATGCAGGCAAAAGGACAGCCCCGAAATGTCTCGTAGTAAAGCAATTTGCCTTTTAGAAATTCAGCGTCACTTTGTCTATAGGGAAAAGGAATGTCTTTCAAGGGAATATGCTTTGCCTGGGTTAATTCTTCTTCTTTTAAGCAAAAGTTGTTTTCTGCCAGGTAGCGAAATTTACCTTCGCCAGCTCCTTGGATAAAGTAAAATCTATCCCGTTGCAGATAAGTGAGATTTCCCGCTTCTGGACCACCTATTACAATGATTGCTTCTGGCAAAAGTTTTACCAGCTCAGGAATTAATTCCTGCAGATAAAGACGATTCCAGATATAGGCAGAAAAACATATTACATCAGCATTTTGAACATAAATTCCATAAAGCACATCCAGCAATTGATCTTTTAAAGTCCATTCCTGCATAAATACCCTATATGGTAGATCGGCAATAACTTCCCGTAAATAGTATAAAGCCAGATTGGATTGACTCCAGCTGCTGTTTATGGCTATCATTAATATTTTCTTCATTTATCTTTACCTTTTTCTTATCTTATATTCTAAATCTGTTGGTAGTTGTCAATGAAAATGATGCAAACAAGTGGTCTTTGCTGAAGAGGATTAATTTTAATAGTCTGCTATCTGGTTGAAACTTAAAATGATACTGCAATTCCTTTGCTAACAACCCGTCCTCCTCTCCTGCTCCACTCCTCCTCCACCCATCGTTTAGGAGGAGAGAAGATGGGGTGGATGACAAGCTGTATATTGATAACTTGCAAGCGAAATTAAGCAGAGGGCTAAACAATTTTTTTATATGTTGTAAATTTTCCTGGCGTAAGTAAATCTCAATGGTTTTGCCTTAGCGATCTAGTGATGCTTTTTATATTGAAGAATAATCCGCTATATATGAGAAGCGTGATTATGGCACATTTTACTGTAAGTGTAAAATATGGAATTTCAATAACTGATTGTATCGCAATGCATACTGGATATAGAAAAGCCACTTGAAAGCGAAAACTGATGAAATACTTTTGTTGACAGATATAACGCACTTTTATAACATTATTTTTAAGAGGTAAAGAATTTATGATTTGGAACCACGATGGCCAAATATTATAACCAAAAGTATTGGGTTTTAGGAGGTATTATGAAACAAGAAATAACACGCAAAATGGTTGAGATGGCACTTATACTAAAAGAATTCAATGGAAAGACGGAGCAAACTGTCGTTCCTCAAGAAAAATCAAAACTTAGTAAGGTTTTTAAGCATGTATATTGCTGTAATTACGAAATGAATGTTCTTAAATGTGTAAAAAAAGATTCATATTACCGTGATTTGCTGAAAGGTCATGGTGGAGAATTAAGGAGCAGTAAAATAGGTTCTGCCCCTAAGTTTAATTCTATTATATCTTCAGCTGCCTTAGTAGTAAATACATTTGCCCCATGGAAGGATCATCTGGGTGACCTTACTGTAGAAGTCAATGGTAATGCTTTCTCTAATTTTATTTCAATGGAATTTGAGTATATAGCAAAAACAAAAAATAATAGTTTTCCAAACTTAGATGTGTGGTTAGAGAATAATACAGAAGTTCTGGCAATAGAATGTAAATTCTGTGAGTTTTTAGGGAATAATAACTATAAAAAGCTACAAGGGTCTTATAGAAATATAATTAAACAAGAAGGTTATACTGGTACATGGATAGACATTATTAATGCAGTAACGGATTCAAGTGGAAAAGGGATTTACCAATATTTTGATGTGGTTCAGATCATCAAACACTATTTTGGAATAATAAACTGCAATAAACCAGAAAAAAATCTCATTTACCTTTATTGGCATCCTGAAAACAAGGACTGGAACAAGATTCATCCTTACGATGTTCTTGAAAAGGAGTTGGAAGATTTTTCGCAGAAAGTATCAGGTGCTACTGATGTGCACTTCTATTATTTGAACTTTAATGATCTTTGGAATCAATGGGAATCTAATCAAAAAGAACATATTGATATGTTACGCGATAAGTACTCTGTGTGCATAAACCCTGAGGAGGATTGATGAGTTTTGTGCATTTACATATTCACAGCGAATACAGCTGGTTGGATGGTGCATGCTTTATTGATGATTTGGTGCAAAAAGCAGTGCAATATAAAATGCCGGCAGTGGCTATCACGGATCGAAATAGTTTGGCTGGAGCATCTCGTTTATGGCATCAGTGCATTAAAGCAGGCATCAAACCGATAATCGGTTTGGAGATGGCAGTTTGGAATGATGAAGGTGACGACAGAGTTTTTTCAGTGATCCTACTGGCTAAGAATGGCTCTGGATATGATAATCTCTGCCGTCTGGTCACTTTGGCTTATATAAATGATCCGAATGCTCCCAGAATTACAAAAAGCCAGTTAAAAGATAATGCGCAGAATTTGATCTGTCTTTCTTTCAGTGTGGTGGGAGAGCTTTGCACTTTACTGTTAGAAGGCAAAGAAGCGGAAGCCAGGCAGGTTTCAGATTGGTATTATGAGGTCTTTGGTGAGGATTACTATTACGAAATCCAAAACCATAATTTACCTTCCGAAGCGCTTGCTATGTATAAACTTATGAATCTGGCTTATGAAACAAATATACCTATGGTGCTCACCAATGATTGCCACTATTTGGAACGCAGAGATTCCATTTCTATCGATGCTTTGAATTGTATCAGGAAAGGAATCGATTTCAGCCATCCAGATGCCAAACGCTTTGCTTGCAATGAGTATTACTTCAAAACTCCTAAGGAAATGAAATCGCTCTTTGATTTTCCTCGCCAGCTAAGCAAAAATACCTTGGAAATAGCCAACAAAATTAATGTGACAGATGGCTATATACCTATTTATGATGGTGATTTATCGGTTCAAAGAGTGGTGGATGCGCTAAGCAGTTATTCAACCTCTATGAAGATCAAATCCGAACCCAATAGCAAGCATATAACGGTTTCTTTGATGGATAACAAGCTAAACGATGTATTGGAGCATCTTCGTAAGCAACTTTCGGACTTTAACTTAATGCCCTTTACTGAGTATGAATCTTGGACGCCCATCAGTATCTATTCTGCTATTTTAAAGACGATGAAAGTGCCCAAAACGAAGATCAAAGAACTCTGCGATTTGATCCCTTCCGGGGTCAATTCACTTTTTGAAGCCGTCTTGATTAACACAGAATTTTCCTGCTTTTCCAGTGAGGACTATGTTTGTCGGCTATCTGCCGTCATAGCGGATAAACTGATTAGCACATTCAGAGAAGAAAAATCAGCAAAACAAAAGTATGTTTTAATCCCCAAAAGAATGTCCATTCCTATTGTTCGAGATAATGATGGGAACGCAAGATGTCAGTATGATTTCAACTTTATTAACCAGATTTGCCTTATCAGTTTGGAGTTTACATAATAAGTTTGAAGGCAGTAATCCAACTGGATATAAAGGTGCTTAGAATTGCACAATACTTGCTTTTGTTGTTACAAAGCTAAGCAATTCTTGATTTTGAATAAAGAAGATAAAAGAGATGGTAGTGTCTAAAAGGTTGGCATAAAAGAGAAACGGGAAAGCCAATTGGATTTGTGCAACAAATTTATTAGGAATCCCATATTATATTTTCGACCACTTAAAGTATAATATGGAAATTCATATTATATTTTTAACCAACCAAAGTATAATATGGGTTTTATTGAAGCAGATTCACCGCAGGAAGATCTGGCTACTTTACATACAAACTTTTGTAATGAACACAGTTTTGACAGTAAAGGGTATTGGTACCAATCTAATAGAGATTATAAATGCCACTAAGCCAAAAAAGGTACAAGAAAAGAATATCAGGTTATTGATTGCCGATAAGACCATTCCTGTTATCCCTCCAATTTTGGTTGATATATATGCAGCTGATTGGAAAGGATAAAAAGGGGGGATACTTTTTACCTTTACCACCCACTTTTTATAAAAACCCAACCTTTACCACCCAACTGTTTACACAATTTAGGTTGACGAAATACCCTTGTTCAATTATGATGCAAGAAAAAGAAAGATATTGTATTAATATGAAATATAAGGAGTTATCCAATGGCAAAACAAACCAAAGCCACTATGGATGGTAATACTGCAGCGGCGCATATTGCTTATGCATTTGCTGAAGTAGCTGCCATTTATCCAATTACCCCCTCTTCCACAATGGGTGAGCTTGTTGATGCTTGGGCATCAGAAGGCAGAAAAAATATTAACGACACCAAAGTAGATGTTATTGAAATGCAAAGTGAAGCTGGAGCTGCAGGAGCAGTTCATGGTTCTCTCTCAGCAGGTGCGGTTACAACAACTTTTACTGCTTCGCAAGGTTTAATGTTGATGTTACCCAATATGCATAAGATTGCCGGTGAGATGTTACCAACTGTTTTTTATGTAACAGCCAGGTCTCTGGCAGCTCAATCTCTATCTATTTTTGGCGATCATAGTGATATAATGAGTGCTCGCAATACAGGTTTTGCTTTTATTGCTTGTAATAGTGTTCAGGAAGTAATGGATTTGGGTTTGGTAGCACAACTTGCTACAATGAAAACCCGGATACCTTTTGTGGTCTTTTTTGATGGTTTCAGAACCAGCCACGAACTGCAAAAAATAGATGTTATTGATTATGAAACGATTGCTGAATTGAATGATCCTGCTTTAGTAGAAGAATTTCGCAAAAATGCTTTAAGTCCTGATAGGCCACGGATGAAGGTTGGTCAGGAAGGACCCGATGTATATTTTCAGGGTAGAGAAACCAGCAATTTATATTATGCCAAGGCACCTGAAATTATAGCTGAAACGATGGAGCAGGTAGCTGCCAAAACAGGACGTAGCTATAAGCTATTTGATTATGCCGGTCATCCGGAAGCAGAAGACATCATTGTTGCTATGGGAAGCAGCTGTGAGACTATTCAGGAAACCATTGAATGGCTGAACGCCAATCGCGGCATGAAATTAGGTTTAGTAAAAGTACATGTTTACCGTCCTTTTAATGTGGAAAACTTTTTAGCGGCAATTCCCAAAAGCGTAAAGAGAATTGCTGTTTTAGACAGAACGAAAGAACCTGGTTCTATTGGTGAACCTCTTTATCTGGATGTTGTGTCTGCAGTGAAAAACCGTCCTGATACTTATGTTATCGGAGGCCGATATGGTTTATCCAGTAAAGAATTTACCCCCTCTATGGTTCTTGCTGTTTATAAGCACTTGGCAAACAAAGGATTCCACGGTTTTACAGTAGGTATTGATGATGATGTATCTCATCTCTCTTTACCGATTGAGGAAGTTATCAATACTGTTCCCAAGGGCACTATCTCTTGCAAATTCTGGGGTTTAGGTTCAGATGGAACAGTAGGCGCGAACAAAAACAGCATCAAAATTATTGGTGATCATACCGATATGTATGCGCAGGGCTATTTTCAATATGACAGCAAAAAAAGCGGCGGTATCACTCGTAGCCATTTGCGTTTTGGTAAAACCCCTATTCACAGCCAATATCTGGTAGCTCAGGAGGACTTTGTAGCCTGCCATAATCAAGCATTTATCGGACGCTTTGATTTACTGGGTGGAATAAAAGAAAATGGTGTCTTCTTGCTAAATTCCAATTGGAGCAGAGATGAAGCGTTCTATAATTTAACCCGTCCGATGCAGGAAACTATAATCAATAAGAATATCAGATTTTACAATATTGATGGGTTAAAGATTGCAGAAGAAGTAGGTTTGGGGGGAAGAATTAATACTACTATGCAAACTGCGTTCTTCCTTATTTCAGGTGTTTTAGAACGCAATGAAGCCATAAAATTAATTAAAGAATCCATCAAAAAGACCTACACCCGTAAAGGTGAAGATATTGTTCAGATGAATTTGGAAGCTGTAGATAGGGTGAATGAGGCTTTAGTGGAAATTGAAGTTCCGAAAACCTTACCGGATAAATATATGCCACTGAAGAAATTGGTACCCGAAGATGCTGATGACTTTATCTTAAATGTAATTGAACCTGTAATGCGCGAGCAAGGAGATCAAGTAAAAGTTAGCCAAATGCCTCTTGATGGTTATGTAGAGACCGGAACTGCCAAACTGGAAAAAAGAAGAGTTGCACCCTCTGTTCCCCATTGGCTGCCGGAAAAATGTATTCAGTGTAATCAGTGTTCATTTGTTTGTCCCCATGCTGCAATTCGGGCTAAATTAGTAAAAGAAGAAGATTTAACTAATAAACCTTCCAGCTTCAATACTTTAAAAGCAACCGGTGCACCCGGCTATGAATATAAGGTTCAAGTTTATATTGATGATTGCCAAAGCTGTAAGGTTTGCGTAAATGAATGTCCCAAAGGCGCTTTGGTAATGAGCCCAATTGATGAAGAGCGGGAGAAGGGTGAACAATCAAATTACGAATACTTCGAAACCCTACCAACCGATGTTCTTGCCAATTTTAAAGAAGCAACTGTTAAAGGTAGCCAGTTTAAACAACCTTTATTAGAATTCTCAGGTGCCTGTGCAGGTTGTGGAGAAACACCTTATATCAAGCTATTAACTCAGCTCTTTGGTGATAGAATGATTATTGCTAACGCCACTGGCTGTTCCAGTATCTGGGGTGGAACTTTTCCCACAATTCCTTATTGCAAAAATAAGGACGGCAGAGGTCCTGCCTGGGCGAATAGCTTATTTGAAGATAATGCAGAATATGGCTTTGGAATGCGCTTGGCAATTCGTTCACACCGTAAGCTTTTACAAAAAGCAATGCAGGAACTGTTGGATAAGAATATTAACGAAGAGCTGAAAACTGCACTTCAATATTCACTTGATAATTGGGATAAAGTGGATGAGCTGGCAAAAGCCAATGCCGATAAAATTAGAGCTCTCCTTCCTAAGGCAATAGAAACTGCCTGTGAGGGCTGTAAAAAACTGCTAAAAAAAGTTCAGGAACTTCAGGATTACCTCATTGATAAATCAATTTGGGCAATCGGAGGTGACGGATGGGCTTATGATATAGGTTATGGAGGTTTAGATCATACCCTGGCTTTAAATCAGAACATCAATGTATTCGTGTTGGATACGGAAGTTTATTCCAATACTGGAGGTCAGGCAAGTAAATCTACTCCGATTGGTTCGATAGCTCGTTTTGCCGAATCTGGTAAAAACACAAATAAAAAAGATCTCGGAATGATGTTTATGAGCTATGGTTATGTGTATGTTGCTTCTATTGCTATGGGTGCTAATAAAAATCAAGCACTGCAAGCAATTAAAGAGGCAGAAGCATATCCCGGACCTTCTATTGTTATTGCCTATGCGCCATGTATCAATCATGGTTTCGATATGAGCTATAGCCAGAAACATCAAAAATTAGCTGTGGATGCAGGTTACTGGCTATTATATCGCTATAATCCACTTAACAAATTGGAAGGTAAAAATCCGCTAACCTTGGATAGTAAAGAACCAACCGTATCGGTGCAGGAATTCTTGGAATCCGAAAATCGCTATGCAAGATTGCAAAAGATCTTTCCGGAACGAGCTAAAAACCTTAATGAAAGTGCAGCAGTGTTCTTTAAAGAAAGATACGAAACTTATAAAAAATTAACTCAACAATAAAATAACAAGGTTGACTTCCTCGTCATTCATTGGAAACCTAAGTTCTGGTTAAAGTGCAAGTTAGCCATAACTGAGAAGTTAGGTTGAAAGTGAAATGACGAGGATGTCTTTATTCCAGGAAAGTTGATGTCCTCGTCAACCCACTATATACATACTATCAAGCTTATATGAAAGTTAGCAGCAGCCACCTAATTTGGCTGTGAGAGGAACGACAGAATGTCTTTATTGCAGATTAATACCTTATCCAGATATACAAAGAAGAGAGGATTACAGATTCAAGAGCAAAGAGAACGCCTATCTTAGTATAATCCATAAAGCTTATTTTATAACCGTTACGATTTGCAATTCCCACAGCTACAATATTCGCTGAGGCACCAACTAATGTTCCATTTCCTCCCAAACAGGTTCCTAAGGATAGAGCCCACCAAAGAGGTTTAATTTGAACAGGGTCTGTAATAACTTCTCCTATGCGTTCGATCATAGGTATCATAGCTGCTACAAAAGGTATATTATCAACAAAGGCAGAAAAAATGCCAGACAGCCAAAGAATGACCATAGAAGTAGTTTTCGGTTCTCCATTTGTTACAGATATCACACCTTGGGCTAATAAATCAATAAAGCCGGTATGCACCAAACCCTCTACAATCATAAAAAGGCCAATGAAGAAAAAGATGGTAATCCAATCTATATCATTAAGGATAATTGTTTCCACCTTTTTCCTACTCCCCACAAAAACAAGTATAAGACCTGCAGCCATAGCGATAGTAGCGTTTTCCAGGTGCAAAGGTTTTTGGAAAATAAAGGCCAGTAGCATTAAACCTACAACGCTAAGAGTAATCCACAAAAGTTTATGGTTTGTTATTAAATTCTTATCGTTATATTCCATTATCTTGGCTCGCCGTTCATTACTTACACGCATTTTCCCTCTGTATAAAAGCCAAATTAAACCCAGGCTGAAAGCTACAATTATCAAGATTATAGGAGTTAAATTCAAAACAAAATCCACAAAGGTAAATTTTGTGGCGCTGGCGATTAGAATATTAGGTGGATCACCAATCATTGTTGCTGCTCCACCCATATTAGAAGCAACAACCATAGTGATGATAAAAGGAACGGGAGTTATTTTCAGTTCTTCCGAAATTAACAACACAATCGGAATCAAAATCATTATCGTCGTAACACTGCCTAAAATAGCAGAGATAAGCGCAGTAGCCATAAACATCAAAGCCATAATTTTCAGTGGACTTCCCTTGGCTATTTTTGCTGTCTTAATAGCGATATACATAAACATTCCCGTTTCTCGCATCACGGAAATAGTAAGCATCATTCCTATCAGAAAGAATATTACATTCCAGTCAATTGCAGAGAAGGCAATGGTTTGGTCTACCACTCCCAAAACAATGATAACAAAACCACCAATCAGCGCAGCAAGCATTTTGTTTACCCACTCCGTGATGATGCAAAGATAAGTAACGATAAAGACCAATAAAGCAATAATCATTAACAACATTATTTACACCGCTATAACCTTTGTTAAAATATCCATTGCCGTAACCAAGCCTACAAGTTTTCCCTCTTTTACTACGGATAGATATCGTTTTTTATTAGTGAACATTAAGAACACCGCTTCGATTATAGATGTTTCTGGGGAAAGAGTTTTCTCGTCTGTAGCCATTATATCGTTAACTAATAGCAGGTCTTGTTTTTCTAAAAGGTTTTCCAAGGGTTCGTAAGAAGCAAGAAAGCTTAAATCATCCAGCATCATAACAAAATCAGGAATCCCAACTTTAAGTAGATTTAGGATATTTACTTCTCCTATATATTTTCCTGTTGCATCCACTACAGGCATACCAGCCACTCTGTACATACACATTAAATTGATCAGTTCGCGCAAAGTGTTTTCTGGGTGAACAGCTATTGGCTTTTGAACCATAATATCGGCAATAGTAACATCTTTTTTCACTTCCACTTCTTTCTTTTTTAGATATTGGATAACGCTATGTCCATCACCTGTGTTATGAAGATCAGCTACAGCTTCTTTATCATTAGATAACTTTAGTAAAGCAGCCACTATATTCAGATAGAGCTTGGAACTTGTTTTATCAGTTATAATAAGCACCACCCAAGAGACTTTAATTCCATTATAATCCAAGGGGTTCTGCAGAAAAGCCATAGCTATCAAAGTATCGTTGAAATTTTCCATCCTAATATGAGGGATAGCTATTCCTGTAGAATAAGCTGGAGAAACTTCTTCATCCCGCTGTAATATTAGCTCCATAAGTTTAGACCCGCAAATAGGTAATTTATATTGACTGCAAAGGCGGTCAACTAAAATCTGGTACAGCTGTTCTTTAGTTAATACCCTATTTTCAAACAGGATATTACGGGGCTCTAGAAAGCTTGCTAACAACATTTAGCACCTCATAATATATATAATTTGTGTCCTTTTTAATACCATATTGATTTTAGTCAATAGTTATTATGTAGAAACCTGATAATTGGTGTAATTAGAATTATACTTTACATTTGTAATGCAGGTTTCGCCTTTGCTACTTGATTTGTTAACCTATTAATCTGTGAAATGGAAACTGAACAAGAGTGTTTTCTTTTTGAAGTGCGAGGGAAAAATAATTCTTTACACGATATAGCTTTCAATTATTATAGTATTTAGCGGATACGATACGCATTATTTTCTTAAGAAAATGTTGTAATATGCTGTAAATCTGTTAGTTTCGTACCAGAATAAGATACAAATAAATAAAAAAGATAAAGGCAAAAAAATGAACAAGAACTGGTTAATACCTGCACCTCCAGGTAAAGAACTACTTTCCGATATTGAAAAGTTGGGAATGGAATTAAAGCTACCGCGTTTGGTAGCTGAATTATTGTATCGTAAAGGGATTAAGACCTCTTCAGAGGCACAAGAATTCTTTAATCCTTCTATGGAAAATTTATATGATCCTTTTCTCTTTCCGGATATGGAAAAAGCCGTGCAACGGATTTTGAAAGCCATAGATAACAAAGAGAAGATAACGATTTATGGCGATTATGATGTTGATGGCACAACTGCTACTGCCTTATTATATTTAGGTTTGAAACGCATTGGTGCCAATATTGATTTTTATATCCCCCATCGAATGATAGATGGTTATGGTTTATCCTTAACCAGTTTAGATACTTTAAGGGAAAATGGTTCTTCACTCATTATTAGTGTAGATTGTGGAGTGAATGCTATTGAAGAGATCAACGCCATAAATTCTATGGGGATGGAAATAATAATTACAGATCATCACAACCCCAAAGATGAGCTTCCTCCTGCTTTTGCTATTATTAATCCCAAACTAGTTGGAATGAAATATCCTTATGAACATCTTGCTGGAGTTGGAGTTGCTTACAAATTGCTGATAGCCATATATATGAAACTGGGAATTGATACTGCAGAAAACAAGCTTAAGTATATGGATCTTGTAGCAGTTGGAACTATAGCCGATATTGTTCCTCTCAATTCCGAAAATCGAATTTTTGCTTCAATTGGGCTTCAGCACTTAATTGAGAAAAAGAACCTGGGCTTAAATGCTTTGATTCAAATTTCCGGCTTAAATCAAAAAAATCTGGATACCAGCGATATAGTGTTTGGTATTGCACCCAGAATCAATGCAGCCGGCAGAATGGGAAGTGCCTCTGTTTCTGTAGAATTGTTGATTTCTACCGATGAGGCAAAAAGTATGGAACTGGCTGAAATTATTGAACATCAAAACTCTTTACGCCAGCAGGAAGATCAAAAGACCTTTCAGGAGGCCTGTGAGATTATTGAAAAAAAATACAAAGATATGCAGCAGACATCTTGTATGGTTATTTCTTCCGATGATTGGCATCCTGGGGTAATTGGAATTGTCGCTTCCAAACTAGTGGAAAAATATTATCGACCAGTAATAATGATTTCATTCAAAGATGGTTTTGGTAGTGGTTCTGGACGTAGTGTAGCCGATTTTGATCTTTTTGAGGCACTGAAACAAACAGAGCATAATCTACACAGTTTTGGTGGGCATAAATATGCCGTAGGTTTAACTGTATATCAAGAATACCTTGATCGTTTTGAAAATGAATTAACCAGATATGTGGCTGATCATTTACGCTTAGAACAAATTCAGCCCCCACTACAGATTGATGCGGAAATTGAGCTATACGATATAAACACTATGCTGCTTGATGCCTTAGATCTTTTTGCACCTTATGGTCCAGATAATACTCGTCCAGTTTTTATGACGAAGAATGTTACCATTGCCAGTTATCCTTATAATGTAGGGCGTAATCATCTGAAACTAAAAGTAGTTAAGGATGGTATTAATTTTGATTTGATTGGTTATAATATGGGTGATTATCTACCTCTACTAAGAAAAGCTGGTAAGCTGAATATTGCCTATACTCTTGAGTATAATCGCTTTGGTAATAATGTAACCATTCAGGGTAAGTTAAGAGATTTACAAATTATGAAGGATTAGCCTTATGAAACAGCTTCTATTTTTAGCCCTTATTTTGGCTTATGCTATTATGCTATTTACCCTTTTTGCCTGTTCTGGAATTAACCCCCAGCCTCCAATGAATATTGAACAGTTCAGTTTGATCAATACGATCCCCCTGGGTATGCAAACGGATAAAATTCTGTATCATTCACAAAGCAATACGCTCTATGCAATGAGTGTAAAAAATCAGGAAATATATATCTTTCAGGATGGAGAACTGAAAAATGTTTTAGGTGGTTTAGGCAGTTCTAAAGTAAACTTTCAATATCTGGCTGATATGGCTTTGGGAACTGATAATAGTTTATATGTGTTAGATTCCTCTACCAAGAGTGTTAAGAAATTTATTTCGGACGGTAAACCTTCAGGCAGTATTGAGTTAAAAGGAAGCGTTCAACCAAAATGCCTATGCATATATCAAGAACAAGAAATGTTCATTTTCGATTCTGCAAGTGGGGAAATAATTAACTATTCAGGAATTGATGGCACCGAACAAAATCGTTTCGGCAGATTTCAATTGCAGCAGATCAATTCACTCTCCTGCAATCATGATTATTTAATCGCCTACGATAAAGATAACAATCTTAGCCATATCTTTTCCTTGTTAGGCCAATTTGTAAAAGATGAACCCGGGCAGGTTGTTTATGATATGTTCAATAACGGCATTTGTTATAATGAAGGAATGTTGAAGTGTTTGAACAGTCCCGCCTATTTACCCTTAACCGAAGATAAAGTACTAATATTTATTCATAATAATATCTTAGCGTTACACCAAGGTGAAGAAGTCCGCATTTTAAAAATAGTCTATTCGCAGGTGGAATAAATGCCTCCTTTACTTTGGGTTTTATTTTCGGCTTTATTGCTTTCGCTATCGCGTTTACCTTTACATTTAGGTTGGCTGGCATTTACAGGTTGGATACCCTTACTTTATGTATTAGAGAGCAGAAAAGTGAAGTTATGGCAAGCAGCGATGATTTTTTCCCTCGTTTATATTGGCGTTGTTATGTATTGGATAGCGGGAGTAACTTTTTTGGGGTTAATTGGTATCTGTATCTTTTATTTTCTATTTTACTGGCTATGCTTCTATGCAATTAATAGAATTAGTAGAGTATCTGGATATCTTTTTTACCCGGGGTTTATTTTGGTAATGCTTAGTTTTGAATATCTCCAAAATTTTGGTGAAACCAGATTTCCCTGGTTTAATAATGCTTATTCGCTCTCCGATTATACTGTTTTAATTCAGGCAGCAGATTTGGGAGGAGTAATTCTGATTTCTCTTCTGATTTTGGTGATTAATGTTCTGCTTTATGAAGTTTTAATTAAAAAAAATCGGAGAGGACTACTTTATCTTGTCGGCATCTTTATTCTCTGGATTGGTTATGGAATTTATTGTTTACATTCATTACCTATGCAAAAGCAGGAACCCAAAATAGCTATTATGCAACCTTCTATTCCTCAAGAAGAAAAATGGGATGAAGAAGCTTATCAGCAAATTTTGCATCGTTATGATACTCTTTGTGCTAAAGCAGCCGAAGATTCTACCAAACTAATCATTTTCCCAGAAGCAGCAATACCTGTCTATTTAATGTATGATAATTATGCCAAAACCTATTTAAGAGAGCTGATGCAGAAATACAATCTGGAGATCTTTACTGGATTCCCGCATTTTACTTTAGCTCCCGATAATCACATTAACGATGAATTATATTACAATGCCGCAGCCCTTTTCAAACCCGATGGATCCATTTCTGAATTGTACTATAAGAATATCTTGGTGCCTGTAGGAGAGCGAATGTTATGGCTGAATTTATTTCCGTTTCTCTGGAAACTGCAATTTGGCCAAGCCAACTGGGAATTTGGAAATGGGCCTGCTTACTATCAAACGGACAGTTTAGAATTTTCTCCGTCCATTTGTTACGAGCTTGCTTTTGCAGAGTTCCATCAAAAAATGGCTATTAGGAAAGATAAGGACACCGGCAGCTATAAAAAAACTGATTTCTTAGTTAATATTACTAATGATGCCTGGTTTGGCACTTCCTACGGACCCTGGCTGCATTCTGTTATGGCAAAATTTCGTGCTGTGGAAAACAGAATCCAAATTTATCGCAGTGCTAATACAGGTATTTCTTTAATTGTAGACCCCTTTGGTCGCATTTTAACTAAAGCAGGTCTCTTTGAAATAACTAACCTGTATGCACCGCTTATTATTTGCCCCAAAATACCAGTTTACCGTTATATATATTGGTATCCGTGGATTTTTGTAATTCTGGTGGCAGGACTTTTCATCTACAGCTTCCTTAAAAAAGAAGCTTAAAAAGTGAGGTCTTATGAAAAAATATTACTATACTATCGGGGAAGTGAGTAATCTATTAAATGTTAAGCCACATGTTATCCGTTATTGGGAAAGTGAATTTCCCTGGATAAAACCTAAAAAGAATTCAGGACGCATTCGCAAATATAGTGAAAAACAGGTACTATTATTGCGTAAAATTTATGATTTATTGTATAATCAGCGCTATACAATTGAAGGCGCAAGGCAAAAAATTAAACAGGAACGAACTACTATTCAGGAAATTGCCAAAGATGCTCTTGACGAATCTTCCACTTCGATAAACGAAGTATCTGGTATGAAACCTGAAATTAAAGAAGTACTACTGGATTTGAAAAATGATTTAACCCAGATCCAGCAGACCTGTAAAAAATATACACAGGATAAAAAATGAACTTTCAAGATATCATTCTTACACTGCAAGATTATTGGGCAAAAAAGGGTTGCTGCCTAATTCAGCCCTACGATTTAGAAATGGGAGCAGGGACCTTTCATCCTTCCACTTTTTTTGGAACTTTAGGGAAAAAACCCTGTGCTATTGCTTATCCGCAACCATGTCGCAGACCTAAAGACGGTCGTTATGGAGAAAATCCTAATCGCTTTCAACACTATTATCAGTTTCAAGTGATTATCAAACCCATTCCTGATGATATTCAAAATCTATATTTAAAAAGTTTAGCTGCTATTGGTATCGAGATAGAAAAACACGATATCAGATTTGTTGAAGACGATTGGGAGTCACCAACTTTAGGCGCTTGGGGTTTGGGTTGGGAAGTTTGGTTGGATGGAATGGAAATTTCTCAATTTACTTATTTTCAACAGGTTGGAGGCATAGATGTCTTTCCTGTTAGTGTTGAACTTACTTATGGTTTAGAACGGCTAGCTATGTACATTCAAAATGTAGATGATTATAGAATGCTGGCTTGGAATGAAACCACAAAATATGCAGAACTTTTTTATGAGCGGGAAAAAGAGTATAGTGCATACAACTTCGAATTGGCAAATACCAAATTGTTGTTTCAGCTTTTTCAGGATTATGAAACAGAGTGTAATGCTTTGCTAAGTAAACAACTGGTTTACCCTGCCTATGATATGTTACTTCACTGTTCCCATACTTTTAATTTATTAGAAGCAAGAGGAGTGATAAGTGTTACAGAACGTGCTTCCTATATCTCCCGCATCAGAAATATGGCTCGCGCCTGTGCAAACAATTATTTGAACAAAATTAACAATAACCAAGAGGAATAGCTATGAATAAAGATTTCTCTAATGTAATGAGCACTTTAACTGGGATTCAGGATTCTCTTTTACAGGTGGCTGTTTATACGGATTTTCAACCTCAATGTGTAATCATTCTGGAAGAAGACCCTCCAGACCTTTTGGAATCACTTGATTCCTTAAAGAATTATACCATAAAGAGAAAATTGCGTTTCCCTTTATTGATCAACCGTAATTTTGCGGAAAGCTCTTTGGATTCATACCCTTTGGAATTTCTGGATATCGTTTCCAGCAATTACGAGAATCTTTTCGTTAAAAAAGATCTCCTAAAAACACTTAAATTTGATCCAGTAAACCTGCGTTTACAAATGGAACGCGAAATTAAAAGCAAATGGTTGCTTACTCGTTTGTCCTATCTGGAAATGAAAACCGACTCCAAAAAGATGGCTAATATTATTGCCTTAACTCTCACAAACATTCTGCCAGTATTAAAAGGGATTTGTTATTTGAAAGATGGCTCTGCCCCTCCCCAATATGATGCCGCTGTAGAAAGAGCAACAAATATTACCGATATCGAGTTTGATACAATATTTTCTTGGATAGCTAACAAGAAGGTAAGCTTAGAAAATGTTAAACAGTATCTTGCCATTTTAGAAAGCCTTATGCAGTACTTGGAAATGATAGATAAATGATTTACAGCGATACCTATCTGGGAAATTCTAATTTTCCTATCCTTGCTTTTGCCATCCATAATGGCCATTATTTGCCAGAAGAACTTCTCCAGGGTTGTGGAATTTCCGAAGATACCAGATTACGAGAAGAAGACCCATATACAAGTATTTTCGCAGAAACCTTTCCAAATAGAATTGTTGTTCAAACCAGTCGCTTTGCCGTAGATTTGAACCGTTCTCCAGAAAAAGCTGTTTACCAAAAACCAGAAGATGCCTGGGGCTTACAAGTGAGAAAACATCCTGTGCCAGAAAAACTTAATGAAATGCTTATTAAAGCTTATGAAGCATTTTATAGAACTGCCCACTATCAAATTGAACGCTTACTACATAACAACCCTAAACTGATTATTTTAGATTTACATAGCTATAATCATCGCAGAGGTGGACCAAATGCAGCTCCAGACCCTCAAAACGAAAATCCCGATATTATTTTGGGAAGAAATAATCTGCCAGAGAGCAAATATCAAACAATAGAAAAATTGCGTCTACTGATCGATAACAAACCCTGTGTAGATTCAAAACTGGATTGCCGCTGTGATGTTAAATTCTCAGGTGGATATTTTTCTCGTTGGATAAACAGTACTTTTGGTGATAAAGTAATCTGCGTTGCTGTAGAATTTAAAAAAATCTTTATGGATGAATGGACAGGAGAATTAAACTTATCCGCCTGCTTGCAGTTGAAAGAGATATTTCATAATGCTGTTTTAGAATGGATGGAACAGGTTAATGGATGAATAAGTGATAGGTTTTTAATGAGGTTATAAATAGTTATATCTTTTTTGTGTGATGGACTTATGCATTTAGTGCTAAAGTAATCACTACCAACATCGTAACCCACTAAATCTCTATAAGCTAAAGAAAATATAACTGCAGGAAACACATTTTTCTCCTTTAGCCACACTCCATATAATTAATGGAAAGGCCGTTGCTGATTTATATCTTCTTGTATTATATACTAATAGAAAAATAGAGAGAGCGGTTGCCATTTAGCCAAGATTGTTGCATTTCCGTTTTACACTGAAACAAATTCCCTTTATAGCTTAGCACAATAAAAAATATGTTCTCATCACTTGCTGTGGCTATAGTTCCCGAGGGATTTTCTGTATATTCATCAGGTATAATAAGCATATTTAAGGTCTGCCAAGTTTTTATTCCTGTAGAAATAGCAACTCGCTTTTGGCTGTAGCGAAAGGCGTTTTCCCAATAGAAGCTATTTTTATGAAGTTCCATTTTATCTTCATAGTGGTAACGGCAGAGCAAGGTAAAATCCATATTTTCGTTCAGTTCCTGCCTAACCTTTAGACGAAAACGATAATGGACAGGGAGGGTAGTAATATAACTACTATCGTTTTCTGATATAATTTCTTTATCCAATCTGGTCAATTGCAGATTTATCGCTGTTGAAGAAGGTTTCAAAGAAAGGTTTATTATACTGCGGGAATTCCAAACTGGACTTTTCAGGCAATTATTTTTCCTGATTAGGGCATAGCGCAAGTCCAAATACACTATTTTATGTGGCTGATAATTCAGATTCCAGTTAATTTCTTGGCTTTCTCCCTTACTACTTAAAAGATATGGTTTGGCAGCATAAACTGGTAATTGATTTCCCTGGCGATAGGCATAGCTAATTTCTTGAGCAATATTATGATAGCTGAATTGTGAAGTTGTCTGCAAGGCGAGGTCTTTTTCCAGATAAGCAAGCTCAGTAGCTATCGTAATATTTTCCCTATTCATTTTGGTAGAAAAGGCATAAACTTGCATTTTTTTTGCCATAAGTGAATCTACAAAGTTTCTATCGTAGTTTTGTTCATATACCAAAATGCCAAATTGGCTATTATTCATTTGATATTCCAATCCCCCAGCAAGGATATTCTCTTGCACTACAGGGCTTTCAGAATGGATTGTTTTATACAGAGAGTTTATTTTATTCTCTTTTAAGGAAGCATTGCGTTTTCGTCCCGAACCCATAAAAAATAAGGATACACTATTTATCCGCACAATCGTTGCCGCTCCAAAAGGTGAATAGTATACTGGATGAGCAGGTCTATTAACAGTAAAAAGAGTTTTTTCTCCGCTTTTTTTTAATACTGTTCCCAATCCGAAAGCTGGACGATAGGAACCGAAATATATTTCGGAACGGTTATTTTTTGAGGGTAAACGGGACAGCTGAAAATTAGCATCTAATTCTGAACTTTCTTTAAAATAAAGGTTTAGATTCAAGCATAGTTCTTTTTGCTGTAACCGAAAATTAGTAAGGCAATTCTCTGAATATTTTAATCTGTTATTCAGTCCAAAGTTATATTTCCCGTCCTCTATTTCTGAATATAATAGATTCAACCAGTTGTCTTCAAGATTTTCTGTATCTAATTCTGGAATTTCTTCAACTTCAGCAAATAGGAAAAGACAACAAACTAACAGTAGGAAAGTGAAACAAACTGAAACCTTCACCAAGCAGAACCCAAATCCACAATATGCGTTAAGCCCAATTCTGTATGAGTTCTAACTGCATACATCACACTCATTTTACCTAGCATAACCTTCATCCCAACTCCAAAACGAGCTGGTTCATTTTGCCAAGAACATTGAAGTAATAAGGGTTTTGCTATGGCAAAAGAAGTTGCCAGGCAGTAGTTATTTCTGTCGTTTTTGCGCCAAGAATATGTAGATGAAAAACTGGAAGATTCATTTGCTATCACAGCTGCCGATAAAGTTACAGCTATGTCTTCGGTTCTAAGATGGTTACAGCGTATCTCCGTTTTAATTTTATTTTTCTGCAAAGCAAGTGCTAAATCGTTATCCCAGGTAAACCAACTTTGCTCTTCTATCTTTTCATAGACCAGATGTTGAGTTAGCCCAAAATGAAAACAAGACCACTCAGCACTTAAAGCCAAATATTCATCTTGATACCGATAATCCGGATGTGCCAAATATGCAATACCGGTTGCCACAATAATGGGCTTTACCTTGAAGGCACTATGCAAACCGTATATATTGATTTCGTCGATACTATAGGGTTGTTGCCAGCTAAGGCAAATTCCACTGGAACCTATAATTGGAGATAATATATAATCAGCAGGTGAATCAGAAAGAATAGTTACCCCAGATAAGGCACTTGCAGAAGCAGAATTTTCCGTAGTTACCGATATCAAATAGCTACTGTAACAAAGCAGGATGAGCATTGTAGTAATAACCACAATATACTCTCTCCCTACTTTGAACCTCATAGGATAAATCCTTTGGTTACATAAAGGTTGCTAGCTTAATATAGGTTTGCTTCGCTTGTTGGATCAAAGAAATGAGCTTTAGTCATATCAAAAGTAATACTTAAGTCTTGTCCCATTTTCGGTAATTCTTTTGGATCAAAGCGTGCGATAAATTCATTATGTTCAGTTGTTAAAACCACATGATATTCGTTTCCCAATGGCTCAACAAAATCTACCTTGGTAATAATTTTTTGGGGGAAATCTGCTAAGGCATCAAACCTTGAATCGTATATATCTTCAGGTCGGATACCCATAATAATAGCTTTATCTTCATAATTTTTTAAGATCTCTTCCTGACGGGGAGTAAGTTTTAACAAATAATCATCGCTTACAAAATGCAGAGCACCATTAGTGCGAGCAATTTTCCCTGTAGTCATATTAATAGCAGGACTACCAATAAAACCAGCAACAAATACATTAGCTGGATCGTTATATATTTTCAGGGGAGAATCAATTTGCTGAATAACTCCATCTTTCATAACAGCAATACGATCTGCCATCGTCATAGCTTCTACTTGATCATGTGTAACATAAATCATAGTATTACCGATTGTTTTATGCAATTTCACAATTTCTGCTCTCATAGCTACTCTCAATTTTGCATCTAGATTAGAAAGGGGCTCATCAAAAAGGAAAACTTTCGGATTACGAACAATGGCTCTTCCTAAGGCTACTCGCTGTCTTTGTCCACCTGAAAGTTGACCTGGTTTTCTTTTCAGCATACTCTCTATGCCCAATAATTTTGCTGAGTTACTCACTTTTATCTTGATTTCTTCTTTGGGCATTTTTCTCATTTTTAGGGCAAAAGCCATATTGTCAAACACCGTCATATGAGGATAAAGAGCATAGTTTTGGAAGACCATTGCTATGTCTCTATCCTTGGGAGGAACATCATTAACTAAGGTATCTCCAATATAGATTTCACCAGAAGAGATATCTTCCAAACCGGCAATCATTCTTAGAATAGTTGTTTTCCCACAACCTGAAGGGCCAACTAAAACTATAAATTCCTTATCTTCGGCAGTAAAAGAAACATCTTTTACGGCATGAAAGCCATTTTCAAAATACTTATTCAGATTCTTTATTGTTACTTTCGCCATTTCTAAACTCCTATATAATTACTTATTGAAAGCAATTGGTATATATGTCAAGTGGGAAATCATAGATATGCATCTAACAATTGTTCTCAGGTTGTTTTTCTGATTTATAAATTTCAACGCGGTTCCGGCCATTCGTTTTAGCCGCATAACAGGCCTGATCTGCAAAGGAGATACATTTAGAAAGATTAGTGGGTTTATTGCTTTTATGAAAATCACAAGCAATACCAATACTGATCGTAATATTAATCTTCAGATTTTGATATTCAAAAGTGTGTACTTCAATCTTGTTCCGTAGTTCTTCCATCATAGAATAACTTAAATTAGGATCAGAATCGAACAAAATAATTAAGAACTCATCTCCTCCATAACGCACAATTACATCACTTTTACGAAACTCGGCACTAAGGATAGCAGCAATTTCTTTTAAGACATAATCACCAACCAGATGTCCATAGTTATCATTAATCAATTTAAAGAAATCGATATCAATCATACTAAAGCAAACAGGGACATTATGTCTGGCAGCTAAAACGATCATTTGAAAGATATTACCTTCCAAATATCGTCTATTGCGTAAACCCGTTAAGCTATCTGTTAATGAAAGCTCTCCAACTTTTTCATAGAGTTCCTCAATTTTATAGAAATTTGCCTGCAAGCTTTCCACATAAGCATTATTCTGTAAAGATGCCTGATTACTTAGTTCTCTGATGCGGCTTTCTAAAAAAGGCATAGCTGAATAATAATGTTCAGGATCAAGACAATCTCTCATAAAATGCGATAAACTGAGCAAACTATCCCAACTTTTATGCAGAAAGTAATTGGAATATTGGTAATTTTGAATCGAATCCTTAAAATTGGAAAGTACCCCGCAATTATAGTATCCTGCAAAAAAATAAAGCGAATGTAGCTGTTGCACATTTAATACAGAAGCCGGATATTTAATTAATACCCGTTGATATTCTATCTTTTCTGCAGAAGAAACAAAACGATCTTCTAAAGTAAAAAGTTCATAGAGCACCATCGCACTATTCAAAGATTTCTGTTCTTCGAGGTAATCGTACATTCGTAATAATAAGTACTTTTTAATTATGCCCTGCTTATGCCAGGGAATAGAAATTAGCCAGCGGATAATTAAATTTATGGCACAATCGCTGCCATCTCTATTGTAAATTTCAATTATTAAGTCCAAATGTGTTCTAAGCAATTCTCTATGTTGGTTTTGATAACGCAAAACACCTGCTTTGGAAAGCTGAATAAGAATCCATAATCCCAAATTATTTATATCTACTTTCGGTTCCAGAATTCTTAAAAATTCTGCGGCATTTGCATAATCTCCATTTTCGGTTAATATATATAAAAGCTGAAGTTGATTGAAGAGTTCTATATATTCTTGTTCTTTTTCCTGTTTTTCTTTCGCACTCTTGGCAATATATGAATAATAGGGTGAATCCTGAGTTATGGGAAAGTGGCTCAGGAAATTGAGAAAATGATAAAATTCACTTTCGTGGGTGGTTCTTATCTGCAGAAAATAATCCAGCAAATATTGAATAATCAAACCTACATATTCACAATATAGCGGATTCTCACAGTTCTCAGAGCAGGCGGAAACTACTATCTCTATAACTTGTTCTTCAATCTCTGAACGGGTACTATCATCAGCTATAATAAAATCACCAATTAGCTTTTTTAGCGTGGATCGCATTTCCTGTTCAATACTGGTGAAAAGAGATATATCGTAAAGGTTGGAATGACTATTTATCGGGTTCATCATCTTTGGCAGGAACAAAACGGAAGACGGTTTCATCTGGTTTAGTTAGCCCAAAATTTTCCCTGGCAGCTTTTTCAGCTGCTTCAGGATCTGTTTTCAAGCGGTTATTTTCCATCGCTAAACTATCATTTTGAGCTTTCAGGGCAGCAGTTTCTTTCTCCAACTGTTCAACCCTATGCTTCAGTTTCCAAGTGTTTAAAAAACTGTTGTTAGCTAAAAATAAAATCCAGATAACCAGCAGAACTATTGCTCCCCAAAAGAAAAAACGGAACTGTGGACTTCGCTTCTTATCTTTTGTTTTCATTATATCCCCAATTTAGCTATGAATGATTTCTTGATATCTATTGCTTGATAAGGACAGAGCTCGTGACAGCATAAGCATTTAATACATTGCTCTCTATGAATATAGGGATTTGCATTCTTCTGCCAGCTGATAGCCTTCACTGGACAGCTGTTCACGCAGATACCACATCTTCTACAGCGGTCACTAACTTCAGGATAAAAGTAATAAACCTTCCGAAATGCTTTACGAGCAATGCCTGGTACATATTTCAGGGTTTTCTGAGTTAAACGCACAGTTTTGATATCTGCATCCGTTAGTTGATAGTTACGAAAAGAAATAGGAATATCAATATGCGACGGTAATATGCCTTCTAAATGCAAAGCAGGACTTAAATAGGGAACATCTTTCAGTCTAAAACCCATAATCCGAGAAGCAGTATAATCCAAAGCAGGTATTGATGTTGAACCAAAAAGAAGCCCGAAATCTCTGGGTTTACCAGCTGAAGGACCATTTCCATCCATACCAGTTATACCGTCGATTATGCTATAAGTAATTCTGTTACGGATACTTGCATACAGAGCTACCAACAAATTGGCAAAACTTGTTGTATCTGGATTTGCTCTATGATATTCACTTTTAATAAGCCCAGGCACAAATCCGTAAAGATTCTTCAGAGCTCCTGTAAAAGAAGTTAATTGATGAGTTTTATACTTGCCTACATTAATCACTATACCACATTGGAATAATGCTTCGCTAACTTTTATTTGCAGATTCTGATAGCTGAGTGTCCGAAAATTGGTAGTGGAAAAATTTACCACTTTTACAGGATATTTATCTGCAAGAGAAGCAAATCCACAGGTCTGCCACACTTTATCAAAAGCTACAGAACCTCCCGGGCTATCTCCAATCCAGATTTCCTTATCCCTTTTCAGAAAATAGCGGATAATTGCTTCTAAAACAATAGGATGCGTAGTGATTGCCCGTTCTGGAGCATAAGCCCCTAAGGCATTTGGTTTTATTAAAACCCTTTTTGCCTTGTGCATTTTTGGGGATTTGATACTGGAGAAAAAATTAGCAACCGCTTCTTCTACCTCGGGCAAATGGTAATTATCAATTTTGCGGATTTGCACTGTAGGTCTATGCATCAAAGTGGGTTCCTTTTATGAATGATTTTTTTCAGATAGAAACCAAGGGATATATTTACCTGAGTTTTTTTTATGTCTCCAGCAACAACCTGCATCAACGCAAGATTCAGAGAGCCATATTTTGAATAATAGCTTATACCTGCCGTGATAGAATGTTGGGCATTATCCTTGATGTATATTAGTTCCGGAACACTATCCCAAGCATTGGAAGTATCAGGATTGGCATAGTTTACTGCCAAGGGTATCATCCCACTATAGACATTGGAACTAAAGTGATAACCCAAACGGTATGCCAGATCCCCACTATATTTTTCCAATCCAGCTTTAAAGGTATAACGGTCTTCAAAACTATCACAAATATCGCTGGTTTGTTCCCATTCGCCCTCTGCCGCAATTCCATACTTCGCCGTGGCAAATTGAACCCCTCCCGCTATCCATAAAGGCAAAACAGCTTCATAACTGGCATATTTTAAATCCCAGTCAAATTTGGAGGAAGGCATCATAGTTAAACCCATATTCATATTGCTAAATTCATATATTAAACCGGGTTGAACACGCAAATTATATGCAAATTCTTTTACTCTATCATAACTTCGTAGAAAAATTGGATCGTCTATATAATGAATTTGATTGTGTAAATTCAACCCCAGATGCAGAGGACCCCTATGATAGGCCACCATTGCTGTAGCTTGATGCAGATTATAAGTAGGAAAGCGTTGTATCATATTCTGCCCCTGATTGGTATAGAAGGAAAAATCCTCCAGGGTAATAGATTTGGGATTGCTATATAGCAATCCAGCTGAAAATTTACTAGCAATTGTAGCATTTATTGCCAACATCCCAATAGGAACCTTGGAAACATAATTGGCATACATAGGATATCCATCAGCTTCCATAGAGGGCTTTACATTCATCTCCACAAGAATAGTTCCAAGTCCTGGAAGCACAGAAGCAGGATTCAAAAGAGCATTATCCATACCACCCAAAATAGCAACACCGGTATAACCTCTTCCAGCTGCAGTAGTGCCATTATAATTTCTGCTAAAGGTATCATAAAAGGGATTAGCGAATTGAGGTAAATATAACGAATCTACCTGAGCGGCTAAAAAACCGAATAAAAGACAAAACATAACGGTAAGGATAATATGGCGCAGCATTTGCAGTTACCTCTTTCTTTCTTTTATTGTAAAGGTCTGTTCCCTCTCTCTTCCCACAGAAACAAGACAGATACGGGTTTCCAGAAAGTCCTCAATTGCTTCCAGATAATCTCTGGCTGCTTTTGGTAATTCACTTTTATTTTTACAGTTACAGATATCTGCATCCCAACCTTCAAAACTCTCATAAACGGGTTCTATTTTATCAAATTGGGAAGGATGTAACTTCATAGACCTGTATAGCTTGCCTTTATATTTATAAGCGCTACAGATTTTTAGCTCATCTAATCCTTGCAGCACATCCAGACAGGTGATTACTGCATTATCCAAAGCATTGATGCGAGCTGAATATCTTGCGGCTACTCCATCAAACCAGCCAATTCTTCTTGGTCTGCCAGTGGTAGAGCCATATTCATTGCCAGCAGTTCTAATCCTGTCTG
>Ga0208195_1000532_pt1 | contig 49050 bp, 47 predicted proteins | sample AD_UKC077_MetaG_FD_184441 | JGI IMG/M metagenome (GOLD analysis project Ga0208195, IMG submission 184441) | Active sludge microbial communities of municipal wastewater-treating anaerobic digesters from USA - AD_UKC077_MetaG (SPAdes) (version 2) | ecosystem: Engineered > Bioreactor > Anaerobic >... | reverse complement strand
TCTCCTGTACTCCAAATATAACTAGCGCCTCCTGTCGCTGTAAGCGTTACCGGAGTTCCAGAACAAACTGGCGTTGCAGGATTAGCAGTAAGCGTTTGGGCGGTACCAGACTGAACAAAGCCCAGAAAAACGATTACTAAGATAATGAAACTAGATTGTAGGCGATTCATAATATTGAGATTTTGGATGTTTTACTTAAATCAACACAGAAACTGCGGAAAGTTACTAACTATATAGGGAGCAAATTTAGTAAGTTTTTTTTAATAATGTGTAAAATCCTCAAAATTTTGCTGTTTACAGTGCAAAAAAATCAAATTTTGACGATAAAATGCGAGATTTTGAACAAGTTATGAACAATTTATTAGTGAGATAATAACAAAAATAAATCAATTTTATCCCTAAAAACACTACCTTTGCAGGAGTTTACAAGCATAAAAATGCATTTTTTATCCTGATTTAGCCTAAATTGTACGTGACTGATTTTAAAATAATATCTGATTTCCGCCCTACTGGAGACCAACCGGAAGCCATTAGGCAACTCACAGAAGGTATCGCAAATGGCGTGCCATTTCAAACACTTTTGGGAGTAACTGGCTCTGGCAAAACGTTTACAATGGCTAATGTTATTGCAAATTTAAACAGACCAACGCTTATTTTAAGTCACAACAAAACACTGGCTGCCCAGCTTTACAATGAGTTTAAAGCTTTTTTCCCTGAAAATGCAGTCGAATATTTTGTGTCTTATTACGACTATTACCAGCCAGAAGCCTACCTCCCTGTGTCAGACACATACATCGAAAAAGACTTAGCCATCAATGCGGAGATAGAGAAATTACGTTTATCAACTACCTCTTCGCTACTATCTGGGCGTAGAGATGTCATCGTAATTTCTTCGGTATCTTGCCTTTACGGGATTGGAAATCCCGATGATTTTGAAAAAAATCGTATTACCGTACAACGAGGCAAAACTTTGGCTCACAGCGTTTTCTTACGTCAACTTGTGGAAGCGCTCTACACACGTAATGAGCTAGAACTAAACCGTGGAAACTTTCGTGTAAAAGGCGATACTGTAGATATATTTTTAGCATATACAGATTTTATTTTACGTGTTGTTTTCTGGGGAGACGAAATTGATAGTATTGAATCTATTGATCCTGCTAATGGACGGGTTATCAATACGTTTGAGAGTTACAATATCTATCCTGCCAATATTTTTGTTACCACTCAAGAACGCATTCATTCAGCTCTAGATCAAATCGCTTTAGATTTAGGGGAACGGGTTAAATATCTACAAGAAATAGGGAAACCATACGAAGCAAAACGTCTATATGAACGGGTTAATTACGATTTAGAAATGATACGCGAAGTGGGTTATTGTTCTGGAATTGAAAACTATTCGCGCTACTTTGATGGACGCCCTGCAGGTAGTCGTCCTTTCTGCTTACTTGACTATTTCCCAAACGATTTTTTGCTTATTGTAGATGAAAGTCACGTTACTATTCCTCAAATTAGAGCAATGTATGGAGGCGATGCTTCTCGGAAAAAAAACTTAGTCAATTACGGTTTTCGCTTACCTGCAGCGATGGATAACCGTCCTCTAAAATTTGAAGAGTTTGAAGCATTAGTGCCGACTGCCATTTTTGTAAGCGCTACACCTGCTGATTATGAGTTAGCTAAATCTGAAGGTGTTATTGTTGAGCAAGTTATTCGTCCAACTGGGCTTTTAGATCCAATTATCGAAGTGCGTCCAAGTCTCAATCAAATTGACGACTTAATGGAAGAAATTATCATTAGAGCTGAAAAAGATGAACGCATTTTAGTTACTACATTGACCAAACGCATGGCTGAAGAACTTGATAAATATTTGAGCAAAATGGGATTACGCTGTCGTTACATTCACTCCGATATAGAGACACTTGAACGAGTTCAAATTTTGGAGGATTTACGTAACGGATTATTTGACGTACTCATTGGTGTCAATCTTTTGCGTGAGGGATTAGATTTACCACAAGTTTCTCTGGTGGTAATTTTAGATGCCGATAAAGAGGGTTTTTTACGCAACCACCGTTCACTAACGCAAACAGCTGGGCGTGCAGCTCGTAATCTAAACGGAAAGGTTATTATGTACGCCGATAAAATCACAGGTAGCATGAAACTGACTATAGACGAAACAAATAGACGTCGACAAAAGCAGCTCAAATACAACGAAGAGAATAACATCACGCCACAATCAATTACACGCCACATTGCCTCGGCACTAGGTTCACAACCAACTAAAAGCGATTTTTATGTCGAACCTGAACAGCTCAACATTGCTGCCGATCCTGTAGTACAATACATGACTCCAAAAGCACTTGAAAAAGCAATAGAACGCACACGCAAACAGATGACTGAAGCAGCTAAAAAATTAGAATTTATAGAAGCGGCACAATATCGCGATGAGTTGATTAAACTCGAACAGCGCCTCAACAATATGAAAAATCATACGAAATAGAAAACCTACAAATCATGCTCAAAATTTTAATTATTTTGCCTACATTTGTAAGCTTTAATTTACGCCTACTAAAAAGATGAATCAAGTAGAACTCATAAAAGCCCCTATTACAGAAGAATTGAAACAATTCGAAGCACTCTTTGCAACAGCTTTTAATGTTTCCAATGATTTGCTTGCCTCGGTACTTACTCACTTACAACAACGAAAAGGAAAACAAATTCGCCCCATTTTAGTGCTTTTATCCGCAAAACTGTGTGGCGAAATAAACCAAAATAGCCTTTATGTAGCTGCCGCTTTTGAGATGTTGCACACAGCTAGTCTCATTCACGATGATGTCATAGACAATACCTTTGAACGGCGTAGACAACCTTCTGTCAATGCTTTATTTAACAATAAAACTGCCGTTTTAGTTGGCGATTATCTACTTACCACATCAATGGATTTTATAGCTCGTACAGAAAATCTAAAATTAACTAAATGTTTGGTAGAACTTGGCAAAGGGATTACTGTTGGTGAGCTATTACAGCTACAAAACGCCTATAAAAAAACAACCGAAACGGATTATTACGCCATTATTCGTAAAAAAACTGCGATTCTTTTTGCACTGAGTATGCAAGGAGGAGCAATCTCCACAGGAGGAACAGATGCGCAACAAAAAGCTCTCCGAACATTTGGTGAAAACCTTGGGATTTGTTTCCAAATAAAAGATGACATTTTTGACTACACACCAAATGCCGATATTGGAAAACCTATTTTTAACGACATACGTGAAGGGAAAAAAACATTGCCTTTAATTTATGCATTAAACCAAGCATCTGAAACAGAACGAAAAACAGTTACAGAAATCATAAATAGTGGCGATTTGAACGACACAAATATAATCTTATTACATGAACTTGTAAGTCGATATAAAGGAATTCAGTATGCTGAAAAAAAGATGGAAGAATTTCATCAAAAAGCACACAGCACCTTAAATGATTTTGCCGATAACGACGTAAAAAAAGCGTTACTTGCAACGCTTGATTACGTTCTCGTGCGTGAATCATAACTAAAAACTCAATAAAGCATGACTCGTCAAGCCATCATAGTTGCCGGTGGACGCGGTACACGCATGAACAATGAAGTACCAAAACAATTTTTACCGCTATGTGGTAAACCCATTGTTATGCATACACTCGAAACTTTTTACAAGTTCGATTCACGCATAGAACCCATACTTGTACTACCTGCTGATTTAATCAACTATTGGCAAAAATTGTGTGTTGAGCAGCAATTTACCATACCGCATCACATTATTGCTGGAGGCCATGAGCGATTTTTTTCTGTGAAAAATGGATTAGCTTGTACCAAACCCGATGCGCTAATTGCTATACATGATGGCGTTCGCCCATTTGTTAGTAAAGAAACTTTGGAACGCTGTTTTGTAGAAGCAGAATTACATGGTAACGCCACTCCTGCCATTCCGCTTGTCGACAGTATTCGGGAAATCAACAAGCACGAAAACCACATTGTAAATCGTACAAATTTACGCGCCATACAAACCCCACAAGTGTTTCAAAGTCAAATCATTAAAAAAGCTTTTGAACAACCTTTTTCGCCAACATTTACAGACGATGCAAGCGTAGTGGAAGCCTATGGTGAAAAAATTCATTTAGTGGAAGGTAACATTGAAAATATAAAAATTACCACGCCGTTTGATTTACTTGTTGGCGAAGCACTTTTACAACAATTCAAAGAGTAACTCATGAATCTAAACACTGCGATAAACTACATTCCGGGCATAGGACCAAAACGTGCCGCCACGCTTTTGGCCGAACTTGGAATGCGTACAGTGGAAGATTTACTCACTTATTACCCCTATAAATACGTCGACCGCAGTCGTTTCTACACCATACGTGAAGTAAACGAAAATATGCCTTATATTCAATTAAAAGGGAAAATTGTCAGTTTCGAAAAACGAGGAGAAGGTCGCAGTCAACGTTTAGTGGCTACGTTTACTGACCAAACTGGGTTTATTGAACTTGTGTGGTTTAAGGGTTTGAAGTTTGTAGAAAATAAATACCGATTAAATCAGGAATATATCGCCTTCGGTAAACCTACTCGATTTGGGACAAAACTCAATATTGCGCATCCAGAAATGGATATACTAACTCAAGAAAACGAAGAGAAAAACATCGGTTTACAAGCGCATTACAATACGACAGAGAAGATGAAAAGCAGTTTTCTGAATTCTACTGTAATTCGAAAATTAGTTTTTACTGTTTTAAACGACCCAACGCTGCAAATTTCGGAAACCTTACCGCAATCCATGATCCAGAAATTTGCTTTGATGCCACGCGATGAGGCAATAAATAATATCCATTTCCCTAAAAGTGCTAACCTATTAAGCCAAGCGCAACGTCGATTGAAATTCGAAGAGCTTTTCTTCATCCAACTGAGTATTATTAAGCAGACAAAGCTACGTGAACAAAAATATAAAGGATACATTTTTGGATCTATCGGTGAAGTTTTTAATCGCTTTTACGAAGAGTGTTTACCTTTTGAACTTACAGGAGCTCAAAAACGGGTAATGAAAGAAATCCGTGCCTATTTAGCTTCGGGAAAACAGATGAACCGCCTACTTCAAGGCGATGTGGGTAGTGGAAAAACTATGATAGCCTTAATGACAGCTTTAATTGCTGTTGACAATGGTTTTCAAGCATGCATTATGGCACCAACAGAAATTCTGGCTACACAGCATTTTCACTCAATTCACAAAATTATCCATAAAATTGGTGTAAATGTAAAACTGCTCACAGGTTCCACCAAGAAAAAAGAACGTACCGAAATAGGCGAAGCACTACAAAATGGCACACTTCACATTCTTATTGGAACACATGCACTTATTGAAGACACTGTAGAATTTCGCAATTTAGGCTTGATAGTTATCGATGAGCAACACCGTTTTGGCGTAGCACAACGCGCTAAATTATGGTCAAAAAACATACAACCGCCACACGTTTTAGTGATGACCGCTACCCCCATACCTCGCACGCTCGCTATGACTATTTACGGCGACTTAGATGTTTCTGTAATCGACGAATTGCCTCCGGGACGTAAACCCATTGCCACATATCACTATTTTGACAATAAACGAGCCGCACTCAATAAATTTATCAAAAAGCAAATCGATTTAGGGCGACAAATTTATATCGTTTATCCACTCATTCAGGAGTCAGAAAATTTAGATTTAAAGGATCTCGAAACGGGTTACGAACAGATGCGCAATACATTTCCAAATTACAAAATAAGCATGGTTCATGGTCGGATGAAACCCGCAGATAAAGAGGAAGCTATGAGCCGATTTGTAAAAGGCGAAACTCAAATTATGATGGCAACTACTGTAATTGAAGTGGGTGTGAATATACCCAATGCTTCCGTCATGATTATTGAAAATGCTGAACGATTTGGTTTATCGCAACTTCACCAGTTAAGGGGACGAGTGGGACGAGGTGCTGACCAGAGTTATTGCATTTTGATGTCGCGTTATGAGTTGGCAAATGAGACACGTAAACGTTTACAAATTATGGTCGATTCCACCGATGGTTTTGTCATTGCCGAAGCCGATCTGAATCTACGGGGACCTGGCGACATTGACGGCACACAACAAAGCGGATTACCATTTGATTTAAAAATTGCAAACTTGGCTCACGACGGACAAATTTTGCAAGCTGCTCGCACCATAGCTAAAGATTTATTGGAAATTGATCCTAATTTGGAATTAAATGAAAATAAAATCTTACATTTGCAATTAAACAAACTCCAAAAAAACGTGATCAATTGGGGCGTAATTAGTTAATTTAAAAATATTAAACAATATGAAAACTTTACGAAAATTGGCACTTGTGTTAAGTTTAATCGTGGCAAGCACGACGTTTGCTTGGGGAGAAACTGCTGTACAAAAAGCAATTAAAACTGCTGAACTAGTTGGTCAAGACGCAACTAAAAACGCAGTGAAAGACCTGAAAAAAGATTATAAAAAAGCACTTAATGAAATTAACAAACTACAATCGGCAGCGGCCAAAAAAGAAGCTGCTTTGGAACAAGTTGCCATTCAGGGTGAAGATTGGGTTACGCTACAAAACACCATGGAGCAATTCGATCAGCTAGGTGTTCTGTCGTTTAAAGTTGATAATTTAGATTTTGAAACACCTTGGCTCATAGCTAAACAAAAAACATGCGATTTGTATTTTGAGAAAGGTAAAAAAGCACTCGACAGAGCGAAAAGTACGGAAAAACAATTAGCAGCATTTGCTCTGCTCGACAAGTCTGCTACATTTGGAACACACCACGATACAGAAATAAATCAACTCAAAAAATTCTTTCTGCTTCCTCGTGCACTAGAATTAACTAAGTCGTTAAATACCAACAATAAAATGGCTGCTCTTTCTATTTTAAATGACATCGCAAAACACAATGCCGACAATCCTGAAATCATGTCGCAAATAGCCATACCTCACCAAGAACTACAAGAAAAATTTTATAAAGACGCAGAACGTTTATTCAAAGATCGCAACTATAAAGACCAGTATAAAGCAATTCCCATTTACGAACTTTTGGGAGATTACAAAGATTCAAAAATAAAAGCCGATTTATCTCGTAAACGTGGTGCAATAAGCATTGCCGTAATGGATGTACAAAGTGACACCTCGCTGACGCTTGACCCCAAAACGATTAAAAAATTAGAAAAAGAATTTCCTAAATACGTTACATTCAATGGTTATGGAGGTCTTACTAAAAAAGAATTAGTGGACAAAAACTGTGCACTTGTTCTTGTTTTTGATTCTAAAACTTTTGGTAAACATACATGTACACACAAAGATGAGAAAAAAGATAGATTTGTTGTAAAATACGTGGAACGTAGTGTAAAAAACAATAAAAAAGTAGAAAAGGAGATTACTGCCCGTCAGTATGAAAAAGGCAAAGAATCTATTGTTGATCCTGAAAAATTTGTAGCTTACAAAGGCATAGTAGAAACCAATTGGACAACGTCTACTATCACACTGAATTATGCATTTAAAATAATCGACCTGCGTGAAGATAGCACGCGAGTCGTGGCAACCATCGAAAAACCAGGTACCGTATCACTTAGTGTGACAGGCAAATACATCGAAACATACAGTGGTGACCAACAAAGTAAACCCAAAAAATTAAAAAACATCAACGATAATATTAACGACAAAGCACTACTTGGAAAAGCCAAAAAAGAAAAATTAGTTGATTGGGATTTCAATCTGTTGTTAATGAATAAAACAGACGAAATCAAAAAAGAATTAGAAGAGTTACTACCATATCGACACTATGCACAATAAATACTGAAAACCGCTATTTATGGATAAATTACGTTCCGCATTTGGATTTGCTTTTCATGGCATTGCACAAGCTTTTCGAAGTGAATTAAATTTGAAAATTCATGCCGGTATTTCTGTGTGTGTTATTGTTGCTGGTCTGTTGCTAGATATTTCGATGGGCGAATGGATCGCCATTGTGCTCTGCATCGCGTTAGTTATTGCGGCTGAATTAATGAATACCGCCATCGAAAAACTCGCTGATATTATTGATTTAAAACCGAACAAAGATATTGGTTTAGTAAAAGACATGGCAGCTGGCGCTGTACTTTGGTGCGCGATTGGTGCTGCTTGTGTTGGACTTATTATTTTTGTACCCAAAATTATAACACTATTTTAAGTGAAATAATGGTCAAAGCAAAAGAACTTTTTCATCACTTTATCGGATTGTTTTATCCCAATATGTGCTGTGCATGTGGCGAAAATTTAACCATTGGCGAAGAAGTTATCTGCCTAAAATGTTTGTATCATTTGCCCAGAACCAATTTACATCTTGAACGAGAAAATAAAATAGAAAAGCGGTTTTGGGGCAAAGTAACCATTGAGTGTGCCACCTCGTTTTATTACTTCGAAAAAGGTTCCGATTTTCAAAAAATACTACATAAACTCAAATACAAGGATGGCAAAGAAATAGGCTTTACCATGGGTAAATATGCTGGCTCAGAACTGCTCGATTCTCCTGATTTTCAACAATTTGATTTTATTGTTCCAGTGCCATTACATCCTAAAAAAATGGCAAAACGTGGTTACAATCAAGCAGAATGGATTGCCCATGGTCTATCAGAAGTGATGAATGTTCCCGTAGAAACCACCAACTTGTTTCGCGCGATTGAAAATCCAACACAAACCAAAAAATCGGTGTACGAACGTTGGGAAAATACCAAAGGCATTTTTGATATTCACAACTTAGAACTATTTGAAAATAAGCGTGTTTTAATTGTAGACGATGTACTTACCACTGGCGCTACACTGATAGCTTGTGCCGAAGCAATTTTAGATAAATGCCCCACAACGAAAATTTCAGTCTTTACACTGGCTGTGGCTTAATTTTTACCAATCGATTATGATAGCAATTATCGCTTATACCATCACTGGCATCTATATTCTAATGGTCATCTTATTTACCATTGGCTGGTTAAAAACGCCCACATTTAAACCGAATAAATCGATTGAAAATCCATTGGTTTCATTAGTTGTTTGCTGTAAAAACGAAGCTCAAAATCTACCACATCTTTTACAAAGTATTGAACAGCAAACTGCTCGCAAATTTGAAGTTATTTTTGCGAACGACCATTCCACAGATCAAACGCCAGAAATTTTGACAAACTTTTGTGCAAAAAATCCACACGCAAAACTTATTCACACCACCAAGCACGGAAAAAAAAATGCGCTGCGCGAAGCTATTTTGCACGCCAACGGTAATGTTATAGTTTGTACCGACGCCGATTGCGTATTAACACCAAATCATATACAAACAATTGCGAACTATTTTGCTCAACATAACCCAGATTTATTGCTGGGCGGAGTCAAAATGAATTACAATAACACTGGCTTTCAAAAACTACAAGCGTTGGAATTTGCCTCACTCATAGCCTCGGCCGCTGGCGCCTGTGGATTGGGATCGCCTATCATGTCAAACGGTGCAAATATGGCTTTTAAAAAAGAGATTTGGGGAAAATACAACCACGAATTACACGACGAAGAGTTATCGGGCGACGATATGTTCCTAATGATGGCGGTGAAAAAAAATGGCGGTCGCATCGCTTTTATTAAAAATACGGAAACAGTTGTGGCAACAAATCCCCAAGCCACACTTCATGCGTTTCTAAATCAACGCAAACGTTGGAGCTCCAAAACCAAATCCTATACCGATTGGCAAACTATCGTCGTAGCTATCATCGTCTTTATGGTTGCCATGTCATTTTTAATCCTTTTCATGGGTGGATTTTGGCAAAAATCACTTTTCTATACATTAGCAATAACCTTCGCTGCCAAATGGATTGCCGATACGGCATTTTTAAGCACATTTCTGCCATTTTCAAACCAAAGGCGACTCATTCTTCACACACTTGTTTTAAGTGTCATATACCCCGTTTATATCGGTTTTTCTGCCATAGCAGGATTACTTGGTAAGTTTAGTTGGAAACAAAACTAATGTATTATATTCAAAAAGGTGAGTAAAAACTCACCTTTTTGAATATAGACGTATTAAAATAAATAAGAAAGTGATAATTGAATTGGCTTACTTAGATAATATCGTTCATACCCATCACCTAATAATCCAAACTCTCCCCCTAAACGCACTTGTGCATTTTTATATTGAACTCCAGCTCCTACACCCCAAAGTAAATTAAAGCCATCATACGAAGAATATTCATTAGGCGTATACCAGTTCTCTCCATAATTTTCATTTTCTATTTTAGATGCGCCATAAACACCAAAGTCAAAACTTGGACCTGTATAAAGCAAAACACTTAAATCTTTTATAATTTCATAGCGATACTGAGCTCGAATAGGAAAAGATAAGTTAATATCTAAATAACGTCGTCTACCAGGTTTTTCACTTGCTATTTCAACATACGCACCTGTTTGAATTCCAATACCATACCTAAATTCAGGTACATAAGTAAAACCAAATTGAAATGCAGGTGTAAAGCCTTTATCACCACCAAACAAAGAATATCGAAAAACATTACCCCAAACATAACCCGTTTCTTGTTTTGAAATATAACCAATAGTAATACCAAACGGCTTTTTATCAGATGGTTCTAAATTAAATTTCAATGGTTCTGCTGCAAAAATAGAAAATAAATTTACGCACATTAAAAATACAACAAATTTTAATTTTTTCATAATTTTGTTTTAAGTCCACTCCTTTTGTAGACAAATAATTAAACTGTTATTATAATTGATAATTTACTAAATCATAAAATCGCTTTAAAATCGCTTCTAACTCTTCATTAGGCAATTTTTTACTAGATAATTGTGCCTTGTAAGCAGTTAAAACATTACTGCCGATATTATTGTTATCAGTACAAAGTACAATGACATTTTTAAGTTCATCTTCAGTGATAAACAATTGATTTTCTTTTTTAATTATCATAAAATATACATTTATAACCCTCACCCACAAGGGAATTATTAAAATTATTATGTATTGGGTATTACACAATTTTGTATATTCAAAGTAAATTATAAAAAAACAAAAATACTTTAAGAGTAGTAGCCACATGTACAACAAAAGTGATGCTATTTTAGCATCACTTTTCTAAAAGTTTTTGAGAATAATATTGAAAAAAATCTGTGTTTAAAATTTTAGAAATACGATACAATAAATCCGTATCAATATAATATTTATCAAATATTTTATAAAGATTACTACGATCACAATGTAACTGAGAAGCTAGCCAGGTTACACTATGCCCCTTTTGCTTTAAGGTTGTATATATTAGGCTTCCAATATGTAAAGGTTGTGATTGGTTGTACATAAAAAGGGCGCAAACTGTTAATGGATTATTTACGCAACCTAGGCATCGCCAAACGCCCTATACAGATAAATAAGCACAACAATTCACGCCCACAGGGCATGAACCTCATACTACTTATTCTTCTGTATAAAAATTGGCGATTTTCAGGTTACAAGAATAAGAGCTAAAGCTCTAAATAATATTTTATAAACTTCACAAAAGTAATAAAAATATACAAATAAAAAATTTGTTATTTTACATGATCTTTAATAAAAAACAAATAAGGCGAACTGCCTTGGTTCGCCTTATCTCGTTTCCGATCATATTTCTTCTTGTTTTTAAATACGTTCCGATGATTTATCGGACGTCCAAAGAGCGCAATCTCCTCATCACGACTCTTCTTGTGCACAGCCTTCAAGGCCAACAGCATCTCATTTTTAGGTTTCATAGTTATAAAATTTAAATTGGTTTAGATAAAAAACGGCTACTCCTAATGAGTAGCCGTTTTTAAATTTGTATTGAAATGAATTTATTTCACGATAGCAGCAAAAGCTTCATCTTTCATAAATTCCATAAACTCTACATCTTTCGCAGCTTTTGCTTTCAATTTAGCACAAGCACCAACGGCTTTTTCTAAGTTAACTTTTGCCAAATCACGATCGTTAGTGCGAGCACCAACAATAGCTAATAAGTAGTGAGTTGTAGCATTTGGTTTTTCTACAGCATCAAGAACAGAACGTGCACCAGCATAATCTTTTGTTAAAATTTTAGCTAAAGCCGCATTGTTCATTTTTGCGTCACCAAATAGTTGAACTGCTTTTTTATAATCAGCTTTTTTAATAGCAATAGCACCGTTTACATGATCCAAAGCGTCACCTACGCCACCAGCGTTACCAAAATATTCTTCAGCTTTTGCATCATCACCGTTTGCTAAAGCAACTAAACCAGAGTTGAAGTTAACAGCAGCATTTTTAGGATCCAATTCTAAAGCTTTTGCAAAGCTACGACCTGCAGCAGCTACATCACCTTGCTCATATTTAACAACACCTAAATTGTTGAAAGCACGGTAATCTGAAGCATAAAGTTCAGTAGCTTTTGTATAAATAGCCTCTTTTTTAGCTAAATCTTCAGTCAATGTTGCAGCGTAAAGTAACTCTTCTACAGAAAGTTCTTCAGCTTTTACATTAGCTAAAGAATCAATTTCAGCATCTGATTTACCAATAACATCAACTAACAAAGTCATTTTTGAACGACGTAATTGTGGTAAAATTTCGTCAGCAATCACTTTATAAGCTGCTGATAAGTTTTTGATCTCTTTTTCACGTTGTTCAGCGTCACTATACATTGACAAAACACGCAAGATAACTTCTTTGTCTTGAATGTTAGAACCTTCCATCAATTTTTGGAAACCGTCCCAGTCTTCAGCTGTAAATTTAGAGTCGATAGTAACTGTAGCTTTTAATCGTTTCAACTCTTTATTGATGAACTTTACAGATTCTTTGTCGCGGTTACCTGCCAATTTTTCGTTCAAGTCCATAGCACCATCAGGTGAAGCATAAGAAGAAACTTCTAAACCTTTCATTTCAAGGTTAGTTGCTTTGTTAGCTTCGTCAATTCTTTTTGTTAAAGCTACAACTGCATCTGAACTAATTTCAGATTTACGAATTTTTGATTCTTCAATTAAGAACTTAATTTCAGCTTCTTGACGTTCTTCAATCACACGTTGGAATCGATCTTTTTCAATTTTAGCTGCCACTTCGCCTGGTTGTAAAGCTACTAAAAGAGGAGTAATATTAACACCATCAGCAACTTTTACAGCAGGAATTGTGTACACTTTATCTTTAATTTTTGCTTCAACTTCTAACCAAAGTTCAGAACTTTCCATAGCTGGATCGTAGTTAAATACAGCTTTTTGTGTATATTTACCACCCATTTTATATGAAATAGTTTGGTTATTACCTTTTACTTTTTCACCTTGGTAAGAAACAGATTCTGCTTTAAATGTAGCATCAGATGTGTTTGATTTTAAAACTGGAGTTACAGTTAAAACCATGTTTCGTGTGAAATATTTCACAGGGAATGTTCCATCAATAGTAACCTCAATTTTTCCAGCATGAGATTCCAATGGATTTACAGACACCTTCAAATTATCTAAAAATTCTTTAGGTGGTTTACATGCAAATAACACCAATACGGTTACCGCTAGAGTCAGAATAAGGGATTGTTTTTTCATACAAATAAAAATTTATTATTAAGTTAAAGTAAATCATTCTGTTTACAACACGCAAAGATAATAATTCTTTGTCTAAATAAGATTAAGTTTGAATAAAAAAATGGAAATATGTTAAAATTTTTCTTTTAATTTGTTGATAATTAAAAACTTAATTGTTATAAAATATTAAAATTAAAATGTATTTTTGCACAAAATAACTCAAAATAGAAGATGATAATAGATTTTTTGCGGAAAATAACCTTAAACAAATTCAAAAATTTACTCAAAAATAGGGTAATTTACGCTATTTCAATCATTTCTAAATCAGGTAAAATAAATGGTATGCCGGTTTCACTTTCGATTGAACCTACAGCTATTTGCCAATTACATTGTCCTGAATGTGTGTTAGGTTCTAAACAATTAACTCGCTCTAATACATTAATAAATTTTGATTTATACAAAAAAATTATTGATGAAGCAGGAGATAATTTAATGTATTTACTACTCTATTTTCAAGGTGAACCATTTTTATCGCCTAATATTTTCGATATGATTACTTACGCCAATAATAAAAATATCTATACGGCTACTTCTACCAATGCCCAAAATATAGATCAAGCGGTTGCTGCAAAAATAGTGAAGTCTGGATTAAATAAAATCATTATCTCTTTGGACGGAGTTACACAAAAAACGTATGAAACTTATCGTGTCGGGGGAAAAATTGAAAAAACATTACAAGCTATCGAATCTATTAACATCGAAAAAAAATTACAAAATAGTCGATTTCCAGCTATTGAATTACAAATGATTGTTTTTCGTCATAATCAACATGAAATTGAAGCGTTCAAAAAAATGACACGAAAAATGAATGTCCAAAAAGTGACGATAAAAACAGCTCAAATTTACAATTATGATGAAAAATCAGAACTCATCCCGACCATTAAAAAATATAGCCGTTACAAAAACGTAAATGGTAATTGGCAATTAAAAAAGAAATTACGAAATCGCTGTTTACGTATATGGCAAAGTGCTGTTATTACTACTGATGGTGAATTATTACCTTGTTGTTTCGATAAAAACGCTAGTTTTAGTTATGGAAATCTTAAAGAAAAAAGTGTAACAGCACTTTGGAATAGTGATAAAGCTATAGCGTTTAGAAAACAAGTTTTATCAGATCGTAAAAATATAGACATTTGTCAAAATTGTTCGGAGTAACGGTGCTATTTTTAAAACTGAAATTTCATTCAACAATTTAATATAGATTATATTTTTTTATTATTTAATATTTAAATATGAAGATTATAATAGTTTGTTGAAAAACCTTATATCTTTTATAATTAATTTAAAATCAAGTTATTATAAAATAAAATCAGTTATTAATAACTAGTTGATAACTAAAAAATAAAAAAAATAGAATGTTCATTGTTTATTTTAAAAGTTGATTATAGATTTTTATTTTTGGATAAAACAAGACTTTTTTTTCAGATTTTTTCAAAAATATATAACAACTTTTCAACAGTTTTTTACCAATTGTTTTTCCAATAAAAAAATATTAATTTTGCTTTTTCTTTTTTATTTCTATTCTGATGATATTCAATTATGATGTAATTGTTGTAGGTGGAGGACACGCAGGTTGTGAAGCAGCTTGTGCAGCTGCCAATATGGGTTCAAAAACATTATTGATAACAATGGATATGAACAAAATAGCACAAATGAGCTGTAATCCTGCTATAGGCGGAATAGCTAAAGGGCAGATTGTGCGTGAAATTGATGCTTTAGGGGGTTATATGGGTATAGTGACCGATGCAACAGCTATACAATTTCGTATGCTTAATAAATCTAAAGGTCCTGCAATGTGGAGCCCTCGATCACAATCAGATAGAATGCAATTTATTATCAAGTGGCGTGAAATTTTAGATACAATTCCTAATCTTGATATTTGGCAAGATATAGTAACTCAACTTACTTTTTCAAACGGAGCAGTTACCGGTTGTAAAACAAGTATGAATATTGAATTTAAAGCTAATTCAGTTATTCTTACTGTAGGTACTTTTTTAAATGGTTTAATGCATATTGGCGAAACTCAGATAGTAGGTGGACGTATTTCAGAACCATCATCGTTTGGTATAACTGAACAATTAAAAGCAATGGGATTTTCAACAGATCGTATGAAAACAGGAACGCCTGTACGATTGAATGGAAATACGATTGATTTTTCAAAAATGAGTGAGCAGATAGGAGAAGATGATTTTCATAAATTTTCTTTTTTAGACTATAAACCTCGTCCTTTGCCACAACGTAGTTGTTGGATTACGTTTACTAATTCATTAACACATGAAATATTAAACAAAGGTTTACCTTATTCACCATTATATAATGGTCAAATCCAAAGTATAGGACCTCGTTACTGTCCAAGTATCGAAACCAAAATAGTGACGTTTGCAGATAAAAATCAACATCAACTTTTTTTAGAACCAGAAGGTGCTTATACACAAGAGTATTATGTGAATGGTTTTTCGTCATCGTTACCAATAGAAATTCAGCTTGAAGCATTAAAAACTGTTCCAGGTTTAGAAAACGCAAAGGCTTATCGACCAGGTTATGCTATTGAGTACGATTTTTTTGATCCTACTCAATTAACGCATACATTAGAAACGAAATTAGTAAAAAATCTATTTTTTGCTGGACAAATTAATGGAACAACAGGTTATGAGGAAGCTGCAGGGCAAGGTTTGATTGCGGGAATGAATGCACATATAAACTGTCACGGTGGTGAAAAATTCACATTAAGTAGAAATGAAGCTTATATTGGTGTGTTAATTGACGACTTGGTTACAAAAGGTGTAGATGAACCTTATCGTATGTTTACATCGCGTGCCGAATATCGTATTTTATTACGTCAAGATGATGCCGATGTTCGTTTAACAGAAAAATCCTATTTGGCAGGATTGGCCAATCGTCACCGAATGGATCTATTAAAAACAAAGCAAGCTGCTGTAGAATCTTTGATTTCGTTTACGAAACAATATAGTGTAAAAGCGTCAGACGTTAATTCATTATTGGAAACTTTAGAAACAGCACCATTAAAACAATCAATAAAATTATATGATTTACTTCTTCGTCCACAGTTAAATATTTCTATTTTGGAAAACATTTTACCAAAATTCAAAGAGGAAATTTCTAAAATTGAAAACGGAAGAAAGGAGGAAATTTTAGAAGCTGCTGAAATTTTAATTAAATATTCGGGATATATAGATAGAGAACGAATGATTGCCGATAAATTACAACGATTAGAACATATTGTCATTGAAGATAAATTTGATTACGAAAAATTATTGTCACTTTCAACAGAAGCACGGCAAAAACTAATTAAAATAAAACCTAAAACCATAGGGCAAGCGAGCAGAATACCAGGAATTTCACCCAACGATATAAATGTTTTGTTGGTTTTATTAGGGCGTTAGTGTGTTACACCACCAGAAAATCTAAAAGAGATGAAAATAAAACCTCTCAAAATTAAACTATTTGTTTTATTTGTTCCACGTGGAACAAATAGAAAATCAGATAAATGTAAATTTAACTTGTTCCACGTGGAACAATAAATAATTATTATTATGACATTAGAAGAAGTAAAAAACCACATTCGAGATGTGATTGATTTCCCCATCCCGGGTATTGTGTTTAAAGATTTGACCACAGCATTTAAAGATCCTGGGTGTATGAAATATTTTGAAGACGAAATGTATCGTCTTTATAAAGACAAGGGGATTACTAAAATTATTGGAATAGAATCGCGCGGATTTATTATGGCACCAGTTTTGGGAAATAAATTAGGAGTTGGTTTTGTTCCTGTACGTAAAAAGGGAAAGTTACCTGCGGAAACAATTCAGGTGAGTTATGAAAAAGAGTACGGAGTTGATATTATCGAAATTCATAAAGATGCGTTAACTCCTGATGACGTAGTTTTGGTTCATGACGATTTGCTCGCTACTGGAGGTACTATGAAGGCAGCTTGTGAGTTAATTCGTAAATTTGGTGTAAAAAAAATCTACGTTAATTTTTTAGTAGAGCTTGATTATTTAAAAGGCCGTGAAAAATTTGATAAAGATATTGTTGTTGATTCTTTGATTCATTATTAGCCGGTCAGGCAACAAATGTTGATTTTGATGCGCATGTATGATCACATAAAAGAGCAGGTGGCACTACTCCCCGATTCTCCAGGGGTGTATCAATTTTTTAATGACCAAGATGTTATTATTTATGTGGGTAAGGCAAAGAACTTAAAGCGTCGTGTCTCTTCTTATTTTAATAAAATTCACGAATCTTCTAAAACCAAAATTTTAGTAAAAAACATTGTTGACCTGAAATATATCGTGGTTAATTCGGAGAATGAAGCTCTGCTACTTGAAAATAATTTAATAAAAACATATCAACCACGTTATAATATTTTACTCAAAGATGGTAAAACTTATCCGTGGCTCTGTATCACCAAAGAACCATTTCCTAGAGTTTTCAAAACGCGTACAATTATAAAAAATGCTGATTTTTTTGGTCCATACAGTTCTGTTTGGACATTGGATACTTTATTAGATTTAGTACGTGAACTCTATCCAATTCGTACTTGCCGCTTACCATTAATAGAAGAATCAATAAAAGCGAACAAATTCAAAGTTTGCTTACAATATCATATTCACAACTGTACAGGTGTTTGCGAAGGTTTCCAATCACAATCAGATTATCAAAAAATGATCGATGAAATCAAGGAAATAGCAAAAGGTAATAGTCATGAAATAACCAATTATTTACTGGCTCAAATGCGTGAATTGGCTGAAAAACAACAATTTGAAGAAGCACAAAAATTGAAAGAAAAATACGATTCTATCGTTAAATATCAATCTAAAACAGTTATCACAACAACTAGTGATGATAATTTAGATGTTTTTGCGTACGATGAAGACGAAAATTCTGCCTATATAAACATTCTTAGAATATCAAAAGGTTCTGTAATTCAAGGATTTACAATAGAATATCAGAAGAAAATTGAAGAAGAAAAGACTGAACTTTTAGCGTATGCTATTTTAGAATTACGTGAGCGATTAAATAGCACTTCGAACACTTTGGTTGTTCCATTTAAGCCTGATTTCATCGATGAAAAATTAGAAATAATAGTTCCTCAACGTGGCGATAAGAAAAAATTATTAGATCTGTCGATGCAAAATGTGCGACAGTACAAATTGGATAAGTTAAAGCGAGCAGAAAAATTAAATCCAGACCAACGAGCAATTCGTTTGATGAAAGAAATTCAATCCATATTACATTTGCCTAATTTACCCCAAAACATCGAATGTTTTGATAACTCAAATATTTCAGGTGACGATGCAGTTTCCGTTTGTGTTGTTTTCAAAAAAGCGCGTCCATCAAAAAAAGACTATCGGAAATATACAATAAAAACAGTCGATGGACCTGACGATTACAGCTCAATGCAAGAAGTTGTTCGCAGACGCTATCAACGTATGATAACAGAAAACTCTGGTTTACCCGACCTCGTTATCGTAGATGGAGGTAAAGGACAAATGGAAGTTGTTCGTCAAGTTATTGAAGACGAGCTTCAATTAAAAATTCCTATTGCGGGTTTAGTAAAAGATAATCGTCATCTTACCAGTGAACTGTTGTTTGGTTTTCCACCAGCAGCAATAGGTCTCAAACCGACTGATTTTTTATTTAAATTTTTAGCTTCTGTTCAAGATGAGGCTCATCGATTTGCGATTTCCTTTCATCGCGATAAGCGGAGTAAAAAACAAATTGCTTCTGAACTGGATACTATCCAAGGTGTTGGTGAAAAAACAAAAATTAAGCTACTTCAACACTTTAAAAGCATAAAACGCATCCAGAATGCAACAAAATCTGAGTTGGAAAAAAATATAGGAACTCACAAAGCTTCAATTATTTACGACCATTTTCACTCGTAAATAACCGCTTTAGAATAACTTATTTTTACACTTCTGTGTCCACGGGCATTAATTTTTCATTATTCAAGCCTCATTTTGCCTTTTTTTGAACGTTTCTATTTTTCTGCTTTTTTTCGTAACTTTGTGTTTTGATATTTTTATTGAGGTGAACATTCTTTCCAACATAAATAAACCAACTCAAAATACGATAGCCACTATCGGTTTTTTTGATGGTGTTCATTTGGGACATCGTTTTTTATTAAATCAGTTGAATGTATATGCCTCAAAATTTGGATTGGAATCTTTAGTAGTTTCGTTTGTCGATTCTCCTCAACGTGTTTTATCTCCAAATTCTAATATCAATTTGCTAACAACTCCGTCTGAAAAAATAGCGATTTTTGAGGAACAGGATTTACAAAATTGTTTGATGCTCAATTTTGATGAAAACATTGCGGCACTTACAGCGTATGAGTTTTTGAAATTATTGCACGACACTTATCGCGTGCAGAAATTAGTGGTTGGTTATGATCACCGTTTTGGAAGTGATAAGTTGCAAGCGTTTGATGATTATGTACAGTTAGGAGAAAAAATTGGTGTTGAAGTTCTTTCTTGTAAACCTTTTATTGCAGAAGACCTGACCGTTAGTTCTTCTAAAGTTCGTACATTTTTGTTAGAAGGGGATGTTGTATCAGCTAATAAATTACTGGGTTCATCTTATCTGATGCAGGGTGTCGTGGTGTCGGGCAACCAAATAGGGCGTCAAATAGGATTTCCAACAGCCAATTTACAGTTGGATGTTTCAAAATTGATACCTAAGGCAGGAGTATATGAGGTAGATGTTAGTTTTGAAAACGCCTCATTTAAAGGCATGTTAAACATTGGCACACGGCCTACGCTACAAGGCGAAAAACAAACTATCGAAGTTCATATTCTTGATTTTGAGAAAGATATATATGGCAAAACACTTATTTTAAAATTTCGTAAACGATTGCGCGATGAGCGTAAATTTGACTCTATCAAAGACTTAAAAGCGCAATTAGAATACGATAAAATGTTAATTAATAACAATTAAATATATTGAATTATGAAAAAACTATTTTTATTTTTAATCACATCCGTTATGATGATTTCCTGTGCGAAACAAGAGCAAAATCCATTCCTTGTGGAGTGGGATACGCCTTATGGTTTACCCCCATTTGATAAAATAGAAGAAAAACATTATTTACCAGCTTTAGAAGCAGGTATTAAAGAACAAGAAGCTGAAATTGAAGCTATTGTAAACAACACAGAAGCTCCAACTTTTGAAAACACAATAGCTGCTTACGAAAAATCAGGAACTTTGCTCAATAAAGTGGGCTTGGTTTTATTCAATTTATCAGAATCTGATGCAACAGAAAGTTTACAAAAATTAATGGAGCAAGTACTTCCTATGCTATCAGAACATAGTGATAACATCTTTATGAATGTGAAATTATTCAATCGTGTAGATGCTATTCACAAACAAAAAGATGAATTAGATTTAACGACCGAACAAACTATGGTATTGGATAAAATGCATCGTCATTTTATTCGTAATGGTATCGGTTTGGATGCAGAAAAACAGGCACGTTTGCGTGAGATAAACAAACAATTATCGGCACTTGAGCAAAAATTTGGTAATAATTTATTAGCCGAAACCAATGCATTTCAGTTGATTATTGATAAAGAAGAGGATTTAGCGGGTTTGCCAGAAGCTGTTCGTACTGCTGCAGCTGAAGCAGCAAAAGATGCTGGCATGGATGGTAAATGGTTGTTTGGTTTGCAAAAACCAAGTTGGGTTCCTTTTATGCAGTATAGCGAACGTCGCGATTTACGCGAAAAAATGTTTAAAGCCTACTCTATGCGTGGTAATAATGATAATGCCAATGACAATAAACAAATTGTATTGGATATTATGAAGTTACGCATTGAAAAAGCTAATATGATGGGTTTCAACACACCTGCCGATTTTATATTAGACGAGACAATGGCTAAAAACTCAAAAACTGTAAATGAATTTTTAGCAAAAATATTTACTCCAGCAGTAGAGAAAGCTAAAAAAGAGCGCGCGGAGATGCAAAAAATTATCGATCGTGAAAATGGAGGATTTAAGTTAGCTGCTTGGGACTGGGATTTTTATGCTGAAAAACTTCGTCAAGAAAAATACGCCCTAAACGAAGATGAAATTAAACCATATTTCCAAATGGAAAATGTACGTGCTGGCGTTTTTGCAGTAGCTAGCAAATTGTACGGTTTGAAATTTGAAAAATTAGATTCTGTACCTATTTATCATGCTGACGTTGAAACGTTTAAAATCACTGATGCCGACGGTTCACTCATTGGTTTGTTTTACACTGACTTTTATCCACGCGCAAGCAAACGCGGTGGGGCTTGGATGAGCAATTTCCGTGAGTCTTATGTGGTTGATGGAAAAGAAATTCGTCCAATCGTAGTTAATGTAGGTAACTTTACTAAACCAACTGCTACAACACCATCGCTTTTGACTTTGGATGAAGTTGAAACAATGTTTCATGAATTTGGACACGCTTTACACGGCTTATTAACAAAATGTAACTATTTGAGTGTAAGTGGAACTAACGTTGCTCGTGATTTTGTGGAATTGCCATCGCAAATACTTGAAAATTGGGCATTTGAGCCAGAAGTTTTGGCAATGTATGCAAAACATTATAAAACAGGGGAAGTAATTCCGGATGAGTTAGTGGCTAAAATTCAAGAATCAGCCACGTTTAATCAAGGTTTTATGACCACCGAATTGGTGGCTGCATCTATTTTAGATATGAATTGGCACGATCTTACTACTGTCGAGGGTCTTGATGTAAATGCTTTTGAAAAAGAAAAGATGGCTAAAATAGGCTTGATTGACGAAGTTATTCCACGTTATCGCACAACTTATTTTAATCACATTTTCAACAGTGGTTATAGTGCTGGTTATTATAGTTATTTATGGGCAGAAGTATTAGATAAAGATGCGTTTGAACTATTTAAAGAAAAAGGTATTTTTGATCCAGAAACATCCATGTCATTCCGCAAAAACATTCTTGAAAAGGGTGGTAGCGATGATCCAATGAAACTGTATAAACAATTCCGTGGAGCAGAACCAAATCCAGAAGCAATGATTAAAGGACGTGGATTATAAGTTTTAAAAAAATCTCACAAAAAAGCGGTACTTTGAAGCAAAGTGCCGCTTTTTGTATGCATTTGTGTGATGTGTTAAAGTTGTTGTTTTTTTTGCTAAATTTGTACACTTTTGTGAGTTGTATCCTTCAAATTAATTTGAATATGCAAGTATTAAAAAAATTACTAACTCCCAGTTTGGAGTGGCTCGTACTACCGATCCTTATTTCGGCACTGTTGTGGTTTTTGCCCGCTCTATTTGGGGTAGCTTATTCTCAAGAAAGTTATCCGTTTCAACTGCTTGGTTCGTTTACTTGGTTTACATTACCAGCAGGTTGGGCTCAGGTAATTCAGTTTGTTTTTCAAATAGTGATAGGTGTAATACTTATGCAGTGGTGCGAGCGTTGGCAGTTGATTCCAGTGCGGAGTGCAATACCTTTGTTTGTGGCTCTTTTCTTAATGTCTACAATTGCTGATTTACAATTTTTTGATGCTCGTACTGTTGCTTTGATGTTGTTTTTATTAGCAATTTCCCAGTTATTCTCCATGTATAGTTATAATGGAGAGAAGGTTTCAGCAGGATTTAACATCGGCTTTTTAGTGACAAGTGCAGCATTTTTTCATATAGAATATTTTTATTTGATCGTTATTTTCCTGATCGGAATGATTGTGTTTAGCACCTTTACTGTACGTATATTGTTTGCTTTGCTTTCCGGTGTTTTTGTTCCACTATTCTTGGCGTGGAGCGCATTCTTCTTGTCGGATAATCTGGAAATGTTATTTGCCATTTTGGCTCAAATACATATAGATTTGTTTGACGTGTCAACTCTGGAGTTGTTACGTTCAGATGTGTTATTTGCAGGCATTTTATTGTTGCTATTTCTGATGTCTTTAGGTTCTTATTTTTCGGTCAGTTTGAACTTTAAATTACATGTACGTTTAAACTTTTTCTTTATCAATCTTGCTTTCATATTAACTACTATTTGGGCAGGTTTTTTCTTTTATAAGTTGGAAGTATTACTATTTGTGCCTATTATATTTTTAATTCTCCTATTGAGTTTCTTCTTCTCAACCAACCATTCTAAATTTGTCAATATTATCTTTTGTGCGTTTATTGTTTTAGGATTGGCGTATCGTATCATAAATCTACTTGGTTTCTGATGTTAGAATTTGCCGAATATGGTTATGCAGGACTTTTTATTGCTTCTTTTTTGGCGGCAACAATTGTACCTTTTAGCTCTGAAGTTGTTTTTACAGCATTGGTTTTTGGAGGTTTAGACCCTTGGACTTGTGTCTTTTGGGCAACTTTAGGCAATTGGCTTGGTGGGTTAACCTGTTATTGGTTAGGACATTTAGGCAAAATAGAGTGGATTGAAAAATGGTTTCGTATAGAAAAAGAAAAAGTAGATCGATTTAAGCAGAAATTTCACAAATATGGCGACTGGTTAGCGTTTTTTTCCTTTTTACCTGGTGTGGGCGATATTATTGCCGTAGCTGCGGGATTTATGCGTAGCCGATTGTGGATTGTAGCAGTGTCGATGTTATTAGGTAAATTTTTTCGCTATGTTGTTTGGATGTATGTTAATGGCCTGTTCTTTTGAGCAGTAAAACTGTCAAAAAGTCAAGTTTTATGATTTGGAACAGAATGTGTATCTTTGTGAGATTGAATTTTATGAACAGAATGAAATATTTTTTTGAATGAAAAAAGAGGATAAAAAGTTACTTGAAGCTATTGTAGCTGCCATGCAAGAAAAAAAAGCAAAGCGAGTTGTTACGGTTGATATGACTAAGTTAGAAGCACCCTGTCAGTATTTTGTTATTTGCGAAGGTGATTCCGACAAACACGTGTCGTCTATTGCAATGGAAGTCAAAGATTATGTGCATGAACATGTTGATGAAAAACCTTTTGCTATCGATGGATTTGAAAATGCGGAATGGATTGCAATGGATTACGGTTTAATCATTGTGCATGTTTTCCGTCGTGAAACTCGTGCCTTCTACGATATTGAACACCTTTGGGAAGATGCAGAGATTAAAGAATACGAAGACGTTGTTTAATTCGTATTTGTTTGAAATAAAAGTCTGATAAGACAACTAAAATATTGATAATTTAAAATTTATGGAACAGAAAAAAAATAGTAAACCACAAATGCCTAATCCAAAGCCATTTAAACCAAAATTTAATTTTTATTGGATTTATTTGGGAGCTTTTGCATTTTTTGCATTAATGTTTTTTTGGGATGGAGGACAAATATCTAAAGAAGTTTCTTACTCAAAACTTGAGGAAGGTTTGCGTAATGGTTGTGTAAAAAGCATGACAGTAACCATTACACAAAACAGAGTAGATGCTGAAATTGAACCAAAATGTGCTGAACAGTTATTAGGGATAACCTATAAAGAAGGTGAAAAAATGCCTAATATCAATGCGTTGATTCCTTCTGTTGAAGAGTTCTCAAAATTAATTACAGAGCTCCAAAAAGAAAAAGTTTTTACTGGTGAGGTATCTTACAAAGAAGGTAAAAATTACTTGGAGATGTTTCTGTATTCGGTATTGCCGATTTTATTATTGATTCTTTTCTTTGTAATTATGAATCGCAGAATGTCTGGTGGTGCCGGTGGCGCTGGAGGCGTTTTTAATGTGGGAAAATCGAAAGCACAACTTTTTGATAAAGGCGATGCCACAAAAGCTAAAACCACGTTCAAGGATGTGGCAGGATTAGCTGGTGCTAAACAAGAAGTAGAAGAAATTGTGGCTTTTTTGCGTAAACCTGATAAATATACCGAATTGGGAGGTAAAATTCCTAAAGGCGCTTTACTTGTAGGCCCTCCGGGAACGGGTAAAACTTTGTTGGCTAAAGCTGTTGCGGGCGAGGCAGATGTGCCATTTTTCTCTATGTCGGGTTCTGACTTTGTGGAAATGTTTGTGGGTGTTGGTGCTAGCCGTGTGCGTGATTTATTCCGTCAAGCTAAAGAAAAAGCCCCTTGTATCGTATTTATTGATGAAATTGATGCTGTGGGACGTGCTCGTGGAAGAAATAATAATTTAGGTGGAAATGATGAACGTGAAAACACGTTGAATCAATTACTTACCGAGATGGACGGCTTTGGTTCTAATAGTGGTGTTATTATTTTAGCGGCAACCAACCGTGCTGATATTTTAGATAAAGCATTGTTGCGTGCAGGGCGTTTCGATCGCCAAATTCATATTGACCTACCTGATGTACACGAGCGCAAGGAGATTTTCCAAGTGCATTTACGTCCTTTAAAACTTGATAGCTCTGTTGATATAGAATTTTTATCACGTCAAACACCAGGTTTTTCGGGGGCAGATATTGCTAATGTGTGTAACGAAGCCGCTTTAATTGCAGCTCGTCATGATAAAAAAACGGTTGATAAACAAGACTTTTTAGATGCTGTCGATCGCATAGTGGGAGGCTTAGAAAAGAAAACTAAAATTCTCACTCAAGAAGAGAAACGAAACATTGCTTATCATGAAGCAGGACATGCAACAATCAGTTGGTTGTTAGAGCATGCTAATCCGCTTGTAAAGGTTACTATTGTTCCTCGTGGGGAGGCTTTGGGTGCAGCTTGGTATTTGCCAGAAGAGCGTCAATTAACGTCACGAGATCATATTCTAGACGAGTTATGTGCTTTGCTTGGTGGTAGAGCTGCCGAAGAGGTGTTTTTGAATATTCTAGGAACAGGTGCAATTAGTGATTTGGAGCGTACCACCAAAAAGGCTTATGCTATGGTGGCTTATTTTGGCATGAGTAAAAATTTAGCGAACATGAGCTATTATGATTCTTCGGGTAATTCTGATTTTGGGTTTACAAAACCTTATAGCGAAAAGACAGCAGAACTCATCGACGAAGAGGCGAAAAAAATTGTAGCAGAACAGTATGAGCGTGCTAAAAAAATACTGAAAGAGAATAAAGAGGGACACAATAAGTTGGCAGAAATTTTATTGGAAAAAGAGGTGTTGTTTGCCGAAGATGTTGAGCTGGTTTTAGGTAAGCGACCATGGAAAAGCCGTGCAGATGAATTATTAAACGATAAGCTATCTGAAAAATCAGAAATTCAAGAAGGGGATGGGAAAGAAGAACAATCTATTTCATCAGACACAAGCAATGTAAATCCATTAAATGAAGCTTAATTCGCGTCATATTATATTACAAAAAATTGCAGCACACGCTGATAAAACTGTTGTAAATACGACTTTTGAAAACGAAGATGAACGTATTTATAAACCTATAGAGGGTTCTTTATGCAACTGTTTTAAAACAGAATTGGAATCGATAGGAGGGCATGTGTTTATGTTTCAAAACGAAATAGAGTTATTTGCTGGATTAAGCTCATTTTTAGCAGAAAAAGGTTTTTCATCAGTTTATTCTTCTTTACCAGATATCCCAAACCGTTTGCCAAATATAGTCCTAAATCAAGAGGCTTATGAAGAGATGGATGCTGCTATTACAGAATGTGAATTTTTGGTGGTGCGTACGGGAAGCATTTTGATATCGTCAGCAAGTTGTGGCGGAAGAGCGTTAAACGTGTTTCCTCCAGTGCATATAGTAGTGGCAAAAAAGAGTCAGTTGGTAAGTTTTGTTACTGATGCTTTACATGCTTTATATGAGAAATATGAAGGAAAATTACCTTCGTTGGTCTCTTTTATTTCGGGACCAAGTCGCACAGCTGATATTGAAAAAACATTGGTCATGGGTGCTCATGGACCACGAGAATTATATGTATTCATCGATGAAAACTTATAATTATGATAAGTAAAAATTTAATACAGCGGACATTTTTTGGAGCTATTTTTGTGGCAACCATTATTAGTGCAATTTTGGTTAGTCCGTGGACTTTTTTAGCAGTTTTCTTAATTGTTTCATCATTGTCAATATGTGAGTTTTATGCTATGGTAAATGAGCATGGGCGCATTGAAGTGATGATTGGGCCTGCTGTTGTGGCGAATTGTATTTTGTTTTTTGTCTTTTTTGCACGCCATTTTCTAGATTTTATTTTGTTTGATTTGATGCCTGTTTATGGTTTCTTTGTTATATTAGTTCTTATTTCAGAACTGTTTCGCCATCGTCATCGTCCTTTGCATAATTGGGCGTATTTTCTTTTGGGGCAAGTTATGGTGTCACTTCCGTTCGCCTTGTTAAACAATATTTTATACTTTAACGAAGAGTGGAATCCATATTTATTGTTGGCGGTTTTTATAATTATTTGGGTCAACGATACGTTTGCTTATTTAGTGGGTAGTACATTGGGTAAACATCGTTTATTCGAGCGTATTTCACCTAAAAAATCGTGGGAAGGTTTTGTTGGTGGAGCAGTGGCTGCGCTTGGAGCAGGTTATGTTCTCTCTCTGTTTATAATTGATTTAGCGTGGTGGCAGTGGCTTATTTTTTCATTGCTGGTTGTTGTTTTTGGAACATTCGGCGATTTAATGGAAAGTTTTATCAAACGTTCAGTTAAAGTCAAAGATTCAGGTCGCCTTATTCCTGGGCATGGAGGCTTACTCGACCGCTTTGACAGTATGTTATTGGTAGTTCCGATTATTTATTTCTATTTACTATTAATTTAAATTAGTGCTTTGATGCACAGGGCTATTTTATGAGAAAGAAAAATTTTAAACGTAGATTAAAAGTTCATAAAGAAGGGTATGCTATTCTTCTCTCTTTAATGACGCTTTTGGTTGTAATTAACGTCGTTTTTTATTTTCAATCGCCTAATCAAGTGGTGTTTTTCTTGAATGTGGCAGTTTCTGTTTTAGCATTTTCGTTTTTTTATTATTTCTTCCGAAACCCAACTCGTGAAGCCTATATTGAAGATCCTAATTTGGTAGTAGCACCAGCCGACGGGCGCATTGTTGTGATTGAACCCACAGAAGAGTACGAATATTTTGGTGGTGAACGTCGTATTCAAGTTTCTATTTTTATGTCGGTATTTAACGTGCATGCTAATTGGTATCCGATCGATGGTGTTGTAAAATACGTGAAACATCATAGTGGCAGACACATGGCGGCATACTTACCTAAATCGAGCCACGAAAACGAACGGTCGACAGTGGTGATAGAAAGTAAATCAAAACATCAAATTTTAGTACGCCAAATTGCCGGAGCTTTGGCGCGTCGTATTGTAACTTATGCTGCGCCTAATCACCCATGTTCCATTAACGAACACTTAGGTTTTATCAAATTTGGCTCTCGTGTGGATTTATTTTTTCCCGAAGGTACCGAAATTTTTGTGCAATTGGGCGAGCAAACTCATGGTAACGAAACCATCATTGCTCGTTTACCCGATTAAAAAACGTTAATTTTTTTATTAAAAAGTATTGTTAATTAAAGAATTAGTTGTTTCTTTGCAGATGTTTTCGAGATAGTGAAAGATCGCTATCAAAAACGCAATTATATTTTTTAATTTTTATTTTTTATGAACATTTACATTGGAAACTTGAACTATAAAGTTCGAGAAAAAGATCTCCAACAATTGTTGGCAGAGTACGGTGAAATCACTTCCGTTAAAGTAATTATTGATCGTGAAACAGGTCGCTCTAAAGGTTTTGGATTTGTTGAAATGCCTGATGATGCTGTTGCTCAACAAGTGATTGATAAGTTGAATGGAACCGAATATGAAGGTCGTGCTTTGGTAGTTAAAGAAGCTCGTCCACGCGCTTAATAAAAAGCTATAATATTAAAAAACTTCCACTATCTTTGTAGTGGAAGTTTTTTTTATGCCTTAATTATGATTACAGCTCGTTACAATAAAGTATCGTGGGGGATAAAGTTAGTTTTAATTTTTTCAGGTGCTTTTATGGGGCTATTGATTAGTTCTATCATTTTTCTTTTGTGTCAAAAACAACTTGAAAATTTGATGGTTATGAAATGGCTTCAGTTGATTCAGACCACTTTTACTTTTGTTTTACCAGCTTTAGCGTTGGCTTATTTGTTTGGCGGAGGTGTATCTTACTTAAAATTTACACCCATTCGGTCGTCTTTTATTTGGTTGTGTGTAATATTGTTGATGCCTCTTGCTTTGCCAGCTGTCAATTACTTGAAGTCGTTGAATGATATGATTGTTCTGCCTCATTTTATGAATGGAGTGGAGCTTTGGATGAAACAGATGGAACTTCAATCAGAAGTGATTACAGAAAAGTTTTTGAGTGTAACGTCTCTTCGTGCATTAGGACTCAACTTGTTAGTTATGGCAGTAATTCCCGCTTTGGGCGAGGAGCTGTTTTTTAGAGGAGTTTTGCAGCGCGTTTTAGCGGAAAAAGTAAATCAAAATGTGGCGGTTTGGCTCACTGCTTTTATATTTAGTGCTATTCATTTGCAATTTTATGGTTTTTTGCCACGCTTTTTCCTTGGTGCACTCTTGGGTTATCTTTTTCTGTTTTCAGGGTCAATATGGGCTCCTATTGTAGCGCATTTTATCAATAATACTTTGGCGGTTTTGTTATTCTTTCTAACTTTTAATGGTTATTTATCATTTGATATAGATTTATTAGGGACACAAAATACGGCGTGGCTGGGAGTTATTAGTTTTATCTTGGTTGTTCTATTTTTTTACCGATTAAGTCGTGTAAAATCTCATTAATTTCATACATAAAAAAGGCGAGTTTTCACTCGCCTTTTTTTATTGTTAGACTTTTATAACCATTTTCTATATCTAAAGAACCACAAAATAGCAACTACAAACAGTATCATTAACGATATTGCCCAGAGATAACCATATTTCCAGTGTAGTTCAGGCATGAAATCAAAGTTCATACCATACATACTTGCAATGAGTGTCGGGGGTAGGAAAATTACCGATACAATGGTGAAAATTTTGATAATTTTATTTTGTTGAATATTAACCAAACCAAGAAATGTATCTTGTAAATATTCTAAACGATCGAAACTGAAACGGGTGTGCTCAAATAGTGAGTTGATGTCTTTAATAATGATCGCTAATTTTGTTTTAGCTTCATTCGGGAAAAGTTCACTTTTTAACATATTGGAGCAAACACGCTGCTTGTCAATAATATTCTCACGAATTAACATCGTTTTTTCTTGTAATTCCTTGATGGCAATCAAAATATCGTCCGATACATCGTCGTCCGTTTTTAAGCGATTACTTAACTGTGTAATCTCTCTCGCTAAATCCTCAATCATGTCAGCATCGTATTCCACCCGAGTTTCTAGCAATGCAACTAAAATGTAAAATCCATTTGGATAGTTACGTGGATTTGCGAACATTTTTTTGACAGTTTCGTTGAAAGAACGTAACTCTTGGCTACGCACCGAAACTAAAATGTGGTTTTTTACGATAAAAGATATGGGTTCCTCTTCAAAATTATTCAGCAAGAAACGCGAGTTGGCAACTAGCGTGTCCTCTGTTTCCATGTAACGCGAACTAATTTCGATTTCCTCCATCTCTTCTTCTTCTTGAATATAAATTTTCAAGAATTGTTCGAGCTCTATTTCGGCATCTTCTGGAACGTCGTTTAAGTCAATCCAAACAAAATTTTCGAGTGGAATTTCTTTGAGTAAATCTATATTTTTAGATATTTTTAGTCGATTATTTTCCCGATAGAAAAGACGAATTTCAGACATACTTTTTGAGTTTAATGATTTGAATGTATTTTAAATTTCAAATCTGATTAATGATTCAATTTTGTCGTTATTAAGTTGGTTAATGCCACAAAATCAGCAACACTTAATTGCTCTGGGCGTTTTTCGAATATAGGCTCCGAACCGCTTGCCTCGTGTAATAAAGGTTTTAATGAGTTTCGGAGCGTTTTTCGTCGTTGATTAAAGGCTGTTTTCACCACTTGTACAAACAATTTTTCATTGCAGTCGAGCTGCTTTGTTTTATTGCGTGTGAGGCTAATCACAGCCGATTTGACCTTGGGAGGTGGGTCAAATACATGTTCATGAACGGTGAATAGATACTCAATAGAGTAGAAGGCTTGTAGTAAAACACTTGTTATACCGTATGTTTTACTTCCATGTGGTGCTGCGATACGTTCAGCAACCTCTTTTTGGACCATACCGACCACGTAGGGAATTCGATCACGATTGTCTAGCACACGGAAAAATATTTGACTCGAGATGTTGTACGGAAAATTACCGATTAACGCAAAAGGTTTCCCGTCAAAGAGGTGAGTTAAATCCATTTTTAAGAAATCACCCTCTATAATATCCATTTCGGGGAAATTCACACGTAAATAATCAACTGACTCTCGGTCAATTTCAATAGCTTTAAATGTAATTTGGTGATTTTGGAGTAAGAATTGGCTTAAAACTCCCATGCCAGGACCGATTTCAAGAACGGGTAAAAGATAACCATCCGGCAAGCTGTCGGCTATACGTTGGGCAATCGACAAATCTTTGAGGAAGTGTTGTCCCAAGTGCTTTTTTGCTTTTACTAAGGTCATGTTGTAACGGGTCGTCAGGCATTTTTGTGAATTTACATTAGAATAAACGAAAAAATAACTACCTTTGTCAGGGGTCTTTTTCAAGTGTTGCAAAAGTAGTTAATTCATTTTATTTTACCAAATTTATTTTTATCCGGTATTAATGCCATTTTTGACGCTTATGACTAATTTAGAACGTGCAATAGAACGTGTTTTTTTGAAGGTTATAGAATTTTTTTATACGCCTTTCCGAACAATCATTTCGCCTACATTTTTTCGCTATGGTTTTTCTGGCGGTGTAAATATGGTTTTCGACTGGATTTTGTATGTGTTGTTTTACAATGTTGTTTTTAAACAAGAGGTGGTCGACCTCGGTTTTGTAGCCTTTACTCCTCACATTGCGTCGTTTGTTTTTAAATTCCCCATCACATTTTTAACCGGTTTCTGGCTCAATCGCCACATTAGTTTTTCAGGTTCTCCTTTGCGTGGGCGTGTCCAACTGTTTCGCTATTTTTTAGTCGTCGGCGGTTGCATTATTATTAATTACGTTTGTTTGAAATTATTCGTTGAATATTGCGGAATTCGTGCTGAATTAGCTAATATTTTAACAACGCTTATCGCAACAATTTTCAGCTATTTTTCACAAAAATATTTTTCATTTAAAAGGTAAATGAAACGTGTACAAGATTATTTGTTAAAATATAGTACATGGCTGATATTTGTATTTGCCTATCTGTTTTTGGCGTATAAACTGATTGCTTTTAGTGATTACGATGCTCTTATACAGCATTTTTCGTCGGCTTCGTTACGCGATTATCTATTTCTTGCCGTTGTACTCGTTTTACTTCCGTTCAATCTCTTATTTGAGGCACTAAAATGGCAAAAGTTGGTTTCTGGACTTCAACCGTTGTCGCTACGTTTAGCTTTTAAGTCGGTTTTAGTTGGTCAAACCGGAGCTTTTTTCACTCCAAATCGTCTTGGGGAATTTCCTGCTCGCGCTCTTATATTAGAGAAAAACAATATTATTCCTGCTACAGCTTTGGGAGTGGTTGGTAGTGTTATGCAGATGCTTGTTATCACAGGAATAGGACTCGTTACTGCTTTCTTATATGCTTCAAGCTGTGTGGCATCTTGCTCTTTTGCTTTTACACCATACTCGTGGATTGTTGTTGTTTTATTCATTGTTCTTGTTATTATGACCTCGGTTTGGCTCATTAAAAACAGCACATGGTTTTATGAACGTTTAAAACAATCGAAAAGGCAAGTTATAAGTCGTTTAGGTCAAGGGCTTTCGCATTTGTCACGTCGTGATGTAGGAGTGGTTTTTATCTATTCATTCCTACGCTACATCGTCTATTCGTCACAGTTTTACGCCATGCTGATATTTATGAATGTAACGCTCACGCCTTGGCAAGCATTTTTATCTATTCCTACCATTTATCTTTTGGTAACTTACACCCCTTCTTTTGCTTTTTCTGAGGCGATGATACGAGGCTCTTATGCCATTTTTATTCTTTCAACCTTTTCAACTAACGAAGTTGGAATGGCTTTGGCTGGTATCTTGGTGTGGTGCATCAACTATTGTATTCCTATTTTTATGGGCTCTCTATTCGTTAAAAAAGCTCTATAAAACTCGCTTGTAATCTGTTAATTGCCAAGCGAGATTCTATTTTTCCAAATGTTTTTTTGTTAAAAACAAAACTTTTCATTGTTTTTTGCAGTTAAAATTCTATAATTTTATAGTTAATTTGGTAATTATTGTTGTATCTTTGTTTCAAACTAGCATCATGCGCAAAAGTTATATTTGGATATTGATTCTTTTGATAGCATTTTCCTTCACGGGATTACTGCTTTTACAGGCTCGCTATGTGAATCAATCGGCAGCTATTTTTAGTGCACGCTTTGATGACAATGTGAAGCGCAGTATGTATCAAGTGGTAAAAACCATTGAAGAGATGGAGGTGCGCGATTGCTTGGAAACATTTATCAATGGTAATTCGGATGATGCGCTCAGGGCAAAGCAGTTGTTGAGCAGTGATGGATTACTGTTTAAGCACAAGCACTCGATAGGGCAGTTAACAATGCCCGACGAGTCTGTTGAAATAAAATCACTGAGTGGCAAAAACACATCTATTTCAAAGGCGAGCGAATCCTTAAACGAACAATATCAGGAACGATTTCTGCATTTTAAAACATTATTTGAAGGAGTAACGGCTAAGTTGATAAATGATGTTTCTGAAAAGCCCATTGAAAAACGTATTGATTTTGTACTACTCGATGAACTGCTGAGCAAAGAATTTTACAATAATGGCGTAGGGTTGCCTTTTCATTACATGGTAACGGATAAATCTGGCAGAGTTATCTTTTCTTGTCATGAAAACAACAAGGCTGTGACTAAAGAGTTTTATCGTGAACAGTTTTTCCCAAACGAAAATTCGGACAAAGTTTATTTTTTAAATGTCTTTTTTCCCACACGTTCAGAATACATTATCGACTCTTTGAGACTATTGTTACCATCAGCTATTTTAACCCTATTGATGTTTGTAACGTTTACACTGATTATTTTATATCTCTTTCGTCAAAAACGTTTGACGACGATAAAAAATGATTTCGTTAACAATATGACTCACGAACTAAAAACGCCGATTTCATCGGTGTCTTTGGCTGCACAAATGCTGAATGACGATGCGGTAAATACTAATCCTAAAATTTTGGCTCGCATTTCACGTGTCATTATAGATGAAACAAAACGACTCAGTTTCCTTGTAGATAAGGTGTTGCAGATGTCTGTCTTTGAGCGCAATCGGGCAACATTAAATTTTCAAGAAACCGATTTACATGAATTATTGCAAACGGTAATAGGTAATTTTTCGTTGAAAGTGAACAACACAAACGGTAGAATTAAATCGCAGCTCAATGCTCGGAATCCCTATGTTTTAGTGGACGATATGCACTTTACAAACGTGATTTACAACTTAATGGACAATGCGCTCAAATATCGTAAAGAGACACTAATTTTGACGGTTTCGACATGGAATGAAAAAGATAAACTGTTTATCAGTATTGAGGACAACGGCATTGGTATTAAGCACGAAAGTTTAAAACGCATTTTTGACCAATTTTACCGCGTACCAACAGGTAACGTGCACAATGTGAAGGGATTTGGTTTGGGTTTAGCTTATGTTTCGAAAATTATTAAATTACATAAAGGCATTATCAAAGTAGAGAGTGAATATGGAATTGGAACAAAATTTATTATAGAATTATTAACTGTTTAATTGATTTGTTATGGAAAAGGTAAAAATTTTATTATGTGAAGATGATGAAAATTTGGGTATGTTGCTCAGAGAATATCTTCAAGCTAAGGGCTTCGACGTGGACCTTTTACCCGATGGCGAAGCTGGTTATAAAGCATTTGTGAATGGTAAATATGATTTGTGCGTACTCGACGTGATGATGCCCAAAAAAGATGGCTTCACTTTGGCACAAGATATTCGTAAAATCAATGGTGTTGTGCCTATCGTATTTTTGACGGCTAAATCGTTAAAAGAAGATGTTTTGGAAGGTTTCAAAATTGGTGCCGACGATTACATAACAAAACCGTTTAGCATGGAAGAGTTGTTGTTCCGCATTGAAGCTATTTTGCGCCGTTTGAATGGTAAAAAGAATAAAATGGGCAACGAGTACAAGTTGGGTAAATTCACATTTGACACTCAAAAACAACTACTTTCTATTGGCGACAAACAGACCAAATTGACAACGAAAGAGTCGGAACTGTTGAGCATGTTGGCTCAAAATGTAAACAATATTTTAGAGCGTAATTACGCTCTGAAAACCATTTGGGTTGAAGACAACTACTTTAACGCTCGTAGTATGGACGTTTACATCACGAAACTGCGTAAATTGTTGAAAGATGACAAGGAAGTAGAAATTATTAACATTCATGGTAAGGGTTATAAACTAATCGTACCTGAGAACTAATAGTTTTCGCATTTGATACAAAAAGGAGGTAATCACTAATAGATTATCTCCTTTTTTTGTCGGAGTTAGGCGATTCGAACGCCCGACCTCTACGTCCCGAACGTAGCGCGCTACCAACTGCGCTAAACTCCGTTTTGGAACTAGTTTAAATTATGAATGGTTTAACGTTTGAATAATCTCGTCCAACGTTTTATCTTCGCCTTTAGTTACGCATGTTTTAAAATTCATCTCTTCTGCTTTTTCCTTTGAGAACGTAAAATAAGTACACACGGCTTCGGTACAAAGCTCGCCTTGCTCATTGTAAAGAGTTCCTTTTATGGTGATAATATTGCGTTTTTGTTCTTGTATAGAGGCTCTTAATACCAGATAGTTATCCGTGGTTGATACCGCTTTTCGGAAACGTGTTTCCATTTTGGAGGTAACACCCGTAGTTTGAAGTTTGCACAATACAACCCAAGCACAAATTTCATCGAGTAAAACGGATTGAATGCCACCATGTAACGTATTCAGCCAACCTTGAAATTGCGATTTTGGTTGCCATACACTCACAATGTCATTGCCATCTTCATAAAACTCCATTTTTACGCCGGCTCCATTGTGTGGCGCACAGCCAAAGCAGTTATAGCCAGAGAGACTTTCCCATGGATTTGTTAATTTTCGCATAAGTGTTTGTAAATAAAAAACGAAATCTAGTATCGATTTCGCTTTGTGTGTTGGTCGGGATGACTGGATTCGAACCAGCGACCACTCGCCCCCCAGACGAGTACTCTAAACCGGACTGAGCTACATCCCGTTTTTTATTGGTGTGCAAAATTACCAATTTTGTCAAAAAATAGCAAATGCGAAGTCGATTATTTCATCGTGTTTTTTCGTCAAACCATTTCCGGAGAAGATCACGCTGCTCGGCTTTGGTGAGTTTTGAATTGTCAATCACCAGTGCATCGGGTGCTTGCTTTAACGGGCTTTCAGCTCTGTTTGTATCGCGTTCGTCGCGTTCTTTCACATTAGCTAGTACGGCCTCAAAATCTTCTGCTTGTCCTTTTTCCACCAACTCATCGTAACGGCGTTTTGCTCTCACATCGGCCGATGCTGTAACAAATACTTTGAGTTCTGCTTCAGGGAATACCACAGTGCCAATATCACGCCCGTCCATTACAATACCTTTCTCTAACCCCATACGTTGTTGCTGGCGTACTAATTCGCGTCTTACAAATCCAATAGTGCTGACACGACTTGCGCCATTGGCCACTTCCAATGTGCGAATGTCTCGTTCCACATTTTCACCATTCAAGTACGTTTCTTGTCGTCCATCAGGTGTGGTTTTGAAACTTATATTGATAGAACCGATATGTTTTTCTAATTCTGTTTCATTGATTGAGTCGGCTGTCATCCAGCCTTGACGAATGCAGTATAGCGATACGGCACGATACATAGCACCAGTATCCACATACACGTATCCAACATTTTTGGCCAATTCTTTTGCCATAGTGCTTTTACCACAAGAGGAGAGTCCATCGATGGCGACAATAATTTTTTTCATAGCCTTTCAGTTCAAATAATTCAAAACGTAAGTTTACTTAACTCCAAAATCAGTAAGCGCTGTACTTAAGGTTACATGGTACGATAAATTCCCCACTTGGTAGGGAACTAACGAAAATCCAACATTAAACTTGTAGATATGTATACCGGCTCCAAAGGCAAAACCCGCAGCCGTTTTCCAGTCTGTTACGTTCATCTCTTTTCGACGTCGGTGATTATAACTTACTGTTAAATACATATTTTTACTTGGTAGAATTTCTACTGCCCACACCGTGTGGCGAAACATCATATCATACCACGGAACTTCGCTTGAGATAGTGTTATCGGTGTTTACTGATGCCGATTGTTGGTAGCTTAAATCCCACTGTTGTAGGTTGTGCAAGGTGAGTGAAAATCGAATAGGAGCGTGTTTGAGTTTTTGAGAAATCCCCAATTCTAAATCTAATGGTAATGTTTCACGATGTTGTGCGCCATCGATGGAGTAATAACCTGTGAACTGCCATCCTGCATTGCGTAAGCTTAGTCCAGCCGAAAATCCAACACTATCATTATGATAAGAAGCGCCAAGATCGAACGCAACGCCAAAACTAGAATAACGCTCGTAAACAGAATAAATGGGTTTGAATGTAGCACCCACGGTGAAACCCAAAGGTAACGTACGTGCATACATAATGTTGAGTGCAAAATCTTTAGCTGTAAAGTTTCCTGTTAATTGGTCTGTTTCGTCAGTACCTAGAAATGTGCCGTAATCAATATAATGCATACCAAACATCATGTGGTTATTTTTGCCAAAGGAACGACCGTACGCCACAGAACCAAAATTGATGTCAGCTAAATAACTTACATAGTTGAGCGAAAAAACGTTGTTGGTTTTATCGGTCAATAACGCGGGATTATTAAAGGCGAGATTTAGGTCGTTATCAAATAGTGAAACATTGGTTCCGCCCAAAGCTGCGGTACGTGCTGATGTAGGTAAGTTTAAAAATTGATACGTGTCTTTGCCAGCTTGTGCAAATAGTGAAGTTGTACAAACTGTGGTGATTAATAAAAGTAAAACACGTTTTTTCATGTCATTTTTTGTGCTGGCAAATGAGGTTCAAAGGTACATTTTTTTCTTAAAAGGAGCAACACCTCTTTTTAAAACGAGAATTCATGTGAAATGTTTTATTTTCACCAGTTATTTTCTGAAATAATTTTTTTCAAGGGCATATCGTTTGGCTCTGTTGGTACTTGTTCCACGAGTTGAAAATCGAAACAAATGCCTACCGTTTCTGCTGTTTGGTGTTGTAAGAAACGATCGTAAAATCCACGACCTCGACCAAGTCGGTTTCCACAACGGTCAAAGGCTACGCCTGGCACCACTATAAGATCAATTTTGCCGATGAATTCTCTGCTTTTTGGCTCTAATATGTGAAATTCACCTTCATGTAACTCGCTCGTATGTGTTAGCTTGACAGGGATAATATCATCTTTTACCACAGTAGGCAGAATCACAGTTTTTGTTTTTAGTAGTTCTGAAATGAACGTATGCGTGTCTACTTCATCAGGCAAAGACCAATAAAGCATTACGGTTTTAGCATTTACAAACGCGTCATATTTCTTGAGATTGGCTATCACAAGTTCTGATTTGCGGCGTAATTCATCCACCGAAACGTTTCTTTTGCAATCTTTCATTTGTTCGCGCAACGCCTTTTTTTGTTGATAAATCTCTGTCATGGTGTTTATAAAATTATATGGTAAAGGTATACATTTTTTGCATAAATCAAATAAAACAAGTACTTTCGTATGCGCAAATTTACTGCAAATGATAGACCAAACAACCATAGGGAAAATAATGGATGCAACTCAAATTGTTGATGTGGTATCTGATTTTGTGACACTTAAAAAACGGGGTGTCAACTATCTTGGTCTCTGTCCTTTTCACAACGAAAAAACAGCCTCTTTTACAGTTTCGCCAGCAAAAGGAATTTTTAAATGTTTTGGTTGTGGCAAAGGTGGTAACGCTGTCCATTTTATTATGGAACATGAACAGATGTCTTATGTAGATGCGTTAAAGTATTTGGCAAAAAAATATCACATTGAGGTGGTTGAGCGTGAACTGTCTGATGAAGAGAAGATTCAGCAAAGTGACCGCGAAAGTATGTTGGCAGTGAATGCATTTGCTGCTAAATATTTTGCTGATATGCTCCACAATCACCGCGATGGTAAAGCGATTGGCATGAACTATTTTCGTGAACGCGGTTTTTCTGACGAAACTATCTTGAAGTTTCAGTTGGGCTACTCGCTTGACGAGTCGGATGCGTTTTATCGTGAAGCTGTGGCGAAAGGTTTTAAAACTGAATTTTTAGAAAAAACGGGATTATCGCCCAAACGTGAGGATGGTTCGTATTATGATCGTTTTCGAGGGCGGGTAATGTTTCCTATACATACAATTTCGGGTAAAGTAGTTGCTTTTGGTGGACGAACCTTAAAAAAAGATGATAAAACAGCAAAATACCTCAACTCTCCAGAATCAGAGATATATCATAAAAGTGATGAGTTGTATGGAATTTTCTTTGCGAAACAAGCCATTGTAAAAGAAGACCGTTGTTTTTTGGTAGAGGGTTATACCGATGTGATTTCGATGCATCAAGCAGGTGTTCAAAACGTAGTAGCCTCTTCGGGAACATCGCTCACTTCGGGACAAATTCGCTTAATCCATCGCTTTACGCCCAACATCACCGTTTTGTACGACGGCGATGCGGCAGGTATTAAAGCTTCTATTCGTGGTATTGATTTATTGCTCGAAGAGGGCATGAATGTGAAAGTGCTTTTACTTCCCGATGGTGAAGATCCCGACAGTTATGCGCGTAAACACAATGCTTCTGATTTTATCGATTTTATCGATAAAAATCAGGTGGATTTTATTCGCTTTAAAATCAATTTGTTGCTACAAGACGTAGGTAATGATCCCATTAAAAAAGCTACTTTAATAGGCGATGTGGTTCGTAGTATTGCTTTGATTCCTAATAAGTTAATTGCATCTGAATATGTAAAAGAGTGTTCTACACTGCTCGCTGTTGATGAAAAAATTATTTATAATGAAATCAACAAATTAAAACGTAAAAAACGTGAAGAAGAGCAGAAACGAGCTTCGACTACAACAACAGAGGTTAGTGATATTCCTTCTGCTGTTTTGGCAGAAGGTGAGGTGCAAATTTCTATCGACCAAGCAACTAATCAGCAGGAGTTAGATATTCTCTACTTTGTCATTCGTCACGGTGTTGAGTTTTTGTATAGTGAATATGAACCAGAATCGCAGCAATTGGTGCGCCATTGGAGTGTAGGCGAATATATTGTAGAACAGCTGTTTGGCGACAACATTGAGTTTAAAAGTCCTATAAATAAGAGTTTCTTAAATGAGTTTGCTCTGCATTTACGGGACGAGGAGTTTAATCCAACTACATTTTTTCTACAACATCCACACCCGCAAATTAGTCGTTTGGCGGTTGATTTGATGACAGACAAATATCAATTAAGCAAAATTTTTACACGTGAAGAACATAATTTTATTGACGAAAAGTATCAATCTAAAGCTAAGGCAAAACGCGAAGCACAAAAACAAGAAGAGCATAGGCGTTGGCTTTTAGAATCTGTTCCACGTGTGATTTATGAATACAAAAATTCGATTGTGGTTGACCTCATCAAAGCTGAGATGCAAAAATTGAAAGAGGCCACTGAAGCTGCTGACCTAAAAGCGGCTGAATCAATTATGAAAACTATTGCTAATTACAATACGTTAAAAGCCCAGTTTGCTAAGGAACTTGGCGAACGTGTGATTGTAAAAATGAGCTGAGTTTTCCGCTTCTTCTTAGGGGTTGCTTCGTCCAACCTTTTTTATCTGCTATTTTGTTAACAAAATGATTTTTTGTAAATTTGTAAATTATTTTAGATACAAATTTTATGTCAGATACATCAGATACAAATCAAAACATCATCGATGAGGTTACATCGAGTGATTATAAATACGGATTTACCACAGATATTGAAACAGAGGTAATTCCAATAGGATTGAATGAGGATGTGGTACGCCTAATTTCTGCTAAAAAAGGCGAGCCAGAGTGGTTATTGGACTATCGCTTAAAGGCGTATCGTCATTGGTTAACCATGAAAATGCCTAAATGGCCACATTTAAACATTCCTGAGATTGATTATCAGCAAGTTGTCTATTACGCCGCACCTCGTAAAAATACGCTTCAAAGTCTCGATGAGGTCGATCCAGAGTTGATAGATACTTTCAATAAATTGGGCATTCCGTTGGAGGAACAAAAAGCATTGGCAGGCGTAGCGGTTGATGCTGTAATGGATAGTGTTTCGGTAAAGACAACTTTTCGTGAAAGTTTAGCTGAGAAAGGTATCATTTTTTGTTCGTTCAGTGATGCGGTAAAAGATCATCCCGATTTAGTACGGAAATATCTTGGCTCCGTAGTTCCTTATGCCGATAATTTCTTTGCTGCACTAAATTCAGCTGTCTTTTCCGATGGTTCGTTTGTTTACATTCCAAAAGGTGTTCGTTGTCCGATGGAACTTTCTACCTATTTTAGAATAAATGCCGTTAATACCGGTCAATTTGAACGCACGCTAATTGTGGCGGACGACGATTCGTATGTGTCTTATCTCGAAGGTTGTACTGCTCCTATGCGTGACGAAAATCAATTGCATGCTGCTATTGTCGAAATTGTGGTGATGAATAATGCCGAAGTGAAATATTCGACCGTACAAAATTGGTATCCAGGTGATAAGGATGGCAAGGGCGGTATTTATAATTTTGTGACAAAACGTGCTATTTGCAAAGGCGATAATTCTAAAATTTCATGGACGCAAGTAGAAACAGGATCGGCTATTACGTGGAAATATCCAAGCTGCATTTTGAAGGGTAACAATTCTATTGGCGAATTTTACTCTGTAGCAGTTACTAATAATCACCAACAGGCCGATACGGGGTCTAAAATGATACATTTGGGACGTAATACCAAAAGTCGCATTGTTTCCAAAGGAATTTCGGCAGGGCAAAGTCAAAACTCATATAGAGGTTTGGTTAAAGTGCTTCCTGCTGCTCAAGGTGCACGCAATTTTTCGCAGTGTGATAGTTTGCTTTTAAGCGATCGTTGCGGTGCGCACACGTTTCCTTACATGGATATAAAAAATGAAACGGCGATTATTGAACACGAAGCCACAACATCGAAGATTAGCGAGGATCAACTATTTTACTGTAACCAACGCGGTATAAGCACCGAAGATGCTATCGGTTTAATAGTGAACGGCTACGCCAAAGAAGTACTGAATAAATTACCGATGGAATTTGCCGTAGAAGCGCAAAAATTGCTCTCAATTTCTCTTGAGGGTTCTGTTGGATAAAAACCTGAACGAGATGATTTTTTTTGATATACATAATATTGTAGCTACATTGTGGGGATATGACCTATCGTATTTGGAATTGATAGGTTTTATCACAGGTTTTGTGTCTATTTATTTGGCGGGCAAAGGTCATGTGTTGACTTTTTGGATTGGTTTACTCAATTGTGCGGTGTTTTTCTCCTTGTTTTATCAACAACATCTCTATTCTATGATGCTGTTGCAGTTGGTGTTTGCCTCTATCAATATTTATGGCATTATAAAATGGACATTTCCTAAAAAGAGTGAGCAAAACGCCGAAAAGAAATTACGTATTAGTACGTTGAGTACCAAAGCGCTTATTTCCTATATGTTAACTATTGTTTTGGGTGGTGTAGCTTGGGGTTGGTTTATGGTGTATCTATCGAATCGTTTCCCTGATTTTGTACAAACACCTGCATATCCTTATGTTGACGCCATTTTGTTAATGTCAAATGTGATAGGTCAAACTTGGGTGGCGCGTAAAAAAATTGAAAATTGGGCTTTGTGGATTTTGGTCGACTCCGCCAGCTGTATTTTATGGCTAGTGATGGGTATGAAATTGACCGCTTTATTATATGTTTTATATGTAATTATATCAGTGTACGCTTGGTTCAACTGGCGTAAGCAGCTAGAGGAAGAACGTGCTCTGGCCCGAGCAAAAAGGAAAAATCATTAATCATCTGACTTTATAATTTGCAACTTGTATCGGTTGCTATAATGAATCATTTATAACTAAAATAATATGCTTGAAATAAAAAACTTACATGCTACCGTTGCAGGTAAAGAAATTTTAAAAGGATTGGACTTGGTTGTTCGTCCTGGCGAAGTACATGCCATAATGGGTCCCAATGGAGCTGGAAAATCTACGCTTTCATCGGTTTTATCTGGTAATCCTGCATTTACAGTTACCGAAGGTTCTGTGACCTTTTATGGTAAAGATCTCTTGGCTTTACCTCCTGAAGACCGTTCGCGCGAAGGTGTTTTTATGAGTTTCCAATATCCGGTTGAAATTCCTGGCGTGAGCATGGTTAATTTTATGCGCACGGCGGTAAACGAACACCGTAAATATAAAGGATTAGAACCAATCTCGGCATCGGAGTTCTTAAAATTGATGCGTGCTAAAAAAGAGATGGTAGAATTGGATAATAAATTGGCAAATCGCTCTGTGAACGAAGGATTTTCGGGAGGCGAAAAGAAACGGAATGAGATTTTCCAAATGGCGATGTTGGAACCACGTTTGTCTATTTTGGATGAAACGGATTCTGGTTTAGATATCGATGCTTTGCGTATTGTGGCAAATGGCGTTAATTTACTCAAAACCAAAGATAATGCATCGATTGTGATTACTCACTATCAACGTTTATTGGATTACGTGGTGCCCGATTTTGTGCACGTGTTGTACCAAGGTCGTATTGTTAAAACAGGTTCGAAGGAATTAGCCTTAGAACTTGAGGAAAAAGGCTATGATTGGATCAAAAAAGAATTTGAAGCAGAATGAACGAACAACCCTACATAGATTTATACAAACAAACCGCAGAGTCGATAAAAAAACACTCTGCCGCTTGTCTTAATACGCATCGTGATAAGGCATTTGAGCGCTTTTCTACTGTTGGTTTTCCAACAGTAAAAGCGGAAGACTATTTGTATTGTCATTTGATGGAATATCTGAGTGTTGATTACGGGTTAAATATCAACCGTTTAAATATTCCTGTTGATCCTACAACTGTATTTAAGTGCGATGTGCCTGGTATTTATGCTCATCTCTATTTTATGCTGAATGACCAGTTTTATACCAATTCTACAGTCGCATCGAAATCGCTACCCGATGGTGTGGTTATGTGTTCTATGGTTGAGGCATCAGAGCGTTATCCAGAAGTCATTGCAAAATATTTAGGTAAACAAACGGCAAATAAACAAGATGGTTTTACGGCTTTCAATGAAGCTTTTTCGCAAGACGGTTTTTTCTTGTATATTCCTAAAAATGTGCTGCTTGAAACACCAATTCAGTTGATTAATATTTTGCGTTCCGATGTCGACCTGATGGCTAACGGACGTAATTTGATTGTTTTAGAAAGTGGTGCACAAGCAAAACTACTGGTGTGCGATCATGCTATGGACGATGTGAGTTTCTTTGCTAATCGGTTAACTGAAATTTTTGTCGGTGAGAACGCTCATTTCGATTACTATGCATTAGAAAATACACACCACAAAACTAACAATTTGTCGCAATTACTTGTGGCACAACAGGCTAATTCAAAACTTATAATGAACATTATAGGTTTGAACAACGGGTGCACAAGAAATCAAATTGAGATAGATTTAAATGGTGAAGGTGCTGAAACGTGGTTGAGTGGAATGTTAGTTAGTGATTGCAATCAGAAAACTGAAAATTTTACAATCCTTAGACACAATGTTCCCCACTGCACAAGCAATGAGTTATTTAAATATATTCTCGACGGTGCAGCAGAAGGCGCTTTTACAGGACGTATTGTTGTACAAAAAGGAGCACAAAAAACGGAAGCTTATCAAACCAATCGTAATATTTGTTTGACTAAAGAAGCGCGTATGTTTTCTAAACCGCAACTGGAAATTTATGCTGATGATGTGAGGTGTAGTCACGGAGCAACTACTGGACAATTGGATGAGGCAGCGCTGTTTTATATGCAAACACGTGGTATCAGTTATGAAGAAGCTCGCATGCTGTTGTTGTTGGCTTTTACCGCAGATGTGTTGGAGCATGTAGAAATTGATGCTTTGCGCGATCGTTTGCATTTGTTGGTTGAAAAGCGTTTGCGCAGACAAGAATCGAAATGTAAAGGTTGTGTTATTTGTTAAATCATAAAAATAATATAGTGTGGAATTATTAAATTTAGATACTATTCGAGCAGATTTTCCTATTCTTTCTGAAAAAGTGTATGGAAAATCGTTGGTCTACTTTGATAATGCGGCCACCACGCAAAAACCACGTTGTGTACTCGACAAAATAAACGAAGTTTATACTACACAAAATGCAAATATTCATCGTGGTGTACATTATTTGAGCCAAAAAGCCACCATGGCGCATGAAGAAGCACGTCAAACTGTAGCTGATTTTATCGGAGCTCGTAGTTCTAAAGAGATAGTATTTACACGTGGAACAACGGAAAGTATAAACTTGGTAGCTAATGTTTTTGTTGAGCGCTTTTGTAGAGCTGGCGATGAAATTGTATTTACACAGATGGAACATCATGCCAATATCGTGCCTTGGCAAATGGCGGCTCAGCGAGCTGAATTAGTTTTGCGTGTTGCCCCCATAAACGAGTGTGGCGAACTTATTCTCGATGAATTAGATAAATTGTTGACACCAAAAACGAAATTGCTTTCTGTAGCTCATATTTCCAATGTTTTGGGAACGATCAACCCAGTGAAAGAAATTATACAAATGGCACACAAAAAGGGAGTTCGTGTGCTTGTAGATGGGGCTCAAGCTGTGGCTCATAGCGGTGTAAATGTTGTCGATTTAGACGCTGATTTTTACGTCTTTTCTGGACATAAAATTTATGGTCCAACAGGTATTGGTGTATTGTATGGTAATAGTGAATTGTTGGAAGAGTTACCTCCTTACCAAGGTGGTGGTGAAATGATCCAAAATGTAACTTACGAAAAAACAACTTATAACGAACTACCTTATAAGTTTGAAGCTGGAACACCAGATTATGTTGGTTCTGTGGCGTTGGCAAGCGCACTCGATTATGTAAAACACATAGGTATCGAACGCATAGCAAGCTATGAAGATGAATTACTCCAATACGCAACATCTAAATTATTAGAAATTCCAGATATGTGTATTGTTGGTACAGCTAAACATAAGTGTAGTGTGATTTCGTTTGTAATAGACGGTATTCATCCGTTTGATTTGGGCACATTGCTTGATAAAACTGGTGTTGCAGTGCGTACGGGAAATCATTGCGCTCAACCGCTTATAGATTTGCTTCAACTGCCAGGAACAGTAAGAGTTTCATTTGCATTTTATAATACGAGAGAAGAAATAGATTATTTTATCGAACAATTAAAGCGTTGTATCGCTATTTTGAAGTAACCATTATGGAAAAACCAAATCCGAATCACGTTAATATCGAAGAAATGTTAGGGCCAAAATTACGTAAAAAAATGCCCCGTTTCTTGATTAATTATTTAAAAAAGATTGTTCATGAATCAGAAATGAATGAAGCTATTGATCAGTCAAATGGCCTTTCAGGACCTGAATTTTTTAAATTTGCGCTCGATTATTTAGATATTTCATACACTGTTATTGGTGAGGAGAATTTACCCAAAGATGGTAAATATATTTTCGTAGGTAATCATCCACTTGGAGGTGCCGATTCTCTTATTGTCGGTGAAATTATACGTCAGCATTATGGTAACGACATTCGTTTTATTTCTAATAGCTTAGTTGCTGGGATGAAACCACTATCTTCCATGTTTATTCCAGTAAATTTATTAGGAGGTCCACAAACACGTGATTTTGGCGTATTGATGGAAGAATTATTTGAATCGGATAATCAAGTTTCCATTTTTCCTGCTGGTACGTGTGCTAAAAGAGTTAATGGAAAAATTACCGAAATGCCTTGGAAAAAAATGTTTGTTACGCGTGCTAAAAAATTCCAACGTGATGTTATTCCTATTCATTGTACGGGGCGTAATTCCAACTGGTTCTATTTTATATCCAATGTGAGTAGATTCTTAGGACTGAAAGTGAATATTGGTATGATGTATTTGGTGGATGAACTTTTTAAAGCTCAGCACAAACATTTTACGGTTACCATAGGTGAACCTATTCCTTGGCAAACGTTTGATTCGAGCAAGTCAGATGCACAATGGGCAAATCATGTTCGTAAAATGGTAATTGGATTAGGAGAACAAACCCATTCAAAATAAACAGTTTATAAAAATAGCTGTTGTGTTATAGCAACACATAGAAATTTAAAAAACAAAATGTATCTTTGCTTTTTAGATTAAATTTAAATAATTAAGCAGTATTAGTAACAATGATGAAAGAAATTATAGCTCCTGTTGATAAAGATTTGATAAAATCAGAATTGACTATTGACCGATTTTTGCGTTCAACAAACAAGGCCAATAATGAAATTTATATTGTAAATGCACACAACTCACCTCATACCATGCGTGAGATTGGTCGTTTGCGTGAATTAGCATTTCGTACAGCTGGTGGCGGTAGTGGGGAAGAAACCGACACGGATGAATTTGATTATCTTGATATTCCCTATGAACAACTTATTGTTTGGAATCCAGAAGCTGACGAAATTATAGGTGGTTATCGCTTTTTGCATGGTAAAAATGCCATTATAAAACCGAATGGTCAACCACACATTGCGATGGAACATCTATTTGATTTTTCGCCGCAATTCATCGAAGATTATTTACCTTATACCATGGAGATGGCGCGCGCTTTTGTGCAACCCAAATATCAATCGTCGCAAATGGGAGTTAAAAGCCTTTTTGCGTTAGATAATTTATGGGACGGCATTGGCGCTTTGATTGCTTTGATTGGTGATATCAAATATTTGATGGGCAAGGTTACCATTTATCCCCATGTGAATGAGGAGGCTCGTTGTGCTATCATGTATTTTATGAATAGATTTTTTGGCCATCACGTGGAGCTAATTTATCCTAAAATTCCCTTACAGATTCCAGAACCTTTAAAACTGGAATTTGAGAAATATTTTACAGAAACCGATTATAAAGATAATTTTCGTTTGTTGAATAGTTACGTGAAAGAACGTAAAGAAAGTATTCCTCCGCTTATTCATGCTTACATCGAATTATCGTCAAGTATGCAAACCTATGGTACGGCTCAAGATCCTGACTTTGGAAGTATATTTGATACAGCCATGATGATAACCATTGATGATATTTATGAAGCCAAAAGAGCTCGCTATGTAGAAACCTTTATTCAAACGCGTTTAGGTGAAATTCCTAAATCGCTATAATTTTATGATAATTTGGATTGTAATTAGTGTTATTGGCGTAGCTTCATTGGTGTGGTTAGCT
>Ga0208195_1000530_pt1 | contig 49146 bp, 47 predicted proteins | sample AD_UKC077_MetaG_FD_184441 | JGI IMG/M metagenome (GOLD analysis project Ga0208195, IMG submission 184441) | Active sludge microbial communities of municipal wastewater-treating anaerobic digesters from USA - AD_UKC077_MetaG (SPAdes) (version 2) | ecosystem: Engineered > Bioreactor > Anaerobic >... | reverse complement strand
TATATTACTGATAATATCTTTGATGATATTCCAAACAGAACTTATGATATTGCCATGGCTTATACCGGAGATGCAGCTGAAATAATGAATCAAATGATTGAAGAAGAGGAAGATTTACATTTAGGTTTTTCTGTTTCAACTGAAGGAACTAACATTTGGGTAGATTTCTTAGTTGTTCATTCAAAAGGAAATAAAGAATTTGCCTACAAATTCTTAAACCATATCTTATCTTATAATGGTGCAAAGAAAAATACTGATGGAGTATTTTATATTTCACCAAGAGAAGATGTCAGGTTAGAACAAGTCCAAGACGCTAAATCAAATGATATTAAAGCATTATTTGAAATTAAATTTAGACCAAATGACGATATTTTCCGTTTTGATCCGGTCTCAAAAGAACTAATTGATAATGCGTGGAACCGATTAGGAGTTAATCGATAATAACGAATAAAAAGCCGGGAAATCCGGCTTTTCTTTTGCATACTTGTTATTTATAAAAGTTATTTGTAAGCTTATTTAGAAAAATTATAATTTTCTTTGCATTAAGTCTTTTCTTAATCTATAATTATAGTAAACAATATAGGTTTAGGAGAGATGAATATGAAAAATATAAATGGTAACAACGATACATCTTTATTAAGTCTATCTGAACTAAAAAAAGGCGACAAAGCTCGAGTTGTAGATATTCTTACAGAATCAAGAAAATTAAGGCAGAGGTTCTTTGATATGGGAATTACGAAATCGGTCGTAGTTGAAGTTAAGAGTGTGGCTCCTTTTGGTTCACCAATTACTTTAGAATTAAGAGATTACGAATTATCAGTTAGAAAAGCTGATTTAGAAAATATAATTGTTGAGAAGATATCATGATAGCATTAATTGGAAACCAAAATAGCGGTAAGACTACTCTTTTTAATTTGCTAACTGGAACCCAACAAAAAGTGGGAAACTGGCCAGGAGTAACATTAGAGAAGAAAGTAGGTACAATTAAGTCAACTAATCACGAAATCGTTGACTTACCAGGAATTTATTCACTTAGTTCATATAGCTCAGAAGAAATGATATCTAGGGATTTTTTATTAAATGAAAATCCTAGTTTAATCATTAATGTTTTAGATATAACCCAACTCGAAAGAAGTTTATATCTAACATTGCGATTAATCGACTTAAAAATCCCAATGATTATTACACTTAATATGAAAGATCTAGCTGATAAAAAAGGGATTATTATTGATTTAGAAAAAATTAATGCAATATTAAAATATCCAGTTTTAGAAATTTCAGCACTTAAAAAGACTGGAGTTAATGAACTAGTTGATATTATTGAAACTGCTAAGGCTCAAACACCTGTTGATATTAAGTATTTTTCTGATGATATTGAAACAGCTATTACCAAAATATCTAGTCAAATTGATCATAGATCAAATCGATTTATCGCTTCTAAACTATTAGAAGATGATAATTTAATTAAAGAATTTGAAACTGAAGAAACTAAAAACATTAGAGAATCGTTAATTAATCAAAATAACTATCAAATGGATGAAGAAATAGCGCATCAACGTTATGGTTTCATTGAAAAAATGAAAAAAGAAATAGTATCATATAACGAAAAATTCTACAAAGAAACCATAACTAGAAAAATCGATAAAATTGTATTAAACAGGTGGCTAGCGATTCCAATCTTTATTTTAATTATGGCTGGTATCTATTATTTATCCGCCGGAGTAGTTGGTGGATTTACCGTTGGGTTAATGGAAGGATTATTTGAAAGTCTTTCCGAAGTAACTGAAACTTGGCTAGAATCAGTCGGTGCTTCGCCTTGGGCTGTTAGTTTAGTAGTAAACGGAGTCATCGCTGGTGTTGGCGCAGTTTTAGGATTTGTACCGCAACTGGCAATTTTATTTTTACTAATTTCACTACTTGAAGCTAGTGGCTATATGTCAAGAATTGCCTTTACCTTAGATCAAGTGTTTAGAAAAGTTGGTTTGAGTGGTAAATCTATTATTCCGTTTATTTTAGGAATCGGTTGTTCGGTCCCAGCAATTATGGCCACTAAAACAATTGATGACGAACAAGAAAAAGAAATGACAATTTATCTTGCCCCATTTGTTCCATGTAATGCTAAATTACCGATTATTGCTTTATTCGCTGGATATTTTTTCCCAAATAACCGCGGATTAATTACGATTGCCTTTTACTTTATGTCAATTGTAGTAATTGGATTACTTGCTTTTATCTTAAAAAAATTAGCTTTCAAAAAAACATCTACAGGATATATCTCAGAACTTCCGACTTATAAATTACCTTCAGCAAGATATGTTACTCGTGATGTCTTAGGAAAGATTTGGTCATTTATTAAAAGAGCTGGAACGGTAATTTTACTATCAAGTATTATAATTTGGTTTTTAGCTTCATTTACTTGGTCATTTAGATATACAACTGATCCAAGCGATAGTATTTTAAGAACTTTTGGTGACATTTTAGCTCCTCTTTTTTATCCAATGTTAGGAACATTAAACTGGGGTGCTTCAGTTTCTGCAATTCAAGGTTTAGTTGCTAAAGAAAATGTTGTCTCAACTATGGGAATTATTGCCAATTTAACGGCAAATGCCGTTGAATCTTTAGGTTCAAATCCATCCCCTGAAGCCTTAAGAGCGTTATTTGGTTCAGAAGCTAATTCATTATTTTCAACCTTCACGGGACTATCAGCATTTTCATTTATGACCTTTAATTTATTTTCTGCACCTTGCTTTGGCGCAATTGGTGCCATGAGAGATGCCTTTGGTTCAAGAAAGAAGATGTGGTTAGCGGTGTTACTTCAAACTGGATTTGCTTGGCTACTTGCTAGCGCCATTTTCGGTATTGGCTCACTAATAGGAGTGATTGTATCATGAGTATAGCGGATGTAATCATTTTAATAATCGTTTTATTAATCGTTGGCTTAATTATTTTTAGAATCATTCGGCAAATTGTAAAAAAGGATTATTGCGGCGATTGTTCTTCAAAAACTAGTTGTTCATTAAAATTAGATGATTTATTAAAAGAATTAGATAAAAACATAAAATAAAAAAACTGAGGCAACTCAGTTTTTCTTTTCTTCAATTAGTTTAATCATTAAATCATAGAGTAAATTGTGGCTATTTTCCCAAGTTCGATACATATTTTTATAAGCCAATTCACCCATTCGTTTTAAGTTTTCTTTATTTGATACTTCGATAATTCGATTTGAATATTTTTCAATATCATAATCAGTTAAGTAACCATGTTTTCCATCCTCAAGTCCATAAGCAGTTACTGAATCTTTAATTAAAAGTGATGCTGTCTTTTGGCTTGCCGCTTCAACTTGAACTAGTGAGTTAGTGTCATATAGTGATGGAAATAAAAATAAATCTGAAATTTGAAGAAGTGCTGCAATTTCATCACGACAAGATAAGCCTGATGTAAAGACTACATCGTTTTCAAGACCTTGTTTTTTTACATATTCCTCAAGTTCAACTCTATCTTGACCTTCACCGATAAAGATCATTTGGAAATCAATACCATGTTCTTTAACAATTTTCAATGAATCAACAATCAACCATAATCCTTTTAAGCGATTAATTCTACCTAAAAAAGAATAAATTATTTTATTAGTATTTAGTTTATACTTATCAATCAATTCATTAACCAACTTAGGATTTTCTAAATACTTCATATCTGTCGCATTATTAATCACATAAGTCTGGTTTTTCATCCCGTATTCGTTTAAATAGATGTTTTTAATTCCTTCTCCAACTGGGACAACCATTGAACACTTGTCATAACGACGCATTGTAAACCAAATCATAATTTTAACAATAAAATTAAACTTAACTGCTCGTTTAAAGTCTTGTTTGATTTGTGAATGAGCATAAATAATCGATGGAATATTATGCTTTTTAGCATATTTTATTGCATATTTTCCCATTCCAAATGGAGAGTGAACTAAAATTAAATCTAAGTCTAAAGACTTTAATTCTTTTTTAAATTTACAATCTAATTTTGGCGTTACCATTTGGTAATCAATAAAAAATAATTTCGCTGCTTTAACTCTTGTCAGCTTAACTTCTCCAATCGGTTTTTCCACATAACCTTTAGGAGCTTCTGGAACAAATAAATAAAAGTTAACTCTGTCTTTTAAATATTTAATTTGGCTTTCCATGACTTTTACCACTCCATCAATCATCGGATAATAAACATCACAGAAGACTGCCACATTAATTTTTTCTTTCGGCATATTATCAACTTAATCCTTTCGTATATCTTTAACCACATTAAAATACAAACTAGTAAGTCTAATTCCAATTGGTGTATTAAAATAGTTTTCTATTATATTTTCTTTATGATAAGGGCTTTCTGTAGCCTTTTTGATTTGGGCATTAAAATCATCAGCATAAGTATATTCATAAATATTTGATGCACTATTAAACGCATTTGGTTTACTAATTGATTTCGGAACTAATACTTTAGTATGATTAGCTAATGCTGTTAGGTAGAAAGTAGAAGTTCTAGCAGAATATTCTTCTTGAATAAAAGCATCGATTTTCTTGAAGTATGATTTAGCATTATCGATATCATTAATAATTAAAACATTATCAATGAAATCATTTTTTTCTAACGAATTTTTTAGTCCAGATGGTAATTTTAAATTACCAACGATAATAAATAATGAATCCTTATAATCATCTAAATTATCTTTAATTCCAAAATAAAAATCAACGAATCTTTCAACTTGATAGTTTGGAAAGACCAATAAATATTTATGCTTAAAACCTTTACTAGATACATCTATTAGTTTATCACACTTTAATTGGTTGAAATCATCATGCGTAATTAAAGTAGGATCAACATTGTATGTTAGTTTAAACGAATGATTTTCAAATGATTCAGAATTATCAAGCGATTCTGGCAAGACGACATCTGATGTAATTAGCATTTTTTCTAATCGATAACTTAAATTATCTCGTTTAAATTTTCGATAAGTATGTAGTTGGTTAACTATATTATTTTCAGTAAATATGATAGGTATTGGTTCATGTTTTTTTAAATCTGATAGTAATCTCGTATGAGACATCGCGTTAATAAAATGTAGAATATCAAAATTGTGTTTTGAAATTTCCTTGCGATTTCGACTTAAGCGGAAGATATTATTATTTTGAAAATATCTTAAAAGTTTACATTTGGTCATTTTTAAATAAACAGTATCACTGGGGTTATTTGAATGTATTGTATGGGTAATAATAATCGGATTTTGTTGATTTTCTGATAATTGTTTATACATTAATTGTGCTTCCGCATTATTATGATAATTATCACAAACAATTCCAATCTTAAGTGACTCAATCCCTTTAATTCTTTCTTGATATCGTTTTAATCTTTTATCTTTAATAATATCCATTATCTTCAAAATGAAATAGGCTAATAGTCCCCAAAGCATCGCAAAATAGAAGGTAAACAATCTTGTCACAAACATAATATTTACTGCATCTACTTGATTGATCGTTGCCATTGCCGTTAAAAGGACAACAAATATCGTTTCAACTCCACCGGAACTACCAGGTAGTGGGAACCATGCCATTAATGTTGTTGCGACTAAGGTAATTGATAACATAAAAATGAAATCACTATTAGATACATTCATGTTAAGTGCTTTAGCGACAAAATATGGAACCGCATAATAAGCAACTAACGCAATCACTCTAAGTAATGAAGTAAAGATTAAAAAACGTTTCTTTTTATATAATTCTGAAGATGATTTTTGGAAACTTCTAACAACTTTTGGTGTATTATCAGCAGCTTTAGTCAATATTTTTCTAAAGGGTTTAATTTTAGCAAGTAAATATAAAAAGTTTTGGACTAATTTAGGAAATTTTTTTGAAAAAGTTAGAAAGAAAATTAGAACAAGAACGGCTAAATTCAAAATATACCCTAAAATAACAATGACTAATTTGTCTTTCAATACTTCACTATGGAATATCCATAAAACAATAAGTGCAACAGTCGATAAGATATTAGCAATCAACTGATAATTGACATAAGTTGTTGTAAGAATGCTTGTTGCATCATCACCAGAAACTCCATGTTTTAAATAAACAAATGTTTGAAATGGTTGTGATCCACTTTGAGATGGGGTTATGCCATTAAAGAAATATTCGTTACTTGCGTTTAAAAACAACCTAGTTTTATCCATTTTAGTTTTATGAAATATAGCGATGAAGAAATGCGGTAAAATCATAAAAACTAAATACGTAATAGTGAGAATAATAACGATAATTAAATATTTTACATTTACATTTAAAAATTTATCTCTTAAATCACTTAAATCTCCAAGTTGACTAACTGCAAAAATTAACGCAATAAAAATAACACCAACTATTGCCATTTGTAAAATTGTTTTTAATTTTTGATTTTTCTTTTTTATCTGTGTCTCCATGTTTCCTCCTAGATGCTCCTAATATATAATACCACATTTATTAAATTTACAATTTAAATAAATGTATCTTTTACTTTTATATATAAGAAATATACAATTGACTTTATGAATCTGTCAATCCATGATAAAATAATGATAGAAAGTCGGGATAACATGAAAAATGAATTTAGACAAATACGAATCGATAATATAACTACTTTATATCAAATTGATATGGGAGTATTTTTTGGTAAACCTAACGAAGTCGTTGAAGATTTATTAGAAAAATTACCAGTTATCGATGATTTAATTACATCAAATTTAACTAATTATACTATCGGACGTCTTTCATATTTTGATAGGGCTATTATTAGATATTCCATTTATGAAGTTAAATATTTAAATACCCCAAAAGCAATCATTATTAATGAAGCTATTGAAATAACTAAAATATATACGGATTTAGATGACGAAAAACAACACAAATTTAACAATCGATTATTAGATAATATATTAAAGGATTTTTAAGATGCAACCACAACCACAATACCTTACGGTTACCGCTTTAACTAAATATATTAAGTATCGTTTAGAAAATGATAACCATCTACAAAAGATTTTAATCAAAGGAGAAATTTCTAACTACACTAGAACGACAAGAGGGCACTTATACTTTTCATTAAAAGATGAAAATGCCCAAATTAAAGCCAATATGTTTCAAAGTTCTGCGAGAAATTTATCTTTTGAACCAAAAGATGGTGATCATGTTTTAATTGAGGCTAAAATTAGTTTATATGAGCCACGCGGAGAATATTCACTAAATGTTATCGAGATGACCTTAGATGGTATTGGTGAATTATATTTAAAATATGAACAACTCAAAAAAACGCTTGAAGAACAGGGTTATTTTGATGAAAAGCATAAAAAGCCAATTCCCAAATTCCCACGTCGAATTGGAGTTATTACATCAGAAACGGGAGCCGTTATTCAAGATATTATGAACACAGTTAATCGTCGTTATCGATTAACTGAAATCATATTGTATCCAACATTAGTCCAGGGTGAAGATGCAAAACATGATATTGCAAGGCAAATTAGACGTGCTAATAAAGATAAATTAGTTGATGTCTTAATTGTTGGACGCGGTGGAGGCTCAATTGAGGATTTGTGGGCCTTTAATGAAATTGAAGTCATTACTGAGATATTTAACTCTGAAATACCAATTATTTCAGCAATTGGCCATGAAACTGATTATACAATTAGTGATTTCGTTTCAAGTTTAAGAGCGCCAACACCAACAGCTGCTGCAGAAATGGCAACACCTGATGAAGCTGTATTAAAGAGTTATATTGTTGAAATGAAAATAAAATTAGAGCGAGAAATTAAAAATAAACTAGCTCAAATGGAAATAATACTAGCTCAACTTGAAAAAAGATTAGAAGCACAATCTCCAAAAGCTAAAATTGATAAGAGTTATGACAAACTAATAAACTTATCTAATTTATTGCAAAAAGAAATTGAAATTATTCTTAATCGAAAGAAAAATGAATTAGCTATCCTTCAATCAAGAATAATCACTCCGGAAGAACGAATTAATAGCTACAAAATGAAATTAGACTATTTGTTTAAAAATCTATCTTCAAAAATTGAAGAAGTTTACAAAAACAAAGAACACAACTATCAAATCCAATTAACTAAATTAAATTCTCTAAATCCACTTAAAACTTTAGAAAAAGGATTTGGCGTAATTAAAAAAGATAATAAATTAATTAGATCAGTTGATGAATTATCATTAGGTGATCAGTTAGAAGTTGAAATTATTGATGGTATAGTTTTAACTGAAGTCATAGAAAAGAGGAAAAAGCATGGAAAATAAAAAATCATTTGAACAATTATTAAAAGAATTAGAACAAATCGTTAGAGATTTAGAAGCGAAAGATATTCAACTTGAAGCTGCTATTAAAAAATACCAAGAAGGTATCGAATTAGCTAAACTGTCATATAAGATGTTAGAAGATGCTAATGCTTTAATTATGAAAAAAGTTGACGAAGAGGATGAATGATTTTGAAAAACTAACACCAGCTAAGCTAAAATTAATGTCACTTGGTGAACTTGAAAGCTTAGCTAGTGATATAAGAGACTTCTTAATTTCAAAAATTAATCAAACAGGCGGACATTTAGGTCCGAATTTAGGCGTGGTTGAATTAACTATTGCCTTACACTATGTATTTAATAGCCCTTATGATCAATTTATTTTTGATATTGGTCATCAAGCATATACTCATAAAATCTTAACTTCTAGAGCGAAAGGTTTTAATAAATTACGATCTAAAGGTGGAATGAGCGGATTTACTAGTTATCAAGAATCCAAACATGATGTTTGGGAAGCTGGACATGCCGGAACTGCCTTATCAGCTTTAATGGGGGTATTATATTCTCATCAAATTGATAAATCAAGCCACAGAGCAATCGCTATTGTTGGTGATGGCGCGTTATCATCAGGAATGAGTTTAGAAGCTCTAAATTTGATTAGTTATCACAATCTTCCAGGCATTATTATCATTAATAATAATAAAATGAGTATTTCCAAATCAGTTGGGAAAATGTCTCAACTTTTAAATGGGTCTAGTAAAGTCAAATCAGAATTCTTTAAAACTTTAGGATACGAATTTCTTGAAGTAGAAGACGGGCATAATCTTAGAGATTTAATTAATACCTTTACTCGAATTAAAGATATTAAAAAACCTCAGGTTATTTTAGTAAATACTGTAAAAGGAAAAGGATATCCTGAAGCTGAAAAAGATACCATTGGTAAATATCATATGATTTCACCAGTTAAATGTAAATATCCGACTTGGAGTGAAGTAATAAGTACCTTAATTTTAGAGATTCAAAAGGAAATTCCAACAATGGTTGTTGTCCCAGCGATGGAAGTCGGTAGTCATTTAACTAAGTTTAAAGAAAAATATCCTAATCGGTTTTTAGATGTTGGTATTTCCGAAGAACATGCGGCAACAATGTCGGCAGCCCTTGTTAAGAACAACAAAAATGTTGTCTTATCATTATATTCAACATTCTCACAAAGGGCCTTTGATCAAATCTTAAATGATATCGCTAGACCTAACTTAGGGGTATTCATAACCATTGATAGGGCCGGATTAATACCAGGAGATGGTGATACTCACCAAGGAATCTATGATGTATCAATGTTTAACATGATGCCAAATGTCACAATTACAATGCCAGCAAATATTCAAGATGCCTCTGACTTATTGCGATATGGTTTAAAACTTAGAAAGCCGTTTATAATGCGTTTTCCTAAGGGTTATGTAAATGATGAAATCACATATGATAAGCGAGATATCACGATATCTTGGGATCAAATTACCTCTGGAAATAAATTGAATATCATTACTTACGGGCCATTAGTTAAAGACTTAAAAACATTGATTGAAGAAACTAAATTACCAGTAAGTTTATATAATGCTAAATTTTTAAAACCAATTGATACTAATCAATTAAATGATATTTTTTCTAATGGTAAACCGATATTGGTTATTGAAGAAATAGTTAATAAAGGTGGTTTATATCAAGAAATATTAGACCAAAAAGAAAAAGGAAAACATCATTCATTAGTGATGACGCACTCACTAAATGATTTAAATATTCCTCATTTAAACGAAGAAGAAATTAAAGAATTTGTTTCATTTGATTTAAAATCAATTCATAAATTAATTAAAGATGCGATTAGATAATTATTTAAAAGATAAATATAGTAAATATACTCGTTCTCAAATTCAAGACTATATTAAACGTGGTCTTGTTTTAGTTAACAATATAGTAACAACTAAAACAGGCTATCAGTTTAAAGATAACGATATAGTCATTTTAAATGAACTTAGCGAGTATGCATCTAGAGCTGGGTATAAGCTTGAAAATGCGGCTAATAAAATTCATCTTAAATTTAATGATTTAACTATTTTAGATGTCGGTTCATCTACTGGTGGATTTACTGATTATTCTTTAAAAAATGGAGCTAAATTGGTTTATGCGTATGATGTTGGAACTGACCAAATGATTGAACGGTTAAGAGAAGATCAACGGGTTATATTATATGAACAAACTAACATTTTACACGTTAATCCGCCACAAGTTGATCTTGTTTTAATCGATGTTTCATTTACTTCATCAATGCCAATTTTAGAACATTTAAAGGATGTCTCTAATCAATTTTTAATCTTAATCAAACCGCAATTTGAAGTTGGAGTCGAACATTTATCTAAAGGGATAGTTAAAAATAAAAAAAGAGTTCACACTCTTTTAGATGAATATGTAAAGTTTGTGAAATCATTAGGCTTTCATGTGATTAATTTATTTGAATCCGATTTACCTGGAAAAGAAGGTAATATTGAATACTGGTTATACTTAAATAAATAAAAAAAGGCCTAAGCCTTTATTATTTCGAATTTAAGATAATTGCGGCAACTAAACCGCCAATTGCTCCTAACACCATCGCGATTAGAATTATCCAAATAATAATTCGACCTAATCTAGATTCTGTAGGTGTCTTAAGGACAGGAATGTCAACCTTATCTTGTTTTTTAACTACTTTTTTCTTCTTAGGTTTAGCCAATTTAATCACCTCTTACTTTTATTATTATACAATAAATTATTTTTTTTAGGAAGTGTAATAGTTTATGAGTCAAGTAAAAATTATATTTCACGTAGATTTGAATGCATTTTATGCAAGTTGTGCCATAATTAAGGAGCCTTTTTTAAAAAAGGAGGTTTTTGTCGTTGGTGGAAGAACGGGATCTAATAGTGGTGTAGTTTCTACAGCATCATATAAAGCAAGAGCTTTAGGAATAAGAAGTGGGATGAGTATTGTTGAAGCCCAAAGAATTTTTCCTAAATTATTAATCGTTCCCACTAATTTCCCTTTATATCAAAAATACTCTAATTTATTTTTTAACTTCTTAAAAAAATATACCAAGATTATTTTAAAAGGTTCAATTGATGAAGCTTATATGGATATGACTGAAATATCGAAAGAAATTCATCCATTAAAACTAGCTAAAGAAATCCAACAAGGATTATTAAAAGAGTACGGACTTCCAGTCTCAATTGGTATTGGTCCAACTTTATTTTTAGCTAAAATGGCCAGTGATATGAAAAAACCATTAGGGATAACTGTATTAAGAAAAAGAGACGTTTCTAAGGTTTTATATCCACTTCCAATTGGTAAAATATTTGGAGTTGGCATTAAAACTAGAGAATTATTAAATGAAATTGGAATTTTTACTGTTAATGACTTCATTGATCCTAATAATAAAACTAAAATCTTAGAAGTCATGACTTCAAATTCATATCATAGTTTCTTAGATGATATTTACGGTAGATCTAGCGATTTTATCGATCCAACATTATATGATGTTCCTAAATCAATTAGCAATGAAGAAACCTTAGTTTATCCAATTCAAGGGTATGAGCTAGTTTATGATCATTTAAAAGAGTTGTCAAAAACTACCGTTGATCGCTTAAAAAATGAAGACTTAGTTGCAAGAACAGTCTCCATTAAATTACGAACATCTGATTTTAAAACAATCACTCGTTCAAGAAGTTTATTAGAACCAATTGAAGATCATGACTTAATCTTACAAATCGCTAATGATTTATTAATCGAAAATTATAATAACGAGCCTTTAAGACTGGTTGGAATTGGTTTATCGCAACTTATTTTAAAGAAAGATTTAAAAAATGAAATTACTCTTTTTAACTATGATAAGTTTGATGATCGTGAAATCAATTTAGATAAGCTAATTAAAAAGATTAACGAAGAATATGAAAAAGAAGTAATTACCTTTGGGGTAAAAGAAGATTAACTATAATTTAATTAAATATTCGTATATCGAATCAGTAAGTTCATCGGGAGTGGATGCAGCTGACGTTAAAGTAACGACTTTAACGCCTTCGAACCACTCTTTTTTTATCTCTTCAACGCTATTCACTAAATAGGTTGGAAGATATTGATTACCGATTTTTTGTAACTCATTAGCATTAGAACTAATCATATCCCCAACAACTATGCATAAATCGCCAGTAATTTCGTTAATTAAAGCTTCTTGACGAAGAGTAGTAGAATTACACACTCCGTTATAATAAACGGCATTTGGATAATGATTCATAAGAGTTTTTAAAATTTCTTTTAAAAGTTTTTCTCTTATGGTGGTTTGAGTAGTGATAAAGATTTTTTCGTTATTAATTGATAATGAGTTAGTTTCATCTAAAGAAGTAATTAAATGAATTTTATTCGGGTTAATATCAATAATTCCTTCAGACTCTGGATGGTTATGTTTACCAATATAGATAACATCATAACCTTTAATTAAATAGCTTTTAATTTTATCTTCAGTCTTATTTATAAACGGACAAGTAGTATCAACGTATTTTAAATTCTTTTTATCTAATATTTTTTTAACTTCAGGTGATACTCCGTGAGCGGTTAAAATAACTATTCCACTAGTAATATCTTCAAGCATTTCTACTCTTTTACGACTATTGGCTTTAATCGTAATTACTCCAAGTTCATTTAATTTATGAGAAACAAACTCATTATTCATGAGCTCTCCTAAGATATAAATTGGTTCATTTTTTTGATTTTCTTTTACTGTTTGAAAAACTAGGTCAAGCGCTCTTTTAACTCCATTACAGAAACCTTGCTTTGAGACTTTAATTACTTTCATATGTTCACACCTACTCATTCGTTATTATACATTATTTATAAAAATAATGATATAATGAAGTTGTTATGGATAAAAAAATATTAGAAAAATTAAAATTTGAAAAATTAAGTTTAGTTCAAGAAAGAACTTTAAAAGAGTTTGATACTAATGAAAATTTAGTAATCGTGGCGCCGACTGGAACTGGCAAAACTCATTCTTATTTAATTCCAATTTTTAAAAAGTTTGAAGCAAATAAAAAAGAGGGATTAAAACTTGTCATATTAGTACCAACCAATGAGTTGGTTTTTCAAGTTTACGAAATGACTAAAGAGTTATTTAGTAATTACAATATTAGAACTTTTTATGGTTCAATGGATCGTCAAAGGGAGATTAAATGGTTAGAAAACAATCAAATTGATATTGCCATTGGAACTCCAATTAAAATTGAAGAATTTATTGCAAATGGTCACTTATCATTTCAAGGATTAGAATATTTAATCTTTGATGAAGCCGATATGATGTTTGATTTAAAATTTATGGAGCCAATTTTCCCAATTTTAAAAACATCTAAACTAGGTAAACTAGTTTTAGTCTCAGCTTCAATTACTGAGACTATGAAGCCATTTATTAAAGAATTTTTCGGTGCCTATAAATTAATTGACACTACTTTGCAAGAAGATTTATCGATTAAACATTATGTAATTAAAGCGGGAACGAGATCAAGAGGTTTTATTTTAAAAGATTTACTAAAAATATTAAATCCATATTTTTGTATTATCTTTGTTTCTAAAAAAGAAGATCAACCTGAAGTATTTAATTTACTTAATGAAATGGAGTTAAAGGTCGCCAATTTATCTGGTGATATGCCAGTTAGAGTCCGCAGACAAGTAATTAAAGAAGTTCACGAATTAAAATATCAATATTTAGTAACTAGTGATATCGCTTCACGCGGAATTGATTTTGATGCCAGCCATATTATTAATTATGACTTACCTTATCACTTAGAATATTTCATTCATCGAAGTGGTCGAACTGGAAGAATGGGAAAAACTGGAGAGGTTTATACCATCCAAGGCGAAAATGATCATAGGAAGATTCAAAATTTATCAAAAAAAGGTATTAAATTTAATGAAATCAAACTTTCTAAAAGTGGAATCATACCTGTGGTTCCTCGTGAAAGATTGTTAAAAGAAGAAGAAATTCAAGTCATTAAATCAATTAAAAAACCAACTAAAGTTAAACCAAATTACCGCAAGAAAAATAAACAGCAAATTGAAAAAGCGCTAAAAGAACATAGGAGGAAAGAATATGCTAAAAATCGGAAGTCACGTTAGTATGAAAGGTGATGAGATGTTTTTAGGTTCGGTTAAAGAAGCGTTATCTTATAACGCCAACTCATTTATGATTTATACTGGTGCCCCGCAAAACACGATTAGAAAACCATTAGAAGAATTAAAAATAGAAGAAGGAAAAGCGTTAATGAAAGAACACGGCCTATCGTTAGATAATGTAGTCGTTCATGCCCCATATATTATGAATTTAGCTAATCCTGATAAAACTAAAAGAGATTTTGCAATTAGATTTTTAACTGAAGAAGTTAAAAGAACCGCCGCAATTGGAGCTAAACAAATAGTCGTTCATCCAGGTAATGCTACTGGTGGCGATAGAAAAGAAGCTATCAACTGGATTGCTGAAGGAGTGAATAAAGTTATTGCTAATACGAAAGGATTAGATGTCAAAATTGCTCTTGAAACTATGGCTGGAAAAGGAACTGAAATTGGACGTACTTTTGAAGAATTAGCCGAAATTATTAGTTTAGTTAAGGCACAAGACCGAGTTGGTGTGTGTTTTGACACATGTCATACAAGTGATGCTAATTATCCAATTAAAGATGATTTTGATGGTGTTTTAGATCATTTTGATCAAGTAGTAGGAATTGATAAGATCTCTGTCATGCATGTTAATGATTCGATGAATGAACAAGGAGCCGCTAAAGACAGACATGAAAATATCGGATTTGGTCATTTAGGATTCGATACTTTAATTAATATAATTCACAATGATCGAATTAAACATATTCCAAAAATACTTGAAACTCCGTATGTTGAATCAAAACCACCATATAAATATGAAATTGAAATGATTCGAAACAAAGTTTTCATGCCTAATTTAAAAGAAATTATCGCTAATAGTTAAAAAAAGACTCTGATGAGTCTTTTATTTTATATTTATTATTCAGGTTTAATTGTGGTTCCTGATTTAACAATTTTATTTTCTGGGAACTTACCATCTCTTAAAATACGACAGTTACGACCAATCTTTAAGTCTGAATCAATCATCGCATCTCTTTCCACGACAGTAATGCCTGAGTATAATAAGTTGGGTTTTTCATCATTTGGCGTTTTATCGGCACCAAAACCGATTATAGTGTTACGGCCAATAATAACATTCTTATCGGCAATTACGCGGTCTAATTTTGCATTTTCACCAACAATTACGTTATTAAGTAATACTGAGTCTTTTACAACCGCACCTTTTCTTACATAAACACCTGGTGATAAGACTGAGTTAATTACTGTACCTTCAATAATTGACCCATCAGAAATTAAACTTTCACTAATTTTAGCAGTATCAGTTAATTTAACTGGTGGATTTCCGGTCGCTTTTGTATAAATTTTCCATGTTGGATCATATAAATCAAGCTCTAACGCTTTTTGATTTAATTCTAAACTTGTATCTAAGTAAGAATCATAAGTACCAACATCTTGCCAGTAATCATAATATTTATATGTTCCAATTCTAGCTTTTTTCTCGTAAATTAAGTAAGGAATAATATGATTACCAAAGTCTAAATCTTCATGTTCTTCTCTTTTCAGTTCAATTGAATTTACTAGTGTATCATAATTAAATACGTAAATACCCATTGAGGCTAAATTAGAAGTAGAAGTTTTTGGTTTTTCAACAAATTTTTCGACTAAACCTTCTTCATTAGCTTCAATGATACCAAATCTTGAGACATCTTCAAAAGGTACAACTTTACATGCAATTGTCATTTCCGCATTTAATTCTTTATGACGATTAATTAATTTACGATAATCCATTTTGTAAATATGGTCACCAGATAAAATTAAAACATATTTAGGTTTTTTTCTCTTAATAAAATCTAAGTTTTTATTAACAGCATCAGCTGTCCCCATATACCATGAGTTATGTGGATGTAAAATCGTAACTTGTGAGTCACGTCTGTCTAAGTCCCATGGTTTTCCTGAACCGATATGCTCATTTAAAGAATGTGGAAGATATTGAGTTAAAATGGCAATATCCATAATTCCTGAATTTGAAGCATTAGATAATGGAAAGTCGATAATTCTAAACTTTCCGGCAAATGGTACGGCTGGTTTTGATCTTCTTTGCGATAATAAATCTAATCTTGACCCTCTACCGCCTGCTAAAATAAGTGCTAAAGTTTCCATCAGTGTTCCCCCTTGATAATTTTCTGATATAAATCTACGTAATCTTGAGCCATTCGCTTTAATGAATGATCTTCTCTCATCGCTCTTTTAACCATCTCTCTCCATGCGGTTTGATTAGTATTATATAAGTCGATTGCTCTTTCAACAGCATCTTTAAATTCATGGGCATTGTAATTAGCAAAGCTAAATCCAACTCCTTCATTAGTATATTTGTTATAAGGCATAACAGTGTCTTTTAACCCGCCTGTTTCCCTAACTACAGGTAGGGCCCCATAACGCATAGCAATCATTTGGCCAAGGCCACATGGTTCAAATAAACTTGGCATCATTAAAATATCACTTGCTGCATATACTTGGTGGGCTAAATCATTGTTAAATCCAACATATCCACAAACTTTACCGCGATATTTATTTTCTAAAAAGCGGAAGAAGTTTTCATATTCATGATCACCAGAACCAATTAAGATAAAGTTAGCATTAGTATTAATAATAACTTCCTCTAAAGTCGCTTTCATTAAGTCAATTCCTTTTTGTCTAGCTAGTCTGCCAATAAATGAAACTAGTGGTGCGTCTTTTTCACTTTGAACTAAACCAAGTTTTTCTAAAACCATTTTCTTATTAACTCGTTTACCCATAATAAAATGATTTTGGTTGTAGTTTTTCGCTAAACGATGATCAGTTTGCGGATTATTGATCTCATAATCAATTCCGTTTAAAATTCCGTATAGTGAATTTTCTCTCGCTTTTAATGCGCCGTCTAATGTAAACCCAAAGAATCTAGTTAAGATTTCATCACGGTAATTTGGACTTACCGTATTAATGGCATTCGCTCTCATAATTGCCGCTTTTAAGAAGTTAATGCGGTCAAAATGAATATATGTGTAGTTAAAATGAGTGTTAAAGAATTTATCCACACCTTGATCAAACGCTCCTTGATATTCTAAGTTATGAATTGATAGAAGTGTCTTAATATTTTTAAATTCTTTTAAATGACGGTATTTTTCATCAATAAAGAATGGGATTAAACCACTTTGCCAATCGTTAATATGAATAATATCAGGTTTAAATTTAGATGTTCTAACAAACTCTAATACTGCCTTATTAAAAAACACATATCTTTCTGCATCATCATGATGTCCATAAAATGTTTCTCGATCGAAATAGTAATCATTTTGGACAAAAATATGATCAGTTCCCTCATGGTTTAAAGTAAAATATTTAGCATTTTGGTGAAACTTCCCCATTTCAATATTAACTTCACCTAAATACTCCATTTGATCAAACCATTTCTTACAAGTGCGATACATTGGGGTAATAACTTTAATTTGATGTCCTAATTTAGTAATCGCCTTTGGTAGTGACGCTGAAACGTCAGCTAATCCCCCTGTTTTTGAAAACGGATGCACCTCTCCAGTACTAAACAATATTTTCATTTTTTCCTCCTTAATTATTCGCATTTTTGGACCATATTATCATATAAAATGATAAAATGGAACCGGTATCCATATATAATTATAACCGATTTTCGGATAATAAACAAGATAACTAAGTAATTAAAGTACAATGATTATTATTTGCAACTATAATTATCATATGATATAATTATATAAGTGTTTCAAGGAGGAAAATATTATGGCAAAATATTCAAAACTTAAAAATAAAGTACATCCTATTGCGTATGTTATTGGTGTTATCTTTTTAGCATTAATCGCAGTGGTTATTATTTTTTCGGTTCCTAAAAAGAGTGAAAAAATGTATCGTGATTATTACAATGCACAAATTAAAGTGCAACAATTTAATCCTGAATTACTAATGACAAAAGAACACCTATACAAAAATATAAATGTTAAAGATTTAGAAAAGAAAATTGACTCAAAAGATTTAGTTATTGTCTATATTGGTGGAACTTGGTGTGCTACATGTTTAAATGAAGTTGCTATTTATTCAAGTGAACTTAAAAAGAACGAAGAATTACTTGCTAAAGCGAAAAACATTTACTATTTAGAAAAACCAGAAACTAAAGAATTAAAAGGTTATGATGATTTCGTAGAAAAATATGAGTTAGGTGAGTTATCATATCCAGCATTATTAAGTTTTTATAATGGTAAATTAGTTGAGGTAAAATACATTGCCGGACAACCACAACCAAAGGATATTAGAACTGCAGTTTACGCATACTACAACAAATTATATAATGAGATTAAATAAGCACGCAAGTGCTTTTTTATCCTAAAAAATAGGTGATTTAATTGTTAGATTTAGTAAAAGTAGAATTAAAAGAAAAGATTTTAACAAATCTTAACTATGAAGTGGATATTGAAATTCCAAGAAGAGGAGACTATGATTTAGCAATCCCTCTTTTTAGATTATTAAAAAGCACAAATTTAAAACTACCATTTCTTTATGAACAAATAAATAATGTGATAATTACGCATCCACATGTTAAATCTACTGAATTAATTGGAGCATTTTTAAACATTAAACTAAATTCCCAATCTTTTTCTAAATCGGTACTGACAACTGTTTATAAACTCGAAGATCGTTTCGGAGAAGAACCAACTAATAATGAAGTGGTTGTTATTGACTATTCATCACCTAATATTGCTAAAAATTTCTCAGTTGGTCACCTAAGATCAACTGTAATTGGTCATTCACTTAAATTAATATTTCAAAAATTAGGTTACACCGTAGTTGGAATTAATCACTTAGGTGATTGGGGCACTCAATTTGGTAAATTATTAGTGGCTTATGATTTGTGGGGGAATGAAGAAAAATTGAAGGAAGCACCAATCGATGAACTTCAACGTATTTACATTAAATTTCATGAAGTTGCAGAAAATAAACCCGAATTAGAAGATGAAGCAAGACAAGCTTTCAAAGAGTTAGAAGAAGGCGATAAAGAAAAACTTAAATTATGGACTTATTTTAAAGATGAATCATTAAAGGAATTTATGAAAGTTTATGATTTGCTTAATGTCCATTTTGATTCATACGCTGGTGAGGCCTTCTATAATGATAAAATTGATCATGTCATTGACGTTCTTAACAGTAAAAACCTTTTAAAAATTGATGATGGTGCAACTATTATTGACTTAGGCGATGATATCCCGCCAGCATTAATTAAACGTAGTGATGGTGCAACTTTATATATGACACGTGATTTGGCTGCCCTATTATATCGTTATGAAACATACAATATGAATAAAACTCTTTACTTAGTTGGTAATGAACAAAAACTCCACTTTGAACAACTTAAACGGATTGTTGAGTTATTAGAATTGCCTATTGAAGTAGTGCACGTTAATTTCGGATTAGTTTTAATTGATGGTAAGAAGATGTCAACTAGATCGGGCACAAATGCTAACTTACATGATGTCTTACTAGAATCAATTAGTGATGCGAAAGCAGCAATTATGGAGAAAAACCCAACTTTAGAATCTATTGATGAAGCAAGTAGAGCCATCGGTGTTGGTGCCGTAGTATTTAATGATTTAAAGAACGATCGAAATCTAAACATTGATTTCAATTTAGAAAATATGCTCCGTTTTGAGGGACAAACCGGACCATATCTTCAATATACAAGTGTTAGAATTAATTCAATTTTAAAAGAAACAAACCTTGATATCAATCAAGTCGATTATTCTCTATTTGAAAATCCAAGCTACTTTGATTTAGTCAAACAAATTTCAACTTTTAGTGAAGCTATCAAGAAAGCAGCAGAAGAATATAACCCAAGTGTAATTTCTAAACACTTACTTGTCCTAGCTCAACTATTTAACTCGTTTTATGGTCAAAATAGAATCTTAGTTGACGATGTGGCAACACTAAATACCAACCTTTTATTAATTAGTAATGTAAGAACTGTAATTAATGAAGGATTAAGACTATTAGGAATTAAATATCTAGATGAAATGTAATGATATCCCCGCGTGGTGGAATTGGTAGACACGTTAGACTCAAAATCTGATGAAGAAATTCATGCTGGTTCAAATCCGGTCGCGGGGACCAATACATTAATTTTTATAAAAGACAGCTTTCATTAGCTGTTTTTTTGTATCAAGAATATTTCATTATTACAGGATTAATAAATTTAATAAAATTGATAAACATTTAATATATTGATAACAAGAAATATATATACCTAAAGTTCCATTAAAGAGAAATAATATTAATTGTGCTTTTACTATTTTTAAACGGCATTTGAATATTACTAACAATGGCTTATATAAGCCGTTTCTTTTTATTTTTACTAAGATTTATATTTAAATATAATTTAAATAAAATGTTCTTGTTTTTATAATTTTTAAAATAATGTTATAATTATTTAGAATAATATATTTTTTTACAATATAAGGAGGACATATGGGAAAAAGAGATTTTATTATTGTTGCTGATTCAGCATGTGATTTACCACACGAATATGCTGAAAAACATAACCTTAAAGTATTATCATTAAAGTTTTATTTAGATGAAAAAGAGTATTTAAACACATTAGATTTTGCGTCAATGCCAGCTGAAGAATTTTACGGAAGATTAAGAAACGGAGAACATGCTAAAACCGCACAAGTTAACTCACAAGAATTTTATGAGGCATTTAAAGAAATCTTAGAATCGGGTCGTGATGTTTTAGCGATATTAATATCGGCAGCTCTATCAGGAACATTTAATAGTGCTAATATCGCCAAACAACAACTTCAAGAAGAATATCCAGATCGAAATATTATTTTAGTTGATTCAATTAGTGGATCACTTGGGGCTGGATTAGTTGTTGAAGAAGCTGTCGAGTGGAAGGCGAAAGGAAAAGATATTTTCCAAATTGAAAAACATTTAAATAAGTTTAAGCACCATGTTGTACATATTTTCACTCATGATGATTTATCACACTTAAAAGCTGGTGGAAGAATGGGAACACTTTTATATTGGGTCGGAACGGCCTTAAGAATTAAACCAATTATCTCAGCGGATGATGAAGGTAAATTAAAATTAAGACATAAAGTGATTGGAAGAAAAAAATCACTTAGAATCTTACTTGATCGAATTGTTGAATTTTTCGACCCATCAATTAGTGATAAAATGGTTATTGGTCATTGTGACTGTTTAGAAGAAACCAATCAATTTGTTTATGAATTAGAAACGAGAATTAAAAGAAAAGTAACCCTTGTTCATATGATTGGTCCAGTAATTGGAGCTCATGGTGGACCAGGAACTATTGCCGCATTCTTTACTGCAAAAGCTAGATAAAATTTTTTAAAGAACACATCATAATGATGTGTTCTTTTTTTGGTTCTTATATCATTAAATTTAAAAATCCTTTTATGATACAATTGATATGATTATGATGTTAAATAGGGGATTGATAAAATGAATTTAAAAAATAATGAAGCATTAAAAGAACACTTACTTATCTTTAGTAAAGCGATTATGTCAGGACTATATGTAGTTTTAGCTGCTACAGTATATTTAGTTATTACTAGTATTACCGGAAGTAAACTATTAGGAGGATTACCATTTAGTTTTGCCTTATTAATTATTGTTGGTAGAAGTTATTACTTATATACTGGTAAAATCGGTTATTTACTTCCTTATAAAAAAGGTGTTCCATTAATGATTTTAGTTACCTTAATCGGTAATGTTGTGGGAATTGTATTAAGTGCTGGATTATTATTACTAGCAAATATAGACGGCTTAACAGAATCTGCCCAAGCGATTATGGCAATTAAATTTGATTCAAACGCTTGGTATGAAACATTAGTGCTAGCAATATTCTGCGGAGTCTTGATGTACACTGCGGTTGATGGTGCAAGTCGGATTAAAGATAATATCATTAAAGTATTAATAATTATTCTATCAGTAGTAATATTCTTATTGATTGGATTTGAACATAGTATTGCCAATATTGTTTATATTGTACTAGCTAAACAGTTCTCACTTAAAATATTTGGTTATTTACTATTAATGTTACTTGGTAATGCGATTGGTGCGATCGTCTTAAACTTAATTCATACACCATATTATAAGGAAAAAGAAACAAATTAATCAAAATAGGTAACGCGAGGTTACCTATTTTTTTCTTTAAAATTACGATTTTTACACATAATTATTCGCAATGTAAAATGTTAGTAAAATTAAAGATTAATTGATAAAGAAGCGATATTTATCATTTTAAATATATGGTAAAATATAAATAGATCAAGGAGGATGATTTAATGGATAGAAACCAAACCCAAAAGATTTTAATGAAAGATGAAGTAGTTTTACACACGTTTAAGCCTTATTTTAGAAAAGAATTATTATCAGTAGTATTAGGGGCATTAGCACTTGGACTATTTTTTATTCCATTTGGTATTGGCATGATGTTTGATCAAGACACACCATATTATGTTGGAATTATCATTTTAGCCGTATACGGAGTTATCTTTATTCTGATGGTGTTATTGCAATTACTAGCTTTTAGAAATCGTTTTTATACCGTAACTGATAAAAGGTTTATTATTCAAAAAGGATTATTCGGCATTGATTTTTCCAGTATTCCAATTGAAGCGGTTCAATTTTTATCAGTCAATGTCTCAGTAATTGATAAGATTCTAAATAAAGGAACTGGTTCAATGACCTTTGGTACAGTTAGTACTCCGGTAACTTCTGGGCAACCACCACGATTTATTTTTTCTAATATTTTAGAAGTCTATGAAAACTACAAAGTATTAAAAGAATTAATCGATGAAAAAACGGCACAAGTAGTTAAAGAATAAAAAAATTTAAAAAATAAAAGTCTATCACGCGATAGACTTTTTTTAATCATTAACCAACTGCAAACTTAACTAATCCTTCGGCCGCAAGCTCATCACCAACATAAGCCTTTCCTTGAGCGGAACCAAAGTTGCCTCTTAATCTAACCACTTCAACTTCTAGGCGAAGGGTCTCTCCTGGTGAAACTTTTCTTCGAAATTTAAGGTTATCGGCACCAGCCATAAAGACTAATTTTCCTTTATATGCCTCGTCTGATAAAAGGACTGTGGCTCCAACTTGGGATAAGGCCTCAATAATTAAGACTCCTGGCATTACTGGTTCTTCAGGAAAATGTCCTTGGAAAAATGCCATATTTTTATTTAAAGTTAAATAACCTACACCACGTTTTAATGGTTCCATTTCCGTAATTTTATCAACTAATAAAAATGGATCACGATGTGGAATAATCTTTTTTATATCTTCACGGTTTAACATGTTTTCATACCTCTTTTATTCTATCTTTAAAGTTTTTAAGTAATCATTAACTGGCAGAATTAAATCTTCGATGATTTGTTTTACCGGTTTAATTTCATCAATTAATCCAGCAATTTCACCAGCCATAAATGATCCTTCATCTAAATTACCATCAACAATCGCTTTTCTTAATGAACCTGTGGTTAGTTTTTCTAATTCTTCAAAGGTTGCCCCTTCTTTAACTTTAGCGTTATAAGTAGTCGCTAGGGCATTTTTTAAAACTCTAACATCCGCATGTTCACTGGCAGTAATGACAGTTGATGTATCTCTCGCTTTTAAAACTAAATTTTTATAATTCTCATGGATTGGACATTCTTCACTCGCTAGGAAAATAGTTCCAGCTTGAATGCCCTTAGCTCCTAAAGCCAAGGCAGCCGCCACCCCTTGGTAGTTACCAATCCCACCAGCGGCAATTACTGGAATTTTAACTGCCCTAGTTACTTGCGGAAGAAGTGGGAATGTCGACGATGGTCCAATATGACCACCAGCTTCCCGGCCCTCACAAATAACCGCGTCAGCTCCAAATCTTTCCATTCTTACCGCTAAAGCGACACTTGCAATAACCGGAATGACTTTAATTCCCGCATCTTTCCACTCTTTCATATATGGTTGCGGGTTTCCAGCTCCAGTAGTTAAGATTTTTACCCCTTCTTCAATAACCAACTTAGCTAATTCCTTAATATGAGGGCTAAACATATATAAGTTTACTCCAAACGGTTTATCAGTTAATTGTTTAATTTTTCTAATTTCATCTCTAACCCACTCTGGTTCATTAAATCCAGTTGCCAAAACTCCTAAGCCACCAGCATTTGAAACGGCCGCAACTAATGTGTGAGTAGAAATATTGGCCATCGCTCCTTGTAAAATGGGATATTTAATATTAAGTAATTCAGTAATTGTTTTCATAAAAGGTATCATTCCAATCTCATATATTTGTAATATATTCTTAAAATTATTTTAACATATATATAAAATTATTAAGTTTTGTTGGCTTTGTATTCCAATTTTTCACATATTTTGAAAATAAATGAATAACTAAATTAAATGATATAATGATAATGGGTGATTAAATATGGAAAAATATATCCACAAAGTTTTTTATTTTGAAACCGATAAAATGGGAATGGTGCACCATTCTAATTATATTAGATGGATGGAAGAAGCAAGACTTCATTTTTTAGAACAACTCGGTCATGGTTATCGGAAGATGGAAGATGATGGAATCATCTCTCCTGTATTATCAGTAGAATGCGAATATAAATCGCCAACTACTTTTGGTGATGAAGTTGCAATTGAAATTCAAGTATTAGAATATACTGGTGTTAGATTAACGATTGGATACGTCATGACGAATGTAAAAAACAATGAATTAGTTTTAACTGGAGCTTCACGCCACGCCTTTTTAGATGAATTGCGCCGGCCAGTAATTTTAAAAAAATATTTTCCAGATTTAGATAAAAAATTAAAACTATTAGTTATCAAAAAATAACCACTTTTTATATATGACTAATTTGTTTATTAGTAAGAATTATTTAATGTTAGTTGTATAATATTACTAGTATTTATTTTATTTACAAGGAGATTTTTATGTTAGTTAAAGAATTATTTGAAAAGTTAGATCAAAAATATGAAAAAATGGTTGAAATTAGACGTCATCTTCATATGTATCCAGAATTATCATTTGAAGAAAAAGAAACCTCTAAATATATTGCCGGTTTTTATAAAAATAAATGGGTCGAGGTTAAAACAAATGTTGGTGGTTACGGCGTAGTGGTCACGATTGATACGAAAAAACCGGGTAAAACTATCGCTTTAAGAGCGGATTTTGATGCACTACCAATTGAAGAAGAAAATACTTTTGAATATCGTTCAAAAAATCCAGGAGTAATGCACTCATGTGCTCATGATGGTCATACTGCTTATTTAATGGTTTTAGCACAAACTTTAATCGAAATGAAAGATAAATTAGTTGGTAAAATTGTTATTATTCACCAACCAGCTGAAGAAACTCCTCCAGGAGGATCAATTCAAATGATTAAAGATGGAGTTTTAGAGGGAGTTGACAATGTCTTTGGATTACATTTAATGAGCCAAATGGATTTCGGCAAAATCTTTTATCATAAAGGTGAAACCCAACAAGCTAGAGCTAAATTTGATATTAAAATTCAAGGAGTTGGCGGACATGGTTCATCACCTCATGAAGCCAATGATGCGATTGTTTGTGCATCATATATGGTAACTGCTCTACAAACAATTATTTCAAGAAGATTAAATCCTTTTATGTCGGGAGTTGTTACCATCGGATCATTTACCGGTGAAGGATCATTTAATATTATTAAAGACTCAGTGACTCTAACTGGAGATGTTAGAACGATGAGTGAAAAAGCGAAAGTGATGATCGAAGAAGAAGTCAACCGAATTGCTAAAGGAATTGGCGAAGCTTTTAATTGCGGAATTGAAGTTGATTATAAAAATGACTATCCAGTTTTATATAATGACCCTGAATTAACACAGTTTGTTGTTGATACACTTGAAAAAGTTAAAATTGATAATGTTATAGCAGTTGAAGATTCAGGTCCAATGGCACCATCTGAAGACTTTTCTTATTATACTAAAGAAAGACCTTGTGTCTTTTACTATATCGGGGCTAAACCACAAGGTGAAGCTTACCCGCATCACCATCCTAAATTTGACTTTGATGAACGAGCAATGCTAATTGCCGGAAAGTCATTAGGAGCGGTAGTATTAAGTTATTTTAATTTATTAAAATAGGAGAGATTTAGTTGCAAGTAGTTAATGATATTAAAAAAACTAAAGAACAACAAATTTTTGATATCGCTCTTTTAGCTGGAACAATTTTAATGACTAGTGGAGCCGAATCATATCGTGTTGAAGATGCTGTCGAAAGAATCTTATCTTTAAGTGAGCACAAAGAACGCGATGCACTGGCTTTACTAACAAGCTTAACTGTTACTTTAAAATTAACAGACGGAACGACTCTTACTACAACTAAGAGAATTAAATCAAATAACGTTGATTTACATAAAATAGATGTGACTAATGATATTTCTAGAAAACTTGCATCTAATACAATTGAATTAGAAAAAGCTTACCAAATATTAAGAGAATTAGATCAAGAAAAACAACCCCTGATAAGAAATATGTTATTTAAAATCTTAATTGGGGCTTTCTTTACGTTAATGGTTAGTGGTAATTGGATTTCAATTTTATTTTCAGCATTAGCTGTAGTTTTAACACTAGTAGTTGATTATTTAATGAGTAAAGTTAAACTAGCGAGTTTCGTTAATGTTTTACTTCAAGCTTTTGTGGCCGCCCTTTTTACAGGGCTAATGGCTAAGCTGATTAAAGACATTCAAATCTCAAAAGTTTTAACTGGAGCCTTAATGGTCTTATTTCCGGGAACCACACTTACTAACGCCATTAGAGATGTTATTAATGGTGATTATATTACTGGTGCCGGTAATATCTTAAGTACTTTAATGACGGCATCAGCACTAGCAATCGGTGTTGGACTTGCGCTTGCGATTACGGGGGTGAGTTACTAATGCCTTTCGTTTTATCAATTATCGGTGCTATTGGCGCGGTTATCTTTGTCTCTTTAATCTTTGGAGTTAAAGGACGAGTTGTTATCTTTAATGGTATTTTAGGTGGATTGGGGTGGATGGTTTATAAACTAATCAGTAATTCTGGTCACTCAATGTTTTTAGCTAGTTATCTTGCCGCATTATGTATTGCGTTTCTTGCCCAAATAGGAGCAAGAATCTTTAAAACTCCGGCAACAGTATTTTTTATTCCAAGCTTCTTTCCATTAGTTCCAGGAACCTTAATCTTTGAAGCGACAGTTTCGTTTATAATGGAAAATGGTGATACCACCTTATCAAATCTAATTAACGCTTTATTAATCTCAGCGGGAATTGCTTTAGCGATTGTTACTATAGAGTCAATATTTACTATCTATAATACGATTAAAAGATCATTCAAAAAAAAAGTAAATAATTAAAAATATACCTAGAGGTGATTTATATGAACATAAAATTAATTAAAAGGATTTTGGCAGTAATTGCAATCATAGTTGCGCTAGTAAGTATTGGGTTTTTCATCGAAGCCTTAATTAACAAAGAATGTAATCCAGTAGCTAATATTTTACTAGCATCAGCTATTGTAGTATTTAGTGTTGAAACCTTAATTCCTGATAAGAAAAAAGAAGAAGCTAAAGAAGAAAAAACGGGTGAGTAATTTCACCCGTTTCTTTTATATTGATTCTTCTGATTCAATTTCAACTCTTAAATCAAGTTGTTTAATTCTACGCTTTTGAACTTTTTCAATCGTAAATGTTAATCGGTAAACTCTTTTTAATCCTTTATCGCCACTATACTCTTCTTTAACGTGAATTAGTGGTATAATTTGACCAACTTTAGGTAGTTCTTCAAGTTCATGATATAAATAGCCACCCACTAATGAGTAATTACTCTCAGGGGCTGTCCCTAAATCAAGTTCATCAAATAATTCAATAAGCGGCATTTCAGGACTAACTTTATAATGATTTTCTGATATTTCAGTTAATAAATCACCATCAACTTCATCATACTCATCATAAATTTCCCCCACTAACTCTTCAAGGGCATCTTCCATAGTGACAATCCCACTAGTTCCGCCGTATTCATCAATTACAATGGCAAAGTGTTTTTTAATTTGTTGCATATTAGCAATCAAATCATCAACCTTAGTTGATTTATTCACATAATAAGGTTCAGAAATTAATTTTCTAACATTAATTTTATCGTAATTACCTTTATTTTTAACGACTTGAATTAAAAAATCTTTTTCGGCCAATACTCCAATAATATTATCTTTGTCTTTTTCATAAACAGGAATTCTTGAGTATTGATATTCATCAAAAGTATGAATAATTTCTTCACATGATGCATTAACATCAACAGCAATCATATCAATTCTTGGTGTCATAATGTCATAGACTGAGATTTTATCAAGAAGTAGAGCACTTTGAATTAAATCAGCGTGTTCCTCATCAATTACACCTTCATCTTCCATCACATCAACTAGTTTTTCTAATTCTTCACCAGTAACTGTCGCTTCTTGTGGTTTTTCTTTTTTCTTAATAGAAAATAATTTTTTAATACCAATAAATAACATTGTTAGTGGCCAAAATATTTTTGTTAAAAACCACATAATCGGAGCCACTTTAACAAATAATCTTTCGCCATTTTCTTTAGCGAAAGTTTTCGGTAAAATTTCACCAAAAGTTAAAATTAGAAATGTCATAACTGCAGTCGAAATAATCCCCGCTACAGATGCATTAGGGACGACTCTGGCAAATATATATCCTGATATAGTTGAAGCACCGATATTAACGATGTTATTACCAATTAAAATTGCAGTGACAGTCTTGTCAAAATTTTCAGCTAAGGCTATCGCTTTTCTTGCGCCTTTTACTTTCTCATCAGCTAGTGTATGTAATCTTAAGACGCTTGAACTTGACATAGCTGTCTCAGTTGCTGAGAAAAATGCTGACATAATAATACAAAATAAAATAACTACCAATAAAATAATATCGACAGTTAAAGTCTCTTTTCCTAAAAATTGAGTTAATATAACAATTAACTTACTCGGATCAACGTCGGGCAACGGAACCAATTTAAAACACTCTCCTTTTAAATATCTAAATAATGTGTAGCATTATTTTATCATATTTTTCATTTATTTGTAAATAGATATATCTATTTGCAAGTAAAATATTGTAAGAATTAAGATATAAAACGGGATAATATAGCAGTTTCAACAAATATTGTTAAAATATTATTAAATTCTATTGACAATTAATTTCATATAAATTAAAATTAAACTAATGAAAGGGGGAATGATTATGTTTAAGAAAATTGGAGCAATATTATTAACAATCTTTATATCTTTAACGCTAGCTTCATGTATTAATACAAGTGGTATTCCTAAATTTGCTCAAGACAAAATTAAAACTGATTTTCTTAACTATCTTCATAGTTATGGTAACTATGATTTTGTTGAAGAAGATATGAAAATCCTGAAACATTATGCTACCTTCGGTGGAACTTACATTTTAAAAATGAGCAGAGATTCAATTGACACAATTCATGAAATCATAATTGAAGACAAAGTTTTACTCTTTGAAGATACCAATACCCCAGTAGTTTGGAAAAACGGGAAATTTTATGAATTAAGTGAGGCCTATTTTGCTGGTGTTTTATCTATGAAAAATGTTGAAGAACTAGAGGCAATTTTTTCAAAAGTAGAACATGTTCAAAAAGTGACTTTTAATAATATAGATTCTAGTTCCAAAAATTACTTACCTAACGGAATTGATAGTCAATATAATATTGGATCTTGTAATCACGAATTTGATGAAAATAAATATATTTTCTTTTACGCTCATACATATAATGAACTTGTTTCTAACATTGAAAAATATAAGGATTCAAATCTTTTCGGATTTGAACGCTACAAAGAACAATTTATCAATTTACAAAATGAATATGACGATAATTTCTTTAATGACAATATTTTAACTTTCTATTATAAAGAAGAACCGGGTATCTTACCTAATTATACTCATAGTATTACTAGAAAAAAGGACACATTAACCCTTAATATAAATGTCGTAAGTTATGGCGCGATATCCGATGCCATGAGTGTATGGAAAGAAATTAATACGATAAAGAAAGCCGATATTAACGGAGTTAAGGAGATCAAATTAGATATTCGTGGCGTCTACTTTCCGTCTTCATCATTTACTTTTATGCTTAAAGATGAATATGTTAGACGGCTTTATATGAATGGCTTTACTAAAGGGGATTTTAATAAAGTACATGGCATAAAGGAAATTGAACTATATAAATGGGGATTTATGATCGATCTTAAATTTAAAACGCCAATTACACAGGAGCAATTAAGTAATTTAGTTACATATTTAGAAGACAACCCCTATATTGAATCTGTTGGGTATCAAGGAACTGACTATGTTCGAGTTTCAATCTTAACTACTTTTTATGATAAATTCACAAGTAATGCACTGGTCGCCGAAGATTTTCTTAGCGAAGAAGTGATTACTAATTATCAAATAACTATTAAACCTTTAAACCACACTCCGTTTGGAGGCATAACATTTATTATCAATTATCCTAGTTCAATTCGACATAAAATTGTTATGTATGATGTTTTAAATAAATATTCAAAATTTTTCGTCATTGAAGATTGGATGGAATGGAAAGGCGCAAAATAAAATAATTTATAAATTTATGATTACATAGGTAGAAGAGCCAGTTATGGCTCTTTTTATGTTATTTTGTTAAAAAATGTAAACGTTTTTATATTTATTTTAAATTTAGCCTGATTTTCTTTACATTTCGTTTACATTTCCCTCTTTTCATTGTATAATGAAAGCAAATGAATATCGAAAGGAGATAAACGATGAAAAAGATATTTACATTTTTAACTGTATTACTTATTGGATTGGGTTTAGTTGCATGTAATAAACCTAAATCAGAAATTGAAAAGCTTATTGAACAAGCTGAAAAAATGACCATGGATGAATTATATCAAAAAGCATATGAGGAATCTAAAAACGCAACATTATATGGTCTAGGAAATTCAAGCCGCGGTAAAACTGCTGGTGCATCATTTGTGGAAATGATGAAAGCTAAATATCCTGACTATAATGGAACAATTGACTGGTCACAACCAAAGGAAAATACTATTTTCCAAATGCTAGACTCAGATAGCAAATCAGCTTCACCACAATTTTCTATGACTTTAATTCAAGATGGTGCGCAAATTAAGTCAAAGATGATTGATACTGGCGTATTATATAACTTCGTTCCAAAAGCTTGGAAAGAAGCGAGTGGGGTTGATGTTAAAGCTAATGGTGAACCACTAACTCTTCAAACATTATCAAAAGTGTTTATGTTCAACAATTTAGAAAAAGGTAAAGAATTTAAGAACGTATGGCATTTTGTTAGAGAAGGTGAAAGACCAATGTTTATGGGTCTACAATCAGAACCTATTGGATTTAACGCATTATTAATGTTAACTCGTGATGATTATGTTGCTTATGTAAAAGAAGCTTTTGACGCGCTTACTCCAGCAGAAAAAACATACTGGCAACCAAAAGTTGATGCCTTAAAAGCTAAAGCTAAAGAATTAAAATTAGGTGCTAATGCTGAGTATTCATTAGCTTGGATTCAAGCATGGGTAGGACAAATGAACGTAATGACTGATGATGGTCCAATTTGTAATGAGCTTGTTAAAACTACTGCAGCAGGACAATCAGGATTACTTGTTTATTCTAAACTAAGATCAGTTCAAGAAACTGAAGGCGTATCTAAAAATAATATTACTATTGCCGCTTATCAAGATGGTTATAAAGGATTTGGTGGATATGCTTACAAACACTACCTACAAGTAACTAAGAAGAGTCCACTTCCTTGGACAGCTATGGCATTTATCGCATACATGGTTACTGAAAAAGACGGATTTAATCCATGGGGTAAAGACATTGGTGGATATAGTGCTAACCCAGCAGTTAACCAAGACCATAGTAAGAAAGGTTACAATGAAGCTGGTACAGAAATTCTATTTCCAGCATTAAATGACAAAGGTTATAAATGGTGGATTGGAACTAAAGCTGGTGAAGGCCGCTTAATCGTTGAAGACCACGAATACGCTGCAAAAGTATCATTTACTGTTGGAGCCTGGATTGAAACATTAAAAGGTTTTAAATAATTAGTCAAAGGAGATAAAAAATGGAAGATGCAATTGTTGTAAATAAGCATAGAATTCGTTGGAATAAAATCAAAACTTTTTTCCAAAAACCTCACAACACAATCTTAGTTATCTTTGGAATTTTCTTATCAATTGCAACATTTGTTCCCATTTTAATTTTATTATTAGATACGATTAAAGTACACCCCGGAAGTGTTGACTCAGTATTAACCGGAAAACCTTCCGGGTATACTTTATATAACTGGAGAACTCTATTTACAGATGAGTTAGCTGTTGATAATTTTTGGGGACCTTTGGGAAATAGTGTAATCTTATCTGTCTTTTCTTGTGCTGGGGCGATATTATTTGGTGGAATTGTTGCTTACTTAGTTACACGGACGAACTTAAAATTCAAAAGAATAATATCGACCATTTTTATCTTTCCATATATTATGCCACAATGGACATTAGCAGTTATATGGTTAAACTTATTTAAATCAAGTGCCGTAACTGGCGGCGGTGATGGTTTAGTGGCTCAACTATTTGGTATTAATATGCCTATATGGTGGGCTCAAGGTCTATTTCCATCAATTGTGATACTATCAATTCACTATGCACCGTTTGCTTATCTTCTAATTGGAGCTATTTTTAGAAATATGGATTCTAACTTAGAAGAAGCGGCAGTAATTTTAAATACTCCAAAGAGAAAAATATTTACTAAAATTACGTTACCAATGATCTTCCCAGCGGTACTATCGACAATACTTTTAGTATTTGGTAGTTCAATGGGATCATATCCGGTTCCACACTACTTAAAGTTAACTACTCTTTCAACTAAGTATGTGCAACTAAGTGTACGTCGGGGTGGACAAGCGAGTATTGTTGGGGTAATTATGATGCTATTTGGAGTGTTAATTTTACTGGTTAACCAAATTAGCACGAAAAGTAGAAAGAGCTATACAACTGTAACTGGTAAGAGTGGACAAGTGAGTCAAGTTAACTTAGGCGTTTTCTTAAAATACTTTTTAGGGATTGCCCTATTAATTGTTACTTTCTTTACTAGTATTTATCCGCTGATTTCATTTGCGTTTGAAACATTCTTACCTAACCCAGGCGATTATAGTTTCTTAATTCCAGGATCAAGTACGAGATTAACGACTAAATGGTGGATTCATGATGGTCGATCTGAGGCGGGATTATATGGTCAAGCGGGCATCTTGTATAATAAGACCATTTGGAATGGATTTAAAGGAACCTTGATTGTTGCGGTATTCTGTGCATTATTTGCCGGAACCTTTGGTTTATTAATTGGTTATGCAGTGAGTAAAAATAGACGAAGTAAATTTGCCAACTACGTTAATAACGTTGCCTTCTTACCTTATTTATTACCAGCCTTATCAATGGGTATCGCATTTTTCTTATTTGGATCAGCAATCGGTATCTATGATACCTATATTCTTGTCATCTTAGCCGGTACCATTAAGTATATTCCGTTTGCTTCAAGAAGTGCACTAAACTCAATGATGCAGTTGAGTAATGAAATTGAAGAAGCCGCTTTAATCCAAAATACACCTTGGTATAAGCGGATGACTAAAATTATTATTCCAATTCAAAAAGCCGCCATCATCTCAGGCTTCTTACTACCATTTATTACATCAGTTAGAGAGTTAACATTATTTATGTTATTAGTTAACCAATCTAAACTTTCTACGACCTTACTTGACTACTTTGACGAAATGGGATTATACGCTTTCTCAAGCGGTATTAACCTAATGATTATATTATTTATTTTAATCGTCAACTTAGGATTAAACAAACTTACCGGAGCAAGTTTAGACAGAGGAATAGGAGGATCTTAAAATGCCAGAAATTATTTTAAAAAATGTAACCAAAAGATGGGGTAACTTCTACGCAGTAGATGACCTTGATTTAGTAATTGATAATGACGCTTTCGTAACACTATTAGGTCCTAGTGGTTGTGGTAAAACAACAACCCTAAGAATGATTGCTGGTCTTGAGACTCCTACTAGTGGTCAAATTATCATTGATAATGAAGTTGTATTTGATTCTAATCAAGGAATAAATGTCCCAGCAAATAGACGTAAAGTCGGATTTTTATTCCAAAACTACGCCTTATGGCCAAATATGACTGTCTATCAAAACATCTCATTTGGTTTAAAAAATATTAAAGATGAATTTCCAGTTTATGCTAGTGAAATTAAAGAATGGAACATAATCAAATCAATTTTAGCTAAACCTGAAGAAATTGTAACTATCATTAATGATTCAATTGATATTCATGGTAAATTAGATAAAATGATTGCTGAAGTCAAAATAATTGATAAATATGATACATATATTAATGTATCCAAAGAATTATTGTATTATAAATTAGATGAAGCCTATGATTTGGAAAAAAGAGCAAGTGAAATTATTGCTAGTTTAGATGCGAAAATCGAACAAAGAATAGCTTTCTATCAAGTTAAAGGTTTACAAATCGGCGAAAACTTTGAACTTTTAAAGGATGGCATCAATGTCACCAAAGTTAGACGACTTACTAAAGAAGAAATTGACTTAAAGGTAAGAAGAGTGGCTAGAATTGTTAAAATTGGAATGTTTATGGATCGTTATCCAAATGAACTATCTGGCGGGCAACAACAAAGAGTTGCGATTGCGAGAACTTTAGCCCCTGAACCTAAAGTATTATTTATGGATGAACCATTATCTAACTTAGACGCTAAATTGCGTTTAGAAATGCGTAGCGAACTACAAAGATTACATGTTGAAACTAACGCAACTATCGTCTATGTAACTCATGACCAATTAGAAGCAATGACACTTGCTAGTAAAATTTGCCTTTTAGATAACGGATTACTCCAACAATATGATGCCCCACTTACGGTCTATGAAAAACCAGTTAATATTTTTGTAGCTGACTTTGTTGGTAACCCATCAATTAACTTCATTGATGCCAAAGGTGAATTCTTACAAACTAAAGTTAATTTATCAATTTGGGATGGTAAACAAAAATTATCGTTTAAACCTAATAAAAAAATCTCATATGATCAATGGTTAAAAGATACTTATAAATACCTAGAAGACAACCAAAAAGAATATGATGTTGATAAAGCGAATAAAGATGCCCCATTTAAATACCATATTCAAAAAGTTGATGATTTTGAAACGCTTCATGTCGAAGAAGAACTAACTGATAGTGATTTTGTTTTAGGAATTCGACCAGAGTTTATTAAAATTGATCCAGCAGGTAAAATGAAGGGTAAAGTATACTCATCAATGCCATCGGGGATGGAAACTATCGTTAAAATTGAAATTGATGGTTATATTTTAACTTCAGTTGTCTTTGGTAATATTGACTTTACGATTGGCGATGATATCAATTTTGATTTTTCATCAAACTCAATTATTTTATTTAATCGAAAGAATCAAAGATTCATTTCAACGGGTTCTTTGGAATAAAAAATATTAAACACTTAAGACTTAATTAGAATTCTAGTTAAGTCTTTTTTTAATTTGTAAATAATTTCATCTAATTGTAATAATTCTTAATATCCCCTTTAATATCATATTAAAATATGATAGAATAATAATGTAAGCGCTAACATTCGCTTTAAAATAACATAAGGAGGTTGTTTATGAGCAAAATTAAATTATTTGAGGAAATGAAGAAGTATGGTTTTGAACAAGTAGTTCACTTCTATGACAAGGCTACTGGTTTAAAAGGAATCATAGTGATTCATGACACAACACTAGGACCTGCGCTAGGTGGTTCTAGAATTTGGAATTACGAATCTGAAGAGGAAGCTTTGATTGACTGTTTAAGATTAGCAAGAGGAATGACTTATAAGTCAAGTGCCGCTGGTCTTAATTTAGGTGGAGGAAAAGCCGTTATTATCGGTGATGCCACTAAAGTTAAATCTGAAGCTTTTTTTAGGGCTTTTGGACGTTATGTTCAAAGTTTGAACGGTCGCTATATTACTGCAGAAGATGTTAATACGACGACGGAAGATATGGCATACATCAATATGGAAACTAACCACGTTGTTGGCTTAGCTGGTAAATCTGGTAACCCAAGTCCAATTACGGCATTAGGTACTTTTTATGCTTTAAAAGGAGCATTAGAGTACAAGCATAAATCGGATGATGTTAGTAAATATTCATATGCGGTTCAAGGCGTTGGAGAAACGGGATCAAACTTAGTTAGATATTTGATTGAAGAAGGCGCTAAAGATGTTAGAGTTTGCGATATCAACAAGAAAAATTTAGATAAAATTAAAACTGAGTTTCCGCAAGTTAAAGTCGTTAATCCAGATTCAATTTATTCACAAGATGTCGATGTCTTTGTTCCATGTGCCTTAGGCGGAGTTTTAAATGACAAGACTATTCCAACGATTAAGGCTGGTATTATTTGCGGAACTTCTAATAATGTTTTACTTGAAGAAAATCGTCATGGTGATATGATTAAAGAACGCGGAATTTTATACGCTCCTGACTTTGTCGTAAATGCTGGTGGAGTCATTAACGTTTATCATGAAATTCATGGTTATAATCGTGATAATGTTATTGCTGATATTAAATTAATTAGAAATAGAGTCATTGAAATCTTTAAGATTGCCGATGCTCAAAATATTAATACTCAACAAGCAGCCAAAGTCTTTGCAGAAAATAGAATTAAATTAATTAAAGAAGTTAGAAGTAATTTTATTAATAGGTGATAATGTGAGTAAATTTACTTTAAAATTTGATGATGAAAGATGTAAAGGATGCGGACTATGCGCTAATTTTTGTCCGCGCAAAATCCTATATTTAGACGAATCAAGAATTAATAAAAATGGCTATCAATTAATCAGTATTTCTGATCCAGAAAAATGTATTGGTTGTGCTCACTGTGCCATTATTTGTCCTGATTCAGTAATCGAGGTGTATAAAAATGAGTAAAAAAGAGCTAATTAATGGTAACTATGCAATCGCATTAGCGGCGATTAAAGCTAATATTGACGCTTTCTTTGGCTACCCAATTACACCACAAAATGAAGTTCCTGAATTTTTATCAAAAATGCTTCCTGAAGCTGGCAAAGTCTTCGTTCAAGCTGAATCAGAAATCGCTGCTGCGCAAATGGTTTACGGAGCAGCGGGAGTCGGAAAAAGAGTAATGACTTCATCTAGTTCAGTTGGAATTGCCCTAAAACAAGAAACTTTTTCATACCTTTGTGGTTCTGAACTTCCATGTGTAATCGTATCCGTAATGAGAGCTGGCCCAGGACTTGGCGGGATTCAACCATCACAAGGAGATTACTATCAAGCAACCCGTGGTGGTGGTAATGGCGATTATAATATGGTTGTTTATGCTCCAGAATCAATTGAGGAAACTCTAAAGTATATTCAAGAAGGATTTGAAGTTGCTGAATATTACCGCAACCCAGTGATGGTACTAGTTGATGGATTAATTGGACAAATGATGGAATCAGTTGATCCGAATGTTGAAGTTAAAAAACGAACTAGTCCACATCATAATTGGGCTGCAAATGGAACTATTAACCATCCTGGTAAAAGAAATATTATTAATAGTTTATTTTTAGATCCACAAAAACTATATGAACATAACTTAAAACTTCAAAGAAAATATCGACAAATGAAAAAAGATGAAGTTTTATATGAAATGGTTAACATGGAAAATCCAGATTACGTTATTGTTGCCTACGGAACTATGGCAAGAATTTCACGTTCAGCCATCATAGAACTTAAAAAAGAAGGAATCAATGTTGGAATGATTAGACCAATTACCGTTTGGCCATTCCCATATGAAGCTTTTGATCAAATTCCGAAAACTTGTAAAGGTATTCTAACGGTTGAATTAAGTATGGGACAAATGTTAGATGATGTCTTAATTGCTAATAATGGTAGACATCCAGTGGCTTTTTGTGGTAAAGCCGGTGGGATATTAATCGATTCTACTGAAATCGTAGATGTTATTCGTAATTTTAAAAAGTGGGTGATTAAAGATGCTAATTTATAAAAGATCAAAAGGTTTAACCGATAAAAGCACTCATTTTTGTCCGGGATGCACTCACGGACTACTTCATAAATTAGTCGCTGAAGTCTTGGAAGACTTAGGTATTTTAGATACTACTATTGGCATCGCTTCAGTTGGTTGTTCAGTTATGGCGTATGACTATATTAACTGTGATTTCTTGCAAGCGGCACACGGCAGAGCTTTAGCGGTTGCAACCGGAGTTAAACGAGTCTTACCTGATAAAACAGTATTTACCTATCAAGGTGATGGTGACTTAGCGTCAATCGGTATTGCTGAAACAATTCATGCCGCTAACCGCGGTGAAAATATTACCGTAATCTTTGCTAATAACGCCATTTATGGTATGACTGGTGGCCAGATGGCTCCAACCACCTTACCTTCACAAGTCACTACCACTAGTCAATTAGGACGTGACCCACAAACTCAAGGTAATCCAATTCCAATTAGTGAAATGCTAGCTCAAATTAAAGGAGTAGCATATGTTGAACGCGTCGCTTTAACTAGTCCAGCTGCAGCAATTAGAATTAAACGTTCGATCAAAAAAGCCTTTGAATATCAAAGAGAAGGCTTAGGCTTTACTTTAATTGAAGTTTTATCAACTTGTCCAGTAAACTTCCGTAAAGATCCTACCCAAGCGATGAAAGATGTTCAAGAAGAAATGACTAAAATCTATCCACTAGGGGTATATAAGGATGTGAAAAAACTATGACATATCAAATTAGAATTGCCGGCTTCGGTGGACAAGGAGTAATGGTCTTAGGACAAATGCTAGCTTGGAGTGCTACTAAAGTAGGACTAAATGCGATGTTTGTCCCAACTTATGGTCCAGAAACACGTGGTGGAACCGCTAACTGTATGGTAACTATCTCTGAAGATAGAATCTATTCTCCTGTATTTATTGACGCTGATTACTTTATTGCTTTTAACGAACCATCATATAACAAATTTAAAGGTCAAGTTAAAGCTAATGGTACCATTATTTATAACTCAACTTTAGTTCCTAAAGTCGATAAAAGAAATAATTTAATTCCGGTTCCAGCGACAGAAATAGCGATGAACCTAGGGGAACCTAGATCAGTTAATATCGTCCTTTTAGGTGAATTTTTAAGACAAACCAAACTATTTAAAGAAGATGTCATTATTGAAGCTTTAGAACATTATCTTGGTAAGAAAAAAGAAGTTTTGGATGTTAATAAAGAAGCTTTAAAAGCCAAATAACACATTTTCACAAACAACCGCCATTATGCGGTTGTTTTTTTTACGATTGCTTTACAAAGCAATTACTTAATTATATTATTATGTGTTTTTCAATTTAAATGTTAAAATAAAGTGAGAGGTGAAAAATTATGAAAAAAGAATTAATGAAAGATAATTTCTATGAAGCAGTTAATGGAGAGTGGTTAAAAAAAGCTGTTATTCCTGGAGATCAACCACAAATTTCTGCATTTCTAGAACTTCATTTAGAAATTGAAAAATTATTAATGGACTTAGCAAACAAATGGTCAAAAGATCAAACTGGATTAAATGATCATTTATTAAAATTTGTTAAGTTACATGAAATGACTAAAGATTTTGAAACTAGAGATAAACTAGGATCAACACCATTAGAACCTATTATTAAACGAATAAAAAATTTAAACTCATTAAAAGATTTAGAAAAAAATGCTCAAGAATTCATGTTAGATGGAATTGACATTCCATTTGGTTACCATGTAATGCAAGATTTTATGAATTCAAATAACCAAGTACTATATTTTGGAGCCACTGATTTATTCTTACCGGATACATCATATTATCATAATCCTGAAACTAAAGAACAATTAATAGGATTATTTAAAATGACTACGATGCAAGTCTTACAACTATATGGTCTTGATCCTGAAAAAGCTAATGAATTATTAGAAAAAGCCTTAGCTTTTGATGAGTTATTAGTTCCAGTTACTAAATCAAGTGTTGAAAAAGCTGATTATGTAAGTATGTATAATCCAATTTCAAAAGCTGAATTAATTGGTAAAACTAAAACTTTTAATTTATCTAAATTAGCCAATAATTTAGTAGGAACTGAAGTTGAAACGTTAATTGTAACTAATCCAGCGTTTATTGATAAATTTGAAGAAATTATTAATGAAGAAAACTTTGAATTAATCAAATCTTGGATGATCGTTTCTAATATTTTAGGTTTCGCTTCATTACTAAGTGAACCATTAAGAGTTGCTAGCGGCGCGTTTATGAGAGCTCTTTCTGGAACTGCTGAGCCACAGGCTCAAGAAAAATTCGCTTTCTATCAAGCTTATAATCGATTATCTCAAGCTATTGGATTATATTACGGTGAAACTTATTTTGGTCCTAAAGCGAAAAAAGATGTTGAAGAAATGGTTTATGAAGTAATCAATGTCTATAAAGAAAGATTACATAATAATACTTGGTTAGATGACGCGACTAAAGAAAAAGCGATAGTTAAATTAAATAAAATTAGTGTTCACATTGGTTATCCAGAAGAATTACCACCAACTTATAATCTATATGAAGTTGGTTCGTATGCCGACGGATCAAATTTAGTATTAGAATCGATCAAGTGGTCTCGATTAAATGTCGTGGATAACTTTAGTAAATACAATAAAGAACCTAATCGCAATTTATGGGTTATGCCAGCATCAATGGTTAATGCATATTATATGCCAACTAACAATCAAATTGTTTTCCCAGCAGCTATTTTACAAAAACCTTATTATAGTATTAATCAATCACGTAGTGCCAACTACGGAGGTATTGGGGCGGTAATTGCTCACGAAATATCACATGCATTCGATAATAATGGAGCTAAATTTGATGAGTTTGGGTCATTAAACAATTGGTGGACTGAAAAGGATTTAGCAACATTTAAAGAAAAATCAAAGGCCATGATTGACTTATTTGACGGAGTAGAAACCGGAAATGGTCCGTGTAATGGTGAATTAACTGTTTCAGAAAATATCGCTGATAGCGGCGGTATTAGATCTGCCTTAGAAGCTAGTAAAAAAGAAAAAGACCATAATTATGAAGAATTCTTTATTAACTGGGCTCGTGTCTGGCGCATGAAAGCTAGTCCACAATTCTTACAATTATTATTAACCGTTGACGTTCATGGTCCGGCTGTCTTAAGAGCTAATATGCAATTGAGTAACTTACCTGAGTTCCAAGATTTCTATAAATTAACTCCGGAAGATAAGATGTATTTAGCTAAAGATAGAATGGTAGAAATTTGGTAATTAAGTAATTAAATACAAAAAAAGACTGGAAATTTTCCAGTCTTTTTGTTTTTAAATTAAGCTTTTTTCACAAATTCAGTTTTCAAACTGATATTCCCAAACCCAGGAACACGACAATCAATATCATGATCACTATCAACTAACTTAATATTAGTAACTTTAGTACCTTGTTTAATGACATCACTTGATCCTTTAAATCTCAAGTCTTTAATGACGATGACATCATCACCGTCAAATAGTTCCGTTCCATAAGCGTCATAATATCGTTTTTGACTTGGATCAACATATTCATTAGGGTTCCATCTAAACTGACATGCTGAACATACTAGATATTCACCATCTTCATAAGTATATTCAAAATTACAACTTGGACATTTCATTTAAAATCCTCCTTATTTTAATAGATTTCACACTAAATATAACATATTTCCCACAATTAAGCCAATTTTAAATACAATTTGAAATTATAATTAACATTTTTTCTCGTCGTGGTATAATTAGATATAACCAAATTTAAGGAGGTATTATTTATGAATAAAATAGGAATCGTAGTATGTACAAACTCTGGAGCAGACTATTATGAGTTTGATCATCCGGTAGAAGTTATTCACTCAGATCTTCATTTAGGCGGGAAAGTATATGAAGATTTCGTTGATATTAAAGCGGAAGAATTTTACGACATTATTTCTAAAAATCCAGATATCGATATTAAAACAAGTCAACCACCAATGGGACAAATTATTGGTAAATATGAAAAACTAAGAGATATGGGATATAACCAAATATTAACTATATCAATTTCCACTAAATTATCAGGAATTTATCAATCTACTATTTTAGCTGGTGAAATGGTTGAAGGAGTTACTGTTAGAGCAGTTGACTCAAAATCAGTATCATATGGCGAACTTTATTTAGTAAAAGAAGCGATTAAACATATTAAAGCTGGTTTCAGCTTAGAAGAAGTAGCACAAAAGATTGAAGCAGTTATTCCTAATATTAACATATTAGTATACGTTGATACGGTTAAATTTATGGTTAAAAACGGTCGTCTTTCATCAACTGCGGGAGCACTTGCATCACTTCTTAAAATCAAACCAATTTTAAGAATGAATCAAGAGGATGGTTCACTAGTTGCATATGAAAAAATTAGAACTTCTAAGAAAGCCTTAAATCGATTATATGAAATATTTGAAGAAGAGACAAAAGGAAGAGATATTGAAGCTTTTGTAGTCTATACTAACAACAAACCATTTGCTCATGAAGTTAAAAAACATCTACTTACGATTAAACCTGGAATTAATATTGAATTAGTTCCACTAACACCAGTTGTCGGAGCGCATGCTGGCCCTGGTACTTTAGGAGTAGGCTACGTTTATATTTAACAAGGGGGATATTTATGAATAAAATCGGGATTATTATTTGTTCAGCATCTGGGGCTGACTATGAAACATTTGATTATCCAGTTGAAACAATTCACATCAATTTACACTTAAATGATGTGTTGTATAAAGACTTTGTTGATATCAAAGCTGATGAATTCTATTATCGAATTAAACATGAAGAAGACTTAGATATTAAAACTAGTCAACCATCAGTTGGAGAAGTATTGCTTAAATATAAAGAGTTAAAAAATAAAGGATTTAAAGATATTTTAGTAATTACAATTTCATCTAAACTATCAGGAACATACCAAGGTTGTGTTCTTGCAGCTGGAATGATTGAAGGAGTTAATATCAGAGTAGTTGATTCTAAATCAGTATCATATGGTGAAATGTATTTACTAGTTGAAGCATTAAAACTAATTAAAGAAGGTAAATCTTTAGATGAAGTTGCCGATACCATTGAAGCCATTATTCCAAAGATTGATATCTATGTATATGTTGATACACTTAAGTTCTTAGTCAAAAATGGTAGATTATCAGCAACAAAAGGAGCGTTAGCAACTTTACTTAAAATTAAGCCAGTGTTAAGGCTAACTTCACATGATGGTGCTTTAATTCCTTTTGAAAACATTAGAACTTCTAAAAGAGCAATCAAACGCATTTATGAAATTTTTGAAACAAATACTAAAGGAAGAAAAGTAGATGCCTTTGTAGCATATACTGATAATTTAGAGTTTGGGGAAGAAGTTAGAGCTACTTTACTTAAAATTAAGCCTGATTTAGGTGAAGTTAAATTAGTTCAATTAACCCCAGTTGTCGGAGCTCATGCTGGTCACGGAACATTAGGTGTTGGATTTGCTTACAAAGATTAATTAACACAGTATAATATCTTTATAAAGGGATATTACACTGTTTAATATATTGAAATTCATTTTATTTAAAGGGGTGAAAAAATGAAAGATAAGAAGTTTTTATCTACGTTAGCTTTCGTAGGGATGGTTATTTTCGGATTAGTTTGGTTCGTTACTTCACTACTTGGATTAATTGGAGTCCAACTATCTGGAAACTTAGGAACTGTAGTTGCATTCTTTAAAGCAATTGCTACATTACTAGTTGTTTTAGTGTTAGTAATTGTAGGTTGGGAAGCTGCATCTGGCAAAAAATTAGTATGGCAAATTATATTCTTTGTCTTTGCTATTTTATCAGTTGCAGGTGCAATTATGGGGATCTTCGGATAGAAGAATGAGAGCAAGAAGCAATCTCAGTTTGAGATTGCTTTTTTTATTTTTTATTTTTAAAATATAAATACTATATTTTATGTTAAATTATGGTATAATTAAAATATCTAGGTGATAAATTATGGCAGCAAAGACAATTGATGAAAACAAAATTGATAATCACGAATCAAAAAAAGATAAATTTAAAAGTTATTTAATGTCAACTCTTAATGGGATGACATTAGGTTTATTTGCTACCCTAATTATTGGAACTATTTTCCAACAAATAGGGCTTTTAATAAGTAAAGACAACGTTTTTATTATTGTTAGTAAAACCTTATCTATGCTTATGGGAGCTGGAATTGGATTAGGAATCGGTATTTCCTTAAAGTTAGATAACTTAAAATTAATCTTATCGGCGGTTATTGGTGGAATTGCCACTTCATTTCAAGTTATCTTTGTTTCTAATGCTGGATGGAATGCCAAGTTTTATCTTCCTAATATTGTGACCCCACCAGGAAATCCGCTAACTGTATATCTAGTAGTAACACTGACTGTATTTGTATTAAGCAAACTGATTAAGAATAAAACTCCAGTTGACTTAATTCTATTGCCATTATTATCAGTATTGGTATCAGGGATTCTAACTTATGTTATAAGTGGCCCGAGTAATTTAATTATTTATTATATTTCAAGGTTTGTTGATATCTCAACTAAAGCCGTCCCAATTCCAATGACTATTATTATTTCGGTTGCTATGGGAATGATTTTAACCGCACCGATTTCAAGTGCTGCGATTGCTATCATGATTCAAATTGGAACTAATCCAGTTGCTGCAGCTGCAGCAGTAGTCGGTACATCAGTTCAAATGGTTGGATTTGCCATTCAATCAAGAAAAGATAATCCAATTGGTGTTGTTTTATCAATCTTCTTTGGTACATCAATGTTTCAGTTTAAAAACATTGTTAAAAAGCCAATTATATGGCTACCAACAATTATTACATCCGCTTTATTAGGTCCTACAGTATTATTATTTGATCTTGGAACTAAGGGAGTATTTGAAAATGATATTATTCCTAATCATGTTGCATCAGCGTGGTCAATGGCTGCCGGAATGGGAACAAGTGGTCTTGTTGGACAAATTGGAACAATTACAGCTTTAGGAAACACTTTTGAAAACTTTGGAAACTATCAAATATGGATTTTCATCTTAGTAATTCAAATCGGATTACCAATATTATTGGTATATCTAATTGACTTATTGTTTAGAAAATATAATTTAATAAAACCAGGAGATTTGGAGGTATAAACATATGGTAAGAAGAGTTGGAACTAAAATGCAAGGTAGAAAAGACGGAAGGGTTGAAAACAAACTCTTTGGTAAATTCGTTAGAACTTTAGGTTATATTTTGTTGGCATTAGGCTTAGCTATTGCCGCAGTTACTACTATTATTGCCTTAAGTGGGGCTTTGGGTTCAGCAGCTGATAACTATGCGCAATATGTAGAAATTATGGAAACTAAATTACAAGGGCTTGCCGTCCCTAATATTGTTTTTTATGGACTTGCAGCAGTCTTAGTTGGTCTTCTTTTGGTTATTCTTGCTGTTGGTAGAAGTTGGTTTGGTAAAATCGTTCATATTGTTTCATTTCTATTTATGGTCTTATACTTAATCTATGCTCCTGAAAATAGTATCCTATTACTAATTGGTAGTGATCAAACACCACAATATATTACTGATTTTGCTAATGGTTATACTGAATTATTTAATCAGTTTAATAACTTAATCGCTAAATATCCAGACCTTATGGGAGGTATAGTTACAGCATTTTATGTCATTGTTGCTCTAAACGTTTTAGGCAATAAAAAACCAAAGCGCTTGTCTTTAAGCTTTGTTAAAGCAGGCCTTGGTATTATTACATTTATGGTGTTCGCCCATGGCATATTCTTACCAATATTATCTACATATGTTGAATTTGTTGGTGACATTATGCAAAGCAAATACTATTTAATTGCTGTATATGGTTCTCTAACTATTAGTTATTTATTCCAATTACTCGGTAGTGTAATTGGGGCTATCTTTTTCTTTGTTAAATAAGAAATTATAATAACGGCGAGAAGGCTCTTAAAATATTTTGTAAAGCGCGATAGAAGATATTGCGCTTTTTTATTTCTGATAGTTTAACTAATTCAGATTCTGAGATAGTATTTTTGAAAAATTTTTCAACTTCAATCAAGGCTTCATGGTTATTAAAAATAACGTTGTTTTCAAAGTGTAAATATAAACTGCGATAATCAAGATTACTAGTTCCTACTGACGCTAATTTATTATCTACCATGAATATCTTCGAATGAATAAATCCTGGTTTATATTTATAGACATTAACTCCGTTTTTTAATAGTTCTGGTATATATGATTCTGATACCATATAGACAAATTTTTTATCAGGAATCTTCGGAATGATAATATTAACTTCAACTCCAGATTTAGCTACTAAAGATAAGGCGTTTGATAATTCAGCATCGATAATTAAATACGGTGATGAAAGATAAATAACCTCTTTAGCTTGTCCAACCATCCGTAGCAAGGCATCGAGTGTAATATTTAAGTTAATTAGTGGTGAATCCGCATACGGAGCCACTTCATAGTTTGAGATGACATCAGTTTTTACATCATACATTTGAAAATCAATCTTAGTTTTAGTGGCAAACTCCCAGTCACTTAAAAATGTTAGTGTGAGTGAATAGACGCCCTCACCGGTTAACTTAATTCCAGTATCTAACCAGTATCCAAAACGTTCAACTAAATTAGCATATTCATCTGAAATATTAAATCCACCAGTATATCCAATTTTACCATCAATTACGATAATTTTTCGGTGATTTCTAAAGTTCATTTGAAAGTTTAATCTTGGCTTCATTGGATTAAATGCAACCGCCTCAATTCCATATTTCTTATATAGTTTTTTATAGTATCTAAATGGTAGGGTAAAACTACCAAAATCATCATAAATTACTTTGACTTCCACACCCTCTTTAACTTTTTCTTTTAAAATATCCAAAATATTTGACCATAATATTCCTTCATCAATAATGAAAAATTGAATTAAGATGAAATCTTTAGCTTGTTTTAAATCTTCGATTATTTGGGCAAATATGGCTTCTCCGGTATGGAAAAACTCAACATCAGTATTATTATAATTAGCCCACCCTCTACCAGTTAAATAGTTAACAACTGAATTATCGGATTCAACGTTTCTTTCTTTTAAAATTGATTTAATTCGATTAGTCGTATTATTATAGAAATTTCTTTGCTTTTTACTATAGTTTCTGGTATTGTAAAATAAGTAAAAAATTCCACCAAATATTGGAAAGAGAAGAATTGCTGCCACCCATGTATATTTATAAGCTTGGTTGATAGAACTTCTCGACAAAATATATAGCGAAATAATATAACTTAAAACTAATAGTGATATTGCAATTATTAATCCAACTTTGAAATCACGAAAGATGGAAACTAAGATAATTGCAAAAAACAATATAATTTGAGCAAATAGTAAAAGAGTAATTATGACGTTTTTGTTGGTTAAGAAACGATATAATTTTTTCATGCAACCATCTCCTTTGCTATCTTATATTATATAATATACAAATAAAAAATGCTATAATAGTAAAGTGGAGGGATAACATGAAAAAGGATTTAACCCTATTAACTGACTTTTATGAATTAACTATGGCTAATAGTTATTACAATTTAGGACGCGGTGAAGAAATCGCATATTTTGATTATTTCTTTAGGTCAATACCAGATAATGGTGGCTATGCTATTTTTGCTGGTTTAGAACAATTAATTGATTATATTAAAAACTTTAAAGTAACCGATCAAGAAATTGAGTTTTTAAAAAGCAAAAACATTTTCTCTAATGGTTTTTTGAATTATTTAAAAAACTTTAAATTTAGAGGTACCATTTACTCGTTTAAAGAAGGATATCCAATCTTCCCTGGTGAACCAATTATTACTGTTAAAGGACCAATTATTGATTGCCAAATTATTGAAACAGTATTGCTTTTGACAGTAAACCACCAATCATTAATTGCTACTAAAGCTTCACGAGTTGTAGAATCAGCTCAAGGAAGAGCAGTTATGGAGTTTGGAGCACGCCGTGCCCATTCATATGATGCAGCAAATTACGGTGCTAGAGCGGCCTATATTGCCGGGGTTGATGGTTCATCAAATACTTATACCGATTATAAAATGGGAATTCCAGCTTTAGGAACTATGGCCCATTCATATGTTCAAAGTTTTGATACCGAGTATGAATCATTCCTAGCTTATGCTAAAACTTATCCACATGACACTTTGTTATTAGTTGATACCTACGACACATTAAGAATTGGTGTTCCTAACGCAATTCGCATCCATAATGAATTTTTAAAACCAAATGGTTATTATTTAAAAGGAATTCGGATTGATAGTGGTGACTTAACCTATCTAACGAGACGAGCTAGAAAAATGTTAGATGAAGCTGGGTTAACTGAAACTAAAATTACTGTATCTAATTCACTAGATGAGTATTTAATTAAAGATTTAATT
>Ga0208195_1000528_pt1 | contig 49233 bp, 33 predicted proteins | sample AD_UKC077_MetaG_FD_184441 | JGI IMG/M metagenome (GOLD analysis project Ga0208195, IMG submission 184441) | Active sludge microbial communities of municipal wastewater-treating anaerobic digesters from USA - AD_UKC077_MetaG (SPAdes) (version 2) | ecosystem: Engineered > Bioreactor > Anaerobic >... | reverse complement strand
GCGCGCCTGGCGGAACGCAACCCCGACTCCATGGAGGACTTCCTGAAAGGCCTTGTCGACTTTCTCCCTCAGTCCTGGCGATATGCGGATGTGGCCTGTTCGCGCATCGTCTTTCATGGGGAGGCGTTCGAAAGCAGGACGTTCCGCTGGTCCGAATGGCGGCAGTCCGCGCAAATCCGGGTCGGCGATGAAATCGCGGGCGATGTGACGATCGGTTACCTGGAAGAGCGGCCAGCGGCGGACGAAGGCCCCTTTCTCAGGGAAGAGAGGGCCTTACTGGAGGATGTCGCCCGGCGTGTCGGCGAGATTGCAATCCGGATCATGGCACAACAGGAACTGCGGGAGCATAACCGGCAGCTGCAGGAAGCCAATGCGGCCCTGCGGGTGATCCTTTCCAACATCGAAGATGAAAAAAAACGAATGCATGAAAATATGCGGCTGAATATCGACAAGGTGATCATGCCGATTCTCCATACCCTGGCGCCCGCCGTTGCAAAGCACCGGCGAAAATATCTCGACCTATTGAAGACCAGCCTCGAAGAGATCGCAGCTCCTTTCATCGGCCGGCTCATGAATCACTTCCATTCCCTGACCCCGACGGAGGTCGATATCTGCAACCTGATTCGGAACGGGTTGCGCACGAAAGAGATCGCCGGCCTGCGGGGTGTCTCCGCGGCGACGGTCAGCCGGCATCGTGAACACATCCGCAGGAAGTTGAAGATCACGAACCGGCAAATCAATCTGACGACGTATCTGCAATCGCTCGGGATGCCGGATCCGCGATGACCGCATCGCCGCGGTGCCTCCGTTGACGCGGCGGGACGCCCTGCGCCGCCGCACTGGAAACGTATCCGGGGCCTCAGGGACCCCGGGGTCGCCTCCGGGGCCGTTCAGATGTCGAGAATGCGCGACGCTTCCTCCCTGTCCACATCCATGATGTAGCGGATTCCGCTGATGCGCGCCGACTCGGGCGTGAGGGCGGCCAGATCGTTGCGGGACATGTGCGTCAGCGCGAATTTCCGGCTCCCCGCCATGAGCTGGCGAAGCCCCTGGGCCAACCGTTCGTAATACGTATAGAGCCCGATGGCGCCCGTGGGAAGCCTGTCGAACTCCTTGTCCCCCAGCGCGTGGCGCAGCTCACCGGCTGTGACGAAGATCTCGTCTTTGGAATTCCCGAAACGCTCGATGTAAACGGGGACCTGTTGCGCGTCGATGGTCTGGCCGATGGTCTTTCCGACCATGGCGGCCGCAATGGGAGCCCGCGCCATGCCCACCATCTTTACATAGGGAGCGCCCATGGCCAGGGCCTTGAAAATCTGATCCTCGAAGGTGAACCCGCCGTTGACGGCGATGGCCGGCAGATGCTTGCCCTTGTCCGCCAGTTGCTTGGCGTACTGGTACGCAAGAGTATGCAGTTCGACCGGCGGGACGCCCCACTCGTTCATCATCCGCCACGGGCTCATGCCGGTGCCGCCGCCGGCGGCGTCCACGGTCAGCAGGTCCAGCCGGTACTTCGAGGCAAAGGCGATGGCCCGGGCCAGGTCGGCGGGGCGGTAGGCTCCCGTCTTGAGAAAGATGTATTTTGCCCCGGCTTTGCGGAGACCCTCGATCGTGGCGGCGAACCCCTCTTCGGTCACCATCCCGACACGGGAATGTCTCTCGAATTCCTTGAAGGTGCCCCTTTCAAAGGCCTTGATGACGTCGGGGTCGTGGGGGTTGGGGAGAACGATGTAGCCCCGGTCCTGGAGCATCTGGGCCCTTTTCAAATCCTTGATCTTCACCTCTCCGCCGATGTCCTTGGCGCCCTGGCCCCATTTGAGTTCGACACATTGCACCCCGAGTTTTTCAATCGCATATCGATGGACATTCAAACGGCTGTCTTCCAGGTTGGCCTGCACGATGATCGCGCCGTAACCGTCTTTCTGATAATCCGTATAGAGCTTCACCCGGCGCTTCAAATCGACGGTATCGACGATCGAGCCTTTTTTGAATACGGTCTCCGGATCCATGCCGACAACGTTCTCACCGATCGTCAGGCCCGTTCCCGCCAGGGCGGAGCCAATGGCGAGCCCTTCCCAGTTGTTCTTTGCGATATTGGTGGACCCGATGCCGGAAATCAGCCAGGGGAGGCGAAATTTGATACCCTGATCGTGACCGATCTTCACTTCGAGGTTGACGGCCGGAAAGATCGCCTTGTCGCTGTCGGCTTCGATGCCGTATGCGCCGACGACCGTTCCCATGATGTTGAAATGAGAATAATCGACGGGATACCTCTTCTCGGCCGCCGTGGTGATCACGCCGAAGGGCTGGGGATAGATGACCTCGTGGCCGCGGTAAGCGGATTTTCCGATTTCACACATGCCGATGCAACCGTCGATGCAGGTGACGCACATGCCCGACGACGGCGTGATGGACTCTTCCGTCCTGTTCTTCGTGAGTGTCGCGCTGGAGGTGTTGATTCTTGAAAAGGACATATGTGACGCTCCTTTCTGGATTGGGTCATTTCTTGATTTCGCATGCCACGCAGGGTGTCATGTAGCACATCATGTCGTGAAACGGCTCCTTCTCGATGCAGGGCGGGCTGAGATTCGCGCAGGCCCCGCAAATCGCCTTCTCCGGCTCGTTGTAGGTGCACCGGGCCTGGCAGGCCGGGCACACCTCCATGCATCCGCCGCAGAGCCGGCAGACGTCGGATTTGACGTCGAACGGCGTCCCGAGGCTTCTCGAACGGCCGCGGCCCCGGAACCCGATGGCCCCCGCCATCATCTGCTCCTTGCACATGCGGACGCACAATCCGCAAAGGATGCAGTCCTCGTGCTCCTGCCGGAAACGCTGCCGCCGGACACTGTGGGCCGATGCGATGTCCTGGATCGTTTTCGACTGCGGACAGGATGCCAGCAGGAGCTCGATGATGATTCGTCGCGCCTTCACCACGCGCTCCGATGCGGTGCGGACGAAAAGTCCCTCCTCGACGGGATAGGTGCAGGAGGAAACCAGCCTGGTCCTCGGGGCTTCGCCGATCTCCACCACGCAGAGCCGGCAGGCCCCGTAGGGGGAGAGCCCCTCCTTGTGACAGAGCGTGGGAATGGGAAAGCCCAGGTACCGAGCGGCCTCGAGGACCGTGGTGCCCTTTTCGACGGATACGGGCACCCCGTTAATCGTGAGGTTAACCATGTCGCGCTCCTTCCCCGACGGACCGCACGGACCCGTCTGCGGACTTTTTTTCGGTGAACGCCAGGTCGCAGCGCAGGCAGCGCCTGCTCTCTGTCCGGGCCGCTGTTTCGGGCAGAGCCATCTCTACCTCGCGGTAATTCTTCATCCTCTCTGCGGGCGCCAGCGACGGGGTCGCGGCCCGCGCCCCCGCCTTGTCCTCCGATTCACCGGCTTGTGCGGGCTCGACGTAAACACTGGGGAGCTTCGGCGTCGCCGGTTTTGCGAGGGGTTTCTTCTGGAGGTACCGGTCGATGCTTTCCGCCGCTTTTTTCCCGGCCGCGACGGCGTCGATGACCGTGTTCGGACCGGTCACCAGGTCGCCGCCCGCAAATACCCCTCGCAGGCTGGTTTCAAGGGTTTTCGCGTTCACCCGGATGCGGCCGCTCTTGTCGATGTCCAGGCCCATGGAGGCCAGGAATTCGCTTTTCGGCTTTTCGCCGACGGCGACGATGAGCGTGTCGAGCCTCACCCGGAACTCGCTTCCGGGTATGGGCAGGGGCTTGCGCCGTCCCGTGGCATCCACGTCGCCCAGGCGGTTTCTGATGCATTCAATGTCCACCAGGCGGCCTTTCCTGGAATGGATCTTTACGGGAGAAACCAGGGTTTCCAGTTCGACGCCTTCCCTGACGGCCGCCTCGATCTCCTCCTGGCGGACCCGTATCTTCACGGGAGAGATCAGGGTTTCAATCCGGACGCCTTCCTCCAGGGCTGCATCGATTTCCTCTTCATAGGCGGGCATTTCTTCGCGGGTGCGCCGATAGAAAAGGGAGACGCTCGTGACATCCTTCTGCCTGAGGGCGACGCGCGCCGCATCCACCGCCGAATTCCCGCCGCCGATGACGCCCACGTGCCCTCGGGCGAGCTCTTCCCCCCTCATGTTGAAGGCCTTGAGGAACTCGATGGAGGGAAAAACGCCCCGCACATCCTCATGCCTGAGGTCGAGGCGCATGCTTTCGTGCGCGCCGAAGGCCAGGAAGACCGCGTCATACCTGCCGGCCAACAGGTCCTGGACGGTCATGTCTTTGCCGAGGACGCGGCCGAATTCCATTTTGATCCTCCTGTTCAGGAGGGTCTTGATTTCCTTCTCGACAACATCCCTCGGAAGCCTGTACGCGGGCAGCGAGCAGGTCAGCATGCCGCCGGGCCTGTCCTCCGCTTCGAAAACCGTGACGCCGTATCCCCGCAGCGAGAGGCAATGGGCTGCGGTGATCCCCGCGGGACCGGCGCCGACGACGGCCACCCGCTGTCTCTTCTTTTTCGCAAGGACCGGTTTATAGGTCGACGGCTTCACCCGGTCCGTCACGAATCGTTTCAGGGCGCGGATCGCGACGGCCTCCCCGCCGCTCGTGCCCAGGCTGCAACGGCTTTCGCATTTGCGGTCGCAGACCCGTGCGCTGACGGCCGGAAACGGGTTTGCCGACCGGATGACCCGGTAGGCCTCCTCGTAATCACCCTTTTCGATCATGGCCACATACCGCCAGGCCTCCGTGTCCACGGGACAGGCGGCCTGGCAGGGGGCCCCCGTCAGTTGCTTGCAGACAAAAGCGTCGCACCGCTTATCGTCTATGTGCCGCTCATACTCTTCGCGGAAATACTTCAGGGTGCTGAGAACCGGGTTGGCCGCGGTCTGGCCGAGGCCGCACATGGTCGTGTCTTTCACGGTCTGCGCCAGTTCCTCCAGCAGTGTCAGATGCTCCGGCAGGCCTTTACCGCAGGTGATGTCCTCGAGGATCTCATGGAGTCGCTGCGTTCCCTTGCGGCAGGTAAAACATTTGCCGCAGGATTCGTCCTGGAGAAAGTTCATGAAGTATTTGGCCACGTCGACCATGCAGGTGCTGTCGTCCATGACAATCATGCCGCCCGATCCCATAATGGAGCCGACCTTGGCGAGGCTGTCATAGTCGATGGGCAGATCGAACAGGGACGAGGGGATGCAGCCGCCGGACGGCCCACCGGTCTGGATGGCCTTGATCTTCCCCTTTCGCGCAGATCCGCCGCCGATATTTCGGACAACCTCATTGATGGTCATTCCCATGGGAATCTCGACGAGTCCGGTGTTCCGGATCTTGCCCACGAGGCTGAATATCTTTGTTCCAGAGCTTTTCTCCGTTCCGATCGCGGCGAAAGCTCGCGCACCGGCGTCTATGATAATGGGGATATTCGCCCATGTTTCAACATTGTTTATCATCGTCGGCTTTCCATTGAGGCCTTTCGCAATGGGGAAGGGCGGCCTTTGCCGGGGCTCGCCCATTCTTCCCTCAATGGATGCGATCAATGCCGTTTCTTCGCCGCAAACAAAGGCGCCTGCGCCCTTTACGATGCCTATGTCGAAAGAGAACCCGGTACCGAGGATGTTTTCCCCGAGCACGCCGAGTTCCCGGGCCTGAGAAAGAGCGGTGTTCAGATGTTGAATGGCCAGGGGATATTCGGTGCGGATATAAATGATGCCCTCCGATGCACCGGTGGCATAAGCTCCTATCAGCATGCCTTCGAGAATGCTGTGCGGATTGCCTTCGAGGACGCTTCTGTCCATGTACGCACCCGGGTCGCCTTCGTCGGCGTTGCAAATGATGTATTTTGCACCGCTGTTTCTCTGGGCAGCGAAAAGTGTCCATTTTTGTCCCGTCGGAAACCCGGCTCCCCCCCTTCCCCTCAGTCCGGATGCGATGATCTCCTCGAGAACAAATTTCGGGTCACGTCGGGAGAGGGCTTTGGCGAGAGGCAGATACCCCCCGTTTCCTATGTAATCATGGATACGGATCGGGTCGACCTTTTCGTTTCGGCCCATGATGGTTCGCAGCTGTTTTTTGAAAAAAGGAAGCTCGTCCTGCTGCTCGATGGTTTTTCCTGTTTCGGGATCGACGTAAAGCAACTCGGCGGCAATAGTACCTCTCGCTGTTGCGTCAATAATCGTCACCATGTCGTCCGGGCTGATCCTCGGATAGAAGGTCCGCCCGGGCTCCACGAGGACAGAGGGCTCCATGGCGCAGAACCCGTGGCAGCCTGTGATGCGCAGACGAATCCTGTCCGTGAGGTTCTTCTGAAGGAGCTCTTTTTCTGCAGCGCGGATTAAGGCGTTCGCACCGCTAGCCCGGCCGCAGGTGCCCGCAGAAATGACGATGGTTGGAATATCCCCACGAGCATCCGCAACAAGTTGAGTGTGCATGGCCGTGAATTCGTCTATGGATGTAAGTTTCTTCATACTCATACCTGTTCTTATTTTGTCGTCCCGTTGAGATCGAGCATGTGCCCGCTGCATTCTTTACGGGTGCAGATGCTGAGAACACTGCCTTTTTCGTTTACTCTCACATCGGCCATGGGGGCATTGCATTGCACGCAACGGCCGTCGCCCTGAAGATTTGAACTGCAATGGGGACAGAAAAGCGCGACCATTGCATTCTCAGGAACATCGATCTCGTACCGTTTGACGAAGTTTCCATACAGGGACGAAAACCTGGCCCATCCGCTCCGATCTTCCGCGGAGACCCGGATCCGTACGGAAGGATAACCGCCGAGACGATTTTCATTGTCCAGAAGGCTTCGACGGCAATGAGGACAGGAAACCTCCAGCGGAAATGTGTCGTGGGTCGAGTCCCCGCTGGTTCTGTACACTCCTGCTTTTGTGTGCCGGATGATTTGCCCGACCTTTCTTGCGTTTACGTTCGCGGAATAATGGCCGTCAGAGACGACGATGGGACCCAGCGCGCATGCCCCGAGACAGTTAACCGTTTCAAAAGTAATTTCGTTATCGGCGGTTGTTTCACCCGCCGCGACATGGAGTTGCCGCTGGAATTCCTCGGCAATGGCCTGACCGCCCCGGACATGGCAGGCCGTCCCAAGACAACAGGAAATCAGGTGCTTCCCGCGGGGTTTCAGGCTGAAGGCCTTGTAAAAAGTTGCGACTCCGTAAATGTCCACAAGGCTGCGCCCGGTCCGGTGGGCGACGATCCTCAAGGCTTCTTCCGGCAGATAGTGAAATTTACTCTGGATATCCTCGAGGATCGTCATGATCGATCCCTGCCTGCCCGTATGGTGTTCAACAATTTTTTCGATTTCCTCGGAGTTCATTTTTATTCCTTTCCCGGCGGAGGATCTTGTTTCCAGGCCGCTTACATTTCACCTATCGATACTCCTCGCAGTGCCAGACGCCCGCTTCCGGCTTGGGGAATCCGCACGTCGGATAGTTGTCGCAGTTGCCGCAAAGGCCGAGAACCCTGCGGGACGGCGACCGGACAGGCCTTTCGAACGTCATGTCGGGCGACGGGACGGCGGCCGGGAGACGACTGGCTTCATACTCCTCACAATATCGGACATCTCGCAAGCGGCCTTTCCTGGGCGTGAGTGAACAATGCGGATGACGGGCACAGTTCAAACACAACCCGCATGGTTTCCTGTCCATGACGCCCTCCTGCCTTTTGTATCCCCGACAGGGGCAAACTTCACGCCATGCGGGGCGGGGCGGGCGATCCGAGGAACGGTCCGGCGGGAAGTGCTTGAATCGCAAGGATGAACAGGGAGGAAAGGCCGGCGCGGGAGACGGGGGCGGCCGTCACGGCATACGCGGAAATGCCATCATCGGGTGGGGAAATCTTCCTCAGCCGGTGAAGAATTCCCCACTGCTCCCCCTATCGGCCTTTCCTGCCCGTTCCGCTTGTTTTGCCGGTTCCGGGCTTCAGTTTGTCGCGGAGGGTTTTACGGTCGATGCGGAGGATCTCCGCCGCACGGGATTTATTGCCGCCGACGCTCGCCAGGACCCTGCGGATATAGACGGCCTCCTCTTCTGCAAGGGGTCGGAACGGGACCGATCCCGACATGGCGGAAAACCGCATGACCGACGGCAGGTCGGGGATCTCCACCGTTCGGCCGTCGGTCATGACGAGGAGGCGCTGGACGAGGTTTTCGAGTTCCCGGACGTTGCCCGGCCACGCGTAGCCCATGAGGGTCTTCACAACCTCGTCCGAAAAGACCGGGGCGCTCTTCCCCATCTCTTCGGCGAATTTCCCCGCAAAGTGGGCGATCAGCACGGCAATATCTTCCCTCCGCTCCCTCAGGGGAGGCACGGTGATCGTGATGACATTGAGCCGGAAGAACAGGTCCTCACGGAAAAGGCGCTGATGGACCAGCGCTCTCAGGTCTTTGTTGCTCGAAGCGATGATGCGGACATCGACCTTCTGGGTCTTCCGGGCGCCGACCATGCAGACCTGCTTGTCCTGGAGAACCCTGAGAAGCTTCACCTGCATGGGAGGGCTCATCTCGTTGATTTCGTCGAGCAGAATGGTTCCGCCGTCAGCCGTCTGGAAGAACCCCGCACGGGACTCGTTCGCGCCGGTAAAGGCCCCTCTCACATAGCCGAATAGCTCGCTCTCCAGGAGCTTTTCCGGGATCGCCCCGCAGTTGACCGGGACAAACGGAGCCGATGCCCGGCTGCCGCTGTAGTGAATGGCCCTGGCGACCAACTCCTTGCCGGTGCCGCTCTCCCCCAGCACGAGCGCCGTGGCGGTGGATTTCGAAGCCTTTTCGATCTCCGCCAGCAATTTCCGGACGGACGTCGATCTGCCGATGATGCCGTGGGGAGCGGACGGCTCACGGGCCGCTTCGACCATCACGGCATCTCGCAGCGACTGCTTGTTGAGCGCCCTCTCGACGGCGCCGAAAAGCTCGTCATCGGTAAAGGGCTTCGGAAGGTACTCCTCCGCCCCCATTTTTACGGCCTCGACCGCGCCCTTGACGGACGCGTAGCCGGTGATCATGATCACCTCGGTCTTGTAGAAGTTCTCACGGATGTGACGGATCAGGTCAAGGCCGCTGATCCTGGGCATCTTGTAGTCCGTGATGACGAGGTTCACCGGGGCCCTTTCCAGAATCTTCACGGCATCGGCGACATTGGAGGCCGTGTAGAGCCGATAGCCCTTCGACTCGAGGTTGCGCTGGATGATGTTGAGCGCGGCGGGTGCGTCATCCACGACCAGGATGCTGTGATTCCGTCGGGCGGTCATGACGGTTTCTCCTCTGGCGCGGTTTTCGGCCGCAGGGGAAAGGCCACCACGAAACGGGAGCCTCGCCCCTCCTCGCTTTCGACGCGGATCTCCCCCCCGTGCAACGATACGATGCCGTGTACGACCGAAAGTCCGAGACCGGTGCCCTGGTCGACATCCTTCGTGGTAAAGAAGGGCATGAAAACGTTCTCCCGGATCTTCGGGCTCATGCCGATCCCGTTATCCTCGACCGCCAGGCACACCCTTGAGGCGTCGCGGAACGTCCGAAGCGTGAGCTCACCCCCACCGGGCATGGCCTGAAGGGCGTTGACGACCAGGTTGGAGACGACCTGCCGGATTTGAGATTTATCCGCTGTGATCTCGGGGAGGTCCGGATCGACGGCGCGTCTGATTTGCACGCAGGACTTGCCGCATAGCGCCTCGAACAGGGCCAGTTCATCCGTGATGATGCGGTTCAGGTTCACGCGGGCCCTTCCGGGCCTGCCCTGGCGGGCGAAAACCAGGAGCTCCCGAATGATGTTGCGGGCATGAAGGGAGGCTTCCACGATGCTGTCGAGATCCGCACGCGACGGGACGGGCAGGCCCGGCATTTTCCGGACGAGCTGGGCCAGGCCCAGGATGGTGTTCAGGGGCTCGTTGAGCTCGTGAGCCACGCCGGCGGCAAGTTGCCCGATGGCGGCCAGGCGATCGGCCCGGATCAGCTGTTCCCGGAGTTCGGCCTTTGCCGCCCTGGCGTCTTCGTGCTCGATCATGAACGCGATCTGCCCCGCGATATTGTCGATCAGGTTCCGCTCTTCGTCGAGGAACGATGCCTGCCGCGGAAGGCCACGCCCGTCCCGGTAATGAACTTCGACGGCTCCCCTGTCCCTGTCCCCGATGCGGATTGCGGCGGTCTGCCGGCTCGCCCCGTGCCGGAACCCCGGGCTCTGGAACTCCCGTCCGTCGAGGAGGATCCTGGCGCTGGCCCGGCGGGGATACTGCCAGGCAGCAGGCAGGATCCGCGCGATGCCCGCGAGCTTCCGTTCGATCGGAAGGTCGGGATTCGAGGCGATCTGCGCAATGCCGTAAAGGCAGGTGAGTTCCTTCACCCGCTCGCTCAGCCTGGCGCGCGTGGCGTCAACCCGCCGGGCGGATCCCTTGCGGCCTTTTACGGAGGGCGTTTTCTTTTTCGCTTGCGACGGCGCCATGCTGCACCCTGCCCGGCACATCCACGTTCAAGAATTCCTGCGGCTCCGCAGGTGACAGTCTTCCTCTTTACCAGAAACCTCGGGAAAAATACAACCGGGACGATTTCCCGGCCGGCAGGTTCCAGAGGCCTGGCGGCGGAAGCCTTCCGATTGCGGACAAGGCAGACCATCCGGCGCGGCGGACGGGATGATTGCCTTCCGCGCCGCAATAGTGTAAAAGGGGATCGTCAGGCGGACAACGAGAACAGCAGGGTGCCTTCATGAACGAACGGGAACGGTTGAAACTCATCAACAGGCTCAAGACGGCCAGGACATCCGAGGAGCGCGACGAGATCCTGTGGTACCTGGCCGGGCAGGACAAGGCGGCCAGGGGAAAAGTCCAGCGGGCCGAGCCGACGGGAACGGGGAAACCCGCGCCGGTCCCCGCGCCGGAGAAGCACCCGCTGGGGCTCCCCGCGGGAAAACTCGGCGGGATGGGATCCATCACGTCGCTGCTGTTTCTCTTCTACGGCCTGGTCACCATCGCTGCCGCTGCGGCCAAGATCGTCCAGGGTCAGATGGAGGGCGACGAGATCAAGCAGCTGATCATGGGCGGCATCTTTCTCGTCGTCGGCGTCGTCCTGTTCGTGAAGGCGAAGCGGGCGCAGCGCAAGGCAGCCGAGGAGGCCTGATCCGCCCGCCCTGAGCGCGCTACTTCAGCCGGAAATCCACGCGGCTCCTCTTCACGCTCTTCCTGTCTTCGGGCTGGAGTGTCTTCGGCTCGACGACGAACACTCTGCCCGCCTCGAGCTGCCCTTCTGCCCGGATGGCATCGGCCACCGTTTCCGCCCGCTTCATGGCCAGCAGCCGCAGGTCGTCCTCCCCGACGACGATGTGGGTCATCATGAGCTTCTCCATTTCCTCGTCGGGCAAGCTCTTCTCCAGGCCGATCAGGTTTCTCGGCTTGGGGAACTTCTCGGCGCTGTAGGCCCGCTTCAGGTACCGGCCGTATTCCTGGGGCTCGATGGTGATCCCGTCGACGGATTCGACCTTTTCGCCCTTCCGGATCAGGTCGTTCATCTTCTGCGCCTTCAGCTTCTTCTGGAACCGGTCGCGGATGAGGCCCTCCCGGTCTCTCTCCAGGTCCACGCCGCCCGCGATGTCGAGCTTGAGGGCCGGCTTGGCCTTCAGGGCCTTCACCAGGGTTTCCACCTTCTTCATGGCCGGTTCGGTGATGGAAGACGACCCGGCGTCGAATTCGATGTAGCTGAGCTCCTCGCCGCCTCCGAAGAGGGAGCCCAGCAGGGCGAAAGGCGCCGTGGCCACTTTTGTGAGCAGGTTGACGATGACCTGCAGAACGATGCGCCACACGCTGAATTCCGGATCGTCGATACGGCCCGTGACGGGAATGTCGAGATTGATCTTGCCCTCGGCATCGCGCAGGAGCGTGACGGCCAGGCCCACGGGCAGCTTGGTCGCCCTGGGGCTCTCCACCCGGTCGCCCAGCGTGAGCTGGTCGATGACCACCCTGTTCTCCGCGTCGAGCTTCTTGTCGGCGATGTGATAATTGAGGTCGAAGGACAGGGACCCCTTCTCGATCTTGTAGCCGGCATAGGTCCCCGAGTAGGGGGTAAGCGGGCTCAAATTGAAATCCTTGAGCGACGCCTTGAGGTCCACGAAGAGGTTGTCCTTGAAGGGGTGGACCTTGCCGGCTATCTCGACGGGGATGTACCGCCCGATTTTCCCCCGGAGGTCCACGTCGGCCGGTTTTTTCACGATCGAGGTCACACCCGTCACCCGCCCCGTCAGTTCCGTGAGCGTGGCCGAGTAGTTGGGTTTCACGTTGCGGTCGTCGAAGACGATGGTGCCGTTCTGCAGCGAGATGCGGTTGACCTCGATGTTTTTTGCGAGAACGTCGCCGGCGTATTCTTTCTTTTCCGCGGGCTCCGTCTCCGCCCCCTTCGTCTCCGGCTGTCCGGGTTCAGCCCCGACGGCTTCCTCCCCCTCTGCCGCCTCGGGCTTGGCCACGTTCTGCAAGTTCAGGGTGCCGCCGTCGTTGACGATGATCCTGGCGTAGAGATCGGTCAGCGCGAGGTCCCTGACCCGGACGAACAGCGGATTGTACCCGGCCCTCACGCTGTTGGCGAAGAGCGTCTTGAACTTGACGAAGTCGTCGCCGTTGACCTTGTCCACCGTGGCGACCCTAGCGAGAAGGAGATTCCCGTCATAGCTGACCGACGGGTCCTTGCCGGCCGGTCGGCTCGCCGAAAAGGCGCCTTTGGCGGAAATGTCGCCGTCAGTGAAATGGACACGGAATTTGTCGGTGAAATACCCCTGAAAGGGACGGATCCGGACTCGCTTCATGTCCACGTCGAGGTTCGCAAAGACGGGGTTGAGCCCGACGGCGCCGTCGACGGACAGCGTCCCTTTTCCCCGGTTGAGATCGAGAGACAGGGTCAGCTTGCCGCGGCTGTCCTTCACCGTCGAGATCGCCGTTCCCTTGACGGCGAGGTCCTGGATCAGGGAGGTGATCGGTTCCGGCGGGACGTCGTCGCGATAGGCGATCCTGCCCTTCCTGAGGTCGAAATCATCGAGGATCAGCGTCGGCGGTGTCTTGTCGGCGGCAGGTTTCTCGTGCGCGGCGTCCTGCGGCCCGCTCTCCTTCCTTTCCGCCAGGGTCATCAGGTTGACGACGCCGTCCCTGTCCCTGTGGACGTTGAGTTCCGGGGTATCCAGGGCGATCTTCGCGAAGTGGAATTTCGCCAGGAGCGGTTCGACGGCCGTCATGACCACGTCGAGGCGCTTGAGCCCCGCCACGGGGGTCTTTTTTCGGTCCTGCAGTGCGAAGTCCCTCAGCACCACGTTGCCGGAGACGACCACGGCGGCATTCTTCTCCGGCGTCATGGAGAAGGTGACCGTCGACTGCACGTCGAGCTTCCCGGAGGGGATGGTGATGTTCAGCTCGTGCGGCACATAGGCCAGGTAGAAGGGCAGATCCAGGTCTTCGATGAGGATGTTGAAGACGGTCTCGTGGGAATCCTTGAATATCTTGGTCTTGCCTTCCAGGGAATAGGGATCCCCGTTGATGACGGCCGCAAACCGGGGCTGGACGTAGGTGTCGACGTACTCGGGAGAGTTGGAGATGAAGGGGATGCCGATGTGCATGCCCCGTACGGTGTGGGACGTGTCGAAGGGGCCGTCGACGAAATCGACGCTCCCCTCTTCGATGATGATGTTGTGGACCGAGAAAAAGAAAGGTTCTTTCTTCTCGTCCTTCGGCTCCTCCTTCTTCAGCTCAAGCAGATCGGTGAAGTTGTACGTCTTGTCCCGGTTTCGGACCAGGTGCACGTAGGGTTTCCGGAGGATGAATTCCTCGATGACGGGCGCGCGCTTGAGCAGGGACCGCACGTCGAGGTTGACGACAAGCTCGTCGAAGGACAGGAAGGTCGCATCGCTCCGCGGTTCCTTGATCTCGAGTCCCCGCAGCGTGGCGGTCAGCGTGTAGGGGTTGAAGCTGAGGTCCGCGAGGCTCACCGGGCGGCTGATCGTCTTCGACACCGTTTCCAGCAGGTACGGCTTCACGACGGGCGGAACGACGAAAAAGCCGATGACCGTGAAGAGGATCAAGGCGACGGCGGCCCCGATGATCCATTTCCCGAATCGTGCCATGACGCTCTCCGTTGGCGTGGCGTTGCGGTGTTCGTAAAGGGAACGGCGGGTTCCGGGAACGACAATCCGACTGCAATAATTTCTCACAGCCCCGGTGGATTTTCAATAGCGAAAAAGGCTGAACGGGCCGGCGGAAAGGCGGCGCGGGACCCCTGTGGCGTGATGGGCCGCTGCCCGGCGTCCCGGGCGAAGCGGGAGAAGCGACGCCGGAGATCCGCACGCAGGCCCCGGAAGACGCATTGCAGGCGGGCAACGAAGAAAGCGCGAAATACCGGACGAAAAGAAGTAAGGGTGCACGGACAGCGCGGCGCCCCGGCCCAGAAAATGCTTGAAATGAGGGGAAAAAACAGTTAGAGAAAATTCACTCCTGATGCGGGAAGCACGAGAACAGGGAAACACATCAGTCAAGGAGGAGATCGAGATGGCAAAAGCGAAGAAGGGTGATTTGTTCACTTGCGACGTATGCGGCCTCGTCGTCGCCGTCGACGAGAGCTGTGACTGTGCGGTCGGTGAGCTGATCTGCTGTGATGTCCCGATGGAGAAAGGAAAGGCAACGATGAAGAAGGCCGCAAAACCGGCGAAGAAGGCCGCGAAGAAGTCCGTAAAGAAGGCGGAGCCGAAGAAGGCCGCGAAGAAGTCCGTAAAGAAGGCGGAGCCGAAGAAGGCCGCGAAGAAGCCCGTGAAGAAGGAGGCCCCGAAGAAGACGGCGAAGCCCAAGGCAAAGGCAAAGGCGAAGAAGTAACGCGATCGGCTCGACGGACTCGAGCATGGCTTCCCGCCCGGAAAGATTCTGACGGCACGGCGCGGAGCGGCTGCCGCACGGATGACAGAAGAAACCCCGCTCGAAACCGAGGGGGGTTTCTTTTTCCCGGGTGCCTGTCTCGCAGGGGAGACGGCGTCGCATCCCGACGGTCAAAATCGTTGACGAAGGGGGAAATATATTTTATTTTTGCGGTGCAGCGTCGAGCCGTCCTGCCGGGTCCGCATGCCGCCGCCGGCGCTCCCCGCGGGGCACGCTTCATCCGGCTGAGCAGAAAACGATCGAAGCCGATCGAAGAAACCGCTCGAGAAGGAGGTCAACCATGGCAAGTAAGAAACTGTTGGAGCTGTTGAACAAAGGGATCGCCCGTGAGATCCAGGTGTCCGTGCAGTACATGTGGCAGCACGTCCAGTGGTCGGGGATCCCCCATTACGCCATCAAGGACGAATTGAAGAAGGTCGCCATCGAGGAGATGAAGCACGCCGAAGAGATCGCCGAGAGGCTCTTCTACCTGGGCGGCATCCCCACGACGAAACCGGATCCGGTCTTTGTCGGCGAGACCCTCAAGGAGATGCTGACCAGGGACTTGAAGGACGAGGAGGGGGCCATCAAGCTCTACAGGGAGATCATTCAGATGGCGCAAAAGGAGGACGACCCCACGACGGCGCGCCTGTTCAGGAAGATCCTGGCTGACGAGGAAGAGCATCACGATTTCTTCCAGGGCGTACTCGAGGGGCTGAAGTAGCGCGTCCGGCCGATCGAACCACGGAGCCCACCTCGCGGTGGGCTTTTTTTTCGGAGGGATGCCGATGAGAAGACGGGAACGGGAAATTCGTGACGAGCGGCAGATGCGGGATATCCTGGACCGGGGCCTCGTCTGCCGCCTGGGCCTCAGCGACGGCCGGAATCCCTATGTCGTGCCGATGAGCTTCGGCGTCCGCGCCGGGCGGCTGTACCTCCACAGCGCCGGGGAGGGGAAAAAGATCGACCTGATCCGGCGAAACAACCGGGTCTGTTTCGAAGTCGACGTGGATGCGCAGGTCGCACCCGGGGAGGCCCCCTGCCGCTGGTCCATGAAGTACCGCAGCGTCATCGGGTTCGGGACGGCGAGGATTCTCGAGGACCACGAGGAGAAACGCGCGGGACTCGGCGCCGTCATGGCGCACTACGGCGGGCCGGAAGGGCCCTTCGACGGGAAGTCACTGGAGAGAACCTGCGTGATCGAGATCGCGATCGAGCGGATGACCGGGAAGCAGTCCCTGTAGAGGACGTGCTCCGATGAGTGACGGGACCGCATGGAGCCATGGCATGCGGGATCGTCCTTGACAGGAAATCTTTGGCATGCCAGATAAGGGCAGATGCGGGGGATGGGACGGGGAGAAGGGGATCTTCAAGAAAGTCCCGGGGTCGTTTTCGAGACGTTCGGAGCGTAGAGACACCGGGGACGGATGCGGCAGCGAAGCGGTAAGGATCCATAGGACGAAGGGCCCTGCCGGCGGTGGCCATCCCGGCCGCATCGCGCGCACGCAGGCCAATCCGGGGAGACGCACGGCCCAGCGGGAAGGAGAGGTCATGACGGATCGGGGTAGAGCATTCAGCGCGGTCGAGACGGTTCGCGAGGGCTTCAGGCAGACGGGTTACATCTGCAACACGGAGATCGCGACGATCGTGTACCTGGCCTTTCACCTCGAAAAACCCGTCCTCGTGGAGGGTCCCGCCGGCGTGGGCAAAACGGAGCTCGCCAAGAAGGCGGCCGCCTTCCTGAACGTGCCGCTCATCCGGCTCCAGTGTTACGAGGGGCTCGACGAGTCCAAGGCGCTTTACGAGTGGAAGTATGGAAAGCAGCTTCTCTACACCCAGCTGCTGCGGGACAAGCTCGACCAGATCGTCCGGCGGGAGGACGATCTGGGAGAGTCGATCCGGACGCTCCACCGCTATGAGGACATTTTCTTCTCCCCGCAGTTTCTCGAGGCGCGCCCGCTGCTCAGGGCACTCCAGCAGGAAGAGGGCGCCGTGCTGCTCATCGACGAAGTGGACAAGGCGGACGAGGAGTTCGAGGCCTTCCTGCTGGAGATCCTGTCGGACTTCCAGGTGTCGATCCCCGAGATCGGGACCGTGCGCTCGCGCACGAAGCCCTTCGTCTTTCTCACGAGCAACAGCACCCGAGAGCTCAGCGAGGCGCTGAAGAGACGGTGCCTCCATCTCTTCATTCCGTTCCCGGACCCCGATCTCGAACGGCAGATCGTCCGGCACCATGTGCCCGGCATCCCCGAGCGGCTGGAAAAACAGCTCGTCCTGTTCATCCACGAGGTCAGAAGGATGGAGCTGAAAAAGGCCCCCTCGATCAGCGAGACGATCGACTGGGCGCGAGCCCTCATCCTGCTGCACGCGGAGGGGCTGGACCGGGACCTGACCCGCAAGACCCTCAACACCTTCCTGAAGTTCGAAGAGGACATCCGGGCCGTCGACGAGAAGATCTTTCTGCTCGTCGACAAGGCGATCAGGGAAACGGCCTGATGGACCGCGTTCTGAACCGCTTCATCGTCGCCCTGCGGGGGGCCGGCGTTCCCGTGTCGGTGTCGGAGAGCATCGACGCCGCGCAGGCCCTCGCGATCTCCGGCTACGGCGACCGCCCGGTCGTCAAGAGCAGCCTGGGGGCCACCCTCGCAAAATCCGTTGCCGAAAAGGAAATCTTCGATGACTGCTTCGAGCGGTTCTTTTCCTTCCACCCGCTCCCTTCCGAGCTGGCGCCGGCTGCGGAGCCGGCCGCCGGGGAGCCTTCCGCCGTACTGCCGCCGATCGGGGGCATGATCCTGGAGGGCGATCTCGGGGGTATCGCGCTGGCCGTGAGGGATGCGGCGCGGTCGGCCGATCTGCAGTCCATCCGCTTCTTCACGCAGCGCGGGATGTTCACGGCCCGGATCCTCCAGGCCCTGAACCTCGACCAGCTCGACCGGTTCGTGGCGGATCTCTCCCCGGACGGAAGCGCGGGGGCCGGGGGCACGGCGCGCCGGATCGAGCAGGGCCGGGATGCCGTCGTAGACATGGTCCGGCGGTATGTCGAGGAACAGTATGAGATCTATGCCCGGGAGAGCACCGAGCGTGTCATCGAGCGCTATCTCTGGGACGTGAGGCTTACGGAACTCGAGGAGCGGCATTACGAGCGCATGCATTTCCTCATTCGGAAACTGGTCAAGCGGATGAACGACCGCTACTCCCGCCGACGCCGGCGCTCGAAGCGCGGGGCTCTCGATTTCAAACGGACGCTGAGGGCCAACATGCATCACGGGGGGCTCCTGTTCGACATCAGCTGGAAACAGAAAAAGGTCAACCGGCCCGACGTGGTCATCCTCTGCGATGTGAGCCGCTCCATGTCCACCGTTGTGCGGTTCTGCCTGCTCATGCTCTACGGTCTCAACGAGGTCGTGGCGCGGGTCCGCTCCTTCGTGTTCTGCTCCAGCCTGCTCGAGGTCAGTGACATCTTCGAGCGTTGTCCCCTCGCGGAGGCCGTCGAACGTCTCCGGACGGGCGAGGGTCTCGACATTCACATGGGGCGCACCGACTACGGGAGTGCCTTCTGGGATTTTACGAACCGCCATCTCGATGCGGTCACGGGTAAGACCACGGTGATCATCCTGGGCGACGCCCGGAGCAACTACGGCGATCCGGCCGAGGGACTCCTGAAACAAATCGCCGACCGCTGCCGGCGTCTTATCTGGCTCAACCCTGAAACGCCCCCCATGTGGGGAACGGGCGACTCGGAGATGCGGCGGTACGCGCGCCTCTGCGACCTGGTCATGGAGTGCAGCACGCTGCGCCACCTGGAGCAGCTCGTTCGCGTCCTGGTCCGGATCCCCTGAACGGGAATCGCCGCATGGACCCCCTACCGTTCCCGCCTGTTCCGTGCTAAGCTGACGCCGGAACGATATGCCGAAGGCGGCAACGCAGGTCCGGGCGGGGGGGATGTGAGACAGGAGTACCGAGACGCGCAGGAAATCGCACGGCGGCTCGTCCGCGAGGTCGGCGAGCCCCTCTTTTACGGACGCGAGAGGATTCATGTCGAGACCTCCGCCGCCCTGTTCAGGGAGGATCCCCTGGTCCGGAGGGCCGTCGACGAGTTGGGCGCAAGGCCGGACCCCGCCGGTCATGGGCTGGGGCACGCGACCAAGGTCGCCGTGGATGCGGGTGCCATCATCCTGGTTGAGCGGGGACCTGCGGATCCGGCGGGCGGGGTTCGAAGGCTTGTCACGCTGGCCCACGTGGCCGGCGTCCTTCACGACATCCGCCGGGAGGAAAAAGAACACGCCCTCAGGGGAGCCGAGGAGGCGCGACGCCTCCTGAGGGCTTTCGCTCTCCGGGAGGATGAACGGGACACCATCGCGAGGGCCGTCGCGAACCACGAGGCCTTCCGTCCGTCACGGCCCATGGGCGATGCGGACGGACAACTCCTCTCCGATGCGCTCTACGATGCAGACAAATTCCGCTGGGGGCCCGACAACTTTTCGGAGATGCTGTGGGACATGGTCGCGCGACGGGATGTCCCCCTGTCCGCGGTGCTCGGCCGTTTTATGAAGGGACTGGAAGGGGTCGGCAGAATCCGGGAGACCTTCCGCAGTGAAACGGGCCGCAGGTACGGTCCCGATTTCATCGACCGGGGCATGAAGATCGGAAGGAGGCTGTACGCGGAACTGACGGCAGCAGGCGGCAGGTGACGGAGATTCCGCCGTCCCCGCGATTTGCCCGCGGTCCGGATGTTCGACGGCGGGAACGAGCCGGCTTGGAGGCCGATCACAGCAGGGAGGCAGTGCAATGATCAAGAAGATCCTGATGGCATCGGACGGGTCGAAGACATCCCGGCGCGCGCTCAAGGCGGCCGTCGAGATGGCGAAGAGGTGGCGGGCTGCGCTGACCCTTGTCGGGGTGGTCGACAACCGATTGTACGTGGGCCGGACGATGCCCGCCGAGGTCTCGCCCGCCCGCATCGCTGAGCCTGTCGAGGACTACCTCATGCAGGTTGCCGGGGCCTATCTCGCCGCGGATGCCGGGTGGTGCAAACAGCGGGGCGTCAAGCCGGACATGGTCATCCGCATGGGTCATCCCGTCGAGGAGATCCTCAAGGAGGCGCGGCGCACGAAGGCCGACTTGCTGGTCATGGGATCCCACGGCAGGAGCGGGATCGGGTCGGGGATGGGGAGCATCGCCTACGGGATCCTCCAGAGCGAATCCCGGGTGTCCATCCTCGTCGTCAGGAAGTGAGGCCGGTGATGGGCGGACGGAGCGCGGACGGCGGCCGGTCGACCCCGGTGTACAGGGGGGCCATCTTTACGCTTTACGAAGACGAGATCAAACTGCCGAACGGGAGGTCCGTCCGGCGAAGCAGGATCGAGCACCGCCCCACCGTCGGGATCGTGCCTGTGCTGGGCAACGGCGACATCCTGCTGATCCGGCAGCACCGGCATGCGGTCGGCGGCTCGCTGATCGAAATCCCGGCCGGTACCATGGACCCCGGAGACCGGTCTCCCGAGGATTGCGTGCAACGCGAGCTGGCCGAGGAGACGGGGTATCGGGCGGGCCGGCTGGTGAAACTCTTCGGTGGCTATCTCGTGCCCGGATACGCGGACGAGTTCATGCATTTCTACGCGGCCTTCGACCTCGTCGAGGCTCCACTGGAGCCCGATGAAGACGAAGACATCGAGATCATGACCTGCCGTCTTCAGGACGCCTTGGCCATGATCCGCGACGGCAGGATCACCGATGGCAAGACAGCCCTCGCCCTCCTGCTGGTCGCGGACGCCCTGCGCAGGGAGGAAGGACGTTGACGGCCTGCTGTCCCGGTTCGCGCGGCAGTCGGGGTCAGCTTTTCCGGCTCGTTTTCGTCAGGAACGTGGAAAGCTGCTGCTTCACATTTTTTTTCCTGCAGACGGGACAGCGGACGTTTCCCTTGTCCCGCTCCGCCATGCTCATGACGACCGAGAAATTCTTCCTGCAGTCCTCACATCGAAATTCGTAGGTCGGCACGTCCAATCCCTCCTTATCCCGATTTTATCCATGACATGAGAGACGTGACTCAACGGGTCGCCTCACGAACGGCCGTCGGGCCCGTCCGGCGACCGCTCACTTCGGCCAGACCTTCCTGAAGGCCGCCTTCGGGAAGAAACAGTGCGGGCATTGCTCGGGAGGTTCCGGTCCGTAGTGCGTGTGCCCGCAGATCCGGCAGCGCCACGCGACGGTTTCCTTTTCGAGATGGACGTCGTGCGCCGCAAGAAGCGGGAAATCCTCGAGGGCCGGCATGACGGAACGGTAGCCTTCAAGCAGGTACCGGGAGACGACGATCCGCTGGATCTCGCTTGTCCCCTCGTAGATCATCGGCAGGCGCATGTCGCGCAGGAGCTTTTCCACGGGAAACAGGCGGGTGTAGCCGTAGCCGCCCAGGATCTGCAGGGCCTCGCTCACGACCTCGAAGGCCGCCTCGGTGGCGTAGAACTTCGCGATGGAGGCCGTAATGGTCGGGTCCATCCCGGAATCGTTCTCCCAGGCGGCTTTCCAGGTGAGCAGTCTCGCCGTTTCCACCTTCTGGTACATCTCGGCGATCTTGAAGTCGATGGCCTGGAAGTCCGCCAGGCGGGCTCCGAAGGCCCGTCGTTTTTTCGCGTAATCGATGGCCATCTCCATGGCCGACCGGGCGGCGCCGACGCCGAAGGAGCCGATGATGGGCCTCGTGTGGGCGAAGGTGGTCATGGCCATCAAGAAGCCTTCGCCGGGCTGCGCCAGCACGTTTTCCGCAGGAACCCGCACGTTCGTGAGATGAATGCCCGCGGTGTTCGAGCTGCGCTGACCCATCTTCGGGATAGGCCGGCCCGTCGTGACCCCGTCCTGGCCCTTCTCGACGAGAAACGCCGCGATGCCCTTGTGCCCGAGGGACGCATCGACGGTGGCGAAAATGGAGAAGTAGTCGGCCACCCCGGCGTTGGTGATCCAGTACTTGGTTCCGTTGAGGATGTAGTCCCCGCCGGATTTCTCGGCCTTGCAGCGCATGCCCGCAACATCCGAACCGGCAAGCGGCTCCGACGTGGCGAAGCAGATGAGCTTGAAATCCTTCGCCAGAACGGGAAGGTACTTGTCCCGGAGCCTTTCGTTTCTCGACAGGATCAGCGGCTCCGTGCCCAGGGAGTTGTCGAAGATCGAGGTGGCCAGCCCCGCGCAGGCGGCCGAGATTTCCTCGACCACCAGGGCGCTTTCCAGAAGGCCCCGCCCCTGTCCCCCGTATTTCACGGGGATGGTGAGATTCATGATCCCCTCGTCCCATGCCTTCCTGAGGATGTACAGGGGTAGATCGTCCTTCTCGTCGTAGTGCCATGCGACGGGGAGCACCTCGTCCAGGGCGAACCGGCGGGCCTTGTCTCTCAACGCGATCTGTTCGGGGGTCAGGGAGAAATTCAACATCGGCTGCCTCCTTCCTGGATCGTGCCTGCTTCGGGCGTCATCGTGAAAGGGGAAAAGGGCTCCTGCGGGGTGCGTTCCGCTTCCTACCGTAATGGAAAACGCCGGGGATGGCAAGACGAACTTCGATGCGCGAAGAAGCGGCCGGAATCGAATGCGGTGCGGGGCGTCCCGGCGGGGCGGGCGACAGTCCCTCCCGTGCGCGACGATGCGCGGTGCCGGGGTGACGGCGGCGCCGCGCAAGAAAGAATTGACAAGCCTCCTGAAGCTCGTGTAGCGTTTCGGCTGCTCGCACGTTCCGATGTCCGGGGAGGGAACGCGCCGGCAGCCGAGACTCGCTCAAGACGCGATGGCCCCTGAGAGGCCCCTGCAGGGAAGGAGGAAAGGGACCGGGATGAGAAAGCGATGGTTCTACCTCGGGGCAGGCATGCTCTTTTTCTGCGTGACGCTTCTGGCGGCAGGCGCATCGGCCGCCGAGGTGCGCTACCGGGTGAAGGCCGGCGACAGCCTTTACAGGATTGCAAAGAAATTCCAGGTCAGCGCCGACACTATTCGAACGGCCAACGGCCTGGCCGGGGACGCCCTGAAGCCCAACCAGGCGCTCGTCATCCCCGCGGGCCGTGCGCAGGGGAAGAGCGCCGAACAGGCTGCCGCGAAGAAGCAACCCGGCCGCGACGAAACGGTTCACATCGTGAGGAAAGGCGAGACGCTGGCCGGAGTGGCGGAAGCGGCAGGCCTGTCCGTTTCCGAGATCAGGAAACTCAACGGCCTGAAGACGTCGAAGCTCAGGGCGGGGCAGCGCCTCGTCCTGGCGAAGCGAGCCGCGGGGGACGCGCAGGACGACGAGGATCTCGAGGAAGCCGGCTCCATCGAGACGGATGAACTCGTCCTGCAGGGGGAGGAGCGGGAGAGCGCGGGGCCCAAGGCCCCCGTGGCGCTCTCGCGCTGGAGCGACCCGGCGGAACGGAGACTCTTCGTCAATCTCGTGAAGTCCTACGAGGGCGTGCCCTACAAGCTCGGCGGCAATACGATGCGGGGCATCGACTGCTCGGCCTTTACGAGGAAAGTCTACGGGATCTTCAGCATCGACCTGCCCCGGACGGCGAGGGATCAACTCAAGTGCGGCGCCCGCGTCGGGCGGGACAACCTGGACACGGGCGACCTCGTGTTCTTCCAGACCAGGAAATACCGTCTCCACGTCGGGATTTTCCTCGGCGGCAGCGAATTCTTCCACCTTTCCTCCAGAAACCGTGCGGGGAAGGTCGACCACATCGATTCGGCGTATTTCAGCTCCCGCTTCATCGGCGGCGTCCGGCTGATCGAGGCCGTGCGCCCGGCAAAAAGCGAACCCTCCTCCGCGCCGGGGTTGTCTCCCGACGGTTCCACGCCCGCCGGTTCGCCCTCGGCGAAAGCCGAACGCCCTCCGGGGGGATGAGGTGTTTGGAGGGCAATAGGGTCAGAAGGGGGAAGGCCGGGAAAGCGGAGAGCATGAGGCCGGCCGCCGTCCGGCCCGGCGTTGCCGCCCTCTTGCCGAAGAATGGCCCCGGGCCGACAGCCTGCCCGCTACTCCCGGAACATCATCTTCAGCTCGTACACCCCGGCCCCGACCCGCTTTTCCATGTCGAATCCCATCTTTTCGAATACGTGCAGCATGGGCCGATTCTCGAGCAGGACCTCCGCGGTGAAGCCGAGCAACCCCTGCCGTCTCGCCAGGTAGGTGAGATATCCGAGGAGTTCCTGACCAATCCCTTTGCTCTGGTGCGCATCGCTGACGGCGAAGGCGACCTCGGCCATGTGGGTGTCCTCTTCGATCTCGTACTGGCCGAGGCCGACGATCTCCTCGTTGTCCTCCTCGCCGAGGACGGCCAGGATCTCCATCTTCTTCGTGTAGTCGATGACGACAAAATCCTGGAGCCGCTCGTGGGGCATGTCCTTGCGATAGGAGATGAACCGCCGGTACAGGCTGCTGTCCGAAAGGGAATAGAAAAAGTCCTGGAGCCGGTGCTCGTCGCTGATCTTCACGGGCCGGAAGAGGAGGTTGATGCCGGCTCTCGTGGTGCGGTAGGTCTCGAGCTCCTCGGGGTAGATGCCGCGCTCGCCGGGGATGAAGGCCTGGTCCCGGTAGATGAGCCCGTTCTTACGGGCCTCCTCGATGAGCCAGGGCCTGAACTTCGGGTGGGCGATGGCGATCAGTTCCATGGCCCGCTCGCGGACGTTCTTGCCCGGCAGGTAGGCGATCCCCCACTCGGTGACGACATACTGGACATCCCCCCTCAGTAACGTCGCCCCGGACCCCTCCTTGAGGAACGGGACGATGCGCGAGACCACGTCGCATGCCGCCGTGGACTGGATCGCGAGGATCGTCTTGCCGTTGCGGGCCAGGGCCGCCCCCCGCATGAAATCCGCCTGTCCGCCCACGCCGCTGTAGAAGGTCTTTCCGATCGATTCGGCCGTCGCCTGTCCCGTGAGGTCGATCTCCAGCGCGCTGTTGATGGCGACCATGTTGTCCTGCCGGGCGATGAGCAGGGGGTTGTTCGTGTAGTCGATGGACCGGAAGTCGATGGAGGGGTTGTCGTGGAGAAATTCGTAGGTCGACCGCCTGCCCATGCAGAACGTGGCCACGGTCTTTCCCCGGTTGACGGTTTTGCGGGAGTTGTCGACGACTCCCCGTTTCATCAGCTCAACGATGCCGTCGCTGATGAGCTCCGTGTGGATGCCCAGGTGTTTCTTGCCCTGTAGGTTCGAGAGGACGGCGTTGGGAATCGTACCGTAGCCGACCTGGATCGTGTCGCCGTCCTCGATCAGCCGGGCCACGTAGTTGCCGATCCGCTGGGCGATTTCCGTGTCGGCCGCCGGGAAATACTCGAGGAGCGGCTCGTCGTAGGGGACGAGGAAGTCGATGTCGTCGATGTGGAGAAAGGTGTCTCCGTGGACCCGCGGCATGCAGCGGTTGACCTGCGTGACGACCACACGGGCCGTTTCGGCGGCGGCCTTCACGATGTCGACGCTGACGCCCACGCTCAGGTAGCCGTGCTCGTCGGGCGGGGAGGCCTGGAGAAGCGCCACGTCGACGTGCTCGAGGCCCCGGCGGAACAAGCCGGGCACCTGGGAGAGGTTGACCGGCGTATAGTCGGCCATCCCCCTGTTGACCGCCCCGCGGGTGCTGTCGCCGATGAAGAAGGAGTTGTGCCGGAAATTGGACTTGAACTTCTCGTCGGCATAGGGGGCCACGCCGAGGGTGCGAATGTGAAGCACCTCGGCGTCGAAGAAGGCCTTGGGGTTTTCCTTGACGTATCGGATCAGCGCGTGGACGAGGTGCTGGGGCTCGGCGCAGGCCGACGAGATGAAGATCGTGTCGCCCCGGTTGATGTGCCTGAAGATCTCCTTCTCCGCCGCGAATTTCCGGGGATGCCGCTGCTTCCAGAGGTCGAGGAGCTGCGTGGTGTCCGTCATGGCCGGGTTTCTCTTTCCGCTTTCCGTTATTGATAGCGTAGCCTAGACGCAGGCGGAACGGCTGTCAAGAATGGAAATCGGGAGAGACCGCGAGCCGCCTTTTTTGCCTTGATTCCTTGCGGGGTAACAGGTATAAAGCATGCGTTTTGTGAACCCTGCGGGAGAATTCATGCCGGAGAGAGCACTGATTATACCGATCTTATCAGCGGTGAGAGAGGAGGAGTCATGGAATTCAAGCCGCGCGCAAAGCGTTCCCTGACCGCGATCATAGAGGATCAGGCCAAGAGATGGGAACTGAACGAAAAAAAGAAATTCAAACAGACCATCCGGCCCGTTATCGCCATTTCGCGACTGCCCGGCAGCGGCGGCTGGTTCCTTGCCCAGAGGGTGGCCAAGGACCTCAGGATGGATTACTGGGACCGCCAGATCATCGACGAGGTGGCCAAGAGCGCCAAGGTCAGCAAGCGGCTGATCAAGTCCCTGGACGAGCAGGACAAGAGCATGCTCGACGACTGGATCGAATCCCTCGGCGAGAGGCACCTGTGGCCCTATGAGTTCATGGAGCATCTCACCCGGGTGATCGGCACGATCGGCGCGCATGGAAATGCCGTCATCGTGGGCCGCGGGGCGAGCTTTATTCTGCCCCCCGAGGCATGCCTCCGGGTCTTCGCCATCGCCCCGCTGGAAGTGCGTGTGAACAACGTGGCGACGTTCTTCAAGCTGACCAAGGAGGAAGCCAAGCAGCGCATCCTGTCGGTCGAGTCGGAGCGGGTCGCTTTCGCGCGGAAGTACTTCAACGTCGACCCGATGAACCCGAACCACTACGACCTGATCATCAACACCCAGTACTTCAACCTCGATCAGGCCTCGAAAGTCATCGTCGAAGCCTACAATTCGAAAGACTGGCAGGATTTCTCGGCGAAGAAGGTCATCAAGTAATAGGACCGGGTTCAGGCACCGGGGTTCGGGGTCAGGGCATCCGGAAGGACTCAAGGATTCGAAGCCGGAGAATGCCGGCTGAAAAAAAGCCCCGCCGGCCGGCGGGGCTTTTTCATGAATACCGAATTCGTTGAGAGCCTGGAATTCTCAGATAGGAAAACGCGCAAACCGCACAACCCGTCCCCGCTGCCAGGTTTTCCTTGACCGGATATCCGATTTCCCCTAAGATCCCCCACTCCTGCGGGTGGAAGAATCGCGACATACGAAGGGAGAACGATATGAAGATCATTCTTTTGGGTGCGCCCGGTGCCGGGAAGGGGACTGTGGCCAAGCTGCTCACCGATTTCGACGGGTCCGTCCAGATCTCGACGGGGGACATCCTGAGGGCCGCCGTCCGCGAGGGGACCGAGTTGGGGAAGGAGGCCAAGGCCTACATGGACCGCGGTGATCTCGTGCCTGACTCCCTGATCATGAAGATCATGGAGGTGAGGCTGCAGGAGCCGGACTGCGCGAGGGGGTTCATCCTGGACGGGTTCCCCCGCACCATCGCCCAGGCCGAGGCGCTCGGGTCGCTGCTCAAGAAACTCGACCGGAAACTCGACATGGTGGTCAACCTGGAGGTGCCTCGCGAGGTGATCCTCGACCGCCTCACGACACGCAGGACCTGCTCCAACCCCTCATGCCAGGAGATCTATAACATCAAGAGCATGCCCCCGAATCCGGACGGGACGTGCAAGAAGTGCGGCAGCAAGGTCGTCCAGCGCGACGACGAGACGGAGACGGCCATCCTGTTTAGGCTCGAGACGTACAACGCGAAGACGGCGCCCCTTATCGGGTTTTACGAGAAAGAGGGGTTGCTGAAAAACTTCACCTCGCTTTCGAGCGCCGACACGGTGGAGGCGGTGAAGAAGGCGTTGAAAGAAGGCTGAAGGCGAAAGGTGAAAGGCGAGATCCCCCTTCATCCCCCTTTGAAAAAGGGGGATGAAGGGGGATTTTCTTATTGGCGAAACGGGTGAAGAGGGCATAGAATACCGGTCCCGCAGGAGGAAGACGTTGCCGATCGATTACAGGAGAGATCTCAACCCCGAGCAGTACCGGGTCGTCACGGCCGAAGGCGGACCTGTGCTGGTCATCGCGGGTGCCGGCAGCGGCAAGACGAGGACGCTTACCTACCGCGTGGCCCGCCTCATCGAGACGGGAACGCCGCCGGAACGGATTCTCCTGGCCACCTTCACGAACAAGGCCGCCCGGGAGATGCTGGGCCGTGTGGAGCTTCTGTCGGGCGTGGACATCCGCAGGCTCTGGGGGGGCACCTTCCACCACATCGCGAACCGGGTGCTCAGACGCCACGGCGACCGGCTGGGATATGGGCGCAACTATTCCATCATGGACGCCGACGACACAAAGTCGCTGCTGAACGCGTGCATCGCAGATGCCGGCATCGAGACGAAAGGGGGCCGATTTCCCAAAGGGGACGTCCTCGGAGCCATCATCGGGTTCTCCGTCAACACCCTGACTCCCCTCGAAGAGGTCATCGGGAGGAAGTTTCCTCACTTCTGCCCCCTGGCCGAGGACATCCGCGACATCGCCCGGGCCTACGGAGAACGGAAACGGGCCCTCAACCTGATGGATTTCGACGACCTGCTCGCGAACTGGCTGGCGCTGCTGCGGAACGAGCCCGACGCATTGCGCGAATACGCGGAGCGGTTTCTGCACGTGCTCGTCGACGAGTACCAGGACACCAACAGCCTCCAGGCCGCCATCCTCGATCTTCTGGGCTCCAGGCACCGCAATCTCATGGTGGTAGGGGACGACCACCAGAGCATCTACTCGTTCCGCGGCGCGAACTTCGAGAACATCCTTCGCTTCCCGGATCGGTATCCCGACGTCAGGCTCTTCAAGCTCGAAACGAACTACCGTAGCACCCCCCAGATCCTCGACCTGGCCAACCGGAGCATCATCCGGAACCGGGACCAGTTCCCGAAAGAACTGAGGGCGGTGCGCAAGGGAGGATTCAAGCCCGTTTACATCCCGGTGCGGAACGCCACCCTGCAGGCCGCCTTCGTGGCGCGGCGAATCATGGATCTCATCATGGAAGGGGTCCCGGTCCGGGAGATCTCCGTCCTGTACCGCGCCCACTACCACTCCATGGAGCTTCAGATGGAACTCACCCGGCGGGGAATCCCCTTCGAGATCCGCTCGGGGATCCGCTTTTTCGAGATGGCCCATGTGAAGGACATTACGTCCTACCTGCGGGTGCTCGTGAACCCGCTGGACGAGGCCGCCTGGAAGCGAGTTCTCGGGCTCTATGAAAAGGTGGGCAGGGTCACCGTCGACCGGGTCTGGAAGGCACTGTCCTCGGAGAGGGACCCCCTGGCCGCGATCCGGGACCCGGCCTGGGTGAAGCGCATCTGCAAGTCGGCCGCGCCGGGGCTTCTCCGGCTGGGCCAGACCCTGGCGCTGCTGCTCGAGAAAGCCGTCGAGCAGGCGCCAGCTGACCTCATTCACCTGCTTCTCGACCGGGGATACCGCGAAGACCTGCAGGACCGCTACACCGACAGCTTTTCCCGGGAAGAGGATCTGGCGCAACTGGCCGATTTCTCCAGCCGCTTTTCGAGCCTGACGGATTTTCTCGCCGAACTGTCCCTGCTGACAAACACGGCCGAGAGCGAGGCCTCCCATGCGGCAGAGGAGAAGGACCGGGTCATCCTGAGTTCCATTCACCAGGCCAAGGGGCTGGAATGGACTGTCGTGTTCATCATCTGGTGCGCCGAGGGGATGATCCCGCTGGCCCGGGCCCTGGGCGAAGAGGGGGGCGAAGAGGAAGAGAGAAGGCTTTTCTATGTCGCAACGACCCGCGCCAGGGATCAGCTGTACCTGTGCCACCCGCTGATCGATTATTCCCGGGGGACGGGGATGGTCCCGCTCCGCCCGTCCCGTTTCATCGAGGAGCTCGAAGAGGACGCCCTTCACCCGACGGAGCTGCCCTACGAGCAGTGGATCATCGATGAAGACTGATTTTGAGACTGCGGGGGCATCCGTTCAGACCGCGACGCTGCTTCTGGACTTCATCGCTTCCTGATACCGCGCAGGGGCGAACTGTGGCTGTTGCAAATTCGTTGAATATCCATATTGTGTGACAATCACGAACCGGACAATGAGGGAGGGCGGCTGGCTGTTCAGCCGCCCTTTTCTCAATCCTTTCCCCGATTCCTGAAGGCTGCCGGCGTTTACGGCTGCTCAGAACCAGTGGTCCGACTTCTTTTTGGCCTCGTACTCTGCCTTCAGGGCCCGCTCGGTGGCCTCGGAGATCAGGTCCACGCTCTTGGTCCACTCCTCGAACCGGATGTCGACGCCGAAGACGCCGCGGATCTCGTCGTGCTCGTCGACGATGGGCGCGGAAACGGTGATGCAGAGCGCGCCCGTCATCTTGGAGATGTAGAAATCCGTCACGTGGATCTTGCCGGTTTCCATGGGCCGGATGAACCACTCGCGGTTCGAGTAGTCGGTTCCGACGCCGAAATTCTCGTACTTGGCCCGGTCCGTGATGTGCGTGATATTGCGCGTGATCTTCCTGCCGTGCGTGTCGACCACGTAGGCGAACTGGATCGAGGGGTTCTCGTCGATGAACTGCTGCATGATCGGCTCCTGCATCTCGGGGTTCATCGCCTTCATGACGGGGTGCTCGATCACCTGTCGGACGACCGCCACGGCCGCCTGGGCGGCGCGGTACTTGATCTTCTCGAGATCGGACATGAACTGCTCGGGGAGGAACTTCCGCACGACCTTCTCCATCTCGTCGTTGGAGATGCTCGTCATGCGCCCGCCCTCGTACTGCTTCATGACCCACTTGTGGATCGCGGAGATGCCCGGGTGGCGCTTGTCGATCGCCTCGCCGTTCTTGAGGTCGAGCCGCGAGTTGATCCAGTGGACGATCCCTGCCTTGCCCGACTTGTCGGTGATCTCGAGCATGATGGGACGCTTGAGGATCCTCGCCGTGTCGAAGATGTTGTAGATCTCCTCATTTTTCACGAGGCCGTCGAGGTGGACGCCCGCCCGGGTGACGTTGAACTCGGAGCCCACGAAGGGGTAGTTGGGCGCGATCTTGAAGTTCATCTCCCGTCGGACATAGTCGGCGATCTCCGTGATCACCGTGGTGTCGATCCCGCGGTTTTCGCCGTGCAACTGGATGTACTCGAAGATAAGGGCCTCGACGGGCGGGTTGCCCGTGCGCTCTCCGATGCCCATCAGGGTGCCGTTGGCGCCGCTGCAGCCGTACAGCCAGGCCGTCGTGGCGTTGATCAGGGCCTTGTGGAAGTCGTTGTGTCCATGCCACTCGAGCAGGTGCCCGGGGACGCCGGCGTCCTCGATGAAGGCCCGCACGATCTTGTCCACGCTTCGGGGCAGGGCCGCGCCGGGGTAGGTCACCCCGTAGCCCATGGTATCGCAGAGCCGGATCTTGACATCGACGCCGCTCTGCTCGCGCAGCTTCATCAGCTCGATGGCGAAGGGAACCACGAACCCGTAGATGTCCGAGCGCGTGAGATCCTCGAAGTGGCAGCGGGCGACAACCCCCGCCTCCAGGAGGGATCGCACCACGTCGAGGTACATCTCCATGGCCTGCTTTCTCGTCACGCCGAGCTTGAGGAAGATGTGGTAGTCCGACACGGAGGTGAGGACGCCCGTCTCCCTGAGGCCCGCTTCCCTGACCAGCGGCACGTCCTCCTTCACGGCCCGGATCCAGCCCGTGATCTCCGGGTAGCGGAGGTTCATGCCGCGGCAGGCCTCCAGCGCCTCGCGGTCGCGCTGGCTGTAGAGGAAAAACTCCGTCTGGCGGATGACGCCCCTTTCGCCGCCCAGGCGGCTCATCATGCTGTACAGATCGGCGATCTGCTTGACCGTGTAGGGCGGGCGGGCCTGCTGGCCGTCCCGGAAGGTCGTGTCGGTGATGAAAATGTCCTCGGCGGGACTCATCGAGACGATCTTGTGGTCGAACACGATCCGGCAGACCTCGTCGTAGGGGAAGACGTCCTTCTGGAGATTCGGCTGATCGACGTCCTTCATCTCGTAGCGCCAGAATTTGGTGTGTTCGTGATCGAGGACCCTCTTTTCCTTGTTCCACCTGGCCATATCAGTGCCCCCTGCCCGCGGTCTGATGGGGGGCTCCGGCGGCTCTGCGCCGGGGACCCCGTGCCGCTGAAATAAAAAAGGGAGGGGACGCTCTCGTGCTCCCTCCCTTGTCTCTTCCGGATGAAAAATGGATTCAACCTGTCCTGGAGGGACCATGCCGGGCCGGCCCGGTCGCAGGGCGCGGTTCCGCCGCCGTCGGGCGGGCGATGGCCGGCCTGGTCTCGATGCGGCGGCTGATGACCCCGAATCTCATGGTCGTTGAATCCTCCTGATCTGCAATAAAGAATCGCCCCGTCTTTGTCAATACATAAATATGGGGCAGCTCCCAGGCATCCGGAAGCGGAGCCTGAATCCGGCTTCCGGGATCCCGCCTCCGCTTCACTGGACGGTCTTCAGCGAGAGTTCCATGAGCTGCTCGATGCTCACCTTCGACGGCGCATCGGTCATGGCATCGGTCGCCTTCTGCGTCTTAGGGAAGGCAATGACGTCGCGGATGGACGGGGCCCCGGTCATGATCATGATCAGCCGGTCGAAGCCGAAAGCGATTCCGCCATGCGGCGGCGTGCCGAACTCGAGGGCGTCGAGCAGGAAGCCGAACTTCAGCCGCGTGTCCTCGGGGGTGAGGCCCAGGGTCTGGAACAGCTTCCGCTGGACGTCGGTGCGGTGGATGCGGATGCTGCCGCCGCCGATCTCGGTGCCGTTCAGGACGAGGTCGTAGGCCCGGGCCCGCGCCTTCCCGGGGTCCGAGTCCAGGAGCGGCAGATCCTCCGGCACGGGGGAGGTGAAGGGGTGGTGCTTGGCCACGAATCGCTTTTCCGTGTCGCTGTACTCGAGCAGCGGGAACTCGACGACCCATGTGAACGAGAGCTGATCGGGCTTGATGAGATCGAGCCTGCGGGCCACGTGGATTCGCAGGTTCGCCAGCGCGTCATTGACGATTCCCGGGGTGTCGGCGACGAAGACGATCAGGTCGCCCTCGCGGGCCTCCATGGCCCGGTTGACGGACTCGACCTCTTCGGGCCGGAGGAACTTCACGATGGGCGAGGTCCATCCGTCGGCGTTGACGCGGGCCCAGGCGAGCCCCCGGGCGCCGTAGTCGGAGACGAAGTTCGTCAGCCCGTCGATGTCCTTGCGGGAGAGCCGGCGGTTGTCCTCGATCCGGACGGCCTTGACAATCCCGCCGCTTGCAGCCACCTCGTTGAACACCTTGAACCCGCAGTCCTTCACGATCTCCGTTACGTCCCGGAGCTCCATGCCGAAGCGGGTGTCGGGGTTGTCTCGCCCGTATCGCTCCATGGCGTCCCGGTAGGTGATCCGCGGGAAGGGGGTCTCGAGCTCCCGGCCCATGCCCGCTTTGAAGATGTGCACCATGAGGCCTTCCATCGTGGAGAGGATGTCTCCCTCGTCGATGAAGGACATTTCCACGTCGATCTGGGTGAACTCGGGCTGGCGGTCCGCGCGGAGATCCTCGTCGCGGAAGCACCTGACGATCTGGAAGTAGCGGTCGAAGCCCGAGATCATCAGAAGCTGTTTGAAGGTCTGCGGGGACTGGGGCAGGGCGTAGAACGTGCCCGGGTTGACGCGACTGGGGACGAGGTAGTCCCGGGCGCCCTCGGGGGTGCTCTTTGCGAGCATGGGCGTCTCGATCTCGAGGAACCCCCTGGAGATGAAGTACTCCCTTGCGGCCGCAGCGACGCGGCTTCTCAGGATGATGTTTCGCTGGAGTTCGGGCCTGCGAAGGTCGAGATAGCGGTACTTGAGGCGGATGCTCTCCGAGATCTCCGTTTCGGCATCGAGAACGAAGGGGGGTGTCTTCGCCTCGCTGAGGATCTCGAGGGTGTTCACCATCAACTCGACGCTGCCCGTGGGAAGATCGGGGTTCGCCATGCCCTCGGGCCGCCTGCGAACCGTCCCCTTCACGGCGAGGACGAACTCGCTTCGGATCCTGTGCGCCTCACGGTGCGCATCGGCCTGGACCTCGGGGTTAAAGACGACCTGAGCGATCCCCTCGCGGTCCCGCAGGTCGACGAAGATGACCCCGCCGTGGTCGCGGCGGCGGTGCACCCATCCCATCAAGACTACTTCGTTCCCGGCATCGTCGGCCGTCAGGCGGCCGCAGCAGTGAGTTCGTTTCCATCGTGTGATGAAGTCCGACAAGGGGTGTTCCCTCCCTTCTCCAACCTTCCTGCCCTCTGCATTTTTGTGGTCTTGCATCCTTCCGTCGCCGAACGGCCCCGTGTCATTCCGTTGACAGGATGCCCAGGATGGTGTTCTCCGCATCGTCGAGCCCCAGGGGTTGCTGGGAGCTGTCCTTCATGTCCCGCAGAAGGGCCTTCCTCTCCCGGAGCTCCCGCTCGCCCAGGATGAGGGTGTAGCGGCACCCGAGCTTGTCGGAGCGCTTCATCTGGCTCTTGAGACTCCGCGCCCCGTAGTCCGTCTCGGCGAGGGCGCCCTTCATTCGCAGGCGGTTGCAGAGGACGAAGGCGAAGTCCTGCGCCTCCTTTCCGAGGGCGGCGATGAACAGTTCGGGCCTCGGGATGACCGTCTCGTCGGGGATCGGCGCCACGGCAACGAGCCTCTCCAGGCCTACGGCAAACCCGATCCCGGGGCTCTCGGGCCCGCCCAGCTCCTCCACGAGCCGGTCGTAGCGGCCGCCGCCCGCGATGGCGTTCTGCGCGCCCAGGGCGCCCGTGGTGACCTCGAAGGCCGTTTTCGTGTAGTAATCGAGGCCGCGGACCATGCGGGCGTTGACCTCGAAGGGGGTGTCGAAGAGGCGAAGGCCGGACTGCACGGCATCGAAGTGCTCCCTGCACTCCCCGCAGAGAAACTCGATGAGCAGGGGGGCCGTGGCCACGATCGCCTTGCACCCCTCCACCTTGCAGTCGAAGATCCGGAGAGGGTTGGTCGACAGTCGCCTCCGGCAGTCCTCGCAGAGCCCGTCCCGTTTCTCCTCCAGGTCTTTGTGGATCACCTCGCGGAAGGCCGGGCGACAGGCCGGGCAGCCGAGGGAGTTGATCTCGAGACGTGCGTCCGCGACGCCGACGCTCCGGAGGAACGTGATGAGCATCAGGATGACCTCGGCGTCCACCCGCGGGTCCTTCGAGCCGAGCAGCTCCGCGTTGAGCTGGTTGAACTGGCGGAACCGTCCCTTCTGGGGCCTTTCGCGCCGGAACATGGGCCCGATGGTGTAGAGTTTCACGAGGGACTCCGATGCGTAGAGGCCGTGCTCGAGATAGGCCCTCATGACCGAGGCCGTCGCCTCGGGGCGCATCGTCAGGGATTCGTCGCCGCGGTCGACGAAGGTGTACATCTCCTTTTCTACGATGTCCGTCGTCTCGCCGATGGAGCGCCTGAAGAGCTCCGTCTTCTCCAGGATGGGCAGAACGATCTCCCGGAACCCGAAATTCCCGAATATTTCCCGGGCCTTGCCCTCTACAAACTGCCATTTTTCCGATTCGCCCGGCAGGATGTCCTTGAACCCCCGGACGGCGGTGATGATCTTCATGGCGCAACGGCACCCGACTGCGTATTTCGAAGCTGTTTAGCTAACACATTGGCCACCGAAAGGCAATAGAAATCATGGGTTTTTGAAGGCTGAAACAACGTAGCGCGAACCGTCCGTGGTGATGCGGACGGCGCCATGCACGTCGGTCCGGTAGACGGCGGCCCCCGTCTGCCGGAATCGCTCGAGGACTTCCTCGCGGACGGGGCGCCCCGTGCTGATGACGATCGTCGAGGGCCGAACGGCCTGCAGGAACGGTGTGGAGGCGGAATAGGCCGAGCCATGGTGAGGGGCCAGGAGGACGCCGCTTGCCAGGGGTGCCCTTTGCCTGACAAGCAGGCTCTCCGTCGGAGCGCCGATATCGGAGGGAAGAAGGATGGAGGCGTCCTTCCAGCGGATGTGGAGGACGACGGAGCGCTCGTTGATCTCCCGGTCGTCAAGGTCCGCCCGGGAGGGGGAGCGGGACCCGGGGTTCAGGATGCGAATCTGAACGCCGTCATATTCGACGGGCGGCGACTTCGATGTGACCAGGCGGGGCGTGATTCCTTTTGCCTTCATTTTTTCCGTCAGGGGGACGCCCCAGTCGACCAGGGCCTCGTCGCCGCTGGTCCAGACATCCTCCACGCCGAAGTTGTCCAGGATGTAGGGCAGGCCGTTGACGTGATCGGGGTGCGGGTGCGTCGCGACGATCGTGTCGATTTTCCCGATGCGGCGGTTCCACAGGAAAGGGGCGACGACGTAACGGCCCACGTCGAAGCGATCGTTGGGGAACCCGCCGCCGTCGATGAGCATCCGCCGGCCACCGGGGAACTCGACGAGCGTGCACGAGGCGTGCCCCACGTCGAGGAAGGTGACGCTCAGCCGGTCCCGGTTCTGCAGCCCGAGGTGAACCCAGAGGGCATCGCCTGCCAGGAAGAGGACGGCCAGCCCGAGGGCGCAGGCCGACCGGCGGCGTGTCCGAAGAGCGGAACCGCCCGCAACGGTCCGGCCGGGAAGGCCCAGGATCAGGGCCGAAGCGATCAGGACGGTGAAGTAGGCCCCGATCTCGGGAAATGTCGGAGTCGTCAGGATCGAGGAGGAACCCGGCAAGGAGGCAAGCCAGTCGTTGAGGTCGAGGCACAGGCGCGTCAGCCGTGCGGTGATGTCGATGAGAGCGGACGACAGGGTGGCGGACACCGGCGCCAGCAGGATGAGCAGCATGGAGAGGGGCAGCACGACGAAGCCGAGGATCGGAACGAGGAGGAGGTTGGCCACGAGGGTGATGTTGGAGACCCGGTTGAAGTAGTACACGATGAAGGGCAGGGTGCCCAGCGTCGCGGCGGCCGAAACGGCAAAGAAAAGGGCGAGGTTCGCGGCGAGTTTCCTCAGCAGCCGTTCAGCCCGCCCACCCGGCCTGTTTTTCCACGCGGTCAGGCGCTCCGTAACCCCCGGCATCAGAAGCAGGATGGCCGCCACGGCCGCAAAGGACAGCTGGAACGAGATGTCGAACAGGGCGGCCGGGGAGAACGCGAGGATAACGAAGGCGGCAAGGGCCAGGGTGTTGGGCAGATCCCTTGCGCGGCCCATCAGGATGGTCATAAGCAGGGCGAGCGTCATGAGCAGGGCCCGCACCGTCGACATGCCGAGACCGGCGACGAAGGCGTAGAAGACGACCGGACCGAATGCGGAAAGGGCGGAGAGCTTCTGAAGGTTGAACCGCAGCAGGAGGTACTCCGACGTCTTCAGCAGGGTCCGGATGACAAAGAAGGCGATGAGGGCGATGATCCCGACGTTGAAGCCCGATATGGCGATGATGTGGGATGTCCCCGTCCGGTTGAACCGGTCCTGGATCTCCCGAGGGATTTCGCTCTGCTCCCCGAGGGTCATGGCCTGGATGAGCGTCCCTTCGGGGAAAGGGGCCCGGGAGCGGATCCGCTCGCGGATGACCGTCCGGAACCGTTCCAGGGACTGCCTCCAGGGAGAGCCCTGCCCCTCGCGGATCAAAACGATTTTCCGGGGGTCGTCCACGAAGCCCCGCACCCGGATTCCCTGGAGGCGAAGATGGCGCTCGTAGTCGAAGCCGCCGGGGTTTGCAAAGCTGCGCGGGATTTTCAGTCGGACCGCCGTGCGGACGTAATCCCCGTATTTGAAATCCCGCGTGTTCTCCCCGACGGACAGCAGGAGCCTGCCGCCGACGTTTTTCGATGTCCCCTGACAGTCGACCCTCACGGCCTCCAGGACGAGCGACGTGCGGTCCTCGGAGACCCTCGGGTTTTCCGAGACCACGCCGTCCAGGACGACGGAGCCTTTTCCCGCCCAGTGCACGATGTGGTCCGGCCCCGGGTCGCCGTAGAGGATCGAGCCCAGCCCGCAGATTCCAAGGGCGAAGAAGCCGATTGCCGACGAACAAAACGAAGCGCTGTGGCGGCGCGCCACGTGGAGACCCAGCGAAAGGACGAACCCCGCGGCGAGGAGCGCCAGGGTCCCCCAACGGGGGATCTCCGCGGCGTAACCGGTGACGATTCCGCCGAAGAAAAAAGCGAGCAGCAAGGGGAGGGGGCGCTTGATCACGTGCCGTACCCTGGCCGGAACGGAGTGTGCCCGTGAAGCGGCCGCATCGGCTTGCCGGGGGGCGGGCAAGACACGGATTCGGGTGCGACCCTGCCGGACAGGAAGGAGGTCGGCGTGCCGGTAAAAAGAGTTCAAACCACAATCGGGGCATTCTGTCAACGTGCAGCGGCAGGAAACGCTAAAGATTGCCGGAAATGTGACGAAAGTAACAGGTGTAACCTTTTTCTGTATGGTCTCTGCCTGGTATCCGGGCGAGAGCGCCGGGGGAGCCGATTCGTGTCATGACGGGAACGCAGCTGTTCGAACAGGATCAGGCAGAGCGAAACACCCGCTGGATCGTCTTCTCGCGGCTCGCCGTGGTGTCCTACTTTCTCGGCGTGACGGTCTTCCTGCAGTTCCGCGCCGTCGGGACGCTCTCGGCGGAGTATCTCTGGATCAGCTACTCCTTCATCTCGGTCATCTACGGATTTTCGATTTTCTGCCTCGTCCTCCCCGCGACGGCCCGCCGGCGTCCGCTGAACATCATCGGCCAGTCCGTCTCCGACGTGATCTTCGTCACGGGGATCGTGCTCCTGACGGGCGGCATCGACAGCGTCTATTCCGTTCTCTACTCGCTGGTCATCATCTACTCGACCCTCTTTCTGGGGCGCCGGGGCGGGCTTTCGATCGCGGCCCTGAGCACCGTCTGCTACGTGGCGATCGTCCATGTGCAGCCCTCGGGGATCTTCGAGTTCCTTTACGACGAGGGCATCGTCCCGGGTGTCGAGCTGACGAGGGGGTACATTCTCACCCGGGTGACCACCCACGTGGCCTCGTTCTTCATCATGGCCCTGCTGACGAGCTTCGTCGTCGAGCAGGAGCGAAAGACCCAGCGCCTCCTGGCGGAGAAGGCCACGGCCTTCGACCGCCTCGACCTGCTGCATCGCAGCATCATCGAGTCCGTCGACACGGGCATCCTGACCGTCAACCTGGAGGGGCATATCCGCTCCTTCAACCGCGCCGCCGAGGAGATCTCGGGTTTTACCTTCGGGGAGGTCTTCGACCGCAGCGTCGAGGAGATCTTTCCCGGCGTCTCGGACGTCCTGTCCCCCGCGGGATCGGAAGAACGAAAACGGCAACGGAAACGCCTCGAAATCCTGGTGCGCAAGAAGTCCGGGGCGGACATGGTCCTCGGCATCTCCGACTCTCCGCTCGTCGAGCAGGGGGTGAAGATCGGAAGCATCCTGATCTTCCAGGACCTGACCCCGTTCAAGGAGATGGAGCGCGAGGGAGAGAAAAACAAGCAGCTCGCCTTCATCGGGCAGATGGCGGCGGGCCTGGCCCATGAACTCCGAACGCCGCTCCAGTCGCTCAGCGGCTCCATCCAGATCCTCCGGAGAGACCTGCGGCTCGCCCCGTCCGACGAGCGGCTCATGCAGGTCATCCTGCGGGCGAAGGACCAGATGGAGGGGCTCGTTCGGAATTTTCTTCTCATGGCGCGCTCGAACCTCGGCAGGCGGGCGGAGACCGATGTCGGCGAACTCGTGAAAGATGTCATCGAGTCGCTCGCGGTCGGGTCGGAGTGGAATCCCCGGGTGGAACTGCGGGAAGACCTCGGCCAGGACCTCCGGGTCATGGGTGACCCGGCCGAGTTGAGGCAGGTCCTGTGGAACCTGATGATCAATGCGATCCAGTCGATGCCGGAAGGGGGAACGCTCTCCGTGACCGCCCGCCCTGACGGTGACAACGGCGAGGCGCGCGCCGTGAGGGTCGAGATCGGCGACACGGGCCCGGGCATCGACCCGGTCCACATCGAGAAGATCTGGGAGCCTTTCTACACGACCCGGGAAAAGGGCAGCGGCCTGGGGCTTGCCATCGTGAGGCGCATCGTCGAGAGCCACGGGGGCGCCGTCGAGGTGCAGAGTGAAGCCATGCGGGGGAGTCGATTCCGCGTGAGGCTGCCGCGGCATGTGCCTGAGGAACCGGCCGGCCAGGGCGAGCGCATTGAACACGAAGCCGCGGCAGCGGCGGGGCGATAAGGGGCGATCATGGAGCGGATTCTCGTCGTCGACGACGACAGGGGCATTCAGGATGTCCTCGACATCATGCTCTCCCGCGAGGGGTACCAGGTCTCCACGGCCGACGACGGAGCGGCGGCGCTGGACATCATCCGGAAGAAGCAATTCGACCTTGTCATCACGGATCTGAAGATGCCCCGCATGGACGGGATCGATCTGCTCAAGGGCGTCAAGGAGACGGCCCCGGGTACGGCGGTGATCCTGCTGACGGCCTTTGCCTCGGGAGAGACGGCCCTGGCGGCCATGCGCGAGGGGGCCTACGACTACGTGGAGAAGAACTTCAACGTCGATGATTTGCTGAGCATTGTCCGGGACGCCCTGGAAAAACGGGAAGCGGACCGACTGGGAAAACCCCTTCCGCACCCGGAAGGGGACGGCGCCCGCTATTTCGGGACCATGGTGGGCAGAAGCAAGGAGATGCAGAAGGTCTACACCCTGATCGGCAAGGTGGCCGACACGCCCGCCAACGTGCTCATCCTGGGCGAGAGCGGAACGGGGAAGGAACTGGTGGCGCGGGCCGTCCACGGCAACAGCGCCCGGAAGACAAAGCCCTTCGTGGCCATCAACTGCGGCGGCATCCCCGAAAACCTGCTGGAGAGCGAACTGTTCGGCTACATGAAGGGATCCTTCACGGGGGCCTTCGCAGACCGGGCGGGCCTATTCGAGGTTGCCCGGGGCGGGACGATCTTTCTCGACGAGATCGCCGAGCTGCCCGTCATCCTGCAGGTCAAGCTGCTGCGGGTCGTCCAAGAGAAGACCATCCGCCGCATCGGCGGCTCCGAGGACATCAAGGTCGACGTGCGGATCATCTCCGCCACCAACCAGGACCTGCACGACAAGGTCAGGCGCGGCGAGTTCCGCGAGGATCTGTACTTCCGGCTCAACGTGATCCCGATCCACATCCCGCCTCTGCGAAAGCGCAGGGAGGACATCCCGCTGCTCGTGCAGCACTTCATCGAGAAATACGCGAGGGAATTCGGCAAGGAGGTGAAGCGGATCTCCGCCTACGCCCTGGAGCTGCTCCTGCGCTACCCCTTCCCGGGGAACATCCGGGAACTCGAGAACATCATCGAGCGCAGCATCGCTCTGGAGAGCTCGAGCATCATCCTGCCGGAGAACCTGGTCATCGCCGAAGAGGCGAAGGGAGCGGCCGCCGCGCACGGGTTCCCGGGAGAGTTTCCCGAGGACGGGGTCGATCTGAACCGGGAGCTGGAGCGATTCGAGCGCGAGATCATCCGCAAGGCCCTCGATAAGGCCAGGGGATCCAAGACGAAGGCGGCGTCGCTTCTCGGCGTGAGCTTTCCGAGTCTGCGGCACCGCCTCGAGAAGCTGAACATGGAAAACGGGGACGGGGAAGGCAAGTGATGCGCCGCGGCAGGAGGTGATGAGAATCATCACTTTCCGCCTCCAGGACGACGGATCCCGGAAGTCGGGGAAAAAGGTCGTGTTACGGTAAGTGATCAGAATCATGGTATAAAAGACGAAAATGAAGGATGCCTGTTCCGTGGCATGCGAATTGCTCAATGGTGGTCAGACACTGAAAACCGGGAAGAGGAGGTAAACGAAAAAGAAGCCAGGTCTAAAGGAATCCGAAAAGAAGGCGATAAAGAAAACTAGGGCATATGCAAAAGAATTTCGAACAGGAGGTTATCATGATCAGTTATTTCGCAAAGAAGAGAGGCAAGAAGGGTTTCACACTGATCGAGCTCATGATCGTCGTGGCCATCATCGCCATCCTGGCGGCAATCGCAATCCCGCAGTTCCAGGCCTACCGAGTCAGGGGCTACAACACCGCAGCGCGCGCGGATGTAAAAAACGCCTATACGGCAGCACAGGCCTACTTCAGCGACAGGCCTACTGCAACGATTACAACCGGAGCCAACTCTCCTGAACTCACGAGCGGTGGTTATGTAGCAAGCACGGGTGTAACGGTCAACGTTACAAATGGCAGTATGTCGGGCCTCACGATTACGGCATCTCATACCAACGGCGACAAGACCTACACGATCAGTCCCACTGGCGTCATCAGTCCGTAACCGAGTATAGAATTCTCAGTCTCGCAGGACCGGGTGAAAGGGTTCCTTTCACCCGGTTTTTTGTCTCCACACCAGTTCGTCACTGGAAAAATCAAAGTCCCCAAGATACGCCCCGGCGCGTTTTTTGCTTTAATCACAAGGGATAAGGAATATTATCCTCAGAAAGCACAATCTTTCACCGGAGAAACAGGATGCCGGCTCGGGGCCGTTTCACAGAAATGAGGAATCAGTCTCTGCGCCTGGTCCTGCTGAGTGGCCTCCTCGCAGTGGTGACAATTGCCCTCTATTGGCCCGCCCAGTCCTTCGATTTCGTCAACTACGACGACGACGTTTTCGTGAAAGACAATCGCCATATCCGGGACGGCCTGTCGGGAGATGGACTCGTGTGGGCCTTTACGACATTTCACGGCGGAAACTGGCATCCTTTGACCTGGCTTTCACACATGGCCGATGTAGAAGTCTACGGGCTGGATGCCGGTGGCCATCACAGGACGAACGCACTCATCCACACGGTGGGCGCGCTACTTCTTTTCCTTGTTTTGGCGGGAATGACGAATTCGATCAGCTTGAGCGTCCTTGTTGCCGCTCTTTTTGCGATCCATCCCCTTCACGTCGAATCGGTCGCCTGGATCGCGGAACGCAAGGACGTCCTCAGCGGTTTCTTCTGGATTCTCACGATGGGCGCCTATGCCTGGTATGCGAGACATCCCACGGTCCGACGCTATCTGCTGGTTGTTCTTTCTTTCATCATGGGCCTGCTATCAAAGCCCATGGTGGTTACGCTGCCCTTTGTTCTGATACTTCTCGATTTCTGGCCCCTGCAGCGTACTTTGGGAGCGAGGACTGCTTTCGATGGATGGACGTTCTATGAAACGGTAAGCCGACGCGTTTGGGCCAGACTTGTCCTCGAGAAGATGCCGCTTTTTCTTTTATCCGCAGGGTTCAGCCTTCTGACCTTCGTCGCACAAAAAGAAGTCGGCGCCGTCTGGTCCATAGACAAGATGCCAATTGACGTCAGGCTCGCCAATGCTCTCGTCTCCTATGTGGAATACCTCCGGAAGACGGTGTGGCCCGTCGACCTAGCCGTCCTGTACCCGCATGCGGGAATGCCGGATGCGTGGAAGATAGCGGTCTCAGCGGTGTTTCTCGGTTCAGTTTCCGTCCTGACCGTCCGGAAAATGCGGGCCATGCCGTTTCTGCTTGTCGGCTGGCTGTGGTACTTGGGAACGCTTGTGCCGGTCATCGGGATCGTCCAGGTGGGCTCGCAGTCCATGGCGGACCGATATACGTACATTCCCCTGGTTGGGCTATTCATCATTCTTGCGTGGGGCGCCGAACGAATGGTTTTCCGATGTCCCGGGGCAAAGCGGCCGGCCGTGATCCTCTCCCTTTTCATCCTTTCGGGCCTGCTGGTTTCCGCGAGATCACAGATTGGCACCTGGAAAAACAGCGTGACGCTGTTCGAGCAATGCCTCGCCGCGACGCCGCTCAATCCCCTGGCGCATCACAAACTCGGCGAGTTTTACATGGATCGAAACGATTGCGGCAGAGCCGTTCCGCATTTTTTGAAAGCCATCGAGATGAAAGATAACTTTCCCTGTGCCTATCACGGGCTGGGGGTGTGCGCTTCACGACAGACGCCGTCCTCCGGGGCTTTTTATTTTTTCCGACAGGCGCTGCTGTTCGATCCTCAACTGGCCCGAACCCTTGTCAGCCGAGGGATATTGCTGATCCGTCTCGGGAGGTATGCCGAGGCTGAGCAGGATTTTCGCCGGCTTCTTCAAATCGATCCTTCCCACGAAGCAGCTCATGTCAACCTGGGTCTGATCTTTACCGAGTCGGGCAAGCTGGCAGACGCCGAGGCGCATCTGATAGAGGCGCTTCGCGTCAATCCCCGGAGTGCAGAAGCGCTCAACAATCTGGGGCTGATTCGCTTCGGTCAGGATCGAAGGGAGGAGGCCGTCGAGTGTTTTCAGCGGGCTCTGGCGCTTTCCCCGCGAGAAAAGGTCTTCGAAGCGAATCTGCGACACGCTCTCGCCCATGGAGGACGCTGAGACGCGAGTCTCTCTTTCCGTTTCCATTGCGATATGGGCGCGGTTTCCCGGTACGTCGGCTCCAGACTCCTGGAGAAAAGACTCTCCTCCTGAATGCCAAGGCTAGGATTGGGAAGTATGCCGTAGACCTAGGGATATGCAGCCTCGGTGGCAGAAGAATTGCAGATAAAACAAATGGTTATGTTTTGCACAGTGTTCCTGACCCAAAACCAGGAATGGAAGTGTTCCGATCGCTGGATCGTTTGGCAAGGAAGAGATGTCAGCTGAGCATATGATTCATGGGGGCGGAGACTGCCGACAAGGAAATTGGCGAAGCGAGACCGTCCTGGCGCTTCTCTTGATATTCCTGACGCTGGCCGTTTACGGTCAGGCAGTCGGATTCGGCTTCCTTCATTTTGATGACAACGTCTACGTCACCGACAATGCCCAGGTCCGTTCCGGCTTGACGGGTTCGTCCCTCCGGTGGGCCTTCAGCACCCTGGAGGCCGGTTTTTGGCACCCGCTGACGTGGATCTCCCTGATGATGGATGCACAGCTTTACGGGTCTTGGGCAGGCGGGTTCCATCTCACCAACGTCCTGCTCCATGGGTGGGCGACTTTGCTCCTTTTTTTCACTCTCAGCCGAATCACAGGTAGTCCCCGACGGAGCGCTTTCGTCGCCGGCATGTTCGCAATCCATCCGCTCCACGCGGAGTCTGTTGCTTGGATCGCGGAGCGGAAGGATGTGCTCAGCGGGTTCCTTTGGATGGCGGTGCTGGCCTGCTATGCATGGTATGCAGTACGCCCCGGCCCGTGCCGGTACGGTTTGCTCGCGATCCTGTTTACTCTCGGCCTGATGGCCAAGCCGATGCTCGTCACGTTGCCGTTTGTTCTCCTGTTGTTTGATGTCTGGCCCCTTGCACGCGTCGAGGGCAGAGCGGACAACCGGCCCAAGGGGAGATTCCAGACGGATTCCTGGAGGTGGCTGATGCTCGAGAAGATCCCACTCCTGGTCCTTTCAGCGGCGTTTTCCATTCTGACGTACTGGGCAGAAGACCAGGCAGGAGCTCTAGCCGCTGGAGCCTCCTATCCCCTGGAAGCCCGCATGGCCAATGTGATTGTCAGTTACACGACCTATCTGGAAAAAATGGCGTGGCCCGCCGATCTTGCCGCCTTCTATCCTCATCCCGGCGCCTGGCCCGACCGCCGCGTTTTCGTTTCCGGTCTCGTATTGGCGGGGATCAGCTGCGCGGTGCTTCGATTTGCAAGGCAACGACCTTTCCTTGCCGTGGGGTGGTTGTGGTATCTGGGAACCCTCGTTCCCGTCATCGGCATCGTTCAGATCGGAAACATCGCGATGGCGGATCGCTACAGCTATATACCCCTCGTGGGCCCAGCTCTCATGCTCGCATGGAATATACCAGAAGGGTCCGAACGGGTAGGCCGCGAACGGGGCCGACGCTGGGCCTCGATGGCAGGGGCTCTTGTGTTGATTGTATTGTCGATCCTGTCCTGGCAGCAGGTCCGATACTGGAGAGACACGGAAACGCTGTTCCAGCGGACCCTGGCAGTGACGAAAGACAACTACAAAGCCCATCACGGCCTGGGAATGGCACTGCTGCAGCAGGGCCGTTTGAGCGAAGCCGAAGCTCATCTCCGTCAATCCCTGGGACTGCGAGATGACGACCGGGCGCGAAATGATCTGGGAATCATCCATATGGGCCAGGGCCGGTTTGCCGATGCTGAAGAACAATTCAGGAGAGCGGCGACGCTGAATCCTGCTGTTGCGAAGTATTGGAATAATCGGGGGGTCGCAGCTGGGCTGCAGGGACGTACAGAAGAAGCCATCTTCCTTTTCAGGCGTGCCCTGCAGATGGCACCATCCGATGACGAAGTCCGGCGAAATTTGGAGCAGACCGAAGGTCGGCTCGAATCGGGGAGAGGGTAGAAGAGTGGCGGTTCTCAGGTCTCGCAAGAGACGGATTGCCGGGTTGGGATCGTAACATCATGGAAAACAAACGACTGCGGCAGATCCTGGGCATCGGCCTCCTCTTGGGGGCGTTGACGCTGATACTATACTGGCCCGTGCAGCATTACGGATTCGTCGAGTTCGACGATGATGTCTACGTAGAGAAGAACCCCTGGGTGACCCGGGGGATTACTGTGGAGAGCGCGGCTTGGGCATTCAGGAATCTCGATGTCGGATTCTGGCATCCGTTGACATGGCTCTCGCACCTGCTAGATTTCGAGGTCTATCGCTACCATGCCGGCGGTCACCACTGGACTAACGTCCAGATCCATCTTGTAAGTGCGATTCTCCTTTTTATCGTCCTGTCGGCCATGACCGGCCTTCCATGGGCGAGTGGGCTGACGGCCGCACTCTTTGCCGTTCATCCTCTGCACGTGGAATCGGTCACATGGATTTCGGAAAGAAAGGATGTCCTGAGCGGGTTTTTCTGGATCCTAACAGTTGGTCTCTATTTCATCTATGTGAGGAAGCCGACTGTTGCGAGATACCTATCCGTCTTCGCGGCATTCTCTTTAGGGATGCTGTCAAAGCCCATGCTCGTGACTCTTCCCGTCGTGCTCCTTCTTCTCGATGCTTGGCCCCTGCAGCGCCTCGAGAGTCCAGCCACATGTATCGATCGATTACTCGCATTCAAGAAAGACACGCAGGCCGTTCGCGTGTTCCGGTTGATCATGGAGAAAATGCCGTTCCTGACACTCTCGGCAGCCTCCGGGGTTCTTGCTATTCTTGCGCAGGAGAGTCACGGGGCACTTGCGTCACTGGAGGCGTTACCACTTGAATTAAGACTTGCAAACGCCCCCGTGGCCTGCATCGCCTACCTTTGGAAGATGGTCCGTCCCATCGAACTTGCTGTTTTTTATCCTCACCCGGGAATGCAACCTATCTGGAAAGTCGTCGGGTCTTTTCTAATCCTCGTTGGGGTAACCGCCTGGGTCATTCGACAAGTCCGCACAGCGCCTCACTTGGCCGTGGGATGGTTCTGGTATCTGATTTCGCTGCTGCCGGTTCTCGGGATCATCCAGGTGGGCTCCCATTCCATGGCAGACCGGTACACGTATATTCCCCTCATCGGCATTTTCATCATGATCGCCTGGGTGCTGCAGGATGCAGCACAGCGGAGGCGCTCGCTTCGACCGGCTATCGCAGCTGCGGGGTGTGTCATGGTGTTAGGTTCCATGATCTTGGCGTCGATGCAATTGACGTATTGGACGGATTACAGGACCCTGTTCGAGCACGCTAACAGGGTCACCGAGCGAAATCACATAGCCTGCAATAATCTTGGGGTAGTTGCCCACCGCGAAGATCGCATCGGCGATGCCGTCAGCTACTTCAAGCAGGCCGTGGAGTTCAAGCCGGATTACCGGGATGCCTGGTTGAACCTGGGCCGCTGCCATGTCGCACTTCAGCAGTACTCGGATGCGGTGGCCTGTTTCCGCAAGGCGATCGAAATCGACCCTGTGACGCTGACGAATCGTTTCCTTCTTGGTTTTTCGCTCATGCATACCGGCGCGATGGACGAATCCGCACGAGAACTGCAGCAAGTGGTTGAGCGACAATCCGATAATGATGAGGCTCGCTTCTACCTGGGGATGGCCCGTCTGAGTCAGGGACGTAAGGGGGATGCCGAGGAGCAGTTCAAAGAGGTTCTGCGCATCAATCCGAATCATGCCGCCGCGCACAACAATATCGGCCTTCTGCTCCTGGCCGACGGCAGGTCGGACGGCGCGATCGCGCATTTCAAACGTGCTGTCGAACTGGCGCCCGGCAATGTGACAATGGAAGACAATTTGCGCAAATCGCTTTTGACGAAGGAAAAGGAACGGCCCCCGTGCGAGCCCTGAAGGATAGGACACCGGCTGCGCCCGGGAAGAATTCCCGCAGGGCATCAGCATTCTGCGACGATACGCGGAGCCGTTCTAATGACACAGCTGAACTACCTCGGCCTGTCCGCATGCTGATTGCGGGAACGCTTGCCCTCGTGTTTGCCGCAGAGGCACTTCTGTGCCTGATGCCGCCGGTATCCCGCGATGCTCTCATCCACCACCTGGCCATCCCGAAGCTCTGGATCCGTCACGGCGGATGGTTCGAGACCCCCTGGGCCGAGTTCAGCTACTTCCCCATGAACGTCGATCTTCTGTACCTCGTGCCGCTCGCCTTCGGCAACGACGTGCTGCCGGCCTTCATCCACATGCTCTTTGGATGGGCAACGGGGTATCTCGTGTATCGGTACCTGAGGGAGCAGGCCGGGCGAACCTGGGCGCTGCTCGGGCTCCTGGTGTTCGCAAGCACGCCGATGATTGTGCGGCTGTCCATTACCGCCTATGTCGACCTCGGGATGATCTTTTTCACGACGGCCTCCGTCCTGGCTTATCTCCGCTGGCGTGACGGCGGCTACAAGGAGGCCAGGTGGATCTCGGCTTCGGCGGTTTTCATGGGGCTTGCGGCAGGCACCAAGTACAATGCCTTTATCTCGTGGGCCTTCCTCAACGGGGCGATCGTCTTTCTCTACGCGCGCGACACGGGCAGGCAGCTGCAGGCCCTGCGGTGGGGCACGCTGTTCTTTCTGGTTACCCTGGCCGTTGTTTCTCCCTGGCTCGTGAAGAACCTGATCCTGAAAGGGAATCCCGTCTATCCCCTGATGGACGGCCTGTTTACGTTCATCCACGGCGGCCGCGAGCCGGCCGCGTTCCTGGTTGCGGGCGATGCACCGAGCGGCGGCTTCAGCTTCATCCGCAACCGGATGTTGCTCTACGGGGAAAACGCATGGCAGATTCTGCTGTTGCCTCTGCGCATTTTTTACGAGGGCTGGGACCATTCGTCGCAGCACTTCGACGGGATTTTGAACCCGCTGTACGCCGTCGCGATCCCCTTTGCCTTCACGGGACACCGGAAGGGCCACCGCCTCTTTTTTCTTTACCTGATCGCGTTCGTTTTCACCGTATCCACACTGACCGCGGATCTGCGCATCCGCTACATCCTCCCGATCCTCCCCTTCGCGGCGATCCTCGCCGTGCTGGGGATTCGGAACGCCCTGGAGTGGATGGGTCTTCGATTGAACCTAGCGCGTCGCGTGGCGACCGGTGCCGTTTTCACCGGCGTTGCCCTGCTGCTTGCCATGAATCTTCTCTATCTAGGGAATCTGGTTGCAGAGGTGCGTCCCATGCCGTATATACTCGGCGAAGAATCGAGAGACGGGTTTTTGTCCCGGCAGGTCGGAAGCTACCAGGCTGTGGCGTACATCAACCGGCACCTGCCGCAGG